>Ga0222622_10000012_pt1 | contig 184049 bp, 177 predicted proteins | sample PLM2_5_b1metaG_FD_177335 | JGI IMG/M metagenome (GOLD analysis project Ga0222622, IMG submission 177335) | Groundwater sediment microbial communities from an aquifer in East River, Colorado, USA - PLM2_5_b1 | ecosystem: Environmental > Terrestrial > Soil > Riparian zone | place: USA: East...
GATGTGCGGTGCGGAGTCGGGGTTCGTGCCGGTGTCGGCCGCGTCCCCCGCTGTGTTCATCACGCAGATCGAAGTGCAAAAGAAGCCGAAGGCGCAGGATCTGGCTCCGATTCTGCCCCCCCCCCCACCCCCCGTCGCCGCCGCAACGCCGGACACGGGCGACGTCGTGCTGCGCGCGATGCGTGACGAGCTGGCGCGCTCCATGGCGCAGCTCCGTCTTGACACGTTGCGACGCCCCTACTTCATCGCGTATCGCGTGGACGAACTGACGGCGGTCGGGGCCGCGGCGACGCGGGGAAGCCTGGTCTCGAGCGGCGAGGAGCACACCCGACGTCTGTCCGTCGAGCTGCGGGTCGGCGACTACACGTTCGACAACTCCAACTTCATGGGCGCGCCGAGTCACGCGGGGGGCAGACTCAGCATGTGGGGTGGGATGGGGGATGCGCCGCTCGACGACGATTACGCAGTCCTGCGGCACCAGTTCTGGCTCGCCACCGACGCATCGTACAAGGGCGGGGTGGAAGACCTCGCCCGCAAGCGGGCGGTGCTCGCCAACCGCTCGCGGCGCGACACCGTACCGGATTTCAGCCGCGAAGATGTCGTCAATGTGCGGGATGAAGGGCCGCTCCCACGGCTCGATCCCGCGGCCGCCGAGCAGCTGGTGCGCGACGTCTCGAGCGTGTTTTCGGGCACGCCGGATATCGACGAATCCAATGTGTTGTGGAACGGCGCCGTGGTCCGTACGTGGTACGTCAACAGCGAAGGCTCGTCGTTCGTGCGCGCGACGCCGACGATCATGGTCCGCACCTATGCGGCCACGCGCACGGCGGATGGGACGTCCCTGGACGACGCCGCGATCGCGTTCGGTGGCTCCTCGGCCGACCTCGTGGCGGGCGCGCGCGATCTTGCAGGACGCCTGACGGCGGTGCGGCGCGCCGACGCGCCCGAGTTGTATGACGGCCCGGTGCTGCTCGAGGGTCAGGCGGCAGTGCGCATCGTCGCGGACGTCCTCGCGCCGGCCCTCATGGGCACCCGGGCTCCGATTTCAGACGAACCGATGTTCGAGCAGTTTTGGGCGCAGCGCGGTCAGGGTTTGCAGACCCGCCTCGGCGCTCGCATCCTCCCGACCTTTCTCAGCGCGACCGACAACCCCACCGTCCGGTCCTTCGAAGGACAAACCCTGGGCGGCTATCTGGTAGATGACGACGGCGTGCGCGCCCGGGAAACGCAGGTAGTGAATCACGGAGTCCTACGCACGCTGCTCACCACGCGGGTTCCCATCCGCGGAGTGCGTCGCAGCACCGGGAATCGCCGAGGTGAGGGACCCGTCGTGAGCAATCTGTTTGTCAGCCCAGACTCCGGGCTGAGCGCGGAGCAGCTGCAGCGACGCCTGCTCGCGCTCGCCGCCGCGCGCGGCCTTCCATATGCCGTCGTGGTGCGGCGCGTCGGGGGTGCCGGCGACCTGGTGGGCGGCGATCCCATGGCGATCATGGCGGCGATGGCCAACAGAATGGGTGGCGAGTCGGAGTTCGGCGCGACCCTGGCCTTCAAGGTGTTCCCCGACGGGCACGAGGAGCAGATTCGTAACGCGTCGATCTCGGGGCTGACCGTGGCGTCGTTCCGGGACATCGTCGCGGCGTCGCGGAGCCGGACGGTCGGGCGCGTCGAGTTCCAGGGCCAATTTGGTGGGGGCGGGGCGTTCATGTTCGGTTTTGCGCCGGGCGACCGCGCCTCCTACCACGGCGACATTGGGTACGTGGCCTCCTACGTCGTGCCGTCGCTCCTCTTTGAGGAGGCGTCGCTCAAGGCACCCAGTGGCGACCGCATGCGTCCACCGCTGCTCCCGCCTCCCTGGGCGCCGGAACGGTAGTCGTAAACGGCCTCGCCATATGTGACTCCGGTCCCCGCGCGCCCTCCTCCCCCGCGCATTATCTTGGTCCCCATGGCTGACAGCGGCTCCTCCGGCGGCGGTCCCAACCGCCCCTCGCGCGGTTCCGGCGGCTTCACAGTGCACCTCGCCGACGAGTTGGACGTCTATTTCAACGAGGTCGCCCACGGACGCCCCGTCGGGTTCGTCGCCTCCCCCAAATGGAAACCTCGCGCCGACGTCTACGAGACCGACACCGAGCTCGTCGTTCACATGGACATCTCGGGGATGAAGGCCGAGGACTTCAGCGTCGAGTTCAATGAGGGCATCCTCACGATCTCGGGTGAACGCACGGCCCGGCGCGAGGGGAAACGCCACTACCACGCGATGGAAATCCAAGTGGGGCCCTTCGAGCGCCGCTTCCGCGTCCCCGTCCAGGTGGACCCCGGCTCGATCCGCGCCAACTACGAGCACGGCTTCCTCGAGGTCCGGCTCGCCAAGCAGGCGTCCCGTGTCTCCGGGGCGCACTCGGTGAAGGTCACATAGTGGAGCGCCTTCCCGTCCTGCCGCTGGGCCAGCTCGTCGTCTATCCCCACGTCGTGCTGCCGCTGGCCCTCACCGACCCCCGGGCCGTCCAGCTCATCGACGAGGTCATCCAGGGCGATAAGCGTCTGCTGCTCGCCGTCGTGAAGGCCACCGGCGGCCTCGAGCCCCCCGAGGGCGCGGTAATGGCGACCTTGCCCGACCAGCTGTACGACGTCGGCACCCTCGGCGCCGTCGTGCGCATGCTGAAGCTGGGCGATGGCTCGGTGCGCGTGATGGTGCAGGGGCTCGAGCGTGCCCGCCTCCAGGGCGTCGCGCAGGGCGAGCGCTACCTGATGGCCGATTACCAACCGCTCGCGGAGAATCTGCTCGAGGACGCGCGCACGGAAGCGCTCAAGCGGACCGTGGTCGCGCAGTTCTCGCGCGTCATCGACATCGCGCCGTACTTGGGCGCCGAGCTGCACGAGGTCCTCGCCGGCATCAGCGAGGCCGGGAAACTCGCCGACTTCATCGCCGCCAATCTCGATCTCGCGCTCCCCGCCAAGGCGGAGCTGCTCGCGGTGGACGACGTGACCCGCCGGCTCGAACGGCTGGCCGAGTTTCTGCAGCAGGAGCTCGAGGTGCTCGAGGTGGGCACGCAGATTCAAGAGAAGGTCAAGTCGCGGCTCGAGCAGAACCAGCGCGAGTACGTGCTGCGCGAGCAGCTCCAGGTGATCCGCCAGGAGCTGGGCGAGGACACGGGCGACGACGAGCTTGACGAGCTGGCCCAGCGCATCAAGCAGGCAGAGCTCTCGCCCGAGGCGACCAAGGTGGCCGAGCGCGAGCTGAAGCGCCTGCGGCAGATGTCGCCGCAGTCGGCGGAGTATCAGGTCGCGCGCACGTACCTCGATGTCTTCGCCACGCTGCCGTGGACCAAGGTGTCGCAGGACCGGCTCGACCTGAAGGCGGCACGCGAGATCCTCGATCGCGATCACTACGATCTCAAGACGATCAAGGAGCGGATCCTCGAGTACCTTGCCGTGCGGACCCTGAACCCCGACGCCAAGGGCAGCATCCTCTGCTTTGTCGGGCCCCCCGGCGTCGGGAAGACGTCTCTGGGGCAGAGCATCGCGGAAGCGCTAGGCCGGAAGTTCACGCGCGTCTCGCTCGGCGGCGTGCGCGACGAGGCCGAAGTCCGCGGCCACCGCCGCACCTACGTCGGCGCGATCCCGGGACGCATCCTGCACGCGCTGCAGCGCTGCGAGACCCGCAATCCGGTGCTGATGCTCGACGAGGTCGACAAGATGGGCGCCGACGTCCGTGGCGATCCTACGGCGGCGCTGCTCGAGGTGCTCGACCCCGCGCAGAACACGACGTTCGTCGATCACTACCTCGAAGTGCCGTTCGATCTGTCGGGGGTGATGTTCATCGCCACGGCGAACAGCCTCGCCCCCATCCCCGATCCCTTGCTCGACCGGATGGAGATCCTGACGCTCATCGGCTACACGCCGGCCGAGAAGCTCCAGATCGCGCGGCGCTATCTCCTGCCGCGCCAGCTGAAGGAGACGGGCCTCGGCGCCGAGCGCGCGAGCGTGGCCGATGGTGCGATGGAGCGCCTGATCGCCGAGTACACCCGGGAGGCGGGCGTGCGCCAGCTCGAGCGCGAGATTCAGGGAGTGCTGCGAAAGGCCGCGCTGGAGGTGGTCGAGGGGAAGACCACGGGCGTGAAGATCTCGGCGAAGAACCTCGAGAAGTACGCTGGGCAGCCCCGGGTGCAGAGCGAGGTCGCGGGGCGCGCGCCCGAAGTCGGGGTCGCGACCGGACTGGCGTGGACGCCGGTCGGCGGCGACATCATGTTCATCGAGGCGATCCGCATGGCGGGGAAGGGGCAGATCACCCTCACCGGCCAGCTCGGCGACGTCATGAAGGAATCGGCGCAGGCGGCGTGGAGCCTGCTGCGGGCCCGCGCGGGCGCGCTCGGCATCCCGCTCGAGTCGTTCACGCAGACTGACGTGCACCTGCACGTGCCGGCGGGCGCGGTCCCCAAGGACGGCCCGTCGGCGGGGATCACGATCGCGACGGCCCTGGCGTCGCTGCTGTGCAACCGGCCCTCGCGCCACGATCTCGCGATGACCGGCGAGCTGACGCTGCGCGGCCGGGTGTTGCCGATCGGTGGGCTGAAAGAGAAGCTGACGGCGGCGGCGCGCGCCGGCGTGACGACGGTGCTGGTCCCGGCGCGCAACAAGAGTGACCTGGTGGACTTACCGGACGAGGTGGCGCGGCTGCTCGACATCAAGCAAGTGGACACGATCGACGAAGTGCTGGAGTTGGCGCTGCTGGCGCCCGACGACCGCTCGCGCCTTTCGGGCGGGGTGCGCGTGCACACCGATCGACCCCAGCCGGGATTGCGGCCGTGAGCGACGCGAAAGATTTCGCGACGCTCGACGCCGCGCTCGCCGAGGTCCGCACGCGCGACGGGCGCTATCACGAGCGCGCCTTTCTGTTCATGCTCGCGGCGCTCGAGTTCGCGCAAACGCGCCTCCCCGTGCGCCGCCACCTCTCGGGTGGTGAGCTGGCGTGGGCGTGCCGCGATTTTGCGCAGGAGCAGTTCGGCCTGCTCGCCCCCACCGTCCTGGCGCACTGGGGGATTTCGTCCACGGAGGACTTCGGACGCATCGTCTTCCTCTTGATCGACGTGGCCCTGCTGGCCCGCCAGCCCGCCGACCGGATCGAGGACTTCGAGCGCGTGTACGATTTCGATGAAGTATTCCGGGCTGGATATCGGTGGCCCGGGGTTTCATTCTCGGGGTAGGGAAGGGAGGGTGCTCCATATGGACGCCCGTGAGTGGCCCGCCTGCAAGAAGTGCCAGCAAGGCTTACTGATCCCGTTGTCGGACTACGGCCGTGACGGTGCACCGATCACCTACAAGGCCTGGGTGTGCAGCAACCCGGACTGTGGTTTCAACATCCGCATCGACAACGGCGAGATCTCCTTCGGTCGGATGATCGGGCAGAGCCTCAAATAGCCACGCGCCCGCCCGTCGTGAGCGGGCGCTTTTATCCTGGCGCCAAGGCGGAGCTGGCGGCGGCGGTCGCCACGCTCCTGGCTGACGCCGAGTCCCCAGGCATTGCGCCCTGTCGCGCCGTCGTCGTGCCTCATGCCGGCTACGTTTATTCGGGCCCCACGGCCGCTGCGGTCTTCGCTCGAGTGGCGCTGCCGGCGCTCGTCGTCATCGTGGCACCGAATCACACGGGCGTCTGTCGTGCGCCGGGGGGCGCATCGCTGTGGGAAGACGGCGCGTTCCGGACTCCCCTCGGCGACGTCCCCGTGGATGCGACGTGCGCCGCGGCGCTGCGCGCGGTGTCGCCACTCGTGGGCGTGGATCACGATGCCCACCGCGCCGAGCATGCGATCGAGGTGGTGCTACCATTCCTCCAAGTGCTGCGGCCCGATGTGCGCATCGTTCCGCTCGTGTTGGCGTGGGACGTGTGGGAGCCGGGCGGGGCACATGAGTTGGGGGAAGCGCTGGCGCGCGTGGTGCGCGAAGCGCAGGAGCCGATCCTGCTCGTGGCGTCGAGCGACTTGAATCACTATGAGCCCGCCGCCACGGGAGAAAAGAAAGACGCGCGCGCGCTCGAAGCGGTGACGGCGCTCGACGGGGCGGAGCTGCTCGCCCGCTGCCGGCGGGAGCGCATCACGATGTGCGGACGCGGGCCCGCGGCCACCGTGCTCGCCGCAGCGCGTTCGCTGGGTGCCACGCGCGCCGACGTCGTCGACTACCGGCACTCGGGGTGGGTGTCAGGCGATAACTCGCAGGTGGTGGGGTACGGAGGGGTGGTCATTCCGTGAATCCGATTCCGGTGTTGTCGGCCGCCGAGGCGGCCGCCTGGGATTCCATGGCGCGGACGCAATACCGCGTGCCCAGTCGCGTCCTGATGGAGACCGCGGGACGCGCCGTGGCGCACGCCTTGCTCGCCGAGTTTCCCGACGCGCAGACCAGCGGCGTGCTCATCGCCGCGGGCGCCGGCAACAACGGCGGCGACGGCTGGGTGATGGCCCGCGCGTTGCACGCCGCCGGCGTCTCGGTGTGGGTCGCGGCCGCCGATCCCAAGACCGACGATGCGATCGACAATCGTGGCCTGGCACGCGTGGATGGCGTGCGCGAGCTGGCGCGCGAGGAGGCGTGGCCCCAGGCCGCCGTCGCCGTCGACGCGCTGCTCGGCACGGGCGCCGCGGGACCCGCCAAGGGCGACGTCCTCGCGCTCGCCGAGCGGCTCGCGGCCTACGGCGCCCCGATCCTCGCGGTCGACGGGCCGACGGGACTCGAGCTGACGAGCGGCGAGGCGCACGGGCCCATCCGCGCTCAGGTCACCGTCACATTCGGCGGGCCGCGCCGCGGGCACCTGCTGGCCCGTGAATGGTGCGGGAAGGTCGTCGTCGTGGACATCGGCTTCCCGCCCCCAGATCCCGCATGGCCCGTGCTCGTCACCGACGCATGGGCGGCGGTACGCCTGCCGCGCCTGCAGGCGACGATGCACAAGGGCGATCGCGGCCGAGTCTGCGTGATCGGCGGAGCCGAGGGCATGACCGGAGCCGCGTTGCACGCCGCGCGCGCCGCGCTCGCAGCGGGCGCGGGACTCGTGAAGCTCGTCGCCGCGAAAGAGACGATCGCCGCCGCCCGCGCCAGCCTGCCCGATGTGCTCACGGTGGAGTCGGCGCTTGGGCCGGACTTGGAGCCGGCAGCCGGTGAGGCGATCGACTGGGCCGATGCCCTCGTGCTCGGCCCGGGGCTAGGCCGTGAGCCGCGTGAGGCGCGAAGCTCGTTTCTCGCCGCCGCGCTCTCTCGGCGTGCAGTGCCAACGGTGTTGGACGCGGACGCTTTGCATCTCGTCACGCCCGAGCTCCTGACCTCCAGCGCCCGACCCCTGGTTCTCACGCCGCACGTCGGGGAGTTTCGCGCGCTCGCCGGCGACGCCCTCGCGGACGAAGCCGCGAACGATCGGTGGAGCGCCGCCGCCAGGGCAGCCGCGAAGCTCAAGGCGACGGTTCTGCTCAAGGGCGTACCGACGGTGATCGCGGACCTGCGCGGCCCGATCCACGTGGTCGCGAGCGGCAATCCGGGCCTCGCGACCGGTGGCAGCGGCGATTTGCTCGCCGGCTTTGTCGGAGCCTTCCTCGCGCGCGGGATCGCCCCCGCCGAAGCGGCCGCGCTCGGCGCGCATGCGCTTGGTCGCGCCGCGGACCTGGGCGCCCGCCAGTGGACCGCGCGTAGTCTCCGGCCCGCCGATGTGCTGGCCGCGCTGCCCGACGTGTGGCGCGCGTGGCGCGATGTGAAACCGGCGCGGCCGCCGGTGTTGGCTGTCCTCGAGGCGCCGGAGGTCGCTTGAGGCTGCTGGCGGCGTTGATCGTTCTCGTCGCCACGGCGCAGTGGCGTCCAGAAGAACGAGTGCTCCTCTCGGACTTTTCGTACGTGGATGCGGTGGCCGCCTCTCCCTGGTTGGTCTTCGCCGCGACTCGACACGGCCTCCTGGTCTATGATCGGGTGATGGGCAAGTGGAAGCCCCCGGTCACGACCCTCGACGGTTACCCGACATCTCGCGTGCGCACGGCGATCGCGGATCCAGCGGGCAACGCCGTCTGGCTCGGCACCGGGGGTGTCGACGGGTACGTGCGCTACGACGTGGACGCGCGCATGTGGACGCGTGGCGCGGGGCCTCAGGCCGGCCAGCCGTTGACCGTCGAAGCGGCCCTCGCTCGCGCCCCCGCCGCCGACGCAATCCGCGCGCTGATCCTCACCGACCCGCGACTGCGCAGTTACCAGTTCACCGCCGCGGCGGGTACGCCTGACCGGTCCGAGCTCTACCTCGGGACGAACGGACTGGGTTTGGTGCGCGTCGATCCGCAGACGGGCGAGTGGGAGGCTCTGGGGTACGGCCTCCTCGCTACCAACGTCGGCGCCATCGCCCCGGCGGAGGGCGGTATCTGGGCGGCGACGAACGCGCGCCTGACGTGGGTCGCCACGGACCTCTCGGCAACGCGCACGGGCGAAGGGGGTGGGGCAGCCCTCGGGTTCGCATTTCGGTCGGGGCGGCGTTTGTTGTCGACAGCGGGCGCACTCTGGCTCGCCACGGAGCAAGGCGTGCTCCAAATCGATCCGGGCACCATGCGGTCTCGTGTCTTCGATCTTCCCCAAGCGACGAGTCTCGCTCCCGCGCCCGACGGCGTCTGGGTAGGCACTGGACGCGGGCTCTCGGTGATCACCCGCGACGGCACCATCGTGCGAGTCTCCACCGACTTTCCGGTCCTGAGCCTCGCCACCGCGCGGGACACGCTGTGGATCGGCACGAACGCTGGCCTCGTGATGATGCCTCCCGATGCCGCCAACACAGTTGCCGTCGCGGCGCTCACCGAGCCGATCTACGCGGTGGTCCGCGCGCGCGATACGATCGTCGCCGCCACCGATCGCTCGCTCGTCTGGCGTGATGCGACTGGTGCGTGGAAGGAGCTGCCTCTCTCGCTCGCGCTCGGTCGGCCGACAGCGCTCGCCGCCGATCCCGACGGTGGCATGTGGGTCGGGGGCACCCAGGGGCTGGCCTACGCCGACCTGGGACGTGCCCATGTGCGCACGATCACCGTGCCGCTCGATTTGCCGGCTGCGGTGCGCGATGTCCTCGTCGCCCAGGATTATCTCTGGGCCGCGACCGACAGCGGCCTCGTGCGGTTCGACCGCCGAGCGTTGGTCACCCGATGACCCCAAAAGCGAAAGGCGAGTTCGAGCGGCTGCGCGAGATCTTCACGCGGCTGGGCCCGCGCGCCGGTGAGTTGGGCGACGATTGCGCCCTCGTACCGCTGGGCGGTACGACGCTGGCGCTGAGTATCGACTGCTCGGTCGAAGGCGTGCACTTCCGCACCGATTGGCTCACGTTCGAAGAGATCGGTTGGCGATCGGCGGCGGCGGCGCTTTCGGACCTCGCCGCAGAGGGAGCGACGCCCGTCGGCGTCCTCGTTTCGCTCGGTCTCCCGGCCGGAGGAGACTCGAGCGCGGCCGTGACGATCATGGACGGAGTCGGTACCGCCGCGCAGAGCGTGGGCGCGAAGGTGCTGGGCGGTGACTTGGTGCGGTCGGAGCAGTATCTCGTAGACGTCTGCGTGCTCGGCACGGCGGAGCGACCGGTGCGGCGCGCCGGGGCGAAGGTCGGAGACGGCGTCTGGGTGACGGGTCGCCTCGGTGGTGCCGCACTCGCGCTCGCGGGTTACCGGTCCACAACGCGGCCGGGGGGGCCGCTGGGCCGCCGTTACTCGCACCCCGAGCCGCGCATCGCCGCGGGGCGCTGGCTCGCCGAGCATGGGGCGACGGCGATGATAGACATCTCGGATGGACTCGCGGCCGACGCGGGTCATCTCGCGACCGCATCCGGTGTCGGGCTCGAGATCGCGCTGGAGCGGCTCCCGTGCTGGGACGGCGTAGCCCCGCTCGCTGCCGCGGCGAGCGGTGAGGAATTCGAGCTGCTCGTCACGCTCCCCGCATCATTCAGTGCGAAACCCGAGTTCGAGCTGACGCGCATCGGTGAGTGTGTGAAGGGAGGCGGCGTGCGCCTGCTCGAGGGCAACACGCCCGTGGCGCTGCCGGCGGGCTACGACCACTTCGCCCGATCATGATTCGCGTCCTCTGGTATTACCTCGTGTTGCTCGTGTCGACGATCTATCACGCGTCGGGCGCGATCCTTGGGGGCATCTTCCGGGTGAAGCACCACACCGGCGGTGTGTACGACTGGGCGGGCACCGACTGGGCGCGACAGATCCTGCGCGCCGCCGGCACGCCGGTCCATGCCGTCGGCCTGGAGCACGTCCCGCCGGGCGAGCCCGTGATCTTCGCGTCCAATCACTCGTCGATGTTCGACATCTGGGCCTTGTTTGCGACGCTGCCCGGGTCGGTACGGTTCGTCGCCAAGCGGGAGCTGTTCCGGATTCCGATCCTCGGGGCCGCGATGCGCGCCGCCGGGCACATCCCCATCGACCGGGCCGTGAAAGCGCGCGCCTTCGAGGCGTACGGCGATGCGGCGCGCATCATCAAGCGGGGCTTCTCACCCGTCGTTTTTCCCGAGGGCACGCGCAGCCGCACCGGCGAGCTGCTCCCGTTCAAGAATGCGCCGTTCGCGCTCGCCATCGCCGCGCAGGTGCCGATCGTCCCCGTGTACGTTCACCACACACTCGAGATCCTGCCCAAGGGCGCGTGGCGCCTGCGCCCGCGGCCGATCCGTCTCTTTGTGGGGAAGCCGATTCCCACCGCTGGGCTCGTCGCCGGGGATCGCGAAGGGCTGCGTGACCGCGTGCGCGCAACCATCGTCGCGTTACAGCAGCGTGCGTTGACGGGGGAGGCCACGGCCGCTAGGGTTGGGCCACCATGAGCACGATCATTTCGGTTCACGCGCGCGAGATCCTCGACAGCCGGGGCAACCCCACCATCGAAGCCGATGTCACCCTGGCGAGCGGCGCCTCGGGCAGAGCCGCGGTGCCGAGCGGGGCGTCGACGGGAGAGCATGAAGCCGTCGAGCTGCGTGACGGCGACCAGAAACGGTTCGGGGGCAAGGGCGTTCTCGAGGCGGTGAAGAACGTGAACGAAGTGATCGGACCGCGGCTCGAGGGGATGCCCGCCGAAGAGCAGATCGCCGTCGACTACGCCATGCTCGATGCAGACGGGACCCCCAATAAGAGCCACCTGGGCGCCAACGCGATTCTCTCCGTGTCGCTCGCGGTGGCGCGCGCCGGCGCGCAGGACGCGGGGCTGCCGCTGTATCGCTACCTGGGCGGCCCCGTGTCGCACGTGTTGCCCGTCCCGATGATGAACATCCTGAACGGCGGGGCCCACGCGGCCAACACCGTCGATTCGCAGGAATTCATGGTCGTGCCGATCGGCGCGGATACGTTCCCCGAAGGGCTGCGCATCGGCGTCGAGGTCTTCCACGCGCTCAAGAAGGTCCTGGCCAAGCGGGGCCTGTCGACCGCGGTGGGTGATGAAGGCGGCTTTGCCCCCGACCTGCCGAACGACGAGGCGGCTCTCGAAGTCATCATGGCCGCCATCCAGGCGGCGGGGTACGAAGCGGGCAAGGACGTCGCCATCGCGCTGGACGTGGCGGCCTCCGAGCTGTACGCCGACGGCAACTACACCTTTAAAAAGAGCAAGGGCGGCACGAAGACCTCCGAGGAGATGATCGCGTTGTACAAGGGATGGTGCGATCGCTACCCGATCGTGTCGATCGAAGATGGCCTCGCGGAGGACGACTGGGCGGGATGGGCCAAGCTCACGACGGCCTTGCACGAGCGCGTGCAACTCGTCGGCGACGACCTGTTCTGCACCAACGCCGAGCGGTTGGCGCGGGGCATCGAAGAAGGCGTCGCGAACGCGATCCTCATCAAGGTGAATCAGATCGGCACGCTCACCGAGACCTTGCAGTGCATCGAGCTGGCGCGCGGCAATGGCTACGGCGCGGTGATTTCGCACCGCTCCGGCGAAACCGAAGACACCTTCATCGCGGATTTGGCGGTCGGGACGGGTGTCGGGCAGATCAAGACCGGTAGTGCGTCGCGCACCGATCGCGTCGCCAAGTACAATCAGCTGCTGCGCATCGCCGAGGAACTTGGTGATGTGGCTCACTACCCGGGCCGGCACTTGTACGGATTATGAACCGTACGCGCGCCGCCGGGATCGCCGGCGCCGTCATCTTGTTCGCGTTGGCGGCGTGGGGCGGGGAGTACAGCACCGCCGACTGGCTCACGATGCGCCGCCAGCTCGCGGACGAGCGGGAGCGAGTCGCAGCGCTCCGCACGGAGGTCGATTCCCTCACCAAGGCCGCGAAGGATTTGGAGACCAACCCGGCCGTACAGGAACGGGTCGCCCGGGAGGAGTTCGGCATGATCAGGGACGGGGAGTTACTTTACCGGGTAGTCCCGCGGTAACCTGGAGGATCAACCACATGCGTGTTTTCTGTCGGCTCGGGGCCGGTCTCGGCCTCTTTGTGCTATTGGGGCTTGCCTGCAAGGATTCGGGCGGGCCCGTCGCGCCCAGCATTCTGGTGCGCGTTGCGGGCGACACCCAGGTGACGCCCACGGGAGATCAGGCCAGGATTCCTCTCACCGTTCGGGTAACCGGGTCGGACGGCCACCCCTTTCCCGGCGCGACGGTCACGTGGACGGTGACGGCGGGCAGCGGCACGCTGGGGTCGCCGACGGCGCTCAGTGACGCGCAGGGGCTGGCGAGTACGACGCTCACGCTCGGTGCTACGCCTGGTGCGATCGGAGTCCAAGCAGTCGTCGGCAACGTCACGCCCGTGGCGTTCCACGAGTGCGCCGGCGGTCATCCGGTGCTGGCGTTGAACGACACGCTGTCAGGCGCTCTCGCCACGACTGACTGCCGGTTCGGGGGTTACTACACGGGTTTCTTTACGGATTTGTATGAGCTAACGGTGCCGCCCGGATCCCAGGGCGTCGCGATGACCATGACCTCCAGCGCGTTCGACACGTATCTCGAGCTGTATCTGCGCTCGGGCGCCTTCCTGGGGTGGGACGACGACATCGATTCGTTGAACAAGAATTCGCAGGTCACGGCGATCCTGGCGGCGGGAGACTACTTGCTCGCGCCCAGCTCCTTCTTTGCCGACTCCGTCGGCGCGTACACGATCGCGGCCGTGACGCAGCCCGCGGAACTGGCCGGGTGCGGATTGGTGTGGGCGACGCGCGGTGTGACGATCAGCGACAGCGTGACCGCGGGCGACTGCGTGGACACGACGGGTGGCCCCTACTACGCCGACGTGGTTGCGCTCCGCCTCGTCGCCGGGACCGTGCTGAAGGTGTCGCATCACTCGGCGGCGTTCGACGCCGCCCTGTTCCTGCGGAGTGAGTTCGGCGTCACCGTGGCCTCAAACAACGACAGCGCTGCCACGACGACGAACGCCTACATCAGTCTCATCGTCCCCTCGACGGGGTCGTATCTGCTCTTCGTCGGAACCAATGCCGCCAGCGCCACCGGCGCCTATGATCTGGACATCTCGACGGCGACAACCCTGAGCGGCAGCGCTCGGCGCGAGGACGGGCGGCAGCTTCTGCCATTGGGGAACATGCGCTTCCCGAAGGGCCGAGTCGGGCGCACCTGGTCGCGTACGGGGACGTAGCCGTTGACCGCTGTGGCGTAGCTGGCTAGGATTTTCCAGCCCACGGCGGCGTAGCTCAGCTGGTTAGAGCAGCGGAATCATAATCCGCGGGTCGTCGGTTCGAGTCCGACCGCCGCTATCTACACGAGACGCCCCGGGCGATCCGCCCCGGGGCGTCTTTGTCTAGCGCCGCCGCACGCCCACCGTGAGCGTGAACTCCTCCACGGTCTCGCGACGCCCCGCGCCCGTGACGGTACTCCGATCGATCCCGTAGGCCAATCGGAACCACCACGGCCGGCTAGGCACCTGCAGCGTGACGCCGGCCTCGCCGCCGCGACCGCCGCGTCCCTGAGAAGATCCCACGTTCGCGCTCAGCGCTAGCGCGCTCCACATCCCGACATCGCCACGTACCGTCGACCCGACGAGGGGGGTCGCGACGCGCACACCGAGCAACCAAACGACCCACCGCTCGGTGCCGGCTGGCGTCACGTACGCGCGCGCGCGGGCCGCCGTCTGCGCGGTGAGCCAGGATGTGGCGTCGTACCGCACCGCTAACTGCCCTTGCACGAGGTCTCGGCTGTCGAGCGCCCCCTGCAGGTAGCGACCCTCCACCTCGAACCGGCCGAAACGGGCCGACCCGAGGCCCCCCAACACCGTTCCCGCAACCGCGCCGAGGTCGCCATGCGTGCGGACGCCGACCACGGTCGCTCCCCCCGACCAGTCGACTCCCTGGGCGGGGAGCGACCGGACGCCGCACAGGGCCGCGACTCCCACCGCAACACAGAGGGCGCGGTTCATCGTCCCCGCTCGCCTTGTTCGATCACCACCGTACGCCCGGCGCTGCGAATGCGGAACGTCGCCCCCTCCTGGCGCTTCGCGTTCTCGGCGATGATCGCGTTGGTCCGTTGCTGCCAGTCGTCGCGACGTGCCCGGTTGGCCGTGGCGTTATCGGGGAGCGGCCGCCCGGGGGGCTGCCGCAGATAGCCGACGAGCCCACTCAGCGCGAGCGTGCCCCCCACCACGAGACGCGTGCCGCTCGAATGCTCACCCGGCGCCACGATCTGCGGCAGCGCGACGGCCGCCGCCCCGATCGCGAGGCCACTCAGGAGTGACCGCGTCGCCGTGCGCCGATTCGCGCGCTCGGGGAGCAACTGCTCCGGCCCGGGCGCCGCCGGATGTACGATCGTGTCCACCGACACATCGAAATCGAGCGCCAGCTGTGCGAGGCGCTCCGTGCTGCCGCCGGCGCGCGACGCGGCCGTGAGCCACAGCCGTCCGCGCGGGGCAATCGCCCCCGTTGAATCACGACCGTCCCAGCGCACGCGCAGGCTGTCGCCAAGCGGGCCCGTATACAGCGTCCGCAGGGGACGACCGTCCTCGCGCGCGACCGTGACGGTTACGTCATGCGGCGCGCTCGGGTGCAGCCACACGATGAGCCACCCCTGCTGGGCGGGCATGGTCGTATCGTCCGGCACGCGGATCGTCACGACGCGGGTCCGTAGCCGCACGTCGTCGAACAAACGGGTCACCTCCGGCGGGAAGACGAAGGTGTCGGCGCGGTAGCGCGGATCGAGCAGCACCAGGCGGCGGAACGCCGCCACCGCCGAATCGCGGTGCTCTCGGAGCACCTCGATCGCGCCGAGGTAAATGAGCGCGCGCGCCTGCTCGGCAGTCGCCAAACTGTCCGCGAGCGGTGGCGTCAGCGCTCGACGGAGCAACCCCGCGGCGGCGTCGAGCTCGAGGCCCTCGTAGGCGCTGACGGCGCGAGCCACAAGGGCAGACCCCCCCTGACCGGCGGCTGCGCGCGCGCCAACCGCGAGCGCGATGATCAGGAGCAGGGTGGCGCGACGCATGCTCATGGCGTGGTCGCCGTCAGTGTGAGGTTCGTGATCGACACCGTCTCTCCGGCCTTCACCTTGACTGCCGCCTCGTACGTCTTGAACCCCGGGCGCTGCAGCCGGAATTGGTGCATGCCCGCCGCCAAACGCACGTTGACCTTCGGCGTGTTGCCGATCAACCGTCCGTCGACGGAAAGGAGCGCCCAAGGGCGTGTGCTCACAGACAGAAACCCAGGCGCCGCTACCACGGGGGCGGGGGTGGGGGTGGGGGGGGGGCCGCCGAGGAGGTGCTGCTGCACGAGCCTTCGGTGGCGCTGGCTCGGCTGCGACGGGCGCGGGCTCTGGCGGGCGTACCGCTGTGACACGCTCCGTGGATCCGACGTGGTTGGCGCGACTCATGTCGCCCGCTTGTCCAGGCTGCGCTGCGATCCACAACACACCGGCGCCGAGCATGAGAGCCAAGCTCAGGCCGAGGCGGTACCTGCGCCGCTGCGGCGGGTCTTCGGTGTCGAACAGAAGAACCGGGCGCCGCGCCCCGCGAGGCGGCGAGCGCCGCGGCGTGACGCCCAGCTTTTGGGGGCCTCCGCCCGTGAGGGTAGCGACGAAGTCGAGCACACCCACGAATCGCTGGCTCGGAGTCTGCGCCAACGCCCGCTGCAGCAGCTGCGCGGCGTTCGGCCCGGCCGCCGGCGGCAATGGCACCGCGCTGGCCGTCCCGGTTTGTGGCGGCGCGCCGGTCAGACACTCGCGCACGATGAGTGCGAGGCTGTACTGATCGGCGAGGGGGCCCACTGGCCTCGGGCTCGTGAAATACTCCGGCGCGAAATACGTCCTCGCGGGATCGTTCTCGGCGCTTTCCCCCCCCCGGGAGAAGGCTCGCGCGGCGAACCCGAAGCCCGTGTCGACCAGGTGGACCCATCCCGCGTCGTCCAGCAGGATGTCGGTGGGCTTGAGCGCGCCGTGCACGAAGCCGCGGCGGTGCGCGTAGTCGAGGGCGCTCGCAACCTGCAGCGCGATGCGCCAGGTGAGTGGGACGTCGAGGGGGAGCCCTCGGCCGGCGGCGAGGCGTTCCGCCACGGACGGAGCCGGGACGTAGTCCATCGCATACCACCACAACTTGTCGGTCGTGCCGTGCCGGTACGGTCGCGCGATGTTGGGGTGATCGAGCCCGGCAGCTGTGCGCGCCGCTTGCTGAAAGCGGGCCCCGTCGACGGGCGGAGTACCTGGCGGGAGGATGTAGACCTTGAGGGCGACCTCACGTCCCGGACCGCCTCCCGATGCATCGTGCGCACTGTAGACGTGCGACACGCGTCCATGCTTGAGCGGGCGTTCGATGCGGAACAGGGTGCCGAGCTGTCTGGAGACGAGCTCGTCGGCCGCGCTGTAATCCTGCGCGGGTGTCGGATCTGCAGGCGCGTCGTCCACCGAGACCGCCGTCTGACTGCCGCTGCGCAGCTGACCGCACAGGGGACAGCGGCGCGCTCCCTCGGGCAGGAATCCGGCTTGGCAGTGCGGGCAGGTCATGGAACGTCGCTCACTGGCCGAGCACCACGTCGAATATCCGGCTCGTCGCGCCGGTGAGGCCCCCCGCGTTCGCCACGAGACTGCACCCAACGCACAGACCGGTGACTTTCAGATTCGTGAATTGAGCGACTCCGTTCACGGCGTTGACTTGCGTCGTGCCCTGCAGGCCCCCCACCACGATCGGTCCCTGCAGCGTCAGTTGCACGGCGCCGGTAAAGCCGGTCGCGACGCCGCCCTGGCCGTTCAGGGCCGTCACTGCGACCGAGAAGGTCGTACTCAGGATGATGGGGTTCGGCGGCTGCGTGGAGAAGGCCAGGTGCGTCGCCGGGGGCGGCGGAGGCGCGGGGCAGTCGACGGCGAACGTTTCCGTCGTCGTCTGCCCGGCCACCACCGTCACCGTGTGGGACGCACCGCCACTCACCGTGCAGTTGGATGCGACGTCGCCGAGTGTGACGACGTGGCTGCCGGGGTTGAGGCCCGTGTAGGGCGTGCTCCCGTTATTGCCGATCGTACGCTGTGGTGTGCCGTCGACCGTCACGGTGTAGCCGTTCGGATCTGGTGTGCCGCCTGTCGTTGCGGCACCGACGGTGAGATTGCCGGTCTGAGGCGGCGGTGTCGGGCAGTCGACGGCGAACGTGGTGCTTGCGCTCGAGCCCGCCGGCACTGTGACCGAACGTGGGTTCGCCCCACTAGCGGTGCAGTTCGATGCGAGGCCGGTGATCTGCACGGAGTGGTCCCCCGCGGTAACGCCGGGGTACGTCGTACTCCCGTTGTTCGTGATCGTACGACTCGAGCCGCCGTCGACGGTGATGGTGTAGCCGTTGGGATCGGGCGTGCCCCCGGACGTGGTCGCGCCTACCGTCAGGTCGCCCGTTGAAGACGTCGCCGGGTCGACGTTGAAGAATGCGCTGTACCCTCCTGGGTGACCGGCCGCGGAGGCGACGAGCTGGTAGCCCTGGCCTGCCTTGTCGATGCGCAGTTCCGCGAATGTCGCGACGCCGGCGGCGGCGGCCAGCTGCGAGCCGGGCGGGGCCAGAGTTGCGGGTGGGTTGAAGGCGCCGTCAATGAAGATCTCCATGAACACGGTTTCCGTAAACGACGTGGCGACGTTGCCCTGGCGGTCGACCATCGTCACCTGCACGGGGGGCGAGATCGGCGTGTTCACCTTCGCATTCTGCGGTTGCACCGTGAACACCAGGTGATCGGGAGGCCCGGGGTTGATTCCGAATTCCGCGCTCACGCCGTCGCCCAGGCCGGAGGCATGGGCGGCCAGCGTGTATGGGCTCCCGGCCTTGTTGATGCTCAAGCCTGGGAACGTAGCGACCCCCGAGACCGCCGATGCGTTCAGGTTCCCCCCCAGCGTTCCGCCAGCCGGGTTGTCGCGGATGTCGAGGCGCACGTTCCCCGTGAACGTCGTGATCGTGTTCCCCTGCGCGTCCGCGGCCCGCACCTGGACGGCCGGCGTGATCGTGGCCCCGGCCTCGGTGGCCTTCGGGTCGACGCTGAAGAGCAGGCGCGTCGCGGGAGGCGACGCGCAGGCGACGTCGAACATCTCGGTCGTCGTCTGGTTGGCCACGACGGTCACCGTGTGGGAGAGGCCGCCGCTCACCGTGCAGTTCGCGGCGACGTTGCCCAGGTGGACCGTGTGACTCACGGCCGTAAGCGCGGTGTACGTGGTGGTATCGTCGACGCCGATGGGGCGGCTCTGAGTGCTGTCTACGGTGACCGCGTAGCCGTCGGGGTCCTGTGCACCCCCCGTGGTGCTCGTGCGGACCGTGAGGGCGCCGGTCACCGGGGGCGGCGTGGAGCAGGTGACGTTGAACGTCTCGGTGACTGTCTGCCCGCCGATCACAGTCGCCGTGTGCGACATGCCGCCACCCACGGTGCAGTTGGACGCGACGCCGCCGAGATCGACGACGCGCCTCCCCGCGTCAACCGCCTGATAGAGGATCGTATCGTTGATTGCGAGTGTCTGGTTCCGCGCATCGTCGACGGTCACCGTGTAGCCGTCGGGGTCTGGCGGCGTCCCGGTGGTCGTGACCCTGACCTCGAGGTCGCCGAGAGTGGGCGAGACGGCAGTGATGCGCAGCTCGACCGGCACGCGCACGGTGGGTGTAGCAGTGGTGTCCTCCGGCACGATGACAATCGTTTCGCGATACGTTCCGGGCAGGAGGGTATCCGGGTTGAGGGTGTAGCTTAGCGTCGCGGGAGTGGTGCCAGCAGGGTTGTCCAGACTCAGCCACGGGGCGTTGCTGTCGGTGTGGGCGGTCCAATTAATCGGCCCCCGAGGACTCGACACCGTGAGCTCTCCGGGGCGCGCCCCGGCCCCTTCGGGCGCGGATTCCGCAACCCGATCTGGTGCGACGCCGAGGCCCAAAGGGCGGGGCGTTTCGAGGAGCTTGTCCAACCGGCAGGCGAACGCGAGCGCGAGCACAGCCGACAGCACAAGCTTTTCGCGCGTAGTAGCCACAGCGACCGTTCGGGCCTGCACATTCCATACCTTGTGCAGTCTCGCAGCAGCGCGCCGCCACTCGTGGCGCGCGCGCGACAACCTGTTGCTTCAGCGTTGTGGGTTGAGAGCACACGATGCCGTGGCCAAGCTGCTGTGAATGCTTGTGTTGCCTCCCTAGGTATTGCTCAAACCCGGTACAAAAGTGAATGCTATTATCGCGCCCGGGCCCGCGAACCGTGGGAGGTGTCCGTGCATACGATCCACTGCCACTTCTGTGGCGGCGTCGTGCGCGACCGCGCGACCATTGAGTATCAGCCGCCCCGCTCCAGCGCGCAGGTCGCGCTGCCCCAAGGGGGCACCTGCACCTGCACACCGCCAATCGTGTACGAGGACTCGCCCTTGGACGCCCCTCCGGCGGACGACGAGCGGCACGACCACGCCGCTTCCCCACAGCGGCGGGATCCATCAGATCCGTGGAAAGGTGCCGTCTAGCGGGCCGCTTACCGCGACGGGAGTGGCACATCCGAGTTGAAGATGTCGTTCGTCATGAGCCAACGGCCGTCGGACTGACGGTGCAGCACCGCGAGAAACTTGCCGCGATCCTCCACGGCCGGCGTCCTACCGGCCGCAGCGATCGTCATCGCGTACCTCCCACGCTCGTAGGCAAGGTCGCCGCGTCCGTCGACCTCGATGACGTTTAGTCTGAAGGCCGACAACGGGGGGAACGCTTTGAACCACGCTTGAATCGCGATGCGACCCTCGACCGCAGGCTGATTCGGTGGCATGAAGACCGCGTTTATGGAGTATTGCGCGGCCGTCGCCGAGTCACTTCGGGCGACGGCGGCTCGGGCGAACTCGGCGGCCTGCGCGCGGATTCTGGCGATGTCGGCGTCGGAGATACCCTCCGGCGCGGGCTGCTGGCAGGCGAAAAGAGCAGAGCCGAGGGCGGCAAGCAGGAATGTGCGACGCATCACAGGCTCCAGAAGTGTGAGCGGCGAAGCTAGCCTAGGACTCGAGTCCTCGCCACACCACCGCCCGGATCTTGTGCGACCGTTCCTCCGCGAAGCGCTGCGCCGTCTCTAGGCCCGCCTGGTATTCCTTGCGCCACTCGGCCGGCATGTTGGCGCGGAAATGGCCTGCCGTCATGACCTCACCCTGCGCTGCCTGCGCCGCCCCGAAGCCCACTTCGACCACGTCCCCCAGGAACAACGTCGAGCTCCCCGTATCCATGACGTTTGCGACGCGACACTCGAAGTGCGCGTAGCAGTCGTCCAGCACCGGCGCGCCCAGGACGCCGCGGCGGTGGGGCACGGCGGCGAGCTTGTCGCGATCCCGACCACTCACGAAGCCCAGGCTGTGAATCAGGTCGAATTGCTTGGTGTGGAGCAGGTGGAGCACGAAGCGGCCGGTATCGAAGATGAGATCGTGGCTGAAGTTGAACTTGTGGACGTACACGGAGAGTCGAGGGACCGTGGGCACGATCGAGGCGCGGATGGCCGCGTCCGAGATCATGCCGTTCTCCTTGCCGTCTCGCTCGGAGGTCACCGCCACCACCGGCGAGGTCAGGTTCCGCAGCAGTTGGTACGTCTGGTCGGGCGGGAGCATACTTTTAAAGATACATGACCCCGACTGAGTCGCTCCCCGAACGCTTCCGTGGGCATATCGAGCGCGCGCGCCTGTTTCGTAAAGCGGGCACCGCGCTCGTCGCCGTCTCCGGTGGCGCGGATTCCGTGGCGCTCTTGGATTTGCTGCACGGTGTCGCAGCGGAGTGTGGGTTGACTCTCGTGGTGGCGCATGTGGACCACGGAATTCAGGCGGGTAGTCGGTTAGTCGGTTCGGCGGTTAGGGAGCTCGCAACCAAGTACACCGTGCCCTTTGAGCTCGGCGAGCTGAGCTTGGGGCCTGACGCGACGGAGACGACGGCGCGGCGCGCGCGTTACGCGTGGCTCCGTGAAGTGCAGCACCGCGTCGGCGCCGCCTATCTCGTCACGGCGCACCACCAGGATGACCAGATCGAAACCGTCGTGCTGCGCGCCCTGCGCGGCAGCGCGCCGGCGGGACTCGCCGGGATCGCGCGCCGTGGGCGTGACGGACTCGTCCGCCCGCTGCTGCCGTTCACGCATCGCGAGCTGGTGGCGCACGTCGCGGCGCGCGGTCTCACGACGCACGACGATCCCGCCAATGCCGACCCGCGCCATCTGCGCTCGTGGGTGCGGACTCAACTGCTCCCACTTCTGACGGAGCGTCTCGGGCCGCGCGTGACCACTGACTTGCGCCGCCTCGGTCGCCAGGCCGCCGCGGATCGGCGCGCGTGGGACCGCGCGCTGGAACTCGTTCCGGAGCTTGGGCTTCAGGTGTCGTCCACGGGTTTTGCCGTTGCCCGGGGCCCGCTGCGCGGCTATGATGACACATTGGCTGTTGCGTTGCTGCGCGCCGCGGCGCGCAGGGCCGGTGGGGGCCTCGTGCTCGGGCCGGCGCGGGCCCGGCGCCTCGTGGCGCTGGCGCGGCGCCCCTCGGGCCGCCGGCTCTCCCTGGGCGGCGGGTGGACGGCGGAAGTGGCCTTCGATCGGCTGCGCGTCGCGCGCGTGATGCAATGCGCGGCGGAGTCCGTGCTCCCGGCGGGCGAGCGCGGGAGCGCTCTGTTCGGCGAGTTCCGCATCGATTGGAGTCCCGGGGCCGCGCCTGGACGGATCGAGCGCGGGGGCTGGAGCACTTGGGTGGATGGGCCGGGCTGGGAGCTCCGCGCGCCGCAGAAGGGCGATGAGCTGCTGCCGCTCGGCGGTGTGGGTCACCGGCCCCTGCGGCGGCTATTAATGGAAGCACGGGTGCCGCGCAGCGAGCGGGCTCGGTATCCCGTGGTCGCCCGCGGTGAGACCATTTTATGGGTGCCGGGCATCTGTCGCAGTACGGACGGCGTCCCGGCGCCCGGAACCAAGGCGGTACGGCTCGATGTTACCCAGCACGGCGCAGCTGCGACAGACCGGGGGGCGTGAGCTCAAGCGCATCGTCTTCGACGAGAAGACGATTGCCGCCCGGGTGCGCGAGCTGGGCCGCGCGATCACCGCGGCGTATCCCGAGGGTGAGCTGCTGGTGCTGGGCCTCTTGAAGGGGAGCTTCATCTTCCTGAGCGATCTGGTGCGCCGCATCGAGCGGCCCCTGCAGGTGGATTTCCTCGTGGCCGCGAGCTACGGCGACAGCACGGTGTCGAGTGGCAACGTCCGTCTGCTGTACGACCCCGAAACCGAGCTCGCCGGCAAGCACATCCTCCTGGTCGAGGACATCATCGATACCGGCAAGACGTTGAACCGCCTGGTGACGCTCCTCACGGAGCGGGGGCCGAAAAGCCTGAGTATTTGTGCGCTGTTGCATAAACACATTGCTGAACAGCTGGCGCTGGACGCGGCATTCGTGGGATTCGATGCCCCCACTTTGTTCCTGGTGGGGTATGGACTCGATCACGCGGAGAACTTCCGGCACCTTCCTTATATCGCGAGTCTGACGTAGATGGCTGACCGTACTCCCCCGCCACCGCGGGAATTCAATTGGGGCCGCATGCTGCGGACGCTCTCCTTCTGGGCGCTCCTCATCGTGGGGACCATCGCCCTCGTGCAGGTCGCGTCCAAGGGGCGGCGCGAGGAAGCGGAAATCGACATCACCCAGTTCCGTCAGGAGCTGGAAGCCGGCAACATCGCGTCGGTCGAGGTCGCCGACAAGAAGGTCCGCGGTGCCTTCAAGCGGCCCGTGACCGTGAAGCGCCAGACGGTGGAGCGCTTCAACCTCCTCCTCACCAGCGAACCCGATAACGCCTGGGTCGAGTCGCTCCTCGCCAAAGGCGTGACGATCCGCGCGCGCGAGCCGGGGCAATCGTTCGGCGCCGTGCTCGTGGTCTTCCTTCCTTATCTGTTGGTATTCGGCCTCGTGATTTTCATGCTGCGCCAGATGCAGCAGGGCGGGAACCGCGCCTTTGCGTTCGGCAAGTCGAAAGCCAAGCTGCTCGCCGGCGACACACCGAAGATCACCTTCGCCGACGTGGCGGGCTGCGACGAAGCGAAGCAGGAGCTCGAGGAGATCATCGACTTCCTGAAGGATCCGCAGAAGTTCCAGCGCCTCGGCGGTCGCCTGCCGAAGGGCGCGCTGCTCGTCGGTCCCCCGGGAACGGGCAAGACGCTCCTCGCCAAGGCCATCGCGGGTGAAGCGGGCCGGCCCTTCTTCTCCATGTCGGGCTCCGACTTCGTCGAAATGTTCGTCGGCGTAGGCGCGTCGCGCGTGCGTGATCTGTTCGAGCAGGGGAAAGCGCATGCGCCCTGTATCATCTTCATCGACGAGATCGACGCCGTCGGGCGCCACCGCGGGGCGGGACTGGGCGGCGGGCACGACGAGCGTGAGCAGACCCTGAATCAGCTGCTCGTCGAGATGGACGGCTTCGAGTCGAACGACGGTGTAATCCTCCTCGCGGCTACGAATCGACCCGACATCCTGGACCCGGCGCTGCTCCGGCCCGGGCGTTTCGATCGGCAGATCGTGGTGGATATGCCCGACTTGAAGGGACGCGAGCAGATCCTGCGCGTGCACACCCGCAAGATCCCGCTGGCGTCCAACGTGAATCTCGAGCCGCTGGCCAAGGGGACGCCGGGGCTCGCGGGTGCCGAGCTCGCCAACATCGTCAACGAGGCGGCGCTGCTCGCGGCCCGGCGCAACAAGCCGCAAGTCGAGCAGCGGGACCTGGAAGACGCGAAGGACAAGGTGATGCTCGGGTTGGAGCGGAAGAGCCGCGTGCTCTCCGATGAGGAGCGTCGGCTCGTCGCGTATCACGAGGCCGGTCACGCGCTCGTGGCGCTCAGCGTGCCCGGCGCCGATCCGCTGCACAAGGTGACGATCATTCCGCGCGGCCGTTCGCTCGGGCTGACCGCCTATCTGCCGGAGGAAGAGCTGCACAAGTACACCAAGCAGTCGATTCTCTCGCGGCTCGCGATGGCGTACGGCGGCCGCGTCGCCGAGCAGATCGTGTTCGGTCCGGACAAGGTGACGCCGGGCGCGGCGCAGGACATTCAGCAGGCGACGAACATCGCCCGCCGTATGGTCACGCAGTTCGGCATGAGCGACGCCATCGGGCCGATCGCCGTGGGCGATCGTGAACAGGAGATCTTCCTGGGACGCGAGGTGCTGCAGCGCCGCGAGATCTCCGACAGCACCGCGAAGCTGGTGGACGAGGAAGTGAAGCGCATCCTTACGAACGCCTTCTCTGACGCGACGCGCATTCTCACCGAACGGCGCCCCGCGCTGGATCGGCTCGCCGCCGCATTGCTCGAGCGCGAGACGCTCGATCGCGATGAAGTCGAGCTGGTGGTGGCGGGGAAGTCCTTGCCGCCGCAGGCCCGGGCCGTGCCGCTCGCCGGCGACGCGCCCGCCAAGGAGAAGGACAAGCAGCAGGCCGCGCGCGGTCCCGGCTCCATGCTGGGGAATCCGCCGCCCGAGCCCGCGGGCGCGTGAAGGTCACCGCGCTCGCCGCGCACACCTCCCCCCCCGAGGCGGTGCGCGCGGCGCTCGCGGCGCGCGGCTGGGAAGCAGAGCCCGCGTGGTTCGCGGCCACCGGGGTGCAGCCCCTCGTCGTCCTCCTCGAAGGCATCACCGAGTCTGAACGCGAAGCGCTGGTCCACTGGAGCACGAAGAGCGGCGCCGATGTGCTGACGGGCGAGGGGTGGGCGCTCGTCGCCGCGGCGGCGAGCCGGCTCGCGCCGCTCGCCCGTTACGACCGGGCGCCGCCGGCCTTGGCGGGCCTCGCCCCAGTGCTGGGCCAGTTCCTCGCCGGGCACGCCGAGCCTCCACGCGTCTGGGCGATCCGTGGCGCCGAACTGAACCTCGGGCAACCCATCATCATCGGCATCGTCAACGTCACACCCGACTCGTTCTCCGACGGCGGTCATTTGGCCACCGTTGACGCGGCGGTGGAGCACGGCCAACGGCTAATGGCCAACGGCGCGCGGTTGCTCGACGTTGGTGGCGAGTCGACGCGTCCCGGTGCGGCGGCGGTCTCCGTGCGTGAGGAGATCGACCGCGTCGTCCCCGTGATCCGGGAGCTCGTGCGCCGCGAGCTCGCCCCGGTATCGGTGGACACGCGCAAGGCCGAGGTGGCCCGGGCCGCCCTCGAGGCGGGCGCGGCGGTCGTAAACGACGTGTCGGGACTGGCGTTCGACAGGGATTTGGCCGGCGTCGTGGCCGGCGCGGGGGCCGGCCTGATCGTCATGCACATGCGGGGCACGCCGGACACGATGGACGACCTGTCGAATTACCGGCACGTCGCGCCGGAGGTCGCCGCCGAGCTCGAGGAGGCAGCGGCGCGCGCCGCAGCGGCGGGAGTGGCGCGGGAGCGGATCGTCGTCGACCCCGGCCTGGGGTTTGCCAAGACGGCGACACAGAACTTTCGCCTGCTCGATGAGCTGGCAACGATCGTCGCGTTGGGGTATCCTGTAGCGGTCGGACCGTCGCGTAAGCGGTTCCTGGGCGCCGTCACCGGGCGGCCGGTGGAGGATCGGGACCGCGCGACGGCTGTGGCGTGCGCCCTCGCCTGGGAGCGAGGGGCCCGGCTGTTCCGTGTTCACGACGTCGCGACGACGCGCGAAGCTCTTTCCATCGCGAGCGCTACCACGAATCCAACGTGAACTTCGACGCCTTCAAGTTCCTCGCACCGCGCCTCTGGCCGGACGCCTTCGAGATCCTGCTCGTGGCGTTCGTCATCTATCGCTTCCTGCTGTTCCTCGTGGGCACGCGGGCGCTGCAGATCGTGGTCGGGCTCGTCATCCTGTCCCTCGCGTACTTCGTGGCCGTGTTCGCGAAGTTCACGATGATCAGCTCGCTCCTGGGCGTCGTTTTCACGTACGGCGCGTTCGCGGCGGTCGTCGTCTTCCAGCCGGAGCTGCGCAATGCGCTCGCCCGGCTGGGCCAGTCGCGCTTCATGCGCGTGTTCTCGAAGGGCGACCGCCAGTCGGTTGCCGAGGAGATCGCCGAGGCGCTCGACCGCCTGTCGCGCGCCGGCACCGGCGCCATCATCGCCATCGAAGGCGACATCGGCCTCGAGGAGTTCATTACGACCGGGGTCCCGATGGAGGCCAAGGTCTCGGCCGACCTCCTGACGACGATCTTCACGCCCTACTCGCCGCTGCACGACGGGGCCGTCCTCGTGCGCGGCGACCAGATCATCGGCGCGGGGTGCGTCCTCCCCCTGACGCAGTTCAAGGTGAACGACAAGTCGCTCGGCACCCGGCATCGCGCCGCGCTGGGTCTCTCGGAAGAGACCGATGCGACCGTGCTGGTCGTGTCGGAGGAGACGTCGACGATCTCCATCGCCAGTCACGGCCTGCTGTATCGCCACCTCACGCCGCAGACGGTGCGCGACCTCCTGTCGGGGGTGATCTCGCACCTCGAAGGCGGCGAGCGGGTGACCGCGCCTGTTACCTGATCGGCCTCCTTACCGGGCGGCGGCCGCCGTCACCGCCCTGGTCCTCCTCGGTTACCTGATCACCCTCGCGCCCACCGTCACCCTGTGGGACGCGGGCGAATTCATCACGGCGGCGAAGGTCCTGGGTATCCCGCACCCGCCCGGCACGCCGCTCTTCGTGATGGTCGGTCACGTGTGGGGCGACGTGGTGCGGGTCGGCGCCTACGCCTGGCGCCTCAATCTGATGAGCGCCTGCTTCTCGGCGGCGGGCGCCGGATGCTTGTTCCTCGTAGTGCACCGCCTGCTGGAAGGCGAGGACACGCTGACGCGTGTCGGCGGGGCCGCGGCCGCGGCGCTCGTCTCGGCATTCACGTTCACCGGATGGCAGAACAGCAACGAGACCGAGGTCTACACGGTCGCGACCTTCAGCATCGCCGCCATCTGCTGGCTCTGCCTGCGTTGGCGCGATGCGCGCGGCTCCGACCGCGCGGCCCACTACCTCTTACTCATCGTCTATCTGGCCGCGCTCTCGGTCGGCAATCATCTGCTCACGCTGCTCGTGATGCCGGCGGTGTCGGTGTTCGTGTTCGTCACGCTCCGCACCGCGCCCGCTGCGGACCCCGGAGAGCGCCGCGTCGAGTGGGCCGAATGGGCGGCGGTGAGTGCCCTCTGGATCCTCCTGGTCGGCGTCGGCCTCGGCAACACGACCGTGCTCGTCGTCGCGGGGCTCCTCTTTGCCGCTGCGCTCGTTCTGTGCATTAGAGCCGGCTCGCTCTTCTTCCCGGTCGCCGCTGTCGTGGTCGCCGCCGTCGGTGTCTCGACGTACGCCTTCCTCTATATCCGCTCCGGTCTCCAGCCCGCGCTCGATGAAGCCGACCCCGAGACGTGGCACAGGCTCCTCGCCGTGATTCGGCGCGAGCAGTACGGCGCCCGCGGTCTGCTCGACCACCCCGCGTTTGATCCGGGCCCGGACAACCCCGGCCGGACGCTGACGGTGTTCGCGCAGCAGCTCGTCAACTACGCTCAGTACTTCGCGTGGCAATGGGGACGCAGCCTGAAGATCTTCGCGCTCGTCCCGATGGCGATCTACGCGCTGCTCGGTGCGATCGGCTGGAGCGAGGCGTACCGTCGCGACCGCGGCAGCGCATTCCTGCTCGGCACGTTGTGGCTCGCGACGGGACTCGGACTTGTCGTCTACATGAATTTCAAGGCAGGGTTCTCGCTCTTCTGGGACAAATACCTGACGATCGCGCAGCACGAGGTGCGAGAGCGGGATTACTTCTTCACGGTCAGCTTTCAAGTGTGGGGACTCGTCGCCGGGATCGGAGTGGTCCGGCTGGTGCGCGCGTGGCAGCGCGCCGGACGCTGGGCGCTCGCGACCGCCGCCGCGCTCGCGGTGCTCCCGTTCGCGCTCAACTTCAGCGCCGCGTCCCGGCGCCACGGGCCCGACGCCACAATCGCCCGCGACCTCGCTTACAACATGCTGCAGTCGGTCGAGCCCTACGGTGTGCTCTTCACCTACGGCGACAACGACACGTTCCCGCTGTGGTATATCCAGGAAGTCGAAGGGGTCCGCCAGGACGTCACGCTCATCAACCTGTCGCTCGCACAGCTCGACTGGTACGGGCGCCAGCTCGTCACACGTCCCATCCGTCGGTTCGATCCTGCCGGCGCGCCGGCGGTCTATCGCGCCCTGGCGCCGCCGGGCCGCCCGATTCCCGGTCCACCGCTGCACCTGCGACCCGGAGAAGTCGACTCGCTGCGGCCGATCCGCGTGGGCGAAGGGACTACCTTCCGCGGCGGTGGAGTTGATCTGCCCATACGGGCGGGGCAGGTGTTCCAGGTCCGCGACCTGGTGATCCTGTACACGATCGGCGGGTCGTTGCCCGGGCGCCCCGTCACGTTCGGCGTGTCGTCGGGTCGCGGGTCCTGGCTCGGGCTCGACCAGCACCTGGTGGCGCAGGGCCTCGCCTACAGCGTCTTCCCCGGGCGTCCCGACGCGGACAAACGGTTCGTCGCCGGCATCCAGGGCACGATGCTTGACACGACACGCACACGACTGCTCGTCGACTCGGTGTTCCAGTACGGCGGGCTGCTCGCCGCCGACTCCCTGGATCTCGACCCTGCGGCGCGCGCGGTGGCGAACTCGATGGCGATCCCGCTCTTGGAGCTTGGCAACGCGGCCGCACAGCGGCGCGATCAGGCACGCGCCCTCGTCTATCTGCGCCGCGCCTACCACTTGAGCCCCACGCCGGCCCTGGCGGCGGTCCTGCAACAGATTGAATCTCAGGGGGTCCAAAGCCTGTTCCGCCCGTAAGTTGCGGCGCGAGTATATTCTACGGCCATGAGTTTCGCGGCCCTCCCGGAACGGTTGGCCCAGGTGAGGGCAGAGATCGCGCGGCGCCAGGCGGCGGGCGGGTGGACACATCCCGTGACGATCGTCGCGGTGACCAAAGGCTTCGGCTCCGATGCCGTGACGGCGGCGCTCGGCGCCGGCCTCGCCGACATCGGCGAGAATCGCGTGCAGGAAGCGGTGCAGAAGCAAGAGGCGTTGGGAGCTGGGAGTCAGGGGATTCGGTGGCATTTGATCGGGCACCTGCAGCGCAACAAAGCCAAAGTCGTGCCGGGTCGATTCGAGCTCGTGCACTCCGTTGATTCCATCGAATTGGCGACGGAGCTCGATCGCAGAGCCCAAGCGCCGCTGCGCGTGCTGCTGCAGGTGAATGTGGCGCGTGAGCTACAGAAAACTGGCTGCGTGCCGGAGCAGGCGTCGGGGCTGGCGCGGCAGATCGCCGGGCTCGAGCAGCTGCAGCTGGATGGGTTGATGACGATGGCGCCACTGACCGATGACGAGGATGTGCAGCGCCGGACCTTCCGGAGCCTGCGCGCCCTGCGGGATACGATACAGGAGGAAGGGCTATGGCTGCCGACCCTCTCGATGGGGATGTCCGCCGACTACGCTACAGCGGTCGCGGAGGGAGCAACGGTGATCCGCTTGGGTACCGTCCTGTTCGGTCCAAGGGAGAAGGAGACGACGCCATGAGCGACGACGCCTTCAACCTCACGCCGCTCGACATCCGGAAGCAGGAGTTCCGCAAGACGCTGCGCGGCTACGAAACGATCAGCGTCGAAGACTTTCAAATCCGCGTCGCCGATGCGCTCGAGCGCGCGTTCCGCGAGCGCTCGGTGCTCGAAGAACGGCTCGCCGCGTTGACGGATCAACTGCGTGTCTTCCGCGAGCGCGAGAAGGCGATGAACGAGGCGCTGGTGGCGGCGCAGCAACTGCGGGAGGCGACGCGCGCCGCCGCGGAGCGCGAAGCGCAGGTGATTGTGCGCGAGGCCGAGGCGGAAGCGAAGCGACTGGTGGACGCGGCGAAGAACGCCGAGAGCGCGGTGCAGGTGCGCATGACCGAGGCCGAGCGCCAGTTCCAGGCGTACCTCGGCGGATTCCGCGCGCTGCTCGACCGCCAGCTGGCGGAGCTGCGCGCGCTCGACGGACAGCGCGGGTGACGACGGTCGCCGAGGCGGTTCGCGCCATCCACCAGCAGGGCAAAGCGCGAACCCCGTTCGTCCCCGAGGTCGCTGTGATCCTCGGGACGGGGCTCGGTGCTTTGGCCGACGCGGTCCAGGCCGAGGCGCGCATTCCGTACGGCGACATCCCCGGGTTCCCGCTCTCGACCGTCGAGACGCACGCCGGCCGGCTCTTGCTCGGCTCGCTCGCGGGCCGGCGCGTGGCGCTCATGCAGGGGCGCTTCCACAAGTACGAGGGCTACTCGCTGCAACAGATCGGCTTCCCCGTTCGCGTGCTCAAGGCCCTCGGCGCGCGTACGCTCGTCGTGTCCAATGTGTCGGGCGGCATGCACCCGCTGTGGGCCACCGGCGACCTCGTGCTCCTCTCCGATCACATCAACCTGCTGGGCGATAATCCCCTCGTCGGGCCGAACGACGACGCCGAGGGTCCGCGCTTCCCCGATATGACGGCGGCCTACGATCCCGATTTGCGCGCGCTGGCGCGCACCGTGGCCCTCGATCTGAAGATCCTGCTGCGCGAAGGCGTGTACGTCGCGGTGGCGGGCCCGAACCTCGAGACGCGTGCCGAGTATCGCATGCTGCGCGCGGTCGGCGCCGACCTCGTGGGCATGAGCACCGTGCCCGAGGTGATCACGGCGGTGCACCAGGGGATGCGCGTCCTGGGATTCTCGATCATCACCGACATGTGCCTTCCCGACGCGCTCGAGCCGACGTCGGTCGAGAAGATCATCGCGGTGGCGCGGCTGGCTGAGCCACGGCTCGCCGCCGTGGTGCGCGGCGTCTTGGAGCGCCTCTCGTGAAGCCGGCGCCGGCGCCACCGCGTTCCCCCATCGACGCCAATCAGCCGGTCGACGCGATCGAGAAGCAGCTACTCGCCGCCTGGAAACACGAGCGCCTGTTCGCGCAGGTCAGCGAGGCGACGCGCTACGGCCCCCCCTTCGTGTTCTTTGAGGGACCGCCGACGGCGAACGGGCGCCCCGGGATCCACCACGTCTTCTCGCGCACCATCAAAGATCTCGTGTGCCGCTACCACACGATGCTAGGGCAGGGTGTGACGCGCATCGCCGGCTGGGATACGCACGGTCTGCCGGTCGAGATCGAAGTCGAGAAGCAGCTCAAGATCAACGGCAAGCGCGAAATCGAGGCGTACGGCGTCGAGAAGTTCAACCGGCTGTGCCGCGAGAGCGTCTTCACCTACAAAAAAGACTGGGAGGCCCTCTCCGACCGCTTCGGCTACTGGCTCGACTACGAGCATCCGTACATCACCTACTCGAACGAGTACATCGAGACGGTGTGGTGGCTCCTCAAGCGGCTGCACGACAAGGCGCTGCTCTATCGCGGGCACAAAGTCTTGCCGTATTGCCCGCGCTGCGGCACGGCGCTGTCGTCGCACGAGGTGGCGCAAGGGTATGAGACCGTACAGACGAACTCGGTCTTCGTCACGTTCCCACTCCAGAGCGACGCGAAGCGGCAGCTCGTCATCTGGACGACGACGCCCTGGACGCTGCTCTCGAACGTCGCCGTGGCCGTGCATCCCGACCTCGAGTACGGTGAGTGGGCGGTCGAAGGCGTGCGCTACATCGCCGCCGTGGCGCGCGCCGGCGACGTGCACGTGCACGGCAAGCCGCTGTCGCAGGGTGAGCGCGTCGCCGGCTACGCCGGCCGCGATCTCGTGGGTCAGAAGTACGTACGTCCCTTGGAGGTCGTGCCGTTGCCTCAAGAGGGCCAGCGCGGCGTGGTCGTCGCCGGCGCTTTCGTGTCCGCCGACGAGGGGACGGGGCTGGTGCACATGGCACCCGCGTTCGGCGCCGACGACTATGCCGCGGCGCAGCAGTTCGGGCTCGCGTTCGTGAATCCCGTCGCCGCCGACGGCACCTTCCAGGGCACGCGCTGGCCGGAGATCGAAGGGAAACTCGTCACCGACAAGGAGACGAACCGCCTCGTCATCGAGCGACTGAAAGACGAGGGCCGCTGGCTCGAGACCAGGGCCTACACCCACTCGTACCCGTTCTGCTGGCGCTGCGATTCCGCCCTCATCTATTATGCGCGCACCTCGTGGTTCATTCGCACCACCGCGATCAAGGTGCGGATGCTCGAGGTGAACCGCGGGGTGGACTGGCATTCGCCCGAAATGGGGACCGGCCGTTTCGGCGAGTGGCTCGAGAACAACGTCGACTGGGCGCTGTCGCGCGACCGTTACTGGGGCACGCCGCTCAACGTGTGGGAATGCGATCGCGACCGTGAGCATCGCGACGTGGTCGGATCGTACGAGGAGCTGTCACAGCACTGGGGCCAGCCGCTCCCGCGGGACTTCGACCCGCACAAGCCGGGGATCGACGGCTTCGACTGGGCGTGCCGCCAGTGCGGTGGCACGATGCGCCGCGTCCCCGAGGTGATCGACGCCTGGTTCGACTCGGGCGCGATGCCGTACGCCCAGTGGCACTATCCCTTCGAGCACCAGGCCGACTTCAAGGCGCATTTCCCGGCGGACTACATCTGCGAGGGCGTCGATCAGACGCGGGGGTGGTTTTACTCGCTGCTGGCGATCGCCGTCGCGACGTTCGACGCCCCGGCGTACAAGCATGTGATCGTCAACGATCTGCTGCTCGACTCGCAGGGCAAAAAGATGTCCAAGAGCCGCGGCAACGTGGTGAATCCCTGGACGGTGATCGAAGAGCACGGCGCCGACGCGGTGCGGCTCTACCTGATCGGCCAAAGCGCGGTGTGGCTCCCAAAGCGGTTCGACCCGCGCCAGATCCCCGAAGTGGCCGGCGGATTCCTCAACACGCTGCGCGCTACCCACGACTTCTTCAAGCGCTACGCGCAGGACTGGCGACCGCCCGTCGAGACCGCCGCCACGCCCGTCGCGACGCGCCCGTCGGCAGACCGCTGGCTCCTGGCGCGACTCGACGAGGTCGTCACCACCGTGCGGCAGGCGTGGTCCGGCTACGACGTCACCGCGGGCGCCCGGGCGATCATGGATTTCGTGGGTGAGGATCTGTCGCGCTGGTACGTGCGACGCAACCGGCCGCGCTTCTGGGCTCCCGATCGCGCCACCGACCCGGTGGCGCTCGAGACCCTGTACGAGGCGCTCGTCACGGCCACCCGTCTCCTGGCCCCCGCCGCGCCGTTCATCGCCGACTGGGTACACCGTGCTCTGGCGGGGACCTCGGTGCACCTCGCGCCATTCCCAGCGGACCGGGGCCGGCGCGAGCCGCAGCTGCTCCAGGCCATGGACACGGTCCGGCGCCTGGCTTCCCTGGCGCGGGCGGCCCGGGAAGCGCGCAATCTTCGTGTCCGCCAGCCCCTGGCCCGCATGCAAGTGGCCGTGCCCCCGGCCGTCCAGGGCCCGGCCTTGTCCGACCTGTTAGATATTCTGGCTGCCGAAGTCAACGTAAAGGCGGTCCAAGTGGTCGAATCGGACCACGACTTGGTGCGGCTGGGGGGCAAAGCCAATTTTCGCACCCTCGGTAAGCGCTACGGCAAGGACACGCCGCAGGTGGCGGCGGCGGTGTCGCAGCTCACGGCGGAACAGCTGCGCGCGCTCGAACGTGGGGAGCCCGTGCGGACCGGTGCATCGGGGGAATGGCAGGTGCTCCCCGACGACGTGACGGTGACGCGCGAGGTCGCGGGTGACTGGCTGGTGCAGGCCGAGGGTCCGTACGTGGTCGCCCTCGATCCGCAGTTGACCGAGGACCTGGTGCAGGAAGGCTTGGCGCGCGAGGTCGTGAACCGCGTGCAACGTCTCCGCAAGGAGGCGGGCTATGAGTATACGACGCGAATTGAATTGAGCGTCGCTGGTGCGGACGATGTCGTCGCCGCCACCGGTGCGTTCCAGGCGTTCGTCGAGGGCGAGACGCTCGCGCGGCGGACGGTGCTGGGATCGGTGCTGGGCGACGCGGACCTGACCCGCGAAGTGGAGATCGAGGGTTACCGCGTGACGATCGCGCTGCGGCGCCATGACGGACGAAAGGGCGGAACCAGATAAATGCCGGCGAAATCTCCCAAGGTGAAAGTGAAGCCAAAGCTCAAAGGCGGTCTCAGCAAGAAGCAGCTGAGCCATCTCGAGAAGCGACTGCACGAGGAGCGTGCCCGCGTGATGAAGGAGCTGGGGCACTACGGCGAGTCGTTCAACTCGAGCTTGCAGGCCTCCGACGGCGACCTCTCGAGCTATTCGTTTCACATGGCCGATCAGGGCACCGACGCGATGGAGCGTGAGAAAGCGTTCCTATTCGCCTCGCAGGAGGGCCGCTACCTCTGGCACGTGAACGAGGCGCTGCGCCGGCTCTACGGCACGCCCGAGCGCTTCGGCAAGTGCGAGCAGTGCGGCGAGGAGATCGGGTTCGACCGGCTCGACGCGCTCCCGCACGCGCGGCTGTGCATCAAGTGCAAAGCGAAGGAGGAAGATGGAAAGCGCCGCTGAGCGGAGACTGTTCTGGGGCACCGCGATCGCGGTCATCGTCTCCGACGTCATCACCAAGCTGATCGCCGAGTCGATGCTCTCGCCGCGCACGCCGCTCGCGCTGATCGGCGACTTCGTGCAGCTGCGCCTCGTGTACAACCAGGGCGCCGCCTTCGGGCTCGACGTGGGTGAGAACTCGCGTTGGGTCTTCTTCAGCCTCGCGGTCGTCGCCCTGATCGTGCTCGGCTCGATGGTGCGCTCGACGCGCCCCGGCGACCGGTTCCGGCTGCTCGCGCTGGCGCTCGTCTGCGGCGGCGCCGCGGGGAATCTGATCGACCGGGTGCGCAGCGCGCTGGGCGTCGTGGACTTCGTCGACATCGGCGTCGGCGGGTGGCGCTGGCCCACCTTCAACGTCGCCGACTCGGCGATCACCGTCGGCGCCATCGCCCTCGCGCTCTCGCTCTGGCAGGAGGGCCGCGCGCACCAACGGACCAAGGAGGCGCAGGCGGCGGAGCCGTGACCGTCGTCTTTTGCGTCGTGGCGGACACCACCGAGCGCCTCGACCGCTTCCTCGCCGATCAACTCGCTCTCTCCCGCACGCAGGCCGCTCGCCTCATCGCCGACAAACTCGTGACCAGCGCTGGACGCCCGCTGCGGGCCTCGGCGTTGCTCGAGCGCGGCGCGGAGGTCACCGTGGAATTCGCTCCCGAGGCGCCGCCACGCACCTACGCGCCCGCGCACGCCGATCTGCGATTCGTGTACGAGGACGAACACCTCGCGGTGCTCGACAAGCCGGCGGGCCTCGTGGTGCACCCGGGGCCCGGTCATTGGGGCGACAGTCTCGTGAATGTGTTGGTGGGTCGGGGCACGCCACTATCGGAGGGCTCGACCGAGGGACGGCCGGGCATCGTGCATCGCCTGGACCGCGACACGTCGGGACTGCTGGTCGTCGCGAAGACCGATGCGGCGCATCGGCGGCTGGCCACGGCGATCGAGCGGCGCGAGGTGACGCGGGTATACGCGGCACTCGTGTGGGGTCACCTGCGCAAGAGCCCCGTCGAGATCGAAGCGCCCATCGCGCGCAATCCTAAAGACCGGAAGAAAATGACGGTCGCCGACGGCGGGCGTCACGCGCTCACGTACGCCGCCCGCGTCGCGCGTTTCGGCATCGCCGACCTCGTGCGCTTGCGGCTCGGCACCGGACGCACGCATCAGATTCGCGTCCACCTCGCGCACATCGGACATCCGGTCGTGGGCGACCGTGAGTACGCATTGGGCGGGAGCCGGCGCGTCACGCCGTCGGAGCGCCGCGCCGCGGAGCGGCTCGAGGGGCTGGCGCCGCGGCAGCTGCTGCACGCCGCGGCGCTCGCGTTCGCGCATCCGGTGAGCGGTGAGCGACTCACGTTGGTGTCCGAATGGCCCGACGATCTCCGCCCCGCGCTCGCCGATGCGGCGGGCGATGCGAACTTGCTTGCCGAGCGCAACCCCTTGCAGTATCTTGGCTTCTTCGCATCCGATGAGTGAAGCAACCCTCGTCCGACTGCTCGTTTTCCGGGTGGGAAACTTGGTATGCGCGGCCGAGGTGGATGCGGTGCGGGAGATCCTTCCGCGCCTCCCAACGACGCGCATTCCGGGCGCGCCCCCGGTCGTCGCAGGGCTGGTGAACGTCCGCGGGACGCTGGTGACCGTGGTGGAAGGGTGGCGCGCGCTCGGCCAGCCCGAGCCTTCCGTGGGCCAAACGAACGGCGCGGCGGGGAGCACGGTGCTCCTCGAGGTGGGCGAGGGCCGCAGGCTCGCGGGTTTCACGGTCGATGAAGTGATGGATATGCTCGCCGTCAGTCCCGAGACGTTGGAGGACCGGACGGCAGGTGGGCTCGCCGGCGTCGATCCGATGCTGGTGCGGGCGGTGGGCCGGCGTGGCGACCAGCTCTTTGTGGTGCTGGATATCGCGGCGTTATTGGGCCCGATTCTGACTACTCAGGGGAGGGAGCAGTGAGCCACACTGTTCTCGTCTGCGACGACGCGATCTTCATGCGGACGATGATCAGCGACATCCTGGCGCAAGCCGGATTCGAGATCGTCGGCGAAGCCGAGACGGGGTCCCAGGCGGTGGAGAAATACCGGCAGCTGAAGCCCGACCTCGTCACGATGGACATCGTCATGCCCGATATGGGCGGGATCGATGCGGTGCGGGAGATCTGTAAGAACGATCCCGACGCCAAGATCCTGATGTGTAGCGCCATGGGGCAGCAGGCGCTGGTCGTGGAAGCGATTCAGGCGGGCGCCAAGGACTTCGTCGTGAAGCCGTTCCAGCCGTCCCGCGTGCTCGAAGCCGTCCAGCGCGTGCTGGGGTAGCGGTGGATCTGTCGCAGTACGCCGAGCTGTTCCTGGCCGAGAGCCGGGAACACTTGAGCGCCTGCAACCAGTTGTTGCTCGAGTGGGAGCGTCGCCCGACGGCGCCGGAGCCGGTCAGCGGGATTTTCCGGGCGGTGCATACGGTGAAGGGGATGGCGGCGACGATGGGCTACGCCCGCGTCGCCGACCTCGCCCACCGGATGGAGAATCTCCTCGATCACTTGCGGCGCGGGGGGCAGGCGCCGGCCGACGAGACCCTCCAGCTGCTGTTCCGCGCCACGGACGCGCTCGAAAAAGCCGTCGATCTCGCGGTGGCGGGTCGCGAGCGCGACGCCGATGTCGCGGGAGTCGTCGCCGACCTGGATCGCATGATGGCGAAGGTCGCGCCAAGGGGAAGCACAGTCCGGGCGGAACCCGACTTCGTCCTGCCGCCCGCCCCCGACGTGGCCGCCAGCGGCCGGTTGATCCAGGTCGTCTTGCGGCCGGAGGCGCAGATCAAGGGCGGCCGCGCCATGCTCATCGTGCGCAAGGCGCAGAGCCTCGGCGCCGTCCAGGGCATCGCGCCGTCGCCGGCGGCGTTCGAAGCCGAGGATTTCGACGGCCGCTTTGTGTTCCGGCTCGACACGACGCTGAGCGTGGCGGACATCGAAGCCGCCGTCCGGTCGGTGGGCGACGTCGAGCGGGTGACGGTGGGGGGTGGGGGAGACGGGGATGATGAACATGTCACGCCCGTCGAGAGCGCGGGCGGCCGCAGCCGCCACATCCGGGTGGACCTGCGCCGTCTCGACTCGCTGATGGATCTGATCGGCGAGCTGGTGACGACGCGAGGCCGGTTGAACGAGTTGGCGGCGGAACGGCGCGACCCCGCGATCGACGACGTGGCGATTCGGGTGTCGCGCCTCTCGGCAGACTTGCAGGCCGAGATCATCCAGGCGCGAATGACGCCGGTGTGGCAGGTCTTCGACCGCTTCCCGCGCCTCGTGCGCGACGTGGCGCGGCAGCTCGACAAGCAGGTGGCCTTCAAGGTCGAGGGGAAAGAGATCGAGCTGGACCGCGCGATCCTCGACGAGCTGGGCGACCCGCTGGTGCACCTGTTGCGCAACGCTGTGGACCACGGCATCGAGTCGCCGGCGGAACGCCGCAAACGGGGGAAGAAGCCCGAAGGCGAGATCGTGCTCGCGGCGGTGCGGGAGCGCTCGAGCGTCGCGATCAGCATCACGGACGACGGTCGTGGTATCGACCGCGCGAAGGTGCTCGCGAAGGCGGTGCGGGAAGGCCTCGTCGACGCGCATACGGAGGCGCTGTCCGACGATCAGCTGCTGCGCGTACTGGCGCGGCCCGGGTTCTCGACCGCGACGGAAGTGACGAACGTGTCGGGGCGCGGCGTCGGGATCGACGTCGCGATGACCAAGATCCGGGCGCTCGGGGGCTCGATCGAGATCCGGACCGAGCCGGGGAAGGGCACGAGCTTCGTGATGCGCCTGCCGGTGACCCTCGCGATCGTCCGGGCCTTGATCGCGGCGGTGGGGTCGGAGCGCTACGCGCTGCCGCTCACCTACGTCGCCGAGACGGCGGAGTTCGGGGCCATCGCGATGACGACGATGGAAGGTCGCGAAGCGATGGTGTTGCGCGATCGGGTCGTCCCGTTGGTGCACTTGCGAACCCTGCTGAACGTCGGCGGTGACGCGCCGCCGCCCCGGCGCCCCGTGATCGTGCTCGAGATGGGGGAGCGCCGCACCGGAATCGTGGTGGATGGAATGCTGGGCCAGCAGGAGATCGTCGTGAAGGGGTTCGAGGCACCCCAGGGCACGCTGCCGGTATTCAGCGGCGCGACGATCATGGGCGACGGAGTCCCGGCGTTGATTCTCGACGCCGCGGGACTCGTGTAGCGAGGAGGAGGGCATGGAGGACGTCCGGGATCTGAAGGCGCTGCAGATCGATGCGCTGCGCGAGGTGGCCAATATCGGCGCCGGTCACGCGGCCACCGCGCTGTCGCAGATGACGAACCGCCGGATCATGATCTCCGTGCCCGAGATCAACATCGCGCGGCTCGAGGAAGTGCCGAACATCCTCGGGGACCCGCAGGCCGTCGTCGCCGCGGTGCTGATGCACATGCTTGGCGATCTGACGGGGCGCACGCTGCTCCTGTTCCCGGAACCCGTGGCCCGCAGACTGTGCGACATGCTGCTGCGCCGTCCGCTGGGGACAACGAGCGTGTTCGAGACCATCGAGCAGTCCTGCCTCAAGGAGGCGGGCAACATCCTGTCGGGCGCCTATATGAATGCGCTGTCGGACTTCATGGGGATGCTGCTCCTGCCGTCGGTGCCGAGCCTCGTCGTGGACGTGTCGGCCGCCGTGCTCACGACGACCTATCTGAACTTCGGGCACGACCGGGACTTCGTGTTCTGCGTTGAGACGGAATTCAGCATCGAAGCAGAGGACGGACTGCGCGGCCATTTTCTGCTGCTCCCCGACCTGGCGTCCCTCAAGGCCATTTTCGACGCCATCCGCCTGACTTGACGCTGTCCGAGCGCGACGCCGCGGTTCTGCGGTCGTTCGCCCGCCGGATCGATCCATCGGACGCGGGCGCCCACAACAACCTCGGCGTCCTCTATTTCCAGAAGGGCCTCATCCCCGAGGCCATCGCGGAATTCACGCGCGCGCTCGAGCTCGACTCGAAGATGCAGGTCGCGCAGCGCAACCTCGAAATCGCCTATCACAACACCGGCTACTACGACCGTCGCGTCGCCGAGCTGCAGGAGCGCCTGCGCCAGGCGCCCGACGACCGCGACGCGCGCTGGGAGCTGGGACGCACCTACGCGATTCTCGCCGCCTACGAAGAAGCCTCCGCGGAGTTCGAGGAGTTGCTGGCGCACCGCCCAAAAGACGTGGCGGCGATGATTCAGCTGGGGCTCACGGAGAAGAGCCGCGGCCGGCTCGAGATGGCCACGGACTGGTTTCTCCGCGCCGCCGAGCTCGAGCCCGAGTCGAGCGTCGTGCAGTTCTACCTGGGCGAGGTCTACTACAACCGCGGGCTGAACGAGCCGGCGCTCGCGGCGCTGGAGCAGGCCATCACCCGCAACCCCGATAACGCGAACGCGCACTACCTGATGGCGTTCGTATTGGGGGACATGGGGCGGCACCAGGACGCGCGCGCGGCCTCGAAGCGCGCGATTCAGCTCAACCCGCCGCTGGCGCGCGCGCAGACGAACTTGTCGCTGGAGCGCTACCGCGCCGAGCGGTCGAGCGCCGAGCAACGGCTGCGCGAGGCCCCCGAGCCCGAAGTCGCCGAGGGCAGCGAGCTGGCGCACTACAACCTGGGCCTCGCGTTCCGTCAGAAGGGCTACTACACGGAGGCGCTCCGGGAATTCCGCCTGGCGCTCGAGCGTGGCGAAGACCGCCACCTGGTGCTCCAGGCGATGGCGGAAGTGCACTTGCTGAAGCGCGACTTCGCCGACGCGCTCGATCTGTATGAGACGTTGATCCACGAGGTGCCCGACTCGCCCAAGCTCTGGAACGAGCGCGGGGTGGTCCTGCATCAGGCGGGCCGTACGGCGGACGCGCTGACGTCGTACCGCCAGTCGACCGAGGTAGATCCGCGCTACGCGCTCGCCTGGAACAACGTCGGCGTCGTGTTGGCGCACCAGAGCGACACCGAGGACGCGATCGAGTCGTTCCGGAAAGCGTTGCAGCTCCAGGCCGGATTCATTCTGGCGCGACTGAACCTCGCGCTGCTGCTCACGCACCTGCGCCGCTTCCAGCTGGCGCTCGAAGCCTACCGCCAGGTCCTCGCCGAGAAGGCCGACTCGGGCTCGGCCTGGAACGGTGTAGGGCTCGTGCTCGTCGAGCTGAAACGGTTTCCAGACGCGAAGAATGCGTTCGTGCGCGCGGTCGAATCGGACCCGCAGAACGCCGGCGCGCACTACAACCTGAGCTTCACCCTCTCGAACCTTGGCGATTTCGATGGCGCGCTCCGCGCCACGAAGCGCGCCTTGGAGCTCGACCCGTATTACGTCTCGCAGAAGTTCGCCCTCGCGATCGACCTGCAGTACGAGAGCGCCACGATCGGCATCGTGCCCGAGATCTCGGCCGACGTCACCGCGGAGACCTTGGGCGCGGACTTCAACTTCGACCAGCGGCTCCTCGACAACATCTTCCAGGAGCTGGCGCCCGCGCAGGCCGCGGCCGCCGCGGCGGAGAAGAAAGTGAAGGAGGATCCGCTCGCGTTGGCGCGGGACTACGTGAGCAAGGGGCTCATGGACCTCGCGGCGGCCGAGGCGATGCGTGCCGTGCAGCGCGGTGCGGACCAGGGAGCGGCGGCCACGTTGTTGGGGGACATCTACTCGCGGCGCGGCCTCCACGGCGAGGCGCTCGAGCGGTACCGCGAGGCGCGCGGGCTCGATGCCACGAATGCCGCCGCCGCCCTGGGCGAGGTGCAGAGCCTCCTCGCCGTCGGACGCGCCGCGGATGCGTTGCCGCTGGTCGAAGATCTGCTCGCGCGCAGCCCGGAAGCGGTCGAGACGCTCGTCGCGGCCGCCAAGGCCCGGGCCGCCACGGGCGACGCCGCCGGCGCGCTCACGGCCTTGCAACAGGCGCAGGCGCGCGCTCCCGCCCGCGCGGACTTGCGTAAGCTCCAGGGCGACATCGCGCGCACGGTCGGGGACCGCCAGGGAGCGCGGCAGGCGTACCGCGCCGCACTCGACCTCGATCAGGGCTTCGTCCAGGTGTGGCTCGAGCTCGGCCGCCTGCACGAGGAGGATGAGGAATGGGTCGACGCCGAGCGGGCATACACGCAGGCGCTCGACGCCCTCCCGACGTTCCACGAGGCCGCGCTCGCCCTCGCGGACCTGCTGCGCCGCGCGGGCCGCGTGCGCGACGCCGTCGGCCGGCTCGTCGACATGCTGGAGCAGGATCCCTACGATCTCGATGCGCTGCTGCTGCTCGGGCGGGCCCTCATCGACGACAAACGCAACGCCGAGGCGCTGGAGGCGTTCAAACGCGCGCTCAAGTTCGACCCCGAGCACGTCGGCACGTTGTTCTATCTCGGAGTGACGCTCGCCCGGCTGCAGCGCTACCCGGACGCCGTCGACGTGTGGGAGCGGGTGACGCGGCTCGATCCCGGCGGGCCGTACGCGCAGCGGGCGCGCATGCACGCGCGCACCGCCGTCGACCTGCAGCACATCTTCTCCGCGTCGGACGCGGCATGACGATGGCGCCCCATGGCGATTGAAGGCCCGCTTCGCGAGCTCGGCATCCACGACGTCTTCCAGCTCCTCGACCTGAGCCGGAAGACGGGAGCGCTGCGCGTCACCTCCGAGCTGCGGCACAACAACGGCACCATCTACTTCGAAGAGGGCACCATCATCTTCGCCGAAATCCGCAGCAATCCGCACCCGCTCGGCGGGCTGCTGATGCGGACCGGCAAGATCACCGAGGCGGATCTGGACCGCGCCCGCGACATGCAGCAGCGCCAGGGCGACAAGCGGCGGCTCGGCGAGATCCTCGTCTCGCTCGGCGCGATCACGCAGCGCGAAGTCGAACGCCAGGTGCGCTTCCAGATCGAAGAAGTCGTGTTCGAGGTGATGAGCTGGAACGAGGGCTACTTCTCGTTCAACGAGGGGCCGGTCTCCGAGGTCCCCAACGAGACCATGGTCCGCATCCCGGTCGAAGCGCTCCTGATGGAGGGGGCGCGGCGCATCGACGAGTGGTCCCGAATCGAAGGGCGCATCCCGCACCTCGGCGTGGTCGCCTCCCTCGCGCCGCCACCCCCGGGGGGCGGCGGGGAGTTGGATCTGCTCCCCCCCGAGTGGGAAGTGCTCGCCTTGATCGACGACCGCCGCGACATCCGCGCGCTCGCGACCGAGCTGGGGCGATCGGACTTCGATGTCGCCAAGACGCTCTTCGGCCTCGAGAGCGCTGGCGTCATCGTGTTGGTCGACCCCGGCACCGCGAAGCGCGGCCGCCCCACGGTCGCCGGCGAACTGACGGAGCTGGTCGCCAAGGCGGAGCAAGCGCTGCAGCGGCGGGACTTCGGCGCCGCGCGCGCCGCGGCCGAGCAGGCCGCGACCACGCAGCCACACGACCCGGTCGTGCATCTCCTGCTCGGCCGGCTCCACCTTGCCCAGGGCGGGCACCCCGCCGCGGTCGAGGAGCTGCGCCGGGCCCTGCGGCTCGATCCGCTGCTCGCGCCCGCGCACCGCCAGCTCGGATACGCGCTCGTGGCATTGGGTCGTTTCGGCGAGGCGCTCGAGAGCTGGGAGCACTGGGAGCGCCTCGCCGGACGTTCCGAGGAGGAGTTGGCCGAGCTGGCGACCGTGCAGCGCGCACGCGAGGCCGCGCGAGTCTTCCAGGGGATGGGTGGGACCCATGGCTGACGACGTACGCGCTCTCTCCGCCCAGCTGGCCCAGGACCCGCAGAGCCTCGTGTTCCTGCGGCTCGCCGAAACGCTGCGCCGCAAGGGCCAGCTCGATGCCGCGTTGCGGGTCGCGATCAACGGACTCGAGCGGCACCCGCATCTCGCCGATGCGCACGATCTCTACGCGCGCGTGCTGACCGACAAGCACGACTACGAGCGAGCGTTCGACGAGTGGGACATGGCGCTGCGCATCGCGCCCAACCACACCGGCGCGCTCAAGGGCCTCGCGTTCCTGTATTTCAAGGTCGGCGACGTAGCGCAGGCCGAGGCGCACCTGGGGCTGGCCCAGCGCGTGGAGCCCAACGACCCGTCGATCGCGCAGGCGATCGAGATGGTGCGCGGCGGGGCGAGCCCACCGGCGCCCCAGCCCGATCCCGCGCCGGCGCCGGCCGTGCAAACCGAAGTGGAGGCGGCGCCGCCCCTCGACGAGTCTCGCGTGTTCGCCGGGCTCGAGGGCGCGCAGGAGGGCCTCGTGCTGCTCGACGCCGCGGGTCGCGTGCTGGGCGGTGCGCTTCGCAATCCCGCGGGGGCCGACGTCACGGACGCCGTCGCGGCGTACCTGGCGGGTGTGTCGCAGGAAGCCGCGCGCACGGCTAAGCTGCTCGGCCTGGGCGCGTGGAGCGGGCTCTCGGCCGAGGGCCGGCACGGCAACGTGCACGTTTCACAGCCGTCCAAAGAGGCCCTGCTGCTCGTCGTGCGCGACCGGGGCATGCCGCTCGGGCGACTCGCGATCCTGGCCCAGCGCGCCACGGCGATGGCGAAACGCTGGCTGGAGAAACAATGAACAGCGCCCTCGACCTCATCACTCGAGTGCGCGGCGTGCGCGGCGCGATGCTCGTCTCGGCGGAAGACGGCCTCGTGATCGCCGAGCAGCTCATGGAGGGGATCAAGGGGTCCGCCGTGGCCGCGCTGGCGGCGAGCCTGGCGGGACGGCTGCGCCGCGCGATGGAAGCCGCCGGCCTCGGATCGAGCGTGTTCTGGCACCTCCAGGCCGACCAGGGCACCTTGCTCGTCGTGCCGGCGGCGTCCGGGATCCTCGTGGTCGCCGTCGCGGAGCCCGACGTGAACATCGGCTTGGTGCGGCTCGAGCTGCTGCGAGCCGGCGAGGCGGTGGTATGACGACACGCGCGGTCGAGAGCTGGACGCTGCAGCCGCTCACCGACTTCGTGCGCGAAGCGTCGGTCCGTCTCGTCCTGCTCATGACGCCGGCGGGGCAGGTGCTCGCCCAGTCGGGCTTCTCGCGGGCCGTCGACGTGATGTCGGCCGCGGCGCTGGGCGCGGCGATCGTGGCGTCGACGAATGAGCTGGCCAAACAGCTGCGCCAGGCGCCGTTTGCGGCGCTGAACCATCAGGGGCATCGTCACGGGATTTTCCTGTCGACGTTCCCGATCGAGCGCGGCACTGTGGTCGCGTTGGCGGTCTACGATCTCGATGTATCGTCCCTCGGCTTGGTGCAGTTATTCTATGAGCAACTGGCGGCGGACCTGAAGGCGGCGAGCCCCAAGGGCACGGTGCCCAAGCAGGTGCTGGCGGCGGATTTCGAGCGCGAGTTGAGCGAGAGCCTGAACACGCTGTTTGGGAGATAGCCCGTGTCTCTGGTGAACTTCACGACCCGCGAGATCACCTGCAAGATCGTCTATTACGGACCGGGACGGTCCGGCAAGACGACGAACCTGCATTACGTCTACGGGCGCGTACCTGAGGCGCGTCGCGGCCGGATGGTGTCCCTCGCCACGCAGACCGACCGCACGCTGTTCTTCGACTTCCTGCCCATCGACCTGGGACAGATCTCGGGCTTCGCCACACGGTTCCAGCTCTACACCGTCCCGGGGCAGGTCTACTACAACGCCACGCGGCGACTGGTGCTGCAAGGCGCGGACGGCGTGGTCTTCGTCGGAGACAGTCAGGCCCGTCAGCTCGATGAGAACCTCGAAAGCCTCCAAAACCTCCAAAGCAATCTTCTGGAGCACGGGATCGATGTGCGCACGGTGCCCGTGGTGATGCAGTACAACAAGCAGGACTTGCCCCGCGAGCTGATCCTGACGCCGGCGGAGCTAGACGACGCGCTGAACTTCCGGGCGGTGCCGAGCTACCCGGCCGACGCCTTGCACGGCCAGGGCGTGTTCGAGACGCTCAAGGCGATCTCTGAGCTGGTGCTCAAGAAGCTGGCGGCCGGGAGCACCGCGTGACCAGCGCGCTGAACCCCAAGTTCACCTTCGAGACCTTCGTCGTCGGTGCCGCGAACCGCCTGGCGGTGACGGCGGGCCGCACCGTGGCCGAGAATCCCGGGTCGGCGTACAACCCGCTCTTCATTTATAGCGGCTCTGGGTTGGGGAAGACCCACCTCCTCATGGCGATCGGGCACAGTGCCAAGGCCCTCGCCCCGCAGCTCAACATCGAATACCTGACGCTCGACGAATACGTCGAGGCGTTCCACGCGGCGATCGCGGCGGGGCAGGGCGACGCCTTCCGCCGCCGCTTTCAGAACGTCGACGCGCTGCTGGTGGACGACGTGCAGTTCCTGACGAACCGCAAAGAGATGCAGGCGGAGCTGCTCCGTCTCACGGAGGCACTGCAGCAGGCCGGTCACCAGATCGTGTTGACGAGCGACCGTCCGCCCGCCGAGATCGCCGACCTGGACGAACGTCTCATCTCGCGGTTCTCGGGCGGTCTGGTGGTCGACATGGGCGTCCCGGACTATGAGACGCGCGTCGCGATCCTGCGGCGCAAGGCTGAGGAACGCGGCGCGCGCTTCCAGCCCGGCGTGCTCGAAACCGCGGCGGGCGTCGAGTTCCCCAACGTGCGCGAGTTGATGGGCGCGCTCAATCGCCTCGTCGCGTACCAGGCCGTCAACGAGACACCCATCAACGCCGAGGCCGCGCGACAGGTCCTGGGGGTCGCCGATGCGACCGCCGCTTCACCTACCGTCGGTTCACCCACCGCCGCCGTCAGCGGCGACGAGTTCTCCCAATTCTTGACCGACGTGACGACCACCGTCGGGAAGGCGGTCGAGGCGTGGCGCGCGCGCGTGGCCGAGGCGGTGCTGCGCTGGGAAGGCGAGGGCTATCGTACCGGCCGGCTCGAGAAGCTGCTCGAGCAGGACACACCCGCGTCGGTCGATGACGCGATCACGTCCTACATCCACGACGTCGAACGGTTGAAGGCGCTCGAAACCGAGGTGGCGACGCTCGACCCGCAAGCGGCGGGGGACAAGGTGTTCCGCGATCCGGAGCGTATGGAGGATGCGGAGGCGGCGGCAGTCAAGGTGCGCGACGGTGCCGCGCCGCCGCCGGCGCCGTCGGCGGCGTTCACGCTCGACGCCTACGCGGGCGGCGCCTCCAACGAGGTGGCGCTGAGTGCCGCGCGCGCCGTCATCGCCGCGCCGGGCAAGAAGTACAACCCCCTCGTCCTCGTCGGCAAGAGCGGAATGGGCAAGACGCATCTGCTCAACGCCATCGGGCTCGAGCTGATGAAGAAGAAAGGCGCCGTGGTCGCCTGTCTCTCGACGCAAGGCTTCGTGGACGAGCTGATCGCCGCGATCGACGGCGACCGCGTCGACTGGTGGCGGGCGCGCTACCGCCGCGCCACCGCGCTGCTGCTCGACGACATCCACCTGCTCGCCGGCAAGGACCGGACGCAGGAAGAGCTCTTCAACCTGTTCAATCAGCTCGTGGACGCTGACCGCCAGCTCATTTTCACGGCGCCGGCGCACCCCAACAAGCTCGAAGGGCTGGAAGAGCGGATCGTGTCACGTCTCGAAGGGGGCCTCGTCGCGGAAATCGGCGATCCCGACCGCGAGCTGCGCCGCACGGCCCTCGAACGGATCATGAGCCAACAGAAAATCAAGCCGGAGCCGGCGCTGCTCGACTATCTCGCCGACCGGCCCGCCGACTCGGTGCGCAGCCTGACGGGCCTGGTCCAGCGAGTGGCCGACGCGGCGGCGGCGCAGGACCAGCCCGTCACCGCCGGGCTCGCGCGCGAAATCCTGGAAGGGCATACGCCCGCCGCCGCGCGGCGCACGACCGGGCTGCGCACCAGCGGCCTCGTCGTGTCGAGCGCCGGCGGCGTGCGCAGCCGGGAAAAAATGGTGTGGGACTGGCCATCCGCGGCCGACCGCGTCATCGAGGACCTGCGCTAAATGGCTATCAAGGGCTCGCTCAAGGAAGCCTCGCTCCCCGACGTGCTCCAGCTGCTCGCGCTGGGGCAGAAGACGGGGTGCCTGTCGATCGCCGACCGGTCGAACTTCGGGTACATCTACTTCGACCGCGGCCGAATCTGCTACGCGTCGATCGTCAACCGGCGCGACCGCCTCGGCGACATCCTCGTCAAGCACGAGAAGATCTCGCAGGACCAGCTCGACGCCGCGATCCACCGCCAGGCCAAGGAGCGCGACAAGAAGCTCGGCGAGATCCTGGTGGCGCAGACCGTCATCACCCAGCAGGACCTCGAGCGCTACATGCGGATGCAGATCGAGGAATCGGTCTACTACCTGTTCACCTGGACCCAGGGGACCTTCAACTTCGAGGCCGATGTCCGGCCCGAGCAACAGGACTTCCTCGTTTCGATCAACCCCGAGTCGCTGCTGCTCGAGGGCGCGCGCCGCGTCGACGAGTGGAGCCTGATCGAGAAGAAGATCCCGTCCTTCGACCTGATCTTCGTCGTCGATCGCGACCGCCTCGAGATCAGCGACGCCAAGATGACGGAAACGCAGGATCGCTTGCTGCCGCTGCTCGATGGCTCGCGCGACTGCAACCAGGTGATCGAAGACTCCGGGCTCGGCGAGTTCGAGGTGGGCAAGGCCCTGTACGGGCTCGTGACGGCGGGCTTTGTGCATCGCGCCGGCAGGACAGCCAGCGCCGAAGACCTGAAGATGACCGATGCCCGGGTCGAGGAGCACCGCAACCTCGGCATCGCGTTCTACAAGACCGGAATGCTCGACGAGGCCGCCCGCGAATTCCGCCGCGTGGCCGAACTGCGCGCGACCGACGCCAACGCGCATTTCTTCATTGGACTCGTCGCGCTCAAACAGGCACGCTGGCGCGAGGCGATGGAGGCGCTGCGGCTCGCCGCGGAGAAGGGGGGCTCGCGGCCCGCCGTGCTGCACAACCTGGCGCTCGCGTACGAGCAGCTGGGCCGCCTGGACGACGCGGAGGCCTCGTACGCCGAAGCGGCGTCGCGCGCCCGGACCGACCCGCGCGTCTACGTGGGCTGGGGCGTCATCGCCTTGAAGCGCGGCGACCACGCCAGCGCGGCCGGCCGGCTCGATCGCGCCAAGGAGCTGTTCGCCGACAAGATCCCTCCCATCTGGTTCTGGGCGCGGGCGCTCGTCGCCGCCGCGGCCGGCGATTTCGAAGTGGCGGAGCAGGCCGCGGAGCAGGCGGTGGAGGCGCATCCGCAGCACGCCGTGTTGCGCAACAATCTTGCGGTGCTGAAAGAGCTCGCGGGCGACCTGCCGGCCGCCGAGCATCTCGTGCGCAACGCCCTGCAGGACGAGCCGTCGCTCCCGCAGCTCTCCAAGAATCTGGGCGATCTCGCCTATCGCGCATCGCGCTACGACGAAGCGTGGGACCTCTACCAGCGCACCGTCGAGCTGGCCCCCGATCTCGGGGACGATGTGTACTTCAAGCTCGGCAACATCGCGTACAAGCGGAACGACCGGGAGCACGCCGGGGAGCTGTGGCGCCGGGCGCTCGAGCTCAATCCGAAACACGAGTTGGTGAAAGCGAATCTGGACACCCTGAGCACGTTGTCGTGAGCTCGCCGCAGGACGAGCGTGCCTTCCTCGCGTTGACGCAGAAGATTTCGCGGATGCGCGGCGTGAGCTGCGAGTCGTATAAGGACAAATGCCTCAAGCGGCGGCTGGCGGTGCGGATGCGCGCGCGCGGCGTTCACACCTACGACGACTACAGCCGCCTGCTCGACGCAGACACGCACGAGTACCAGCAGCTGCTCGACGCGCTTACCATCAACGTCACCAAGTTCTATCGCAACGCCGAGACGTGGCAGGCGCTGCGCCCCCACGTGGCCACGATGTGGGCCGCGCGGAGCGGACGCCTGCGCGTGTGGTCCGCGGGGTGCGCGTCGGGCGAGGAACCGTACACGATCGCGGTGCTGCTCGCGGAGGTCGCCGGGCGGGGTGGCGCGATGGACCAGGCGTCCATCGACGCGACCGACGTCGACCGTTTGAGCCTCGAGCGCACGCGGCAGGCGAGCTACCCGGAAACCGCTTTCACCGAAATGCCCGTCGATTTGCAGCGCCGCTATTTCACAGGGGATGCCCTGCGGCAGCCGGTACCCTCGGTGCGGGCGCTCGTACACGTCCTGGCGCACGATCTGATGCGCGAGGCGCCACCCCACAAACCCTACGATCTCATCGTCTGTCGCAACGTGGTCATCTACTTCGAGCGGCAGGCGCAGGAAAAATTGTTTCAGGTGTTCGTGGACGCCCTGACTCCAGGCGGTCTCCTCCTGCTCGGCAAGGTCGAAACCCTGTTCGGGGCCGCGCGCGAGCGGTTGACGCTCGTCGACCCGCGTGAGCGGATCTACCGGAAGCCCGTGTGAAGGAAGTCATCGTCAAGGTCGCGGACTGGGCCGCCGAGCGCGGCGACGGAGTGATCGTGACCTTGGGACTCGGGTCCTGCGTCGCGATCATGCTCCACGACCCGGAACGCCACGCCGGAGCGATGGCGCACGTGCTGTTGCCGTCCCGCAGCCTGGCTCACGACACGTCGAACCTCGCCAAGTTCCCCGAATCGGCCGTGCCCCTCCTCGTCGACCGGCTGAAGACGCTCGGGGCCGAGCCCCGGCGCCTGGTCGCCAAACTCGCGGGCGGCGCCAGCATGTTCGCCCAGCTCATGACGCCGGGCACGATCCAGATGGGCGAGCGCAACATCGTCGCGGCCCGGAACGCCCTGCGCGCTGCTTCCATCCCGATCGTCCGCGAGGCCGTCGGCGGCGAGCGCGGTCGCAGCATCCGGTTCCACGTGAAGGACGGCCGCGTGGAGATCCGCTCGGTGGGAGCCGATGCAGAAGTCATCTGATCCGCGGCCCACGATCCTCGTCGCCGACGACAGCGCGCTGATGCGCCGCGTCTTGGTCGACGTGCTGGGCGGCGGCGAGGCGGAGTCGGGGCCCTTCCGCGTCGTCGCGACCGCCCGCGACGGTGTGGACGCCGTGCGCAAAGTGCACCAGTACGACCCCAACGTGGTGACGCTCGATCTCGAGATGCCGGAGCTCGATGGCCTTGGCGCCATCGGGTACATCATGTCGGAGTCGCCCAGGCCCATCGTGGTCGTGAGCGCCCACGCTGGGCCCGGCACCGCCACCGCGATCCGCGCGCTGGAGCTCGGCGCCGTCGAGATTGTCGCCAAGCCGCCGCCCGACGCATCGAACCGGAGCGCGCTCGCCGGACTGGCCCCGGAGCTGATCGCGGCGGTGCGCCGCGCGCTCGCCGCCGACGTCTCGCACGTGAAGGTGATGGCGCGGCCCCCCGCGCCCGTCCTCCATCCGCCCGAGCTGGCGTTACGCGGCCGCGCCACATTGGCCGTCGCCGTCGCGTCCTCGACCGGCGGGCCCCGCGCGCTGGCGGACCTCGTGCCGCACCTCCCAACCGGGCGCGGCGCGGCCGTCCTCATCGTGCAGCACATGCCGCCCAAGTTCACACGCAGCCTCGCCGAGCGGCTCGACTCGATGAGCCAGCTGCGCGTCGTCGAAGCCGCCGACGGTGTGCCGATCGTGGCCGACACGGCATATGTGGCGCCGGGCGATTATCATATGCGAGTGCGCGCCAGTTCCGACGGTCCCGTGATCACGCTCGACCAGACGCCCAGCGTGTGGGGCGTACGCCCCGCGGCCGATCATCTATTTCGCTCCGTGGCCCAGGTCTTCGGCGACAAGAGCGTCGGGGTCGTCCTCACCGGGATGGGGCGCGATGGCGCCGACGGGCTGCGCGCCATTCACGACGCGGGGGGCGGCGGGCTCGCGCAGGATCGCGACTCCGCGGTGATCTACGGGATGCCGGGCGCGGCGGTGCAGGCAGGGGGAGTGGACGCCGTGCTGCCGCTCGGACAGATTGCCGACCGCGTTGCCATCGAGCTGACGCGGCGCGGCGGTCTGATGCGCGGGGGAGTGGGCCGGCCGTGAAGGGATACCTGCTGGTGCGCGTCGGTGGCCGGGCCTACGGCTTGCCGGTGGGACACGTGCTCGAGGTGGCGGACTCGGGGCAGGTACTCGAGGTGCCGCGTTCGCTGCCCGCCGTGCGCGGCATGACGCCGCTGCGCGGCCGCCTCGTGCCGCTGATCCACCTCGGGGCGTTCCTCTCGGGGACGGTGCCGCCGGCGGAGCTCGGTCGCACCGTCGTGCTGGTGGAGTTGCGGGAGCGCCAGGTCGCGTTCGAGGTCGACGACGCGGACGCGGTGGTGCGGGAACAGGGGATGCCCGTGCCGCGGGGCCAGTCCCTTCCGTGGGCGTCGGGGGTCGCGGACCAGGACGGGGCCCTCGTGCCGATACTCGATCTGGAAGCGCTGGGAGACCGCATCGGATGACCACCGCCGGCGACGACGTTCAGCTCGTGACCTTCAAGGTCGGCGGGCAGGATTTTGCGTTCAACATCTTCCAGGTTGAGCGCATCCTGCGGTACGAGGCGCCCTCCCCGCTCCCCAAGGCACCCGAGTTTCTCGAAGGCGTGCTGCAGTATCAGACCGGGGCGATCCCGCTCATCGACATGCGCAAGCGCCTCGGCGTCGCGGCCCCGCTGCGCGACGATACGCGGACAGTGATCCTCGAGTTCGAAGCCGGAAAGATCGGCCTCATCGTGGACGCGGTGACCGAAGTCCTGCAGGTGGCGGCCACGACGGTGACGCCGCCGCCGGGCATCGTGAAGGGCCTCGCCGCGGAATACATCACGGGGCTGGTGGTGACGAACGGGCGGACGATCATCGTGCTCAACACCAACAAGCTGCTGTCGTCCAAAGAAAAGGTGGCGCTCGAGGCTGCGCAGGCGCCCGCCAAGGCGAAATGAGCGAATCTCCCATCGCGAAGCTGCGCACGGAGTACGACGCCATCGCCCGTCAGCTCGACACGGCGACGGGCGCCGCCGAGCGCGAAGCCGCCAAGCGTGAGATCATCGCCTACTTCAAACGGGTCGACGGATACCTCGGCGAGTTGACCCAGCTCAAGGACGATATCCGGCAGCTGGTGGAGCGGTACAAGCAGCTCACCGCCGACACGAAGCAGGCGTCGGCGCCCGAATTCACCGGCACGCGCCCAGTGGTGCACGCCGATCACATCGGTGCCTCGACGTTCATCGAGAAGGGCTGGAGTCTGATCTCGCTCGGCGATCACACGGGCGCGATCCAGGCGCTCCAGAAAGCGCTCAAACTCGCGCCGGGCGAGACGCAGGCCGAGTCGCTCCTCGGGTGGGCCCAGATGCTGCACGAGGACTACGACGACGCCCTCCAGACGTTCTCCAAAGTCCTGATGAAGGAGCCGGCCAATTCGCTCGCGCGCATCAACGTAGGCTTTATCTGCCTCAAGAAACACATCTTCGGCGAGGCCATCGAGCACCTGTCGAAGGCGATCCGCCTCGACAACGACAAGAAGGCGACCCTCTACGCGCATTTCTACCTCGGCCTCGTGTACCTGCAGCGCGAAATGTTCGAGGATGCCGAGACGTTTTTCCAGAAGACGATCAAGCTCGGTCCGAATCTCATTGAGGCGTACTACGAGCTGGGCCGCGCCTACTGGTTCGCCGGCGATCAGGAGCAAGCGAAGACTACGTGGCAGGACGGGTTTAAGGCCAACAAGTTCAACCCCTGGGGCAAGAAGTGCGGCGAAATGGTCGAGCTCGTCGGCCGGGGTGAGGAGCCGCCGCGAGACTAGCCCTCCTTGCCTTGCTGTTGCAGGGTCCCCCTCCGACGGCCGTACAGGTGGGCCGTGTCACGGCGGTTTCCTGGCCCGGTCAAGAAGCGCTCGCCGCATCGCTCGCCGAGGTCACCGATCACGCGTCCGGTTTCCCGGGGATCGGCGCGTTGCCCGACCGTCCCGTTCGCCTGATCCTCGCACCCACTCGCCAGCGCTACGACTCGCTCACGCGCGGCCGCCTCCCGTTCTGGAGTGAAGGGGCGGCGTTCCCGGAAGCCGGGACCGTTGTCCTGCTAACCGCCCAACCGCCTAACCGCCTAACCGGCGCCTTACGGCACGAGCTCGCGCATCTCGCGCTTCGCTGGCGAATCGGACGCGGCGCGCCGCTCTGGTTCGAGGAGGGATACGCGGCGGTCGCGGCCGAGGAGTGGAGCCGGCTCGACGCGCTGCGGCTCAACTGGCAACTCGCCCGGGGCGACCGGATGAACCTGGACGACGTCGACCGGGCGTTGCGAGGCACGCGGGGCGATGCGGAGGCGGGATACGCGCTCGCGACGACGGCGGTCTTGCTCCTCGCTCGGTGGGGGGGCAAGGGCGGCCTCGACCACCTCGTCGCGAACCTCGCGCAAGAGCCGACCTTCGATGCCGCGCTGCGCGCCACGTATCACGTCACCGAGGGGGACTTCGAGACGCGGTGGCAGCGGGACGTTGCGTCACGTTACGGCTGGCTCTCCTGGGCTGCGGCGATGGGCTTCTTTTGGCTCGCCATCGGGGCGGTGCTCGTGGCATTGGTGATGTTGCGGCGCCGCCGCGATCGCATCCGTCGCGCCGCATTGGACGACGGCCAACTGCTTGACGAGCTTGACATTACCCCGTAGACTCCTGCCCCTATGCCAGAGCAGATACTCGCTCGTTCGCGCCTGCGATTCGGACCCAAGAACTATTTCTTTCTCGCCGCGGCGATCGTGTCGCTCGTCGTCGGGTACTGGTTGCTGTCCAAGGGATCCACCACGCTGGCACCAGTTCTGCTCGTCCTTGGCTACTGCGTATTCTTTCCGGTAGGCTTGGCCCTCTAGCGACACCGTGTCGCCCGGGCGAATAGCTCAGCGGTTCAGAGCGCCTGCCTTACACGCAGGATGTCGGGGGTTCGAATCCCTCTTCGCCCATCGGGGTAGCAGTCTGCAACGGAGGATTGCCGCGTGAGACAGGTTTGTTTGGTGGTCGCACTGATGGCGGGAGCCGCCGGCAGCGCAGCGGCTCAGCTCGCTGTGCAACAGCCGACCGAAAAACTCCTCATACTGCCTTTCGCCATTTCCAGTCCGACGGACTCCGCGACGAGCATCGCCCTCGCTGATGCCGTGCGTGACCGCATCGGTCAGCTCGCCAAGTACAAAGTGATGGTCATCCCCAAAGCCAAACTGTGCGAGGCACTGCAGGCTTCGGGATTCCCGTGCGACGTCTTGCTCGACGATCAGCAAGCGCGGCAGCTGGCGCGGTTCCTTTCGGTGCAGGCGTACGTCACCGGCACTCTCACGCGCAGCGGGGCGACCCTGACCGCGAACATCCGCGTGATCGACATCTCGAGCGCCGGGATGGCGGCGACCTTTACCGCCACGAACGGCAATCCGGGCACCACGCAAGCGCTCGCGGAAGCGGTGAGCCAGCGGCTCAACACGATCATTCGCGCCAGTGAGCAGGCACGCGAGTGCACGAAGTACCGCCAGAGTGGTCAATTCCCGAGGGCCCTGGCGGCGGCGGCAAAAGCGCTCGCCATCGATTCGACGTCGGCCGGCGCCAATCTGTGCATCGCCACTGTGTACGAGGCGATGCGGATGCCGCCGGACAGCATCATCGCGGCGTCTGAGCGGGCTCTGAAGGGCGACCCGTTCAACAGCACGGCGCTCGAGAACATCGCGCAGCGCTGGCAGCAGAAGGGCGATACCCTCAAGGCGATCGATGCGTGGATCCGGCAGCTGGACGGCGATCCACGCAATACGTCGCGCCGCATGGCCATCGCGCAACTGCTCCGTCAGATAAAGGAGTTCAAGCGCTCTGCGGATCTGCTCGAAGCCGGCCGCCAATTGACGCCGGGCGACGCGCAGATGCTCGAGCTGAGGACGCGTGTGTGCATCGAGGGTTCCCTGTGGAAATGCGTGGTCGAGGGGTTGTCACAGCAGCTGCAGCACGACTCGGCGCTTGCCAAGGACAGCTCGTTCCTCACCTCCGCGATCGGTGCGGCGCAGTCAGCGGCCGACACGCAGAGGCTGCTCACGTTCACCGAGGTCGCGGTTCGCCAATTCCCGACTAGTATCCGCTTCCTCAAGGCCCGGGGCGGGGCGTTCGAGACGGCGGGCATGGTTGATTCCGCGCTCGCCATCTACAAGAAGGCGCTGGCTCTCCAGCAGGGGAACGACGTCCCGCTCAGCCTGCTCATCGCCAAGACGATCGTGGATCACGCGGTCTATGACACCGCGGAGGCACATCGGCGGACGCTGGCCAAAGACTCCCTCGGGCTGAAGGCGCTACAAGCAGCGTTCGGGGAAAAAGTCGACTCCGCGCGACCCTACCTGCACCCGGGGCTCGTGTCGACCGACACGACGCAACGGCTGACGGCCGCGGTGCTCATGCTCACCGGCGGCTCCAAAATCGCGCAGGCGGCCGCATACGACAAAGCGTACATCTGGCTCGACACGTTGCTGCAGGTGGTGGCGCCCAAGGCGCCCGCCGACACGGTGGGGCCGCGCTACCAGGTGCGGATCAACTCGAGCTTCTGGTTTGGCTTGTCGTCGGTGCTTACCATCGGCAAACCGTACCAGGAAATGGCTAAGCTGACCGCCAAGGATCGCCAACGGTGCGACAAGGCTAAGGCGATCTTCGACCGGTTGGACCGCACGAAAGCGGCGCTGACCCTCGGCCGCCGTGTGCACCCACCCACCGCCGATCAAATGCTCGGCTTTGTGGCGCAGTACGAGAAGGCGCGACAACCGATTCGAGAGGGATGGAAGTGCCGGGGATTCTGAGCCTCCATTGAATTGACCTGGGTCCCGGTCTATCTTCCGGCGCTCCGTCATAGGGGGCTGTAGCTCAGCTGGTTAGAGCGCCGGTCTGTCACACCGGAGGTCGCGGGTTCGAGCCCCGTCAGCCCCGCCTGAACCATGGCTCCGCCTGTTTCTGCAGGCGGGGCCGTCGTATTTTGGGTGGTGTCCAGCGCCCCCACTTACCATGTCCCCGTCCTCGCGGACACCGTCCGCGATTGGGCCGCGGGGAGCCGCCGCGCCGTGGACGCGACCCTGGGTGGCGGCGGCCACGCGGCGATCCTGGTCGCCGCGGGCGCGGACGTCTTGGGCATCGATCGCGATCCCGCCGCCATCACCGCCGCCCGGGCCCACCTCGCTGACCGCTCCGTCCAATACATCGCCGCCCCCTACGGAGCGCCGGAGGCCTTGGGCGCCGTCCGCGCCTTCCGGCCCGACCGAATCTTCTTGGACCTCGGCATAAGTTCCTACCAGGTCGACACCGCGGACCGCGGCTTCACGTTTCGTCCCGGTGCGCCGCTCGACATGCGGATGACGCCCGGCGAAGGGCCGAGCGCGCGCGACGTCCTGAACAGCTGGCCCGAGGAGCGGCTCGCGGCCGCCTTTGCCGACTATGGCGACGAGCGCCGCGCGCGCCCGCTCGCGCAAGAGATCGTCCGGCGCCGGCTGACGGGGGCATTCGCGGTGAGCGACGATTTCGTGAACGCGATTCGCGCAAAGCTCGGCCCCCGCTCGGGACCGCAGGATTTTGCGCGCCTCTTTCAGGCGCTGCGCATCGCGGTGAACGATGAACTGGGCCAGCTCTCCGCCGCCTTGCCTGTCTTCCGCGACGCCCTCGTGCCGGGGGGTCGCCTCGGGGTGATCACATATCATTCGGGCGAGGACCGCATCGTCAAACACGAGTTTCGTGAGTGGGCACGCGAGTGCGTGTGCCCGCCGCGCCAGCCAATCTGCACCTGCCGCGGCCGGGCGCTGGGACGCGTGTTGACCAAGAAGCCGATCGTGGCGGACGCCGCCGAGGTGGCGGGGAATGTCCGGGCGCGTTCCGCCCAGTTCCGTGCGTTCGAAACTGCCGGAGGGACTCCTGGCGAGAATTAAGGGCCGGCACTGGTTGGCGATCTGGTTGGTGTCGCTGCTCGCGGCACTATGGGCGGTGATCGCGCGCCAAACGGCCTCGCTCAACGCGGCGCGCGCCCTGACCGACCTGCGCGCCGAGCGGGGCGGACTCGAGGGGCGGCGCGACGAGATGGAACGCCGTATCCGCACCGCGGGAAGCCGTGCCGTGCTGCTGCCGCGAGCCCAGAAACTGGGACTCCGCCTCCCCGCCGACACGGAAATCATCCTCGTGCCGGCTCCGCCGCCGCCGCTGAACTGACATGGCCAAGCCGATCGTCCGCCTCAGCTTTGTCCAATGGGGCATCCTGGGAGCGCTCGCGCTGCTGGTGCTGCGCGCCGGGCAGGTGCAGATCGTGGAAGGGCGGCGCCACGCGGCCGAAGCCGCGGCGCAGCGGACCGAACACGTCGTGCTCGAGGCGCGGCGCGGCACGCTGTCGGACCGTCACGGGACTGCGCTGGCGTTGACGCAGGAGACTTACCACGTCGGCATCGCGCCCAACGAGCTACGCGATCCGCCCGCCGACGCGGCACTGATTGCGCGCCGGCTGCGCCTCGCCCCGCGCGACCTGGATCGCGCGCTGCGCCGCCGCTATGCCTGGTTCTCGGGCCCGTACACCGCGCTCGATGTCGAGGTGCTGCGGTTGGTGCGCGGCGTGCATCTCGAGCCCGTGCTGCGCCGCTTCTATCCTTCGGCGCAATTCGCGCGGGCCGTGATCGGCCGAGTGGGGGACGACGGCCTCGGCGCGTCCGGACTCGAGCGCCTTCTCGACAGCCTCCTCGCCGGCACCCCGGGCTCCGCGGTCGTCCTCAAGGATCGCGCGGGGCGCGAGTACGAGTCGCCGGCGCGCGTCATTTCGCAGCCGATCCCCGGCAATGACGTCGTGCTCACCCTGGATGCCGAGTTGCAGGAAATCGCCCAGCGCGCCCTCGATGACGCCCTGGATCGCATGGACGCCGAGGGCGGGGACGTGGTGATGCTCGACCCGGTGACGGGGGAGGTACTTGCGGTCGCGTCCCGGCATCGAGACGGCACCGCGCGGCCCAGCGCATTCACCGAAACGTTCGAGCCGGGATCGCTCGCGAAGATCTTCGCGGCAGCCGCGCTGCTCGAGCGCAATCGTGTGCGCGCTACCGAACGCGTGTCGGGGGAGGGCGGGACCTACCGCATCGCTGGGCGGCCCACGCCCCTGACGGACGAGCACCCCCTGCCATCGCTCACGCTTGCCGACGCGATCCGTGTCTCGAGCAACATCGCACTCGCCAAGTTTGCCGCCCGTCTCAAGCCGGACGAACAGTACCAAACCCTGCGCGCCTTCGGGGTCGGCGCGCCGACGGGGATCGAGTTCCCGGCCGAGGCGGCGGGGAAGCTGCGCCTGCCGAGCGAGTGGACGCGGCCGAGCTCGACGAGCCTCGCCATCGGCTACGAGCTGTCGGTCACGCCGTTGCAACTCGCCGCCGCTTACGGTGCCATCGCCAACGACGGTGTACTGCTCCAGCCCACGCTGATCCGCGAAGTACGCGACCCCTCGGGCGGCGTGCGTTACCGCCACCGGCCCGAGCCCGTGCGGCGGGCAGTCACGCGGGAGGTCGCCGCGCGGCTGCGCGAGCTGTTGCGCGGTGTGGTCGAGGCAGGGGGCACGGGAGAGCGCGCGGCGCTTGCCAACTTCCAGCTCGCCGCCAAGACGGGCACGGCCCGTCGCGTCGTCGACGGGCGATACGCCCCGGGGCAATACACGGCGTCATTCGCCGCGCTCTTCCCGGCCGACGATCCTCAGTTGGTCGTTGTCATGAAGATCGACAACCCCCAGAAGGGGAGTTATTTCGCCGCGCAGACCGCCGCTCCCGTCACGCGCTCGATGCTCGAGCAGGCGCTCGCGGCGCGGACGGTGGCCCTGGACCGCGCACGCCTCTCGAACGTCGCGCCCACCGCGGAGCGCGCACGCCTCGAGGAACCCGACGGCCTGGTGCCCTACGTCGTAAGTGTACCGCCGCGGCCTCCCGCGTCGGACAGCGATCGCGTCCAGCCGAAGCGCGCCGTCCCCGACGTCACCGGCCGCCCGCTCCGAGAGGCGGCCCTTACGCTGCATCGCCGCGGCTTTCGCGTGGTCGTGAAGGGGTGGGGGGTGGTGGAACACAGTTGGCCTGCCGCCGGCGCCGCTGCCTCGGCGGGATCGACCGTCACGCTGTTCGCGGAGCCACGCCACTGAACCGTCTCAAAGACATCGTGGACGCGCTGCGAGCAGCGCAGCTGCTGATCGAGGCGCCGTCCTCGCTTCCCGAGATTTCCGGGCTCAGCGCCGACACCCGCCGCCTCACGCCCGGCGCCTTGTACTGCGCCGTGCGAGGGGCGGCGGCCGACGGTCATGCGTACGTGGCCGGTGCGGCGGCGCGCGGTGCCGCGGCGGCGCTCGTCGAGTCGAAGCAGGCGGCAGCCATTCCGCAGATTGTCGTGCGGGACGGGCGCCGGGCCGCGGCCATCGCCGCCGAGACGTGGTACGGCAGGCCCGCGGCGCGGCTGAAGCTGGTGGCAGTCACGGGCACGAACGGCAAGACGACCTCGGTCACCCTCGCCCGTCACGTGCTGGGTGGTCCTTCAGGGGTGGGGCCCATGGGATCGATCGGTACGTTGGGGGCATATGATCCCGACGGCGCGGCGGTCGAGAGCGAGGCGGGGAACCTCACCACGCCCGGGCCGATCGATCTGCAAGCAACGCTCGCCGCCCTGATCGAACGCGGGGCCAAAGGCGCAGCTATGGAAGTCTCGTCGCACAGCCTCGATCAGGGCCGCGTGGACGGCCTCGTGTTCCAGGCCGCGATCTTCACCAACCTCACGCGTGATCACCTCGACTATCACAAGACGTTCGAGGCGTACTTTGCCGCCAAGGCTCGGCTCGTCGATTATCTGGCCGCGGACGGTCTGGCCGTCGTCAACGCGGACGATCCCGCCTGGGAGAAGCTGGGCAAGGTGCCGCGACGGATCACGTTCGGTGAGCGTGGGGACGTTTCCGCCCGGGATGTGAGCGTGGGTGCGTACGGGGCTCGCTTCACGCTGGTGACGCCCGGAGGTCAACACCCGGTCGCGCTGCCCCTCCTCGGGCGCTTCAACGTCGCGAACGCGCTTGGCGTCGCCGCCTGCGCCGTCGGGTTGGGAGTCCGGCCGGCGGAGGTCGCGGAGCGACTGACGACCGCGCCCCAGGTGCCCGGCCGGATGGAGCGCATCGCCGCCGATCCGTGCACCGTGCTGCGCGACTACGCACATACCACGGACGCGCTCGAGCGTGCCCTCGAAACCTCGCGGGACATCACCGCACCGGGCGGGCGCGTCATCGTCGTGTTCGGCGCCGGCGGCGACCGCGACCGCGGCAAACGCGCCCCGATGGGTGCCGCCGCGGCCCGACTCGCGGACGTCGCCATTGCCACCTCCGACAACCCGCGCACCGAGGACCCCGAGCGGATCCTGAACGAGGTCGAGGCGGGGATGGGCAGCCGCCCGCATTACCGCGTGGCCGACCGCAAGGCCGCTATCGCGCAGGCACTCGAGCTGGCTCGTCTCGGAGACACGGTGCTGCTCGCGGGGAAGGGCCACGAGACCTATCAAGTGGTCGGGACCGTCAAGCAGCCCTTCGACGAGCGTCAAATCGTGCGCGACTTGGGGGCTCTCTGAGTTCGTGGACCAGTGAGCAGGTCGCTCAGGCGCTCGGGATCGTGGCACCGGCGCGCCTCACCCTCACGGGCGTAACCACCGATACCCGACACCTGGTACCCGGTACCTTGTTTGTCGCCTTGAAGGGCGAGCGCTTCGACGCGCACGACTTTCTTACTCAAGCCAAAGCCGCCGGCGCCACAGGTGCGGTGGTGCGACGCGGGACGCCCGCAGTGGCCGGCCTCCCGCTGTTCGAGGTGGCCGACACCCTCAAAGCTCTGGGTCTGCTGGCGCGGGCGCGGCGGCGCCTGCTGCCCGCTGGCGCGCCGGTGGTCGCCGTCACCGGATCGAGCGGCAAGACCAGCGCGAAGGAAATGATCCGCAGTGCTCTCGCCGCCCGGTGGGGGAGCCGTGTGCACGCGACGGCGGGCAATCTCAATAACCTCGTGGGGGTCCCGCTCACGATCCTGGCGGCGCCCGAGGACGCGGAGGCCCTCGTGGTCGAGGCCGGGGCCAGCCTGCCGGGTGAGATCGCGCAGCTCCGGGACATCATCGAGCCGACGATCGCGGTCGTCACGAACGTCGGGTACGCGCACCTCGAAGGATTCGGGACCACGGAGCGGCTGCTCGAGGAGAAGGCGTCGTTGCTCGACGGTGCCCCCGTGGCGGTGGTGGGCAACTTGCCGGCCCTGGTCGCGCAGGCGCGGCGGCGGGCGCGCAAGGTCGTCGTGGTCGCCCGCGACGAGTTCGGCGAGGTGCATCCCGAGAAGGTGGATGTGGACGACGCCGGCCGTCCCGTGCTGCATTGGGGCGGGGCCGCCGTCACCTTGCCGGTTCTGGGCCTGCACCAGGTGGACAACGCCATGATCGCCCTCGCCGTGGCGCGCGAAGCCGGCGTCGACGCCAAGGCGGCCCTGGTGGGGCTCGGGAAGGTGCAGATCCCATCCGGGCGGGGGGGGCTCATAGCGCGGGGTGGGCTCACGATCATCGACGACAGCTACAACGCCAACCCCGACGCGGTGCTGGCGGCCCTGGAAACGGCGCTGACCTATGCCGCCCGGCGGCGGCGCCCGCTGGTCGTGGCACTGGGTTCGATGTTGGAGTTGGGAGCGGAGAGTGCAAGATTACACGCGTTCGTCGCCGACGAGCTGATGAGCTTTCTCCCGGCGCCGGAGGTGGTCGCGGCGGTGGGCGACTTCGTCCCCGCGTTCGAGCGGCACCGTCGCGCGCTGGGCGATCGGCTGATCGTCGCGCCGGATGCCGAAACGCTGGGGCCGCGGCTCAAGGCGGTGCTCAAGGGAAACGAGATCGTGCTGCTCAAGGCATCGCGCGGCGTTGCTTTGGAGCGAGTCCTGCGCCACCTCACTTGAAGGGGCCGTCCCCTCGTGCTCTATCACCTGCTCGCACCGCTCGCCCGCCAGCACATCCTGTTCAATCTCTTCAATTACATCACGTTTCGTGCGGCAGGGGCGACGGTGACGGCGCTGTTGCTCGCGTTCGTGCTGGGGCCGTTGATCATTCGCAAGCTGCGCGAGCACAACGTGGGCCAGGTGGTGCGGGCCGAGGGACCGGCCAGCCATCAAGGGAAGCGCGGCACGCCGACGATGGGCGGTTTGATCATCATCCTCGCGACCTTGGTGCCGACGCTCCTCTGGGCGCGGCTCGACAGCCGCTATGTGATGATCGCGGTCGTCGCCACGCTGTGGATGGGCGTGATCGGTTTCCTCGACGACTACTTGAAAATCGTGCGCGGCAAGTCGCAGGGTCTCGTGGCGCGGTGGAAGCTCGTCGGGCAAGTGTCGTTCGGCATCGCGCTGGGCGTGTACCTGTTGCTGTTCCCGCTCGCCGCGCGCGTCGACGCCGCCTCGACTCAGTTGCCGCTCCTCAAGTACGTGATTCTGGTGCTGCCGTGGCCTCTGTACATCGGGTTCGTCACCCTCGTGATCACCGCCAGCTCGAATTCGGTCAACCTCACGGACGGGCTCGACGGTCTCGCGACCGGCCTGACCGCGATCGCGGCGGGGTCGTTCGCGATCTTCGCGTATCTCTTCGGCCGCGTCGACGCGGCGCGCTACCTCGGCGTTCTGCACCTTGCTGGCGCGGGTGAGCTGACGATTTTCTGCGGCGCGCTGATGGGGGCGGCCCTCGGGTTCCTGTGGTTCAACGCGCATCCGGCGCAGGTGTTCATGGGCGACACCGGCGCGCTCGCCATCGGCGGCGCGCTCGGCACGGTGGCGATTCTCCTCAAGGCGGAGTTCCTTCTACTCATTGCGGGAGGCGTATTCGCCGCGGAAACGGTGTCGGTGATGCTGCAGACGAGCGTGTATCGTTGGCACAAGAAGCGGCGCGGCAAGGAATACGCCGATGCACACAGGGTGTTTCGTATGGCGCCGCTGCACCACCACTTCGAGAAACTGGGATGGGCGGAGCCGCAGGTGGTGATGCGGTTTTACATCCTGGGTGTGCTGTGCGCGATGATCGCCCTCGCGACGCTCAAGGTGCGATGAAGTTGCCCGACGCCTGGCGCAAGGGAGTCGTCGCCGTCGTGGGCCTCGGGAAGAGCGGCGTGGCGGCCACCCGCCTCCTCGCGCGCGAAGGCGTCCGGGTCTACGCCAGCGACGGATCGAATCACCCGTACGGCGGAGCCGCGGCGGAGGCATTGCGCGGTTTGCCCGGTGTCGAGGTGGACGTCGGGCGACACGATCTCGCGAAGATCCGCGCCGCCGCGGGCCTGGTCGTCTCTCCGGGCGTGCCGCCCGATGCGCCCCCCCTCGCGGCGGCGCACGAGGCGGGCGTCGAAATCGTCTCCGAGCTCGACCTCGGTTTCCGCGCCCTCGCGGCGACGGGAGAAACACACTGCATTGCGATCACGGGGACGAACGGTAAGACCACGACGACGGCGCTCGTCGCGCACCTCCTCGCCACGGCGGGACTCAAAGCCACGGCGGCCGGCAATATCGGCCGGCCCCTGGCCGACGTCGCGGTCTCCGGCGACCGCTATCGTTGGTTGAGCGTCGAGGTGTCTTCGTTCCAGCTGCACGACAGCCCGCACTTCGCGCCCGAGGTAGGGATCCTCACCAACCTGGCCCCGGACCACCTCGACCGGTATCCATCGGTTGAAGCGTATTACGACGACAAGCGACTGCTCTTCCGGAATGCGAGCCCGTCCTCGGTGTGGGTCCTGAACGCCGACGACCCCGCGGTGCTCGACCTGGCGCGTGGCGTGTCCGGACGGCGCGCCCTGTTCTCGCTCAAGAAGCCCGCCGACGCTTGGTTCGACTCGGGGCTCCTGCGGCTCGGCGGCGCGACGCTCGTGCACCGCGACGAGCTGCGCCTGCTCGGCGATCACAACGTGGCGAACGCGCTCGCTGCCGCGCTCGCGGTGCACGAAGCGGGAGTGCCGCCGGGCATCATCGGCGAGGGCCTGCGGTCGTTTCAAGCCCTGCCGCACCGTCTCGAACCGGTGCGCGAGGTGGGTGGGGTCCTGTGGATCAATGACTCCAAGGCGACCAACATCGCCTCGACGGTCGTGGCGATCGAGGCGATGAGCCGTCCATTCGTTCTTCTCCTCGGTGGACGTCACAAGGGCGAGCCGTACACTCGGCTCGCGCCGCTCCTCGTCACGAAGGACCGCGCGCGTCTGGTGGTCGCGTATGGCGAGGCGGGCCCGATTGTGGAGCAGGATCTCAAGGGTCAGGTGCCTCTCGAGCGCGGCACCACGTTCGAGGATGTGGTCGCCCGGGCGCATCGCGCCGCCAAGTCGGGCGACGCCGTGCTCCTGTCTCCCGCCTGTTCGAGCTACGACATGTTCAAGAATTACGAAGAGCGCGGCGCCACGTTTAGGAAACTCGTGGAGGCGATGTGACCGACCGCGCCTGGGAGAGTCGCTTGATCACGGTGGTCGCCGCCGTGCTCGTGGTCTTCGGCCTCGCGGCGGTCTACGGCGCGTCGAGTCTCATCGCGACCGGGGGCGGGGGACAGGTGGGGTCGAGCTTCGCCCTGCGGCAAGCGGTGGGGGCGGTGGTAGGCGGACTCCTCGCCACGATTCTCGCCCGCGTCGACTACCAGAAATGGCGCCGCTGGGCTTGGCCGCTGCTCGGCATCACCGCCTTCTTGCTGGTGATTCCGCTGTTGCCCTTCACCCATCCTATCAGCCCGACGATCAACGGCGCGCGCCGTTGGGTGAGCCTGGGCTTCCTATCGCTGCAGCCCTCGGAGCTGGCCAAGTTCGCGGTCGTCGTGTGGTGCGCGATGCTCGCCGCCAAGAAGGGCGAACAGCTGCGCAGCTTCCGCCACGGCGTCCTGCCCTTTCTCGTCGTTCTCGTTCCGCTGACCGGGCTCATCTTCCTCGAGCCGAACTTGTCGATGGCGCTGCTCGTGGCGATTCTGGCTGGGACCGTGCTGTTCACCGCCGGTGCGCGCATCGGCCACTTTCTCCTGGTCGCAGTCGTTGCGACCCCGCTCCTGTACGGCGCGGTGGCGAGCGCGCAATACCGCCTCGCGCGCGTGCTCACGTTCTTGAACCCCGGCGCCGCGCCGACCGAAGCGACGTGGCAGGTGAAGCAGTCCCTCATCGGCATCGGGGCGGGACAGCTGATGGGGGTGGGCGTGGGGCAGGGCCAGCAGAAGCTCGGCTACCTCCCCTACGCCTACTCGGACTTCATCTTCTCCACGATCGGCGAGGAATGGGGTTTCCTCGGCGTGCTGGCCATCACCGTGCTGTTCGGGACGTTCATTTATCTCGGGTTCCGCATCGCGCGCACCGCGGGCGACTTGTTCGGTCAACTGCTCGCCACCGGGATTACGATGATGATCGGGCTCAGCGTCGTGTTGCACCTCGGCGTGACACTCGCCGTGATTCCCGCAACGGGCGTGACGTTGCCGTTCATGTCGTACGGCCGCTCGAGTCTCATCGTGGCTCTTGCCGCGACGGGTGTCCTGGTGAGCGTGGCGCGGGGACGGCGGAGAGGCGGCGCGGCCGCCGGGTGAAGATCCTGATTGCCGGTGGCGGCACCGGCGGCCACCTCATGCCGGCGCTCGCGCTCGCCCGGGCCGCCGTCGACGCGGGGCACGAGGCCGTGCTGGTCGGCGCGGAGCGAGGCCTCGAGGCGCAGATCCTCCCGCATCATCCCTTTCGGTTTCATCTGCTGCCCATTGAACCCCTCTACCGCCACGCGTGGTGGCGCAACCTGCGCTGGCCCGTGATCGCGGTGCGCGCCTGGCGCGCCGCTGGCCGCGTGCTCGCCGCGGAGCGGCCCGCGATCGTCGTCGGCACCGGCGGTTACGCGGCGGCGCCGGTCGTATGGCGCGCGCAACGTGCCGGTATCCCGACCGCGCTGCAGGAGGCGAACGCCTTCCCCGGGCTCGCGACGCGGCTCTTGGCGCGCGGCGCGCGCCAGATCCATCTCGCGTTTCCCGAGGCGCGCGCGCACCTGAAGGGTGGCGCGGCAACCGAAGTGTTCGTGACCGGGAACCCGGTGCGGCCACCCGAGCCCGGCGACCGCGGCGCGGCGCTCGCCGGGTTCGGGTTGTCATCTGATCGGCCCACCGTGCTCGTCATCGGTGGAAGCCAGGGCGCGCGCGCGCTCAATGAAGCGGTCGCCGGCGCACTCGCGCAGGGCTCGCTCTCGGCAGTCAACGTCCTTTGGGGCACGGGTCTCGCGCATCACGCGCGTTACGCGCGCTTCGAGACGCCGGGGCAGGTCGTCGTTCGCGGATTCATCGATCCGATCGCGCCCGCGTATCGCGCCGCGGATCTCGTCGTGTCGCGCGCCGGCGGTACCGTCGCGGAACTGTGCGCGTGGGGAAAAGCGAGCGTGCTCGTGCCGCTGCCGACTGCCGCCGCTGATCACCAGATGTTCAACGCGCGCGCACTCGCGGATGCGAATGCCGCTGTGCTGCTCCCCGAGAGCGAGCTCACACCGGCGGCACTCGCCTCGGTCGTGACGTCGCTCGTCGCGGACCGCGGGCGACTCGCGTCGCTGGCCGACGCCGCCCGCCGCCGGGGACACCCGGACGCCGCCCGGGCGATCATGTCAAGGATTTTGACACTGGTCAGCTAACCTCAAGCTCTTTCGCAAGTTTAGTAGATTCGCTATACTAGCCCACCACACATGACCTTGTTTCGACCCGGGGATCCCCGCCCGATCCACTTCATGGGCATAGCCGGAGCGGGGATGAGCGCGCTGGCGCTCATCGCCAGGCACCTCGGGGTGACCATAACGGGATGCGACACCGACCCCTCTGGCGCCGCCGATTTGGCAGCCTTGGGTGTCCAGGTGTGGCGGGGGCATGAGCCGGGCCATCTGGAAGGAGCCCGGGCGGTGGTGGTGACGGCGGCGGTCGCGCCCAACCACGCCGAGTTGGAGCGGGCGCGGGCCTTGGACATACCGATCATACGCCGCGCCGACGCCCTTGGGGAGCTGGTGGCCGACGGCGGAGGGACCGTCGTGGCGGTCGCGGGGACACATGGCAAGACGACCACCACGGTGATGGTCACGGAGGCACTCACGGCCGCCGGGCGAACCCCCACGGGACTCGCCGGCGGCCGCGTCGCTGCATGGCACGGCAATGCGAAGATCGGATCGCGCGACCTGTTCGTGGTCGAGGCTGATGAATACGACCGCTCCTTCTTGTCGCTGACGCCGACGGTCGCTGTGGTAAACAACGTCGAAGCGGATCACCTCGAGTGCTACGGCACGATGGCGGCGCTCGACGATGCGTTTGTCGAATTCGCGGGCCGCGCGCGGCGCGTGATCGTCGGAGGTGACGATGCGGGTGCCGTGCGAGTGGCCCAGCGACTCAGCGTGCCGGTCTGGCGCGTGGGCTTGGAAGCCGACGCGGCGGTGCGGATCCGGGATGTCGTGCAGGAGCCGACAGGCTCGCGCGCGACGGTGCAGTTGCCCGGTGGTTCGTCCGTGAAGTTGCAGCTCGCCGTGCCGGGACTCCACAACGTGCGCAACGCGGTCACGGCGCTCGCGGTGCTGCATGCGCTCGAGGCCGACGTGAAAGCGGGCGCGACGGCGCTGGCGGCGTTCAGCGGTGTGGGCCGGCGGTTCGAGCGGTTGGGCGAAGCGGGCGGTGTCACGATCGTGGACGACTATGCGCACCACCCGACCGAGGTCGCGGCGACTCTGGCGGCGGCGCGGCAAGCGTTCCCCGGGCGCCGGGTGGTGGCGGTGTTCCAGCCGCACCTGTACTCGCGGACCGCGCTGCATGGCGCGGCGCTCGGTGAGGCTCTGGCGGCGGCGGATGTGGTGGTGGTAGCGCCGATCTACGCGGCGCGCGAGCAACCGGCGGCGGGTGGCGGCGTGACACACGATCTGGTGGCACGCAGCGCGATCCGCGCGGGCGCGGCGACAGTGGCGGTGCGTGACCGCGCCGACCTGACGCGCCACGTGGCGCAGGCCGTCCGGTCGGGGGATGTGGTCTTCACCCTCGGCGCCGGGGACGTGACCCGCGTTGGCCCCGAGCTTCTAGGTATCTTGAAAGCCGGGGGGAAGAAGTGAGGCTGCGCTTGCCCCGGCGCGTGTGGGTGTGGGGTGGGGTGGTCCTTGGCGTGTTGGCGCTCTGGCTCGCGGCGCCGCCGGTGCTGAGGCGCTTGGCGTTTTTCCGCGTGCGGCAGGTCGAGGTCGTCGGCGTGAAGAACCTCGATCCGGACGCGGTGCTGGGGGCGCTGCGACTCGCGCCCAAGGCGAGCGTGTTCGACGACATGCGCTTGCTGGCGGATCGCGTGCGCGGACTCGCCGGGGTGGCGGACGCGCACGTCGCGCGGCGGCTGCCGGCGGCGCTGAAGGTGATCGTACGCGAAGTGGAGCCGGTGGCGCTCGTGCCCGTCGCGGGCGGACTCGCCGCCGTGGATGCCGGCGGACGGCTGTTACCGTTCGATCCTGCCCGGGCGGCGGGAGGTGGATCGCTCGATCTCCCGATCGCCCAGGTCGCCGACAGCGGGATCGCGCAAGTGTTGGCCCGGATCCAGGCGTTCGATCCGGTGTTGTTTCAAGACATCGATGCCGCGCGGCGCTTCGGAGCGCGCGGCGACGTTCTTCTGGAATTAGGGTCCCATCGCGTGCTGCTGGCGCGCGACGCCGGGCCGGAGGTCGTGCAGGCCGTGGTGCTGGTGACGAGAGATCTGGCCGCGAAAGCGCGCCGCTATTCCGAATTGGACGCGCGCTACGCCGGACAGGTAGTCGTGCGGAGGAAGGCGAGCGCCTGATGGCGGAGCGCCGACTCGTCGCCGGGCTCGATCTCGGCAGCACGAAGACGTGCGCGGTGATCGCCGAAGTCGTTGGCGATCTGCCGCGCGCGCCGCTCGCCAAAGTGTTGGGCGTTGGGCTGGCCAAGAACGGCGGCGTGCGGCGCGGCATGGTCCGGGACATCGACGAGACGACCCGCTCGGTCGCGGCCGCGCTCAAAGACGCCGAGCGGATGGCCGGCGTGAAGGTGGCGGACGTCACCTGTGGCATCGCCGGCGAGCACGTCTCGGCGCGCGGCTCCTCAGGGGTGGTGGCGGTGAGCCGCGAGGAGATCAGCGCCCAAGACGTCGGGCGCGTGAACGAAGTGGCGCGGGCGGTGTCGCTCGGCCGGGATCACGAGCTCCTGCACGACATCCCGCAGGAGTACATCGTCGACCAGCAGCGCGGCATCTCCGATCCCGTCGGCATGACGGGAACGCGGCTCGAAGTCGAGATGTACCTGGTGACGGTGCAGTCGACCGCCGCGCAGAATCTGCGCAAGAGCGTGCAGCGCGCCGGGTACCGCGTGGCCGATCTGGTGCTGGAGCCGCTGGCGGCATCGTACGCGGTGCTGACCGACGACGAAAAGGAGCTGGGCGTGGCCCTGGTCGAAGTGGGCGGCAACTCGACCGGCGTCGCGATATTCCATGACGGGAAGATCCGTCACCTGGCGTCCCTGAAGTGGGCCGGCTCGCACGTCACGAACGACCTCGTGCAAGGGCTCGGGGTGACGCAGGCCGACGCGGAGCGATTGAAGGAGCGGCACGGAGCGGCGTACACGCCGCTCGTCGACGCGGCGGAGATGATCAACCTGCCGTCGACGCCGGGCCAGGGAGCGCGACAGGCATCGCGCGAGCTGCTGGCGCACATCATCCACCAGCGGGTGGATGAGATCTTCCAGCTGGTGGGCCGCGAGTTCGAGCGGGCGGGGTTCGGCGGCGGAAAGTTGCCCGCGGGCGTCGTGCTGACGGGCGGTACGGCACACCTGCCCGGGATGGCGGAGCTGGCGCGGGAGGCATTCGCGGTGCCGGTGCGCGCCGGTCATCCCGAGCTCGGCATCTCCGGCCTGGTGGACAGCGTGGAGGCGCCGCGGTACGCGGTGCCGGTCGGGCTGGTGCTGTACGCGGCGCGGAAGGCGGCGCATGGCGCCGCGCCGGGCGTGCTGTTCGGCGGCACGGGCGTCGACAAATGGTTCGGGCCGCTCAAGCGGTGGCTCCAGGATTTCTTTTGATCGCTCACGGCACACGGGGAGACCCATGATCTTCGAACTCGAAGAAACCGTCACGCAAAACGCGCGGATGAAAGTCGTCGGCGTGGGTGGGGGCGGCGGCAACGCTCTGAACCGCATGATCGACGAGCACGTCGGCGGCGTCGAGTTCATCTCCGTCAACACCGACGCCCAAGCCCTGCTCAACAACAAAGCCGACGTCAAGATCCAGATCGGCAAAAAGCTCACGCGGGGGCTGGGCGCGGGAGCGCGGCCCGAGATCGGACGTCAAGCGATCGAGGAGAACCGCGACGAGGTGCTCCACGCGCTCCAGGGAGCGGACCTCGTGTTCGTCACCTGCGGCATGGGCGGTGGGACCGGCACCGGCTCGGCGCCGATCATCTCGCAGGTCTCGCGCGATCTGGGCGCGCTCACGATCGGCATCGTGACGAAGCCGTTCCTGTTCGAGGGGCGGAAGCGGATGCGCCAGGCCGAAATGGGCATCGCTGAGATGCGCAAGCACGTGGACACGATGATCGTCGTCCCCAACGAGCGACTGCTCGCGGTGGTGGGGAAGGGGATCCCGTTCCAGGACGCGCTCAAGAAGGCCGATGAGGTGCTGCTGCACGCGACGCAAGGCATCTCGTCGCTCATCTGTGTGACCGGCCTCGTGAACGTCGACTTCGCCGACGTGCGCACCGTCATGCAGAACGGCGGCGCGGCATTGATGGGCACCGGCACCGGCCGCGGTGAGAACCGCGCGATGGAAGCCGCGCAGCAAGCGATCTCGAGCCCGTTGCTCGACAACATCTCCATCGCCGGGGCCACCGGCGTCCTCATCAACATCACCGGCGGCGAAGACCTGACGCTCGGTGAAGTGACGCAAATCAGCGAAGCGATTCACGACGCCGCGGGCGACGAAGCCGAGATCATCTTCGGTGCCGTCAACGACCCGGCGATGCACGGCGAGGTCCGTATCACGGTCATCGCGACCGGGTTCGACCGGAGCGGCGCGCTGGCCGACGCGGCGCCGCAGCGCGGCGCCCCGGGTGTCCTGCCGTTCCGCGAGCGTGGCGCGCGGCCGACGCCGCCACCCCCACCGGGGTACGCGAAGCCCGCCGAGGTGGGCGGAGCCAAGCGTCCCTCGGCGCCGCCGTCCGCGCCGCCGGGGAGCCCGGAGGTGAACGAGATGGAAATCCCTACGTTCATCCGGCGCCAAATGGACTGATGACCTGGCGCACGAGTCACTACGTCGTCGCCGGCGCCGTCGCCGCCGGCGGGTTGCTGTGGGCCGCGCACGAAGCGTGGTCGGCCCGCCGCCTGCCCACGGCGCCCGCCATCATCGTGACCAGCGCGTACGACGAGTGGTCCGAGACGCTGCACGCCCGGGAAACGATGTCCGACCTGCTCGCGCGCGTGGGGGTCACGGGTCGCGATTACGTCGCGTTTCTGAGTGTAGCGCACGCGCTCGACAGCCGGCGGCTCCGGCCGGGCCTGGTCTTCAACGTGCGGCGTCTCAAGGGCGATTCCGTGGCGCAGCGGATCGGCGTCAGGACGGGCCCTGAGGTCCGCGTGTGGATGACGCGGCTGGGCGGCGACTCCGGCTGGCGTGAGACCGTCGAGACGATTGCCTGGACCCGGACGCGGTTGCGGGCCACGGGCATCATCCAGTCGAACCTGTACGACGCGCTCGATAGCTCCGTCCCCGACTCGTTTCTGCCCGGCAAGGAACGGGTGGCGCTCGCGTGGGCGATCGCCGATGTGTACGACTGGGAAGTGGACTTCACGCGCGACATCCGTCCCGGAGATCGCTTCGAGGTGCTGATCGAGCGGCTCGAGTCCCCGGAAGGAGAGCGCCGCTTCGGCAGGGTCCTCGCCGCACGGGTCGATGTGGCCTCCACGCCGAGCTACGCGTTCTACTTCGAGGGTGAGACTGCTCGCGGCGGATTCTACGATGACAAGGGGCGCTCCATGCGCCGGGCGTTCCTGCGCGCGCCGCTGCAGTACCGCCGCATCTCGAGCCGCTTTGGCGGGCGCTATCACCCGATCTTGAACCGCTGGCGGTCGCATCAGGGCACCGACTACGCCGCCGCGTGGGGCACGCCGGTCCGGGCCACCGCCGACGGCATTGTGATGCAGGCCGGTCGCGAGGGCGGCTACGGCAATCTCATCGAGATCCGCCACGCCAACGGCATCCGGACGCGCTACGGCCACCTGTCCAAGTTCGCGAAAGGATTGCACGCCGGGCAGCACGTGAGCCAGGATCAAACCATCGGATACGTCGGATCGACCGGCCTCTCCACGGGGCCGCATCTGCACTACGAGTTCCTCGTCAACGGCCGGGCGACGAACCCGCAGCGCAAGGACGCGGGACCCGTGCAGGCCGTGGCGTCCAACTTGAAACCCCAGTTCGAGACGCTGCGCACGCAGCTGCTCGCGGAGCTCGAGCCGCGCCCTGCGGCAGCGCCGTCCCCCCGCGCCGCGACCGCCGTCCGAGTCGAGTAACTTCCTCTACAATCGTGGAGCTCTACCCCGCCATTGACGTGCAAGGCGGGCGCGTGGCGCGCGCGTCCGCCGCCCTCGCCGACCCGCTGGCCGCCCTCGAGCGCTACGCGCGCGACGGGGCGCGCTGGGTGCACTACGTCGATCTCGATCGGGCGTACGGCCGCGGCGACAACCGCGACCTGACCCGCACCGTTTTGGCTGCGGGCGGCGCGCGCGTCCAGGTGGGCGGTGGCCTGTCGACCGAAGCGGCCATCGAGGAGCTGTTGGCCTGGGGCGCCGCGCGCGTCGTGGCGGGTGGAGGCGCGGTTACGGACAGTCGATTGGCGGACCGGCTGCTGGCGCGGCACGGCGCTGAGCGCATCGCGTTTGGGATCGATTCCCGCGACGGACAGTTCGCGCCGCGAGCGTCGGGGCCAGTCAGGGTGCCCGAGATCCCCGCGACCGATCTCGCGCGCCGGCTCAGTACGCAGGGGGCGCGCACCATCGTGTACACCAACGTGACTCGCGACGGCACCCTCGAGGGTCTGGATCTCACGGGCGCGCGCGCGCTCGATGCCCAACTCGACGTGATCGTGTCCGGGGGCGTCGCCTCGCTCGACGACCTGCGCGCGGCGCGCGCGGCGGGGTTGGCGGGCGCGATCGTCGGGCGTGCGCTGCACGAGGCGAAGTTCACCCTCGCCGAGGCCTTGGCGTGCGTCGCGTAAGTCCGGGACTCGCCGCGCTGCGCGCGACCGGCGTTCTGGCGCTCGTCCTGTTGCTCTGGAACCCGGTGGCCACGCGCGCGGTCGCCCCGGACGCTCAACCGGTCGTGTTGCTCGACGCGTCGCTCAGCATGACGAGGGGCTGGAGGGCCGCGCTCGACACCGCCCGGGCGTTGGCGGCGCGCGGGGGGGGGGCGCTCGTGTGGCGTTTCGGCGACCGCGTGGCCGCGTTCGACTCGGGCGCGCCGGTCGAGGGCCTAAGCCATCTCGCTCCGGCGCTCGAAGCGGCGGCGGCCCGCGGCGGCCAGGTGACCGTCGTAACCGACGGTGCAGTCGGGGATCTCGCCGCCATCCCGTCCGATCTGTTGCGCCAGCCGCGCGTCGTCGTGCTGGCGCGCGGAGCATTCTTCGATGGATTCGTCGCCAGTGTCGACGGGCAGCGGCGGGTGACCAACACCGACACGGTCCGGCTCCGGGTGAGCTACGGGGCGGCGGGGAAGCGGGATGCGAGAAGCGGGACCCTAAAGGACATGGTGCGGGATGCGTTGCTGACGGTGTCGGTTGAGGGACGGCGGCTGCTGACCCGAAGGGTCTCCCTTCCGGACAGCGGCACTCTGTCGACCGATCTGATGCTTCCCGCATCCCGCATCTCGCATCCCGGCTGGTCGGTACTGGACGTGCGGCTGGATGGCGTCGGTGATAACGAGCCCCACGACGACTCCCGGCAGTTCGTGATCGAAGTAAGTCCTCAGCCCGCAGCGGTAATCTTTGCGTCCCCCCCTGATTGGGAGACGCGCTTCCTGGCGCGCGCGATCGGCGATGTGGCGCGCATTCCGGTCAAGACGTTCGTAGAAACGGAGCCGGGCCGGTGGCGCGACGCGGCAACGCTCGCCCCCGCTTCGCCCGCCGACCTGCGACGCGCGGCGCAAGGCGCGCGCCTCGTGGTCCTCGCGGGCGACCCTGAGCGCAGCCGTGCGCAGGCGCCGGCTACGGCTGCCCAGTTGGCTTGGCCGACGGGGCGCGGGCAGCCTGGCGATTGGTACGTCGAGCGGCCGTTGCCCTCGCCCCTCACGGCGGCGCTCGCCGACGTTGCCTGGGACTCGCTGCCGCCCGCCGTGGCGGTGGGTGAGACGCCGCGCGATTCCGGCGTGGTCACGGTTTTGACGGCGCGCCTGGCGCGTCGCGGGGCGTCGCGGCCGGTCGTCACGCTCGAGCAGCGGGACGGCAAGCGCGGCGCCACGATTGCCGCCGCGGGACTGTGGCGCTGGGCGTTTCGCGGCGGCGCGGCCGAGGAAGCGTACCGCGCGCTCGTGGCCGCCCTGACGGACTGGCTCCTGGGCGCCGGCGCGGCAAGGACCGAGCGCGCCGTTCCCGCCACACTCGAGACCCCGAACGGACTGCCGCTCGTGTGGCGCTGGACCGGTGCTGGCGATCCGCGGCCGCTCCCCGTCGACTTGCAGGGGGACAACGGCTCGCGCCGTGACACGCTGCACTTCGATGCCGGTGGTCGCGCCGAGCTGCGTCTTCCACCGGGGACCTACCGCTACGCGCTCGGCAACTCGCCTGGAGCGAACGAGCGCGGCGTCGTGGTGGTCGAGGAGTACTCGGATGAATGGCGACCGGCGACGCCCGTGCTGTCGGCGCAGCCGGGGATCGCCGCCGCGGGGGTCGTCCGCATCGGCCTGCGGGACCGCTGGTGGCTGTTTGCGGTCGCGATCGCCGCCTTCGCGGCGGAATGGGCCTGGCGCCGGCGCCAAGGCTTGCCCTGATGGGGCTCTGGGGCCGGCTCGCACGCCTCGTGACGGGCAACGACCCCGGAGGCGGTGCCCGCGCGGAAGCGGAGCGCGTTCTGCTCGAAGCCGACTTCGGCGTCGCTGCGACCGAAGCGATTCTCGAGCGGCTCGGCTCGAGCGGCGCACGCGACGCCGCGGCGCTCGAGGGCGCCGTCGTCGAGCTCCTCGGGCCACAATCCGCGTCCCCTCACCTCACGCGCGCCGATCGTCCACCCACGGTGGTGGTCGTGTGCGGCGTCAACGGCACTGGCAAGACGACGACTGTCGCGAAGCTCGCCTGGCGTCTGCAGCGTGAGGGCCGGAGCGTCCTCCTCGCGGCGGCCGATACGTTTCGCGCGGGCGCCGCAGCCCAGCTCAAGATCTGGGCGGACCGGCTCGAGGCACCGTTCATCGGTGGCGGCACCGATCCGGCGGCGGTGGCGTTCGACGCGGTCCAGGCAGCCGTGGCCCGAGGCATCGACACGGTCCTGGTCGACACCGCGGGACGGTTGCACACCGACGAACGGTTGATCGAAGAGCTGAAAAAAATCGTGCGCGTCCTGGCGAAGCACCACGCCGGGGCACCGCATGAGTCGCTGCTCGTGCTCGATGCCACGGTGGGCCAGAACGCCGTGGCGCAGGCCCGCGTGTTCGCACAGGCGATTCCGCTCACGGGTCTGGTCGTGACCAAACTCGACGGGACCGCCAAGGGCGGCAGCGTGATTGCGCTGCGGCGCGCGGTTTCGCTCCCGGTGCGGTTCGTGGCGACCGGCGAAGGAGTCCAAGACCTCGAGCCGTTCGACGCCGCCGCGTACGCCCGACGCCTCGTCCAGGGCTGATCGATGACCCTTTCCCTCGCGACGTCGGTCAAGTACTTGAAAGGGGTTGGGCCGAAGCGCGCCGAGGCGCTCGGTCGACTCGGCATCCGGACCGTCGGCGATCTCCTGTATCACGTGCCGCATCGCTATCTCGACGCCACAACCGTCACGCCGCTGTCGCGCGCGGACGTGGGGCTCGAGGTGACGTGCGTCGGCCGCGTCGTGAGCACCGGCGTCTTACCCACGCGTCGAGGCCTGCGCGTGTTTCGAGCAGTCCTCAAGGACGACAGCGGCCTGCTCGAATGCGCCTGGCCTGGCCGCCCGTTTCTGGAGCGGCAGATCAAAAAGGGTCAGCTGCTCCTCGTGACGGGGCCGGTCCGCTACTACCACGGGCGTCAGATCGTGCCGCAGGAGTTCATCGTGCTCGCCGAGGATGGCGATGAACGCGACGCCGGCCTCGTGCTGCCCGTGTATCCCGCCACCGAAGGCTTGACGCACCGCCAGATCCGCGCGCTGATCGAGCACCATCTGGTTGGATTGTTGCCGCTGGCGGTCGACCCGCATCCGGCCGCGTTCCGCCAATCGCAGGGCCTGATCGAGCTGCGGCAGGCGCTCGAGTTGCTGCACCGGCCGCGCGCGGTCGCCGAAACCGAGCCGGGGCGGCGACGCTTGGCGTTCGACGAGCTCTTCGACCAGCAGCTCGTGCAGGCGCGCGCTCGCCATCTGGCCAAGCGCTCCCGCGCCGGCATTCGCTTCGAGGTGAAGCGCGAGCTGACAACGCAGCTCAGCGAGAATCTTCCCTTCGAACTCACCCGAGATCAGCGTCATGCGATCCGTGAGATCAGCGGCGATATGACCGCCCCGCTCCGAATGCACCGTCTGCTCATGGGTGACGTCGGCACCGGGAAGACCGTTGTGGCCCTGTTTGCGATGTTGCTCGCAGCCGAGAACGGGTATCAGTCGGCCATCATGGCGCCGACCGAGCTTCTCGCCGAGCAGCACGGCGCCACCCTCACACGCCTGCTCGAACCGCTCGGCATCCGGCCGGAGCTGCTGCTGGGGCGGATGACCGCGGGAGAGAAAGCCGCGGTGCGCGAGCGTCTCGGGGGGGGCGGGGCTCGGCTGGTGGTCGGAACGCACGCGCTGATTCAGGAGGCCGTGACGTTTCACCGCCTCGGCCTGGCCGTGATCGACGAGCAGCACCGGTTCGGCGTCGAGCAACGGGCGGCGCTCGTGGAGAAGGGTGACGCGCCCGACGTACTGCTCCTCACCGCGACGCCGATTCCGCGATCGCTGGCGCTCACGTTGTACGGCGATCTGGACGTGACGCAGATCCGCGAACGCCCGCCCGGCCGTGGTGAGGTCAAGACGGCGCTGCGCACCGACGTCGCGCGCCCCAAGATCTACGAATTCATTCGGAGCGAGTGCGCCGCGGGCCGACAGGTCTACGTCATCTATCCCATCATCGAGGAATCGGAACGCGCCGACCTGAAGGCGGCCACGACGATGGCCGGCACGCTGGGGAAGACCTTCAAGGAATTCCAAGTGGGGCTCGTACACGGCCGGATGAAGGCCGACGAGCGCGACGCCACGATGCGCGCCTTCCGCGACAACACGGTGCAGGTCCTCGTAGCGACGAGCGTCATCGAAGTGGGAATCGACGTCGCCAACGCCACGGTCATGCTGATCGAGCACGCCGAGCGCTTCGGGCTGGCGCAGCTCCATCAGTTGCGTGGCCGGGTGGGGCGGGGGACGGCGGCGAGCCACTGCATCCTGCTTTCGAATGTGCCGGATGCGGCGCCGCGGCTCGAGGCGTTCTGCCACACGACCGACGGCTTCAAGATCGCGGAGCTCGATCTGCACGAGCGCGGGATGGGCGAGCTGGCGGGGGCCCGGCAATCGGGCGGGATGTCGCTCCGCTACGCGAACCTCGAGACCGATCTCCCTCTACTCGAAGCCGCGCGCCGTGCTGCCGCCGAGATCATCGCGCGCGACCCGGCGCTCGAGCGGCGCGAGCACTCGGCGTACCGCGAGCGCATTGTGACGCGGTATGAGCGGGGGTTCGAACTCTTCCGCGTGGGTTAACCCCGGGGCCATGCCCCGGGGTTAATGGGAGCTAGAACGAAAAGTTGAGCCCTACCTGCGCACCACCGGTTGACTCCACGGACACCCTGAACGGCCTGAACGGAATGTTGTCCGGCTCGTCGGTGCGCCCGCGCAGGTCGAGAATGAACATCGCAGCCGTCACGAGGAGCGCTCCCTGGGCGCCGAGCAGGCGGCGGTTGGCGCGGCGGTCGTAGTACAAGGAGCTCTGATAGAGGAGTTCCGCGTCGGAGCGCAGGTACCGGCCGTCGGTCCCGCGCGCGCACGCAGCGTCGGCCGAGCGACAGATCACGAGCAGGCGGTCCCAGTCGTGCCGTGAATAGCTGTGTTCCCGCGCTCCCATCACCGTCAACGCCACCGCGGCGCCGGCGCTGAGCCACTTGCCATAATGGATGGCGGTCCGACCCAGAGACGGCGCGAGCGCGCGCCGTGGCGGCGCCTGTGCCGCAGCGGGAGCGGCGAGGGCCGCGCCGAGCGAGAGTGCGATGAGGAGTGCGCGCGTCATCGATACGCGTGAATATCGCCGCGCCCGGCGACCACGACCAGTTGCCGGCCCTGCACCAGGGGCGGCTCCTCGATAGGCCCAGCGACCTGCGCGCGCCAGAGGATGCTCCCGTTGCCCCGATCGACGAGCAGGATTTCACCGCTCACGCTCGCCACCAAAACGCCCGGGACGATGGGTGTGGGCCCGGCGGTCGCGACGATCCCCAGCGCGTGGCTCCTGGCGGCCGACGGCTCGTCGACGGGGACGAGCCACAGGTGCCCGTCACGCGTCAGGGCCCACAGGGTGTCGTGTGCCAACGCCGGTGCCCCATACACGGCATCGCCGGCGGCGCGCTGCCACTGGACGGTGAGCTCGGGCAGGTTCACGGCGAGGAGCCGTCCGTCGGTCGTTCCGAGGTACAGGCGCTGCCCGTCCGTCGCGGGAGTGGCGAGTACGGCCCCCGGCGTGGCGAGACGCGCCCGCACTTGGCCGGTCGCGCGGTCGAGCAGGTAGAGCGTGTCGGCGGTCGTGACGACCGCGAGGCCATGCGGCGTCGCGACCGGAGCGGCGCGGACGGCGCCGCTCAGGGCGCGTCGCCACCTGACTGTGCCTGCCTGGCCCTCGGCGTCAACACGGACCACCGCGCCCCCTTCCGTCCCCGCATAAAGCGCATCGCCGTCGAAGGCCAATGGCGCTGCCACGCTGCCGACACGGGTGCGCCAGATCGTCTTCCCATCGCGCAGGCGGATCGCGTACACGCGTCCCTCGGGCTGCGCCTCCGTCGCCACATACAGACGATCCTCATCGAGGAGCGGACCGGCGCGTATCGTCCCGTCCAGGCGCTGGCGCCACAGCACCTCGCCGCTCGTCCGGTCTACCAGGACGACGTTGCGGTCGACGGTGCCGACGGCGAGGATGGTTTCTCCGAGGGCGGGACTGCCGCGCACGGCGCGCCCGATGGACGTGCGCCACAGGGGGCGCGGGTCCGGGTTCAACGTCTCGCCGGCGGCGGCGTCGTGGCGCGCGCTGCCCAAATACGCCGTCCACCCGAGTTCCTGCCGCGCGGGGCCGGGTTTCACGACGGGCACGCACGCCATCGCGTTGACAGTGCACAGAGCCGCCACTAGTATGCCGCGCCTATGCCGGAACGTCATCGCATCGACGAGTTGCCCGCGCTGGCGGGAAGCGGGAAGAGCGTCGCCGTCCGCGGGTGGGTAGCCACGACCCGCTCGAGCGGCAAGATCGCGTTCGTGGTGGTACGTGACGGCACGGGCTACCTGCAAGTGGTTCTCTCCAAGAAGGAAGTCCCGGAAGCCGCCTGGGAGGCGTTCGGCCGCCTCACCCAGGAAACCTCCGTCGAGGTGACGGGGGTCGTGCGTGCCGACACGCGAGCCCCCGGGGGGGGCGGCGTCGAGCTGACCGCGTCGGATCTCACGATCATCGGTGCCAGCGTCGATTTCCCGATCTCGCCCAAGGAGCACGGCACCGCCTTCCTGTTCGAGCACCGCCATCTCTGGCTCCGGTCGCGGCTCCAGGTGGCGATCGCGCGGATCCGCCACGAAGTGATTCAGGCGATCCGCGATTTCTTCTCCGAGCGCGGTTTCGTGCTCGTCGATACACCGATTCTCACTGGCTCGATCGGCGAGCACGCGGGCACGCTGTTCGCGACCGACTACTTCGATCTGGGGAAGGCCTATCTCGCCCAGACCGGTCAGCTGTACGTCGAGGCCGCCGCGGCGGCCCTCGGGAAAGTGTACTGCTTCGGCCCCACGTTCCGCGCCGAGAAGTCGAAGACGCGCCGCCACCTCACCGAGTTTTGGATGGTGGAGCCCGAGGTCGCCTGGAACGACTCGAATGACAATATGCGTCTTCAGGAGGATTTCGTCTCCTACGTCGTCGCGCGTTGTCTGGACCGTCGGAAGTCCGAGCTCGCGGAGCTGGAGCGCGACACCACGTCGCTCGCGCGCGTCGTGCCGCCGTTCCACCGCATCTCGTACACCGACGCCGTGAAAAGGCTCAAGGGACTCGGCTCGGCGATCGAGTGGGGGAGCGACCTGGGTGGCGAGGACGAGACGCTGCTGGCCAAGGAGTACGATCGCCCCGTCTTCGTGTTCAACTATCCGAAGCAGGTCAAGGCCTTCTATATGAAGGAGAACCCTGACGACCCGCGCACGGTGTTGAACAACGACTGCCTCGCCCCAGAGGGGTACGGCGAAATCATCGGCGGCAGCCAGCGCGAGGACGACTACGACAAACTCGTCGCGCGCATCCAGGCCGAAGGCCTGCCGCTCGACGCCTACGGCTGGTATCTGGATCTGCGCAAGTACGGGACGTTCGTGCACGCGGGGTTCGGACTCGGTGTGGAGCGCACCGTCGCGTGGATCTGCGGGATCCCGCACATCCGGGAAGCGATCGCCTTTCCGCGGACGTTGTACAAACTCTGGCCTTGACACGGTGAAGGGCACTGAATAAAGTTCTCCTCGCTTCAAGGGAGTCGCGTCCCGTTTCTGGCTGCCACAGGTGTAGCCGGGGTGACGCGATTTTTGTTTTCAGGGAGACCATCATGCTTGGTGCTTTGTATCTCAAACTGATCGGACAGCCTGACGTCGGTAGGCCCGGATTCCGAGCCTGCCCGACCGCAGGTCCATCCAGCACGGGAGCACAGCGCTAGCGGCCATCGCGACTCTTTTTGACGCTCGCTCGCCCCATCCCGTGCCGGTCACGAGATGGGGCGAATTGTTTTTTGGCCCGGTCCGGGCGGGAAACCCGCGAAGGACCGCGACTCCCGTAGCGGGTGGACCGCTCGGCCGGGCCATGTGAGAACAGGAGGGTAGGGCGATGACCAAACAACAGAAGCTGACGGTCCTGCTCCATCGGGACCATCACATCGTGGTGACCACGCAGTTCAGCTACATCGTGAGTCCGGTGATGGCACGGCACATCGAGCGGGAGCTCGACCGCCGGCGCCGGCCGGTGTGGATCACGTTCGTGGATGTTTCCGGCGCCCGTGTGAGAATCCGTTCGTCGGTAATCGAGGGCGTCGAGCAGTCGTCCCTCGAGACGCGCGATTTGTGGCGCCGCTGGAGCGACCAGCGGAAGGCCGAAGAAGTGCCGGAGTAAGGCGGCTTGGGCCGGGGTGGGCCCGCGGGGTCGTCGTCCCCCTCACCCCGGCCGGATCACGACCATATGATGGAGCAAAGGCCTATGGACAACGTCGCAATCTTCGGACAGCACGAATCGAACACCCTGGCGCAGCTGCGCGATGTCGCGAGCCGCGCCGAGCGGGCGGCGCTGATGGCGGACGGCCACCTGGGGTACGTCATGCCGATCGGCGGCGTCGCCGCGTACCGCGACCAGGTTTCCGTCGTGGGGGTTGGGTTCGACATCGCCTGCGGCAATGCCGCGATCCGCACCGACCTGAATCGCGTGCAGCTCGAGGGCCGCCTCGGCGCGCTGGCCGACGAGATTCAGTCCACCCTGTCGTTCGGCGTGGGCCGAAAGAACCGGGCCGACGACGCCCCGACCGACGATCCGTTGTTCGAGGACGCGGCCTGGGACGCCGTCCCGGGGCAGCACGAGCGCGACCAGTTGCGGGCCAAGGCGCGCGCCCAGCTCGGCACCGTCGGCAGCGGCAACCACTATGTGGACGTGTTCGCCGACGAGACCGATCGCGTGTGGGTCGGCGTGCACTTCGGCTCGCGCGGCTTCGGCTTCGGCGTGGCGAGCGGCTTCCTGGCGCTCGGCCAGAACCGGGCGTGGGGCGAGCGCGTGCCGGAGAAGGAGACGCTGCTCGATGTGCGCACGCCCCTCGGCGACGGGTACTGGCAGCTCATGAACCTCGCCGGCCGCTACGCGTACGCGGGCCGAGAGTGGGTGGCCCGCAAGGTCGTGTCGCTCCTCGGCGGCCGCGAGGAGGATCTGGTGCATAACCACCACAACTTCGCGTGGATCGAAGAGCACGGCGGCGAGCGCTTCTACGTGGTCCGGAAGGGCGCGACGCCGGCGTTCCCGGGGCAGAAGGGGTTCGTCGGGGGCTCGATGGGTGACGACGCCGTGATCATCCAGGGCGCCGACACGCCCGACGCGGATGTGCGCGCCCTGCAGGAGCGGGCCCTCTACTCGACCGTCCACGGCGCGGGGCGCGTCATGAGCCGGACCGCGGCGGCGGGGAAGCGCACGCGGAAGGGCCGAGTGGTGAAGGAAGGCGCGATCTCGCGCGACATGATGCACGCGTGGGTGCAGCGGAAGGGGGTCGTGCTGCGTGGGGGTGGGACCGACGAAAGTCCGCACGTGTATCGCCGGCTGCCGGATGTGCTGGCCGCGCAGGGGGCGACGGTTCAGGTCCTCCACACGCTGCGACCGCTGGTCGTGGTGATGGCGGGGGCGGATGAGTTCGATCCGTATAAGGACTGACCGTAGGCGTTATGACTTTTGGGGCGCGTTAGCTAGCGCGCTCCCGACCTCATTATGTAGTGTAAGAAGTCCAAATCAGATTCCTTGTTAGGCGGTCCAATCAACATGGTGGGGGTATGAAGCCACTTTACCTCTCGTTGCTCACGCTCGCAGTTTCAGCTAGTGCCTGCGGCCAGGACACGAGCGCCCCCGCTCAGGGTGCGCTAAAGGTGTACACAGCCATAGCCGCTGCTGCACGCATTGCAGAAGATACGGACGGGGTCGACATCGTCATCGATGCCGCCGTCCCGGTGCACGTGAATGCGAACGGTGACTCCATTATTAGAGTCCCTATCGCAGTAGGAGTCCATAACATCGAAGTGCGTGATGTTCGTTCCACCTGCGCCTTGGCCGTCCCGAACCCAACAACTGTTGTTGTGGTGCGCGATTCGATTCGAGCCGTCCTGGTGATGGGCGTATGTCAGTAGTCGCTCGGGCCGCCTAACAAGGGCTTGCAAGGAACAGGATGGACGTCGGTTAGGCAGCACCCGCAACGACGGTCGACATGGGTGACTTGGTCACTGTCTTCGAATCCAGCGATATCGCGCTCTTTGCGATCGCCAAGAGCGAGTTGGATACCGCGGGGATTCGTTATGTCACTCAGGGAGAAGGACTGCAGGACCTCTTTGGATGGGGGCGCATGTTCAGCGGCTATAGTTTCGTGACCGGTCCTCCCAGGATTCGCGTCACTGCTGAGAATGCGACGCGCGCCCTCGAGCTTCTCAGCGACCTAAGCCGCTAGATCTGTGGCATCTCCTTGGGCGCATGCGATCGTGGGAGCCGCCGCCGGCGCGCGTAGAAAAAGGGCGGTCAGACGGCCGAGACGGCCTGACGGCCGCGTTACTCGGTGCGGGCGATCGCACGCCGCATGGACGAGTACAGTCCCCAGGTGAGGCGGCCGACTTGGTCGCGAAGGGATGTTGGCGGCGACGGCAAATGCGGCTCGCCGCAACGAGCAATCAACGACAGACCGTCCGGCCGTCGGGCCGTCCGACTAGCTTTCCTTCATGCTCCGCCCCGTCCCTGAGCTCCTCGCCCCCGCCGGGAGCCTCGACGCCGTTCGTGCCGCGCTCAGCAACGGCGCCGACGCGGTCTACCTCGGCGTGGACAAGTTCAATGCCCGGGACGAGGGAGCGCAGCTGACCCTCGATGACCTGGAGCAGTCCTGCCGCCTCGCGCACGCCGCCGGGGCCCGAATCTACCTCACGTTCAACATCCTCTTCAAGCCAGCCGAGCTGCACGACGCGCTCCATCATCTCGGGCGTTGCATCGACCGCGGCATCGACGCCGCCATCGTGCAGGACCTCGGCGCCGTGCGACTCATCCAGCGCGTGTACCCCGATCTGGAAATACACGGCTCCACCCAGATGACCGTGCACGACGAACACGGCGCCCGCGTCCTGCGCGACCTGGGATGCGACCGAGTGGTGCTCGCGCGTGAGAATACCCTCGACGACATCCGCACCATCCGCAGCGCGGTCCCGGAGCTGGTGCTGGAGAGCTTCGTCCACGGCGCGCTGTGCATCGCGTACTCGGGACAGTGCTACATGTCCGGCATGATTTCGGAGCGCAGCGCCAACCGGGGATCCTGCGCCCAGTCGTGCCGGAAGGACTACGTCCTGACGGACGCCGCGAACAACGCGGAGTTGGACCGCGGCTACCTGATCTCCGCCCGGGACTTGGGCGCCTGGGAGCATCTCGCCGAGATCGCCGACGCCGGCATCCATACGCTCAAGGTCGAAGGCCGCAAGAAGAAACCCGAATACGTGGCGACCGTGACGCACGGGTATCGCGCCTTTCTCGACCGACTGGCCGCCGGCGACTGGCATCCGCCCACCCCCGCCGAAGTCCAGCCCTTGGTCCAGATCTTCTCGCGCGGCTTCACCGGCGGTATGTACGGCGGCCGCGCGGGCCGGGACTACGTGACCCGCAAACAGCCCGATAATCGGGGCGCAGTCCTGGGTGAAGTAGTCGGGCGCGACAAGGACGAACTGATCGTTTCGGTCTCGCAACCGATCCAGCGCGGCGACGGGCTCGGCTTCGAGCATCCCGAGGGCCCCGCCAGAGGCAACCGCGGCTTCGGGGTCCGGAGCGTCCGGACCATCGGGCGGCAGGGCGGAAAGGTCCGGCAGGCGATCCAGCCGGCGGAGGATATTCCGGCCGGCTGGACCGTGGTGCGCTCCGCCGAAGCGGCGCTGCTCAGCCGCGCCCGTGAGAGCTTTGCCGCCGTGCCTTCCACGGGAGAGCCCGAGCGCACTCGACTGGATATCACGGCACTGGGTGCCGCCGGCGAGCCCCTCACGCTCATCTGCCGCACGGGGGGGGGCGCCGACGCGGTGACGGTGAAGAGCACGACCGTGCTCGCGCCTGCGACCCGCCACGGGCTGCACGCAGAGCGCCTCCGCGCCCAGCTCGGCCGCCTCGGCGGGACCCCGTTCACTCTCGGCGATCTCGATGTTGCCGGCCTCGGCAAAGATCTCTTCGTGCCGATCAGCGTCCTCAACGATCTGCGGCGCCAGGCAGTGCGGATCCTGAGCGAGCACCTGGAACGGGATCGTCGGGTCCGCCACGAGGACCGCGATCGCGCGATCGCCGAAGCGATCGCGGGCGTAGCTCTTCAGAACGCCAACCCCGGGCCTGCGGAACCGCGGCTCGTCGCCGAAGTCTGGCGTCTCGAGGATGCGCGGCTGGCGGCCGACGCAGGCGCCGGCGAGATCTCGCTCGACCTGTTCCTCCGTCACCCGATGCCTCCGGTCGCGCGCGTCACGCATCTCGCCACCGAGCTGGCGGACCGGGGAGTCACACTCCGGCTCCGCACGCCGACCATCGTCCGGCCCGAAGACCGGAAGCACGTCGAAAAGTGGCTGGCCCTCGGCACCCCGCTCGTCAGTGGACACCTGGGGATGGTCGCCGAGCTGGCGGCGCAGGGACGCGACGTGGTCGCGGATTACGCGGTCAATGTGTTCAACCAGCACAGTGCCGCCCTAGTCTTCCGGCTGAGCGCGCGTCGCATCGTGCTGTCGGTCGAGCTGACCGGCGCTGAGATGGCGCAGGTGGCAGCGCCGTGGGGTGGGCGCGGCTTCGAGGTGTTCGCCTACGGTCGCCCCGAGGGCATGACGATCGAGCACTGCGTCTTGTCGGCGGCGTTCGATCGTGAGGTCGCCACTTGCCGAGACCTCTGTGTGCAGAAACATCCCCATGTCGAGCTCACCGATCCCGCGGGGTACGTGTTCCCCGTGGCCACCGACTATGCCTGCCGCAACCGCCTGCTGCATTCGCGCCCGTTGGACGGGTCCGCGTATCTGCCGGAACTGTGGCGCGCCGGTTTTCGCAACTTTAGGCTGGTGTTCAACGTCCCGGGCGATCCCGTCGCGCGGGTCACGGCCGCGTATCGCACGTCGCTCGATGCCCTAGCCGAAGGTCGCTCGCCCGATCCCGGGGAAGTGCGCGCGGTGACGGGTCGGGAGTATACGCGGGGTCATTTCGCCCGCGCGGTGTGATGTCATCCCGGGCGCCTAAGCCCCCTTGGTCTTCACTTCCTCCCACAGCTTGTCGAGCTCCGCCAGACTCGCCCTGCCCATTTCCAATCCGCGTTCCGCGGCGAGCGCTTCGACCTGCTCGAAGCGGTGCGTGAACTTCGCATTGGCTCGCTCCAGCGCCTGGCGCGGTTCGACATTGAGTTTGCGCGCAAGGTTCACGACGGCGAAGAACAGGTCCCCGATCTCTTCCTCCAGCTTGTCCCGCCTGCCGGCTCCCGCCTCCCGTTCGACCTCGGCGGTCTCTTCCTTCACCTTCGCCATCGGGCCCGTGGCGTCGGGCCAGTCGAAGCCCACGCCCGCCGCCCGCTCTTGCAGGCGATAGGCCGCGACGATTGCTGGTAGCGTCGGGGGGAGTCCCGCCAGCGTTCCACGTTTGCCGCCGGCGCGAGGCTCGCGGCGCTTCACCAATTCCCATTTCGCGTGATCGGAGCCCTGGGCCCCCGCGAACAGGTGCGGGTGCCGCCGCCACATCTTTTCCTCGAGCGAGCGCGTCACCACCTCGGCGTTGAATTGCGACCGCTCTTCGGCGATCACGATTTGAAACGCGAGGTGCAGCAGCACGTCGCCCAGCTCGTCTCTGAGGGCCTCGGGGTCGTCGTGTTGGATCGCATGATCCAACTCGAGGGCTTCTTCGACGAGGTAGGGTCTCAGGGTCTGGGGGGTCTGCGCACCATCCCAGGGACAGCGCGTCCGCAACTCGCGGACGAGAGCGAGAGCACGTCCAAGCGCTGAATCGCCTTGCATTTAGCCTCCGAGCCGGGTATCATACGCCCGCCTTAAGATACGGTGTCAATGAGCAAATCGGGCAGCCGGGCCTGGATCGAAGTGGACTTGGGTGCCCTCGTGGAAAATGCCCGCACCGTAGCGCGCATCGCGGGCGCAAAACTGCTCCCGGTCGTGAAGGCGAACGCGTACGGTCTCGGTGCCGTGGCCGTGACGCGGGCGCTGGAGCAGGTCGAGCCGTGGGGGTACGGCGTCGCGACGATCGAAGAGGGCGCCGAGCTCCGAGCCGCCGGCATCACGCGGCCGATCCTCGTGTTCATGCCGACGCGCGCTCAGTTGTTCGACCAATACGATCTCTACCAACTCACGCCAGCGTTGGGCGACGCCGGCAGCATCCTCGAGTGGACCACCCGGGGTGAGCGTCCTTTCCACGTGGAGATCGACACCGGCATGGGTCGCGCCGGCGTTCGCTGGGACGAAGTGGACGAGTTGGGTGAGGCGGTGGATACTCCGGCGTTCGAGGGGTGCTTCACTCACTTTCATTCCGCCGACCGGAACGATGGCTCGGCCGAGCGGCAGTTGGAGCGATTCCAGGCGGCGGTGAAGCGGTTGTCGCAACGGCCGGCCCTGCTGCATGCCGCCAATAGCGCTGCGGCGCTGCGCGGCAAAGGGTTCGCATTCGATCTCGTGCGGCCCGGCGTGTTTCTGTTCGGTGGGTCGCCGGGCGAAGGACTGGAGCAGCCCCGGCCAGTCGTGAGCGTCCGGGCGCGGGTGCTGAGCGTGCGCCGGGTGCGCCAGGGCGAGAGTGTCAGCTACAACGCCAGTTGGGTCGCGCCACGCGACACCGTCATCGCGACGCTCGGCATCGGATACGCGGACGGCGTTCGCCGCGACGTGGGGGTCCGTGGGGCAGGCCAGGTTCTCCTGCGCGGCAAGCGCTGTGCGATCGTCGGGGTCGTGCAGATGGACATGACGCTCGTCGAGACCGGGGCGATCGAAGTACAGGTGGGGGACATCGCGACGATCGTCGGGGAAGAGGCCAAGCAGCGCATCACCCTGAATGAATGCGCAGCCTGGAGCGATGAGCTGGCGCACGAGTTTCTCACGGGGCTGGGGCAGCGTATGCCGCGGGTTTACGGGTGAGCAAGCGCGCCGCCATCATCGTTCTGGATGGGCTGGGGATCGGGCCTGCGCCCGACACCGCCGCCTACGGCGACGAAGGCTCGGACACCCTGGGAAACGTCGCGCGTGCGGTGGGTGCGCTCAGCTTGCCGAACTTGGAAAGGCTCGGGTTAGGGAAAGATCGGCCCATCCCCGGGCTTGCGCCCGGGGTCAGTCCGACGGCGGCTCACGGCGTAGCCCAGCCGGCGTCACCCGGCAAGGACAGCACGACGGGGCATTGGGAGATCTGCGGCGTACTGCTGGAGCGGGCCTTTCGGACCTACCCCAAGGGCTTCCCCGTGTCTTTGCTGGACGGATTCGCGCGGAGCACGGGGCGCGGCTGGGTTGGCAACAAGGCGGCGTCCGGCACGGCGATCATCGCCGAGCTCGGGGAGGAGCACCAACGCACCGGCAAATGGATCGTTTATACGTCCGCGGATTCGGTGTTTCAGATCGCGGCTCATGAAGAGACGATTTCTCTGAAGGAGCTGTACCGGGCGTGCGAGATCGCCCGCGAGATGTTGATCGGGGAGCACGTGGTGAGCCGTGTGATCGCCCGGCCCTTTGTGGGGACGCCCGCGGACTACCGGCGCTCGGCCAACCGCCGGGACTTCTCGATCGAGCCGGTGGGGACGACGTTGCTGGACCTCCTGGCCGAGGCTGGCGTGCCACGCGTGGGGATCGGCAAAGTGGACGACCTGTTCGCGGCCCGGAACATCACGAGCGAGCATACTCCCACGAACGCCGACGCCTATCGGCTGATCGAGCGGGCGCTGGACGAGGTCGAAACGGGGTTTGTGTTCGTGAACGTCATCGAGTTCGACCAAACGTGGGGGCACCGGAACGACGTGACGGGGTTTCATCAGGGGCTGCGGGAGCTCGACGCCTGGGTCCCGCGGCTCATCGCCCGCATGCGCGGGGACGATCTCGTGATTCTCACTGCCGACCACGGTAATGATCCGACGACGCCGTCAACCGATCACTCGCGGGAAGTCGTGCCGGTGCTGGTGCTGGGACCGCGGGTGAAGCCGGTAGCGCTCGGCGTGCGGCGAACGTTTGCCGACATGGGCCAGACCGTGGCCCAGTACTTTGGTGTGACGCGGCTCGCGGCAGGGACGTCGTTCCTCGAGGAGGTTTGGGCGTGACGGACTTGGTGGCGCGGGCCCGAGACGCGATGCGCAACGCCTGGGCACCCTATAGCGAGTTCCACGTGGGAGCGGCGATCGAAGCGTCGGACGGCCGCGTGTTCGTCGGGTGCAACGTCGAGAGTGCGTCGTACGGCCTCACGATCTGCGCCGAGCGGATGGCACTGGGCGCGGCCGTCGCGGCGGGCGCCCGGTCGCTCAAGCGCGTGGTCGTCACGACCGAGGTCGAGCCGCCGGCGGCACCATGCGGGGCGTGCCGCCAGCTGCTGGCGGAGTTCGGGCTCAACCTCGAAGTGATCGCGACGGGACCGTCCAGCGAACGGCGCTGGACCCTTGCCGCGCTGCTGCCCGATGCCTTCACGAAGGAGAGCCTCGACCGGTGACGCGCCGCTCCACGAGACTGGCCCTGCTGCTCGCGCTGGGCGCCTGCACCGAGCAGGCCACGGCGCCGGGCGTGTGTCCGGACTACTGTCCCGGCGGCCAGATCACCGTCGTCGACACGACCTTCACGGACATGATCCTCGGCGACTCGACGTTCGGCCATTACCGCGAGGCGTACCAAGGACGGGGCTTGCCGGTCGCCGACGTGCCCGGGTTGATCGATAGCCGAGCCGTCTTCGCGATGGTGGGGGCCGTGCCGCCGCGTGTCACGAACCGGCCGTCTCCCGACACGACCACCGTGCCCATCACGATGGATTCGGCACGCCTGCGACTCAACATCATACGGCGCGACACCGCGACAAAGAACCTTTGGGTCAAGGTGTACCGCCTGTCGTTCGGACTCGACTCCACCACGACGTTCGCGCAGCTGGTGCCGGCGTTCACCGATTCGATCGTCGATAGCGTGAACGTGAGTGCGTTGCTGGCCAGTCCGCAGATCACGGACACCGCGACGGTACGGATCTGGGGCGACACGATCCAGACGGATTCCGCCGGGCACGTCCTCCAGGTCGGAGCCGACTCCACGCTGATCCTCTTCTTCGACTTTGACACGACCCAGGCCAGGTATGTGCCGACGGACTCGGGCAAGGTCGCCTACGGCGTGCGGGTTTCCGCGGACACCCTCGGCAGCATCTCCCTCGGCTCGCTCGAAAGTGACCGCAGCGCCGCCCTGAAATGGTTCTTCACCTACCCCGACACCAACGCGGCGCCGGTGCAAGCGAGCGCCGAGCGTCCGTCCATCTTCGACACGTTTGTGTTCTCGCCGCCGCAGCCGCCGGTCGACTCCACTCTGGCTGTCGGTGGTGCGCCGGCCGCGCGCTCTCTGGTGCGGGTCAAGATCCCTGAGATTCTGCGAGACTCGGCCGACGTCGTGCGTGCGACATTGATTCTGGTTCCCGTGGGACCCGTGCCAGGCGCCCCCGGCGATTCGTTTACCGTCGTTGCCGAGCCCGTCATCAGCGACCTGGGTGCCAAGTCGCCCCTCAGTACGCAAACCGACTTCTATGGCGTGAAGACGATTCATCTCAACGTGGCCGACACGGTGCGGATCGAGATGACCGATCTCATACGCTCCTGGGCCCTCGACACCTCGGCGACGACCGCGTTCATGCTGCTGCAATCGGCGGAGGCGGCGACGTACGCCCAGATTCGCTTCTACTCGACCCGGACTCCCGCTTTCCGGCCCGCCCTGCACATCACCTACGTCCGGCGCTACGCCTTCGGGGTCCCGTGACGCGCGTCGCCATCGTCCTTGCCGCCCTCGGCCTGCTCGCGCTCGGCGCGCCCGCCCCGGCGCGCGCGCAAGATTCGCAGTTCGGCGTCCGGGGGCTCGGCACGCCGGGTCGCTGGGAAAGCGTGCGCGCCCGCGCCACCGGCGGCGCCTTCGCGCCCTTTGATCCGTTCTCACCGCTGCTCGAGGCGTCGATCGCGGACGTGCGGCGGGTGACGGTCGGCGTGACCGGCGCGGCATCGTGGCGCACCGTGGACTTCGGCAGCACGAGCAACTCCCTGCGCGGGACGCGCTTCCCGGCGTTCGTCCTGGGCGGGCCGATTTCGTCGCGAGCCGTGCTGGCCGTGGGCTTCTCGACCTACCTCGACAAGAGCTTCGGCATCTCGACACGCGATACGATCGACATCCGCGGCGCTCAGGAACCGGTCACCGACGAAGTCACGAGCGACGGCGCGGTCACGGACTTGCGGGTTGCCCTCGCGGCGCGCCTGCACCGGACCCTGGCGCTGGGGTTCGCGGTGCACGGCATCACCGGGTCGACGGGGGTGACCGCGGTGCGCCATTTCGACGACAGCACGAACTACCGCACGTCGACCGCGCGCGACGAGGTCGGCTACCACGGGCTGGGCGGTTCGGCGAGCGCCCTGTTCGATCTGACTGCCGATCTGCGGCTGGCGGCGTGGGTGCGCTCGGACACGCACCTCCGGGCCGACATCCGCGGTCGCACCGTCGCTGATGACGACCTGCCGTTCTCGTTCGGCGGGGCCCTGCGGTGGCGCCCGGGCACCGAGGCCGTGGTCGCCGGCGCTGTGGCCTGGCGCCGCTGGGCGGGCGCCGGGTTCAACGCCCACGACACGTTCAACTGGTCGCTCGGCACCGAGCTCGGATCACTGACGTCGCCGTTCCGCTTCGGTGTGCGCGGCGGACAGCTGGCCTTCGGGCCGGGCCCCACGGCGCCGACGGAGTTCGGGATCTCGGCGGGAATCGGGAAGCAGTTCTCCGGGGGCCGAGGGCGTCTCGACTTCGGGCTGGAGCACCTCCAGCGCAAAGGCGGCACCGGTGTGACCGAGCGGGTGTGGACCTTCTTGTTGGGGCTCACCGTGCGGCCGTGAACGTCTATTTCCACACCTTCGGCTGCAAGGCGAACCAGTACGACACCGAGCAGGTGCAGCACGCCTTCACCGAACACGGCGCGGTCGTCGTGGACGATCCCGCCGTCGCGGACCTCGCCGTCATCAACTCCTGCACCGTCACTCACGAAAGCGAAGCCAAGCTGCGGCGGTTCGTGCGTCATGTATCACGCGGCGGCCGCGCGCAGACGATCGTCATGGGCTGCGCCGCGGCCTTGGATGACGGGGCGATCGCCGCATTGCCGTCGGTACGGGCGGTGGTGGCGAACGCGGATCCCGCCACGGTGCTTCGCGCCGCTGGGCTGGCCTCACCCGCGAGTGTAGGGGCGCAGCATACTGCGCCCCTACATCGTCGTCGCGCCCTCCTCAAGATCCAGGACGGCTGCGACGAGCACTGCACCTTCTGCGCGACGACGCTGGCGCGCGGCGCCAACCGCTCCCGGACTGTCACCGAGCTGGTAGGAGAGGCGCGGATGCTCGCCGAGCACCATGCGGAGATCGTGCTGACGGGCGTGCACATCGGGACATACGGGGTTAACCCACCCGCACCCACACTTGGGCAGCTCCTCGAGTCCCTCATCGAAGCCGTGCCCGGCGTGAGATTTCGCCTCTCCTCGGTGGAAGCCACGGAGGTGGACGACACGCTCGCGCGCCTCCTCATCGAAGCGCCGCGCCACGTCGCTGCACACCTGCACGCCCCGCTGCAATCGGGGTCGAACCGCATCCTCAAGCGCATGGGCCGCCACTGGTACACGGCGGAGTCCTACCGCGCGCGGATCGAGTGGCTCGCGGAGCGGCTCCCCGTGTTCGGCCTCGGCGCCGACGTCATCGCGGGCTTCCCGGGCGAGACCGACGAGGACCATCACGCCTCGCTCTCGCTGCTTCACGCATTGCCGTTCACGTACCTCCACGTCTTTCCCTTCAGCGTGCGGCCCGATGCCCCCGCGGCGAGGCTGCCGGACGCCCTGACTCCCGCCGTGATTGGCGCGCGGGCGCGCGAGCTGCGCGACCTGGGAGAGGGCAAGGCGCGGGCATACCGGGCGATGCGGGTAGGCCAGCGGGCGGATGGCGTGGTCTCTGGGCGGGCCGGGGGGCGGGTGGACGTCCTGACGGAAGACTACTTGTCCGTCTATCTTCCTACCGATCGGTGGGACGGGCGCCCTCGCTTCGACCTCATCGTGGACTGACCATGCCGCGCATCTACATCGAAACCTACGGCTGCCAGATGAACGTGTCGGACTCCGAGCTGATGCTCGGCGTCCTGTCGCGCGAGGGATACGTCCGCACGGACGATCCCGCCGTGGCCGACGTGATGCTCGTAAACACGTGCGCGGTGCGCGACCACGCGGAGCAGCGAGTGCTCGGCCGCATGGGGGAGTTGAAGCGTCACAAGCGGCCCGGCGACGTGCTCGGTGTCGTCGGCTGCATGGCGCAGCGTCTGGGCCCGACGCTGCTCGAGCGTGTCCCCCAGGTCGACCTGGTAATCGGTCCCGACGGTTACCGCGGCCTCCCCGAGCTCATCGCGCGGGCGCGCGGCGGAGAGCGCGCGACCGACGTCGAGTTCAAGAGCTGGGAGCATTACGAGGACGTGCCGGCGGTGCGCGCGGACCGCTTCTCGGCGTTTGTCGCGGTGCAGCGCGGCTGCGATTATCGGTGCACGTTCTGCATCGTTCCGATGACGCGCGGACCGGAGCGCAGTCGCAAGTTGGCCGACGTGGTGGACGAGGTGCGGCGCCTCGCCGAATCCGGCACCACCGAGGTCACGCTCCTTGGTCAAACGGTCAATAGCTATCACGACGGCGAAAGCGATTTCGCCGACTTGCTGCGCGCTGTGGGAGGCGTGCCGGGCATCCGGCGCGTGCGCTTTACGTCCCCGTATCCCACCGATTTCACGCCGCAGGTGCTCGACGCCATGGCGGCGACACCGGCGGTCTGCGAGCACGTGCACCTGCCGGTACAGAGCGGCAGCTCCCGCGTACTCAAGCGGATGCTGCGGCGCTACGACCGGGAGCGGTTCCTCGAGGTCGTGGCCGCGCTGCGACAGGCGATTCCCGGCATCGCGCTCTCGACCGATATCATCGTGGGCTTCCCGGGAGAGACGGAGGACGAGTTCCAGGAGACGCTGTCGCTCGTGGCGGAAGTCGGCTTCGACGATGCGTACACCTTCAAGTACTCGGTGCGTGAGGGCACGCCCGCCGTCCGCCTCAAGGACCACGTCACGGACGACGTCCAGGGCGAACGCCTCGCGCGGCTCATCGCGCTCGTCCGCAGCGGCGCGCGGCGCAAGAATATCGGCCTCGTCGGCAGCGCGCACGAAGTGCTCGTCGAGGGGCGGGCCAAGCGTGGTGGTCTGCTGCAAACCCGCACCCGCACGAACAAAGTCGCGCTGGTCGACGGGCCCGACGAATGGATTGGGTCGTACCGGTGTGTGCGGTTCACGGGCACGACGGGCTCTACGTTCACGGGGGTGCACGTGGAACAGGCTAGCCCAGAGGTGGTGGTCTCATGAGCGTCACGAACGTCTCGTGGGAGATCGTGCAGCGCGAGTACGCCAGCCTGCGCGACAAAGTGCCGAAGTTCTGCGGTTGCGACACCTGCCGTGGCGACGTGTTGGTGTTCGCGCTCAATCGCCTTTCGCCGCATTACGTCTCCACCCGCCAGGGGGAGATTCTCACCGAGCTGTCGCTCGGCAGCGATCAGGAGAAGGCGAAGCTCGACGTCGCGCTGCTCGAGGGATTCCGCAAGGTCGGTCTGGCACCACGCTGCGGAGCGAAACCCGTCCAACTGTAGTTTGACGCGGGCCCCCCCGCGTGCGCCCGCCCATTCTTTGGATCACGATCGCGTTCGGCGCCGGGCTGTTTGCGGCGTTGAACGGCATCGGACTCGGCGTGACGGTGTGGCCCGTGGTGCTCGCCGCGGCCGCGATTGGCCGGCGCGCGCCCGTCGGTGCCGCGTGCGGTGTGATGCTCATCGCCGGCGCCCTGTGGGGCGGGGCGGCGCTCCGCGAACGAGCGGCCACCTGCGCCGGAACGTGGGCGCGGGAACAGGGGGCACGCACTCGCGCCGCGATCGTGCGGCTCGGCGATCCGGTCGCCGCGGCGGGCGGCATCGTCGAAGGCGGCGTGCGCGCCCCATCGTGTGGCGGCGTGGTGAGAGTGCGATGGCCCGAGGGGCACGCGGCGCGCGGCGGCACCACGTGGGTGGTTGCGGGCCGCTGGTTGGGAGACGCCGACCGGGGAGTCCTCGTGGCCCGCCGCGTGCGGACGCTCGACGCCACGCCCCACGGTCGTGGCGCGCTGCGCGACCGCGTCGCCGCGCGCAGCGCGCGCCTCTTCGGGAAGCGGGCGCCGCTCGTCGACGCGCTCGTCATCGCGCGCACCGCCGAGCTCGATCCGGAGCTGCGCGAGCGCTACTCGCGCTCCGGCCTCGCGCACATCCTGTCGATTTCCGGCTTGCACGTCGGCTTCATCGCAGCCTGGCTCGGCGTGTTGCTCCGGGCGCTCGGCCTCGGCCCCCGTACGCGGTTCGTGGCGGCGACCACATTGATCGCGGCGTACTGCTGGCTGCTCGGTCTGCCGGCGCCCGCCACCCGCGCCGCGGTCATGCTCGCGCTGGACGGCGTCGCCCGCCTGCGCCAGCGCGTCGTCGCGCCGCGCGGGTTCATAGCGGTCGCCGCTCTCGTGGTGCTGGCGATCGATCCCTGGGCTGTCCAGTCGGTTGGCGCCTGGTTGTCCGTGGGCGCGGTCGCGGCGGTGATCTGGGCCGCGCGCGCGACGGAGCGGAGTCCGCGGATTGTGCGCTTGTTCGCGCCGGCCGCCGCCGCGACCCTCGTCACCGCGCCGATCTGCGCGTACACATTCGGAACCGTGGCACCGATCGGGATCGTGGCGAACCTCGTGGCGATCCCGCTCGGCGCCGTCGCCGTCCCCGGCGTGATCGTCGCGCTGTTCACGTCCTCGGGGCTCCTCGCCGCGGGATCGGGGCTGTGCCTCGCGCTGCTGGACCTTGTCGCCGGCGCAGCGGCTGGCGTCCCAGGCGGCCACGTCGTGATGACCGCTGGTTGGCCGGCCGCGGCGCTGTGGCTGGGCGTCCTGGTCGTGGCGTGGTGGCTGTGGCGCACGCCGCGCCGTCCGTGGCTCATCGCGACGCGCCTGGCGTTCGTCGGCGCTCTCCTTTCATGGACTGCGCTGCTCTCCGCCTTTTCGCGCCTTTCTGATTGCCGTTGCCTTACCGTACATTTCCTGGACGTCGGCCAGGGCGATGCCATCGCGGTGCGGACGCCTGGGGGACACTGGATCCTGGTGGACGGTGGACCCCGCAATGAGGGGCGGGATGCGGGGCGCCGCGTCGTGGTCCCGTTTCTGCGACGGGCGGGAGCCAGTCGTCTCGCGGCGGTGGTCGCTACGCACGCGCACGCCGACCACGTTGGCGGACTGCCGGCCGTGCTGAGCGTCTTTCCGGCGGATGTGGTGCTGGAGCCGGGCGAGCCGTTGGGCGAAGCCCCGTATCTCGAATTTTTAGCCGCGAGCGAGGGGTCGGGTGCCCGCTGGCGTGCGGCGCGCCGCGGTGATCGACTGGAATTGGATAGCGTGCGCCTCACGGTCCTCAGTCCGGATAGCGCGTGGGCCGCCCAGACGACCGATCCGAATGAGGAGTCCGTCGTGCTCCTCGTCGAGTACGGGCGCGTGCGGTTTCTTCTGACGGGCGATGCGGGCCTGCCGGTGGAGTTCCGCCTGGCGGGGCAGGTCGGGGACGTGGACGTCTTGAAGGTCGGGCACCACGGCTCGCGCACGGCGACCTCCGATGCCTGGCTCGACGAGACGCGGCCCGAGCTCGCCGTCATCAGCGTCGGGGCGCGAAACACGTACGGGCATCCGGCGCCGGAGGCGATAGCGCGGCTGCTGGCGCACGGTGTCCACGTGCACCGCACCGATCGTGAAGGCACGATCACACTCGAAAGCGATGGAAAGAGTGTTTGGACCCACTGAAGTCATCACGATCGAACGATTCATCATGGAGCAGGAGCGGCTTCACCCGGAGGCGACGGGGGAGCTGTCGAACTTGCTCTACGATATCTGCCTCGCCGCCAAGATCATCTCGCGCCACGTGCGCCGCGCCGGCTTGACGGACATTCTGGGCGCGATGAATACGATCAACGTGCAGGGCGAGCTGCAACAAAAACTCGATGTGTTCGCGAACGAGACGGTGCGGCACAGCGTGCAACACACCGGCCGCATCTGCATCATGGCTTCCGAAGAGGACGAAGACCCCGTCCCCGTCCCGCCCGACAAGCCCGCCGGCAAATACGTGTTGCTGTACGATCCCCTCGACGGCTCGGCGAACATCGATGTGAACGTGTCCATCGGGACGATCTTCTCGATCCATCGCCGCGTCAGCCCCAAAAAGAAAGGGGCCGGCACGCTCGCCGACTGCTTGCAGCGCGGCCGCAAGCAGATCGCGGCGGGCTACATCCTGTACGGCTCGAGCACCATGCTCGTGTACACGACCGGCTCCGGCGTGCACGGCTTCACGCTCGATCCGACGATCGGTGAGTTCCTCCTTTCACATCCGCACATTCGCACGCCTGAAGTGGGGACGTATTACAGCGTGAACGAGAGCCACTGGGACCAGTGGACGCCGGGCGTGCAACGCGCCGTCGCGGCCTTCAAGAACGGCGACGGAGCGGGGAAGGGGCGGGTGCAAGCCAAGAACGCCAGGTACATCGGCTCCCTCGTCGCCGATTTCCATCGCAATCTCATGTCGGGTGGCGTCTTCCTTTATCCTGCCGACACGCGCTGGCCGCACGGCAAGCTCCGCCTGCTGTACGAGGCCGCGCCGCTGGCGTTCGTCGTCGAGCAGGCCGGCGGTCTCGCCACCGACGGTGGCCAGCCGATCCTCGACCTGACGCCGACGACCCTCCATCAACGCACGCCCCTCGTTATCGGGAGCAAGTCGGACGTCGACTTCGCGACTGAGGTGATCGGGAGCTCGTGAGCGACCGCAAACCCGTGTACGGACCTGGGGACTGGCGCGGCGATGCCGCGCAGGATCTCGGCGCGCCGGGGGCGTTTCCGTTCACGCGGGGCGTCCACCCGTCGATGTATGGTGGCAAGCTCTGGACGATGCGCCAGTACGCGGGGTTCGGGACCGCCGAGGACACGAACGCGCGGTTCCGTCACCTGCTCGCCGCGGGGCAGACGGGACTGTCGGTGGCGTTCGACCTCCCCACGCAGATGGGATACGACTCGGATCATGCCATGGCCGAGGGTGAAGTCGGGCGCGCCGGCGTGGCGATCGACACCGTGGACGACCTCGAGCGGTTGTTTCACGAGATCCCGCTCGATCAGGTGTCCACGTCGATGACGATCAACGCCACCGCGGCCATCTTGCTTGCGATGTACGTGGTGGTCGGGGAGGAGCAGCACGTCGCGCCGACCAAGCTTCAGGGCACGATTCAGAACGACATCCTGAAGGAGTACATCGCTCGCGGGACGTACATCTATCCGCCGGAGCCGTCGCTGCGGCTCGTGGCCGACATCTTCCGCTGGACCAACGCGGCGGAGATGAGCTTCAACCCCATCTCGATTTCGGGCTACCACATGCGCGAGGCGGGGGCGACCGCGGCGGAAGAGGTGGCGTTCACGTTCGCCAACGGCCTCGAATACGTGCGGCGGGCGGTGGCGGCAGGGCTCGATGTCAATGCGTTCGCGCCGCGCCTGTCGTTCTTCTTCGCGGGCTACACCAATCTGTTCGAGGAGGTCGCCAAGTTTCGCGCCGCCCGGCGCCTATGGGCGCGCCTCATGCGGGAGAAGTTCCAGGCCACGGAGGCGGCGTCGCGGCTGCGCTTCCACACGCAGACCGGTGGCGCGACCCTGACCGCGCAACAGCCGCTCAACAACGTCGTGCGGGTCGCGATTCAGGCGATGGCGGCGGTGCTCGGTGGCACGCAGTCGCTGCATACCAACTCATATGATGAAGCGCTCTCGCTGCCCACCACGCAAAGCGCCACGCTGGCGCTGCGCACACAGCAACTGCTGGCGCATGAGACTGGCGTTCCCGATGTGGTCGATCCGCTGGCGGGCAGCTGGTACGTCGAGTCCCTCACCGATTCGTTGGAGCGTGAGGCACGCACCTTGATCGACGAGATCGAGCGCCTGGGCGGGGCGGTGCCGGCGATCGAGCGGGGCTTCTTCCAGGAACGCATCGCCGCGAGTGCCTACACCCAGCAGCGGGACATCGAGGCAGGGAAGCAGGTCGTCGTAGGCGTGAACCAGTATGTCACCGGTGAGCCGCGGCCGTCGGTCGCGGCGCCGGACTATGCCGGGCTTGCCGCGGGGCAGCGCAAACGCGTCGCCGCGGCACGCGAACGGCGCGAAGCGCGGGCCGTCCTCCGCGGCCTGGAGGAGGTCGGCGCTGCAGCAAAGCACGCGACGGCGCCGCTGATGGAGCCGATCGTGGCCGCGGTGCGGGCGCGCGCGACGCTGGGCGAGATCAGTGATGTCTTGCGGAGCGTGTGGGGTGTGTACGGAGACAAGCGATGAGCGACGAGATCTTCAGTCGATTGCGGTCTCTGCTGAAAGCCTATGCGGAGCACAAGCAGAGCACCGCGCCCGGCCCCCGCACCGGCGGCGGCAGCGATCGCAAGCGACAGGCCGGAGCCGAGGCCCTGCGCAAGGTCGTGCGTCCGGTGCTGGACGCGTTCATGGCCGAGCTCAAGGGCGCCGGCCACGAGGCCTCGACGCGCGATCATACCGAGCGAGAGGACGCCTACCCGAGCGTGGCTCTGTCGTTCACGCCCCGCGGCGCGCTTGCCTCGGCACTGATGTTCAAGTACGACCCCAAGCGGGGCATCGTTGTGCATCGCGAGATCAAGTCCGCCCCGGCCCAGAGTCGGGTCGTGACGGGGCACGGGGACCGCACGGGGACGATTGGCGTGGACGCCGTATCGGCGCAGTGGGTCGAGACTAAGACCCTCGCCTTCGTCGCCGACGTCCTGAAAGCGAATTAGAGCGGTGGCCAAGCGGCGGCAGACATACGAAGGCGCCGAAATCCTCGTCACGTTCGATCCCGACGCGTGCATCCACTCGGGGGTGTGCGTGCGCGGTCTCCCCGACGTGTTCGACATCAAGCGCAAGCACTGGATTCGACCGGAGCTACGGGACGCCGATCTCGTTGCGCAGCAGGTCGAGCGCTGCCCCTCAGGAGCGTTGCAATACGTGCGCAAGCCGAAGGCCGATTGACCACGCTCGAACGAGTGGCTAAGTTGTTGCGCGATGCCGACCTACGAGTTCAAGTGCCCTAAAGGCCACGTGTTCGAGAAGTACTATCCGACGATCACGAACACGCGTCGCTTGAAGTGCCCCACGTGCGGCAAGATGGCCCAGCGCCTCATTTCGGGCGGGGCGGGACTCGTTTTCAAGGGCTCCGGGTTCTACATCACCGATTACAAGCGGAAGGGTGAGAAGCCGGACACGGGCGAGAAGACCGAGAAGACCGAGAAGGTCGAGAAGGTCGCGAAGCCCGCGGAGTCGACGCCCAAGCCCAACAAGAAGTCGAAGGATTCCAGCTCCGACAAGTGAATAAGGCCCACGACACGCTCCGCGCGGCGCTGGTACAGGCGGCGGCGAAACTTGGCGCGCCCGCCGCCGAGGTGCTGCTCGAGCGCCCCAAGGATCCGGCGCACGGCGATGTCGCGACGAACCTGGCCCTCGCGCTCGCCAAGACTTTGAAGGCCAAGCCGCGCGACGTCGCCCAGCGCCTCGTGGACGCTCTCGACCTGCCCAAAGGGTTCCTCCGCAAGGTCGAGATCGCGGGCCCCGGGTTCATCAATTTCTTCCTGGCCGAAGAGCAGGTGGTCGCCGTCATCCCGACGATCATCACCGCCGGCCCCGCCTACGGGCACAGCGCCGTGGGCACCGGGGGGCCCGCCAATGTCGAGTTCGTCTCCGCCAACCCCACGGGGCCCCTGCATGTCGGTCATGGACGGCAGGCCGCGCTCGGCGACGCGATCGCATCGCTGCTTGAGTGGACGGGGTGGCGGGTGACGCGCGAATTCTACTACAACGACGCCGGCACGCAGATCATGAACCTCGCCCGCAGCGTGCAGGCCCGCATCCGGCAGCTGCGCGGCCACGTCGAGGAGATCCCCGAAGGGGGCTATCACGGCGAATACATTCGCGAGGTCGCGCAACGGTACGTGGAGCAGCATCGCAACGATCCCGAAGGAACCGACCTCGACGCCGTGCGGCGCTTCGCGGTGCGTGAGCTGCGCGAGGAGCAGGACCAGGACCTGCAGGCGTTCGGCGTGAAGTTCGACGTGTACTTCCTCGAGTCCTCGCTCTACGCAGCGGGCAAGGTCGAGGAGACCGAGCGCCGCCTCGCGGCCGCGGGCCACACGTACGAGAAGGACGGCGCGCGCTGGCTCAAGACCACCGACTTCGGCGACGACAAAGACCGTGTGATGAAGAAGAGCGCCGAGAAGGGCGGGGACTACACCTACTTCGTGCCGGACGTGGCGTACCACGTGACCAAGTGGGAGCGCGGCTTCACGCGCGCCATCAACGTGCAGGGCGCCGATCATCACGGCACCGTGCGCCGCGTGCGGATCGGGCTCCAGGCGCTCGAGATGGGGATTCCTGCAGGCTACCCCGAATACGTGCTGCACCAGATGGTGACGGTGATGAAGGGCGGCGAGGAAGTGAAGATCTCGAAGCGCGCCGGGAGCTACATGACGGTCCGGGACCTCGTCGAGGAGGTGGGACGCGACGCGGTGCGCTACTTCTTCCTGATGCGGCGCAGCGACTCCCATTTCGTGTTCGACGTGGACCTCGCGAAGACCCAGGGCGAGGAGAATCCGGTCTACTACGTCCAGATGGCGCATGCGCGGCTCTCCGGGATCTTTCGGGTCGCCGGCCGCACGCCGGAGAGCGCCAGGGCGGACGGAGTGGACCTCGCGGTGCTCGACGAGCCCGAGGAGCTCGCGTTGATCAAGGAGCTGGCCGAGTTTCCCGCCATCGTAGAGGGCGCAGCCGCCGCGCTCGAGCCGCACCGGATGACCGGGTATCTGGAGGGACTGGCCCGGATTGCGCACGGGTGGTATCACAAGTACCGCGTGCTGGGGGAACCGGAGGAAGCGGCGCGGCTCGTGCTGGCGCGCGCCGTGCGCCAAGTCCTGGCGAATGGCCTCACTCTCTTGGGGATCAACGCCCCGGAACGGATGTAACGTGGGACTGCTCGTCGTCGGTTCGATCGCGCTCGACTCAGTGATTACGCCATTCGGCGAAACCGCCGATGCGCTCGGCGGCGCCGCCGTCTTCTTCTCGATGGCGGGCGCCGTGTTGCATCCCGTGCAGGTCGTCGGCGTCGTAGGCAGCGATTTTCCCGAGGCGCACCTCACCGCCCTCGCCGCCCGCGGCGTCGACCTGGCCGGCGTCGAGCGGCAGCCAGGCGAGTCGTTCCGCTGGAAGGCGCGCTACTCCTACGATCTCGCCAGCCGCGAGACCCTCGACACCCGGTTGGGCGTGTTCGCCGAATTCCGGCCGCATATCCCCGAAAAGTTCAAGGCGGCGCGCTTCGTGTTCCTCGGCAACATCGACCCGGAGCTGCAGCTCGGCGTGCTGGACCAGGTGAAACAACCGAAGCTCGTCGCGTGCGACACGATGAACTACTGGATCCAGTCGAAGCGCGATGTGCTGCTCGAGCTGCTGCGTCACATCGACATCCTGATGGTGAACGACTCTGAAGCGCGCGAGCTGTCGGGCGACTGGAACATCTACCGCGCGGCCCAATGGATTCTCGGACGCGGACCCAAGATGGCCGTCATCAAGCAAGGGGAGCACGGCGCGCTGCTCGTGGACCAGACCAGAACCTTCAAGGCACCGGCCTACCCGTTGCAGGAAGTCTTCGATCCCACCGGCGCGGGGGATGCGTTCGCCGGGGGATTCATGGGGTATGTGGCGCGCACCGGCGACATCTCGTTCGACAACCTGCGCCGCGCCATGATCTACGGATCGGCCATGGGGTCGTTCGCGGTCGAGGCATTCGGGGTCCAACGGTTCGAGACCGTAACCCAGCCGGAGGTCGATGCGCGCGTGCGCGCCTTCCGCGACCTCGTGCACTTCGATCTCGTCAACCTGAACGAAGACAAGAAGTGACCGAGCGCTACGCGGCTGCCGGCGTGCGCCTCGATGCGGCCGAGGAGGCGAAGCGCCGCATCGCGGATCTCGTGCGCGGGACCCGCACCGCCCTCTCCGTCGGTCACGTGGGTGCGTTCGGCGGCATGGTCCGCGTGCCCCAGGGCTACAAGAAGCCCGTCCTGGTGATGTCCACCGATGGCGTCGGCACCAAGGTGCTCGTCGCCAGCACGGCGGGCGTGCACGACACGGTCGGCGAAGACCTCGTCAACCATTCCGTCAACGACATCCTCGTCCACGGCGCCAAGCCGCTCGCCTTCCTCGATTACATTGCGACCGGAAGCCTGGTGCCCGACATCGCGGCGGGGATCGTCGCGGGGATTGCGCGCGCCTGCCGCGCCCACGAAATGACGCTCGCGGGCGGCGAGACCGCCCAAATGCCCGACTTGTACGAGCCGGGCCACTACGATCTCGCTGGAACGATCGTGGGGATCGTGGAGGAAGACGACGCGCTGCACGGCGATCGCGTGCGCCCGGGGGATGCGCTGATCGGGTACGCATCGAACGGACTGCACACCAATGGGTATACGCTGGCACGACGCATCGTCTTCGACGAGCTGAAGCTCGACATCCGCGATCGGTTTCCGGAAACCAATCGCTCGGTGGCTGAGGTGCTGCTGGCGGTGCATCGCAGTTATGCGCCGGTCGTGATGCCGGTGCTGCGGCGGGTGCACGCCCTCGCCCACGTCACCGGCGGCGGCATCGCGGGCAATCTGGTGCGGGTGCTGCCGGAAGGATGCCAGGCCGTGGTCGATGCCGGCGGCTGGCCCTGGCCCCCCGTATTCCGCGTCTTGACCCGGGCGGGCAAGGTGTCGGTGGAGGAGATGCGGCGCGTCTTCAATCTCGGCGTCGGGATGATCGCCATCGTGGCGCGCGACGACGTCGACGCGGTGATTCAGGCCGCGGAGAGCGCGAAGGTTCCGGCGTGGTTGATCGGTGAAGTGCACGCGGGAAAAACGGGCGTGCGATTCTCGGAACGTTAGACCGTAACAGGAGGGAACCATGCAGTCATACATGCCATCACTCGTCATGCTGACGGCTTTTGCACTTCCGCTCACGGCGCAGGAGCCGCAGTGCCAGAACCCCAACCCGCAGGCGCAGGCCGCCTGCAACACCATGGTGGATGCGACCAAGGCGTTTCATCCGCTCGCCGGGATGATCGTGAGCGGCGGCAATCCGGTGCTCGGCACCGCCGGGACCCTCGGAGGGTTCGGTCACGTGTCGGCCACGCTGCGGGTCAACGCGATCAAGGCGTCGCTTCCGAACCCGGACAGCGCCGCCCAAAACCCGGTCCCGTCGAGCTTCGACGGCTACCTCCCGGCCCCGGTGATCGACGCCGCGGTCGGTCTGTACGGCGGGCAGGGCGGCGGGCTGCTGTCGATCGACGGCCTCGCGAGCGCCGTGCTGCTGCCGGCGAGCCGGGTGCGCGGGATGTCGGTGGATCCCGGCGCCCCGAAGATCGGCGAGGTGGCGCTGGGCCTCGGGTACGGCGTGCGCGTCGGGCTCACGAAAGGATCGTTTCCGATTCCCGCTGTGTCGCTCAGCGTGATGAAGCGGCACCTGCCGCGCGTCCAATTCGGCGACGTGAGCGGAGGCGACCCGGCTGACTTTTCGACCGATTTCGACGCGACGAGCTGGCGCGCCGTGGCCGGTACACGCATCGTCTTCGTGGATGTCGCGGCCGGGCTCGGGATCGACCACTACACGTCGGCCGCCGTCATTCATTATTTCGACGGGCTCACGACGCATACGGTGTCGCTCGACCTGGCGAACACGCGCGAGGTGCTGTTCGTGAACGGCGGTCTCACCGCGGGTCTCGTCAAGCTCGTCGTGGAGTTGGGTTATCAGACGGGGACGGACCAAAGTTTCGCCACCACGTTCTCGGATTTCGATCCGAAGGCGGGACATGTCTTCTGGGGCGCGGGCCTTCGCTTCAACTTCTGAACAGCCGTCCGAGCGCGACGCGATGCGTCGCGCATTGGACCTCGCCTGGCGGGGGTGGGGGCGGGTAGCGCCGAATCCTCTCGTCGGCGCGGTCGTGTTGCAAGGCGGCGTGGTCGTGGGCGAGGGCTTCCACGCCGAGTTCGGCGGACCCCATGCCGAGATCCACGCCCTGCGAGCCGCCGGCGATCGCGCGCGCGGGGCGACCCTGGTGGTGACACTCGAGCCCTGCGCGCATCAGGGGAAGACGCCGCCCTGTACCGACGCGATCCGCGCAGCCGGGATCCGCCGCGTGGTCGCTGCCGTACGCGACCCCGATCCCGACGCCCGCGGCGGCATCGAGATTCTGAATCGCGCCGGCATCGAAACCAGCGTCGGGTTACTGGCCGAAGAGGCCGCCGCGGTCAACGCGGCCTTCCTCGCCACGCGGCTGCAGACCGAGCAGCCCTTCGTCGCGCTGAAGCTCGCCACCTCCATCGACGGACGCATCGCGGACGCGCGTGGGCGCTCGCAATGGCTCTCGGGCGCTGAGGCGCGCGACTACGTGCACTGGTTGCGCGCCGGCTTCCACGCCATCGGCGTGGGAGGCACGACGGCGCTCATGGACAACCCCCAGCTCACGGCGCGCGGCGCCATCACGCCGCGGCAGGCGCCGGTGCGCATCATCTTCGACCGCCGGGCCATGCTGAACTCCGGCGTGACGCTGGTGCAAACGGCGCGCGAAGTGCCGACCTGGGTCGTAGCGTCGCACGAAGCGCCTGCCGCCAACGTGTCGGTGCTGGAAGCGAACGGCGTACGGGTTTTTCGGCCCGACACGCTCGCCCAGGGCCTCGCGCAGCTGCGGCTCGCCGGGATCCAGTCGTTGTTATGTGAGGGAGGAGGCGCGCTCGGCGCCAAGCTCCTCGCCGAAGGCCTCGTGGATCGGTTGTACTGGGTGCAGAGCCCCTTGTGGCTCGGCGAAGGCGCCATCCCGGCGTTTCCGGGCGTGCCCGATTTCCCGCTCGCCGAGGCACCGCGCTGGATCCCCGTGGAGCGCCGCGCGTTGGGCCCTGATACATTATTGGTCTTGGATCGACGGCTATGTTTACCGGAATCGTAGATTCGGTGGGCCGACTTGACTCGGTGGCGCTCAACAACGGCGCGGAACTGCGGATAAAGGCGCCGTATCGTGGGCTGAAAAAGGGCGAGAGCGTCGCGGTCAACGGTGCCTGCCTGACGATCGAGCGGGTGGTCAAGGGTGGCTTCACGGTCCACGCGGTCGAAACCACGCTCGGTCGCACGCTGATCGGGGAATGGAAGAAGGGCCGGCGCGTCAATCTGGAGCGCGCCCTCAGGGTGAGCGACCGGTTGGGCGGGCACTTTGTCCAGGGGCACGTGGACGGCCTGGGCTCCGTCGAACGAGTGGCGTCACAGGGAGATGCCCTGCTGGTCGACATTTGGATGCCGGCGGAGGTCGCGGAGACGACGGTGCTGCACGGGTCGATCACCGTCGACGGCGTGAGTCTGACCGTGAACGCCTTACCCCGGCCCGGCGTGATGCAAGTGTCGTTGGTCCCGTTTACGCGCGCGCATACGACGCTGGGACAGCTCGCTGCGGGCGATCGGGTGCACGTTGAAGCGGATGTCTTAGGAAAGTACGTGAGGCAGCTATGTCGTTCGGAAACGTAGAACAGGCGATTGCGGATATCCGCGCCGGGAAGCTCGTCATCGTGGCTGATGACGAGCGGCGCGAGAACGAGGGAGACCTGGTCGGCGCCGCGGAGAAGGTCACCCCCGAAATGATCAATTTCATGGCGACCCACGGCCGCGGGCTCATTTGCCTGCCGCTCATGCCGGAGCGGTGCCAGGCCCTCGGCCTGCCGCAGATGACGGAGGACAACTCCGAATCGCACGAGACGGCCTTCACCATCAGCATCGACGCCGCGGCGCGGTTCGGCGTGACGACCGGAATCTCGGCGGCCGATCGCGCCGCGACGATTCGCGTCGCCTTGGACCCCGCCACCGTTCCGGCCGATTTGCGCCGGCCCGGGCACGTCTTCCCGTTGCGCGCGCGTCCAGGCGGCGTGTTGCAGCGCGTGGGACAGACGGAGGCGAGCGTCGACCTCGCGCGGCTCGCAGGTCTGTATCCCGCCGGCGTCATCTGTGAGATCCTGAATCCCGATGGCTCGATGGCGCGCCGCGCCGACTTGGAGCGCGTCGCCGAGCAGCATGGGCTGACGTTCATCACGGTCGCGCAGCTCGTCTCGTACCGTCTCGCGCACGAGCGGCTCGTCCATCGCGTCGCGGAAGCGCGCCTCCCCACGGCGTTCGGGGAATTCCGGATCATCGGCTACCGCAACGACGTGGACTCGGCTGAGCACATCGCGCTCGCGTTCGGCGACGTAGCGGGGCAGCGCAACGTCCTCGTGCGCATGCACTCCAAGTGCCTCACCGGCGACGTCTTCGGGTCGGGGCGCTGCGACTGCGGCTGGCAGCTGCACAGCGCGATGCGGATGATCGCGGCGGAAGGGCGCGGCGCGATCGTGTATCTCGATCAGGAAGGGCGAGGGATCGGCCTCCTCAACAAACTCAAGGCGTACGAGCTGCAGGATGCGGGTCACGACACCGTCGAGGCGAATGAGAAGCTGGGCTTCAAGCCCGACCTGCGGAACTACGGCATCGGCGCGCAGATTCTCCTGGACTTGGGGCTCTCGTCGATTCGCGTGCTGACCAACAACCCGATGAAGCTGGTGGGTCTGGAGGGCTACGGGCTCGACATCGTCGAGCGCCTCCCCATCGTGCCGGCGCCCTCCGACGAGAATCGGGCCTATCTCGACGTGAAGCGGGACAAACTCGGCCACTTCCTCACTCACTGACGGTGGCCGCGCCCCCTTCCCGGCGCCGCGTGGCGGTCGTCGTCAGTCGCTTCAATGAAACCGTTACCAACCTGCTGCTCGAAGGTGCGCGCGATGCGTTGCGCCGCCACGGGCTTTCCGATTCACACGTGGACGTCGTGTGGGTCCCCGGCGCGTTCGAGCTGCCGGTGGTGGCCGAAGCAGCGGCCGCGGGGGGACGCTACGACGCCATCGTCGCGTTGGGGTGCGTGATCCGGGGCGAGACGCCGCACTTCGAGTACGTCGCCGGCGAAGCGGCACGCGGTCTCGGGAACGTGGCGCTGGCGCACCGCATCGCCGTCGGGTTCGGCGTCCTCACGACCGAGACGCTCGAACAGGCGATGGCGCGCGCCGGCGGGAAGTCCGGGAACAAAGGCTTCGAGGCGGCCGAGGCGGCGCTGCAGACGGCCGACGTCCTCGCGCAGTTGACGCGTGCAGCGTCCCGAGACTAGGGCGCGGGCCCGCGCCCTCCAGCTCCTCTACGCGTGGGAACTCTCGGGCGAGCCGTCGATCGAGACGGTGATCGCCCGCGTGGCCGTGATGTACGGCCGCGCCCCCGAGGCGTACGACCGCGGCGCCGAGCTCGCGGCCCAGGCGGTGGCGGGCCAGCGCGACTTCGACCGGCGCGTCGCCGCCGCCGCCGAGCACTGGCGCTTCGAGCGCGTGGGCGTCGTGGAGCGCAACATCCTGCGGCTCGCCCTCGCGGAGATCGCGGAGGGCGTGACGCCGGCGCGCGTCGTCATCGACGAGGCGGTTAAGCTGGCGCACTGGTTCGCGGGCGCCAAAGCGCCCGCGTTCGTCAACGGCGTGCTCGACACGGTGGCGCGCGAATCGGGCGCCTTGTGAGAATCCTCCTCGTCAACTGGAATGACCGCGAGAACCCGCACGCCGGCGGCGCCGAAATCCACCTGCACGAGCTGTTCGGCCGGCTGGCGGGGTGGGGCCACCATGTCGATTTGATCGCGAGCGGCTGGCCCGGCGGCGCGCCGGGGGCTGAGCTGGACGGCATCCGCGTGCGACGCTTTGGCGGTCGCCACAGCTTCGCGCTCCTGGGCCGACGGGCCGTGCGTCGCGCCTTGGCCGAACAGGCCTATGACGTGGTGGTCGAAGACGTCAACAAACTCCCCCTGTTCCTGCCCACGCTGACGCGCCTCCCGTTTGTCGCCATCGTGCCACACCTTTTCGGGACGACGGCCTTCGCCGAGGTGAACTGGCCCATGGCCACGGTGGTCTGGGCGGCGGAGCGGGCGCTGCCTTGGGTGTACCGCCGGGCTGCGTTTCATGCGATTTCCGACAGCACGCGCGACGACCTGGTCGAGCGGGGCATACCGCGCCAACGGATCGAGGTCGTCTATCCGGGAGTGGACGCGGCATGGTATTGCCCCGATGACGGGACGCCGCGAGCCGAGGGGCCCACGTTCTTGTACGTTGGGCGCCTCAAGCGTTATAAAGGAGTGGAGATCGCGTTGCGGGCGTTGTGGATTGCGCGCCGGACCAGACCCGATTTGACACTCGAGATCGCCGGGCAGGGCGACGATCGGCCCCGGCTCGAACAAGTGGCGCGCGGCCTGGGACTGGGTGAGGCCGTGCGCTTCCTCGGGTTCGTGCGCGAGGACGAGAAGCGCCGCCTGCTGCGGCGTGCGTGGGCGGTGGTGTTTCCAAGCCCGAAGGAAGGGTGGGGCATTTCGAACGTCGAGGCGGCGGCATGCGGGACGCCCGCGCTCGCCTCCGACAGCCCGGGGCTGCGCGAGTCCGTGCGCCATGGCCAGACCGGCTACCTCGTCCCTCACGGCGACGACGGCGCGCTCGCCGAGCGGCTGCTGGCGCTCGCGGCCGACACGGGGCTGGTGGGGCGTCTCGGCCGCGCCGCCCGCGCCTTCGCCGAGCGGTTGTCGTGGGAGACGGCGGCACGCGCGACGGAAGCCCAGCTCCAGCGCGTCATCGCGCAGTCAGGAGGTTGATCATGCGGATCACGATCACCGCACGTCACGTCGAGATTCCCGACGAGCTGCGCGCGCGGGCGCGCACGCTGCTCGACCGGCTCGGCAAGGTCGCCGCGCGGCCGCATGACGCACAGGTGGTCTTCGCGGACGATCATGGCGAGGCGGCAGTCGAGGTCCGCTTGCACACGGCGCGCGGCAAGGTCTACGTCGGCAAGGCGCTGGCCGACGACCATCGCACGGCGCTCGATCGCGCGACTCAGCGGGTGCGGCGGCAGCTCGACAAGCACCCCGTGCCGACGCGGTGACCGCTATCAAGGTTCGCGACCTCCTCACCAAGCGGGGAGACCCGCTGCAGCTCGAGGCGCTCACGGGCGACGTCGGACTCGATCGCGAGGTGCCATCGCCCGAGGCGTCGAGCCCGGGCTTGGTGCTGGCGGGGTACACCGCGCGCTTCACGGGCACCGACCGCATGCACGTCCTGGGCGAGACGGAGATCACCTACCTCGCGTCGCTCGACCCGGCGGCTCGACGCAAGGCGATCGAAGCGTTTCTTGGGTACGAACTTCCCTGCATCATCGTGACCAAGGCGCAGGCCCCCCCCGAGGAGCTGGTGACGCTGGCGGCGGCGAAGGGGATCGCCGTGATCCGCACGCGCCTCAAGACCGCCGAGTTCTACCGCCGTCTGAAACCCTTCCTCGACGACGCCTTCGCCCCCAGGACGACGGTCCACGGCTCGTTGGCCGACGTCTTCGGCGTGGGGCTCTTGTTCCGCGGCCGGTCGGGGATCGGCAAGAGCGAGTGCGTACTCGATTTGGTGGAGCGCGGGCATCGACTCGTCGCGGACGACGTGGTGCACGTCACGAAGCGCGGCATCGATGTCTTGATCGGCCGCGGTCACGAGATTTCCCGCCACTACATGGAGATCCGTGGCGTGGGGTTGATCGACATCAATGCGCTGTTCGGCGTCCGCTCCGTGCGCCAGCAGAAACGCATCGAAGTCGTGGTGCAGCTCGAGGATTGGGACACGACGCGCGAATACGACCGCACCGGGCTCGACCTCCAAGAAACCGAGATTCTCGACCTCAAGGTGCCCCTCGTCACGGTCCCCTTGAACCCGGGGAAGAATCTTACGGTGATTTGCGAGGTGGTCGCGATGAACCATCTGCTCCGCTATAGCGGAGTCGATTCGGCGCAGAAGTTCAACGATCGCCTGATCCGGCGCATGCGCGAAAAGCGCGAGATGCAGGAGTACCTCGAGGAGGACTATGAGTGAGCCGCTCCGTGGCGTGATCGTTTCTCACGCCGCGATCGCCCAAGCGCTCGCCTCGGCCGTCACCGTCATCACGGGGGTGAACGACGCGCTGGTGCCCATCAGCAATGAAGGGTGCGACAACGACGCGTTGGGTGAGCGGCTGCGGCAGGCGGTGGCCGATCGACCGGCGGTGTTGTTCGTGGACCTGCCCGGCGGGTCGTGCCTCACGAATTCCATCCGCTATGCGAAAAAGCACGCGGACATCGCGGTTGTCACCGGCGTGAACCTCGCCATGCTGCTCGACTTCGTGTTCAATCGCGAAATCTCGCCCGCCGAGGCCGCGCGCCGAGCCGTCGAGGCCGGCGCCAAGGCCATTCGCGTCACCGCGGCATGAGCATCGCGCTCTTCCGCATCGACGACCGCCTCATCCACGGCCAGGTGGTCGTGGGGTGGGGCCAGCCCCTCGACTGCACATTCATCATCTTGGTCGACGACGAAGTCCGGGAGAGTGATTGGGAGCAGGATCTCTACCGCATGGGCGTCCCACCCCACATCGAGATCATCTTCGCGTCCGTGCAAGAAGCGGCCGAACGCCTGCCCGCCTGGGAGGCGGATGCGCGCGTGGGCATTCTGCTCGTTCCCGATATCGACACCGCCGCCGCCCTCGTCGCCAAGAGTGACCGGGTCAAGCGTCTCAACGTGGGCGGCATCCACCACCGCACCGGCCGCACGGAGCGGTTGCGGTTCGTCTACCTGACCGACGACGAGCGCGCCAAGCTGCGACAGCTCGCCGCCGCTGGTGTCGACGTCACGGCGCAGGACGTTCCCACCGCCCGCCCCGTGCCGCTGGTGGAATTCACGTGACCCTCGAGATGTTCCTGGCCCTGCTGGGATGGGGGACGCTCGTGGGCGTGGACCTCGTCAGCCTGCCGCAGATGATGATCGCGCGGCCCGTGGTCGCCGGGACCGTTGCGGGCGCGATCCTCGGGGATCTGGACGCCGGACTCAAGATCGGCGTCGTGTTCGAGCTGCTCCAGTACGACATCATTCCCGTCGGTGCCGTCCGCCTCCCCGAGTACGGACCGGCCACGGTCGCTGCCGTCGCCACCGCGCACGCGGCCGCGGGCGCGTTGGGCCTCGGGCTCGGCACCGTCGTGGGCCTGGTGATCGGACTCGTCGGCGGGATCACCCAGCATCTCCTGCGGCGCGTCAACTCCCGCGTCGTGAACGCAGCCTCCGTGGCGCTCGAGTCGGGGGACCCGCGGGCCCTGATCCGCTTGCACGTCGGGGGATTGTTGCGCGACGTCATGCGCGCCGCGCTCGTCACCGCGGTAGGGCTCGCCCTCGCGTGGTTCGTTCCCCCGCACCTCACCGGCGTGCTCACGCCACGCGGGGCGACTCTCCTCGCCGTCGCCGCGGTGGCGTCCGCCCTCGCCGCCGGCGCCGCAGGCACCCTGCGGCTCGTGGGCCGCGGGCCGAACTTGGCGTGGTTCGCCGTCGGGCTCGCCGGCGGCGTCGTGGTGGTCGTGTGGCTCCAGTGAACCCGGCTCGGCCTCGCTTTGCGCACGCGCTCCTGCGTCTCTTCGCGGTGCAGGGGTCCTACAACTATGAGCGGATGCTCGGGCTGGGCGTTGGAGTGGCCGAGGAGCCGCTGCTGCGTGGCCTGCCGGCGGACGGGGCCGCGAGCCCGTACCGCGCCGCGGTGGCCCGGGGCGCGCATTTCTTCAACGCGCATCCCTACCTCGCGGGGCTCGCGGTCGGCGCCGCGGCCCGGGCCGAGCACGACGGCGCACCCGCCGAGCTGATCGAGCGGCTGCGCGCCGCCTTGTGCGGTCCGCTCGGCTCTATCGGCGACCGGCTGATCTGGGCCGGCTGGCTGCCGCTCCTGTCCGGCCTGACGCTCGCGGCGATCAGCCTGGGTGCCGGATGGACGGCGGTCGTGGTGTTCCTGGTGATCTACAACATCGGCCACGTGGCCCTTCGATGGTGGGCTCTGCGGGAGGGCTGGAAGCACGGTGTGCGAGTGGCCTCGGCGTTGCACCACCCGCTGCTGCAGCGGGGCGCCGCGATCGCCGGCCCGGCAATGGCGTGCGCCGTCGGCGCTGCGCTGCCGCTGACGGCGCAATACCTCGCTGCGCCGTTCGGGATCTGGCCGCGCGCGATCCTCGCCGTGGCCGCGGTGGTCGGGTTCGCGGCGATCCGCTGGCTGCCCGGACGTGTTACGGGTTTGCGATTAGGCCTCGCGTGCGCGGCCATCGCGCTGGTGGTGGGGTGGACATGGCTGTGATCGAGCGTTCGGCGAAGATCGTCAATCCGTTGGGAATGCACGTGCGTCCCGCCGCCGAGTTCGTCAAAGTTGCGAACCGGTTCAAGTCGGCCATCGAGGTCCGCAAGGACGACGTGGCCGTCAACGGCAAGAGCATCATGGGCGTCATGACCCTCGCCGCCGAATGTGGATCGTCGTTGTTCATCAAGTGCGACGGCGACGACGCCGAAGCGGCGATGGAAGCGCTCCTGGCCCTCGTGGCCGACGGCTTCTACGAGATGCATCTGAAACCGGACGAGGAAGGGGCTACGTGACGGACCGCCTGCTCAAGGGCATCGGGGTCTCTCCCGGCATTGCGGTAGGCCCGGTGGTGGTGGTGCGTTGGGCGTTGCCCGAGGTGCCGCACCGCGTCGTGTCGCGCACCCAGGTGGAGAAGGAAGTCCGCCGGTTGCGCGCCGCGATCAAAGACGTGAAGCGCCAGCTCGGCGAGCTGCGCGAGCACGCCGCCGACCGCGCCGGTGTGGACGAAGCCCGCATCTTCGACGCCCAGATGCTGATGCTCGAGGACCGCGAGTTCATCGGAGGCGTCGCCTCGCTGATCCGCGAGAACCACCTGACCGCGGAGAAGGCCTTCGAGTACAAGACGCTCGAAGTCCGAGACCTCTGGACCGGGGCGGGCAGCCCCTTCCTCAAGGAGCGACTCGCGGACGTCACGGGTGTCGCGATCCGGGTGATCCAGCACCTCATGCACCGCGGCGCCGACGCCCTCTGGGACGGCGTGTCCAAGGAGTCGATCGTCGTCGCGAAGGAGCTTTCCCCCGGCCTCACGGTGCAGCTCGACCGCGAGCACGTGATCGGCCTGATCAGCGAGGAGGGAACGCGCACCTCCCACGCGGCGATCCTGGCGCACTCGATCGGCATCCCGGCCATCTTCGGCCTGTGGCACGCAGTGGAGCGGATCCGGCCCGGCACGACCGTCATTCTCGACGGCACGCGGGGCACCGTACTCCTCGATCCTACCCCGGACGAGCTGGCGGAGGCCGAACGCAGCGAAGCGCGGCGCAGCGAGATGACGGCGCGCCTCGAGGAGGCGATCGCGCAGCCTTCGGTCACGGTCGACGGCTCGAAGGTCGCGCTGCGCGGCAACGTGGACCTCCCCGACGAGATCGCGGCCGCACAGGCGCACGGCGCGGAAGGGGTCGGTCTGCTGCGCACCGAGTTTCTGCTCACGGGCCACTCGACCCTGCCGTCCGAGGACCAACAAGCCACGTACTTCAAGCGGGTCTCCGACGCGTTCCCGGGCCACCCGGTCGTGGTGCGCACCTATGACTTGGGCGGGGACAAGTTCCCCGCGCCGTTCCGTACGGCGCCGGAGGCGAATCCGGCGCTCGGGTGGCGCGCCATTCGGGTCTGTCTTGACGAGCCGGAGATGTACCGGACCCAGATCCGCGCGATCCTGCGGGCCGCCGCCCGGGCGCCGATCCACCTGATGATCCCGCTCGTCACGCGGCTGGACGAAGTGGAACGGACCCGCGTGTTCGTGGCCGAGGAAGCGGAATCGCTGCGAAAGGCCGGTGTCGAGGCCGCGACGACGGTGCCGGTGGGAGTGATGGTCGAAACACCCGCTGCTGCTGTGATGGCTGACCGGCTCGCGGAGATCAGCGACTTCATGAGCGTGGGGACGAATGACCTCACGCAGTACACGCTCGTCGTCGACCGCGGCAACGCCCGTCTCGCCGACCGGTTCACCCCGCACGACCCCAGCGTGCTGCGGCTCCTCAAGCTCGTGGCCGAGGCGGCTCGGGCGGCGGGGAAACCCGCCAGCGTGTGCGGGGAGATGGCGTCCGAGCCGTTGTCCGCGTTTCTCCTGCTCGGGCTCGGCTACGACACGCTGTCGGTGGCGCCGCCGGCGTTGCCGCTGATCAAGTGGCTGATCCGTCAGGTGACCACCACGCAGGCGCGGGCCGCCGCCGACGCGGCGCTCGCGGCGCGTACGGCGGAGCTCGCGCTCGACATCCTGCGCTTCTCCCTCGCCGAAGCGGTGGATCTCTCGCTGCTCGACCCCGACGCACGGTTGCCCGCCGGACGGCGCTCGGGTAGCTTGAAGGCCTAACTTTAGGGACTTTATGCCCGCACATCGCCACGTCTTCACTTCCGAGTCCGTCACGGAAGGTCATCCCGACAAAATCGCCGATCAGATCTCAGACGCGATCCTCGACGCCATCCTCGCCAAGGATTCCACGGCGCGGGTGGCATGCGAGACGCTCGTGACCACCGGAATGGCCATCGTCGCCGGGGAAATCACCACCTCCACCTACGTCCACATCCCCGATATCGTGCGCGGCACGATCACGTCGATCGGCTATACCGACGCCAACTTCGGCTTCGACGCCCAGACGTGCGCGGTGCTCACGACGATCGACCGTCAGTCCGGCGACATCGCGATGGGCGTCGACCGCGGCGGGGCGGGGGATCAGGGAATGATGTTCGGGTATGCGTCGGACGAAACGCCGTCGCTCATGCCCCTGCCGATCGTGCTCGCGCACCGCCTCGCCGAGCGGCTCGCCGCCGTGCGCAAGGCGGGCGATCTCCCATGGCTTCGTCCCGACGGTAAGACGCAGGTCAGCGTCGTGTACGAGGGGGCCAAGCCCGTCGGCATCAGCAAACTCGTCGTCTCCACGCAGCACTCCGACATGATCGATAACGCCGAGCTGCGCGCCGGCGTGATCGAGTACGTCGTCCGGCCCGTCGTCCACGACGCGGGCTTCGACGTCACGGACCAGGATATTCTGGTGAACCCCACCGGCCGGTTCGTGGTGGGCGGTCCGCAGGGCGATGCCGGCCTCACAGGCCGCAAGATCATCGTCGACAGCTACGGCGGCATGGCGCGGCACGGCGGCGGTGCGTTCAGTGGCAAGGACCCCTCCAAGGTCGACCGTTCCGCGACGTACGCGATGCGCTGGGTGGCCAAGAACATCGTCGCCGCCGGTTTGGCGAAGCGTTGCGAGGCCCAAGTCGCCTACGCCATCGGTGTGGCCGAACCCGTGTCGGTGATGATCGAAACGTTCGGCACCGGCACGGTGCCGCAGGAAGCCATCGAGGAGGCCGTCCGCGAGGTGTTCGACCTGACGCCCGGCGGCATCATCACCGCTTTGAATCTCCGTAACCCCATCTACCGGCCGACGGCCGCCTACGGCCACTTCGGGCGGGCGCCCGAACGGCGCCGCGTAGCCGACCGCGATGTCGAACTCTTCACGTGGGAGCACGCCGACCGCGTGGAAGAGCTCAAGGTCGCGGCCGACCGGGCGTCCCGCGCTCCCCGAAAGGCCACAGTGTGATTACTGCTTCGAAACCCGAGCACGACATCAAGGACGCAAAACTCGCCGACGAAGGGCGCCGCCGCACCGAATGGGCGGAGCGTTCGATGCCGGTGCTGCGCCAGCTGCAGCAACGGTTCGCGAAGGAACGTCCCCTCGCGGGCAAACGCCTCGCGGCCTGCCTCCACGTCACCACGGAGACCGCCAATCTGATGGTGGCCCTGCAGGCCGGCGGCGCGGATGTCGCGTTGTGCGCGTCCAACCCCCTCTCGACGCAGGACGACGTCGCGGCGCACCTCGTACGCGACCACGGCATCAAAGTCTTCGCGATCAAAGGCGAGGACCACACGACCTACTACGAGCACATCAAGGCCGCGCTCGCGCACCGGCCCGACATCACGATGGATGACGGGGCCGACCTGGTCGGCGCGCTCCACATGATCGCGCTGAACCGTCTGGACGATCTTGCGCCGCCGGTGCGGAAGTGGGTCGAGACGCTGTCTGCTGCCGAACGCAAGGCGCTGGTGTCGGGCGTCGCCGGTTCGACCGAGGAGACCACCACGGGCGTCATTCGTCTGAAAGCGATGGCGAAGGACGGCGTGCTGCAATTCCCGGTCATCGCCGTGAACGATTCGGATACGAAGCATCTGTTCGACAATCGCTACGGCACGGGCCAGTCGACGCTCGATGGCATCATCCGCGCGACGAACATGCTGATCGCGGGGAGCACCGTGGTCGTGGCGGGGTACGGGTGGTGTGGTCGCGGGTTCGCGCTGCGCGCGCGGGGGGCGGGCGCCAACGTGCTCGTCACCGAGATCGACCCCATGAAGGCGCTCGAGGCGCAGATGGACGGCTACCGCGTCACCACGATGGCGGAAGCGGCTCGCGTCGGCGACCTGTTCGTAACGTTGACGGGCAACGTGGAGGTCATTCGGGTGGAGCACATGCGGGCCATGAAGGACGGCGCCGTGCTCGCGAACTCGGGGCACTTCAACGTGGAAATCGACCTCGACGGGCTCAAGAAGGTCGCGCGGGGCCCCGTCGCCGTTCGGGACTTCGTGGAGGAATGGCAGCTGGATGGCAAGAAGATCTTCGTTCTGGCGGACGGGCGTCTCATCAACCTCGCGGCCGCCGAGGGGCATCCGGCGAGCGTGATGGACATGTCGTTCGCGAACCAGGCGCTTGCCGCGGAGCACGTGGTGAATCATGCCAAGTCGCTCACGAAGGACGTGCATCGCATTCCCGTGGAGCTGGACCGCGAGATTGCGCGGCTCAAGCTGCAGGCGATGGGCGTGGCGATCGACACCCTGACGCCGGCCCAGAAGAAATACCTCGCCTCCTGGGACATGGGCACCTGACGGCAATGATTCAGGTCCGCGTAGCCCACCTCGGGCTGGACCGCACGACCAACACGCCGGTCGTCATTCTGCAGGAGCAGGAAGGGGAACGGGTGCTCCCCATCTGGATCGGGCCTGCCGAAGCGAGCGCCATCGCGATGGAGTTGGCGGGGGTGAAATTCTCGCGGCCGTTGACGCACGATCTCCTGAAGCAGGTCATCGTCGGCCTCGGCGCCGATCTTCGCAAGGTGATCGTCACGCAGGTGAAGGACAACACCTACTTCGCCGAGCTGCACATCTACCGCGGCGACACGGTCATCCAGGTCGACGCCCGGCCCTCCGACTCGATCGCCCTCGCGCTGCGCCTCAAGGCGCCGATCTTCACGCACGAAAACCTGCTGGAGCTCACGTCGGTCGAAACCGCCGAGGGCGGAGTCAACCCGGCCGCCGGCCCCCTCGACGCCGACTCCCTCAAGTCCTATCTCCAGAACCTCGATCCCGAAGATTTCGGCAAGTTTACTCCTTAGTTTTCTCGCTCTCCTCGGGGCCACGCTCTCCGCGCAGTCGGTGACCGTGAGCGGCCGCGTGCTGCGGGGCGGCCAGGATTCGGTCCCGCTACGGGGTAGCTGGGCGGTGCTGCACCGCGTCACGCGTAGCGCCGGCGGACCGGTTGATTCGGTGCGCACGAACGCGTCGGGTCGGTACACGATGCAAGTGCCGCGCGCCCGCGCCGAAGCCGATTCCGCTGCCGTGTACATCGTCAGCACGTCGTACGACAGCCTCGCCTACTTCTCCGTGCCGTTCAATGCCCTGGGCCGGCCCGCCGTCCACGTCGAGGACTTGGTCGTATACCGGACGACGAGAGGTACGCCGCCGATCACGCTGGCGCGGCGCCTCGTGACGATCGCCAAGCCCGCACAAGACGGCACCCGTGATGTGCTCGAAATCCTGGAGCTCGAGAACGCCGGGGTGACGACCCGCATCACCGACGACACGCTGCAGCCCACCTGGGCGGGGTCGATTCCAGCGGTGGCGGTGCAGTTCCGGGGCGGCCAGGGCGACATCTCCCCCGACGCGATGAAGCGCGTCGGCGACAGCGTGTTTGTGCTCGGCCCGATTCCGCCCGGGCAGGTCAAACAACTGAGTTATGCCTACCTGCTCCCCGCGGACAGGGCGCGCCTCGTTCTTCGGATCGATCAGCCGACCAAGGACCTGAACCTGCTCGTCGAAGACACCACGGCCGTCGTCGGGGCGCCGCGGCTCGAGTCTCTCGGCGTGCGCGCCGTCGAGCAGCGCAACTTCGCGGCGTACCGAGCCGGTGCCCTCGCTGCCGGCGATAGTGTGACGATCGATTTGCCGGGGGGCGCGTTCCGACCACAGACGCTGTTGCCGTACGTGATCGGGCTCGTCGCCGCCGCGATGGCCGGCGCGCTCATCTGGGCGCTGCGTCGCAAACCTCTTGCGTCGTCCGAGACACCCTCGTAGACTAGGCTCGTTACTGCGAACAGGGATGCTCGGAAGCCGGTGCAACTCCGGCGCGGCCCCGCCACTGTAACGGGTAAGTCGTAACGGCTCATCGCCACTGGGTGTCGTTGACTCGGGAAGGCGAGCCGTTCGCCCGAAGCCAGGAGACCTCTCCGTTCGCGCCACCTGTAATTCCCTCGCGGGAGGGATGGTGGCGCTTGCGCACTTCAGGCGCAGACGCTCGCCCATCTCCGTTCCGCCGGGGGTGGGCGTTTTCACATGCGCAGGCTACTCCTCGCTTCGTTGCTCGCCATCGTCGGGTGCCGGCCTGCACCTGATCGCCCTGCCACACCTCCCGTGGCGCAGCGCATCGTGTCCCTCGCGCCCTCCTCGACGGAGTTGCTCTTCGCCCTCGGCGCCGGGGGCCAGGTCGTCGGACGAACGACCTGGTGTCGCTATCCGCCTGCCGCGCTGCAGGTGACCGACGTCGGCGACGGCCTGAACCCCAACATCGAAGCCATCGCGGCGCGACGCCCCGATCTCGTCGTGCTCTACCGGTCGCAGCTCAACGAGACGGCCGCCACGCAGCTCGCGCGATTGGGCATCCCCTCGGTGACCCTGGCGCAGGACCGGCTCGAGGACATCGGGCGCGCGGCTCGTGCGCTGGGCCGGCTGACGGGGCGGCAAACGGCGGGGGATTCGATCGGGGCCGCGATGGAAGCCTTGCTGCGGACGCCGGCGCCGGCGCCGATCCGGCGCGTGGCGTTCGTCGTCTGGGACAATCCGCCCATGATCATCGGCGCGGGGAGCTACCTCGACCAGCTCGCCACACTCGCGGGCGGCGTCAACGTGTTTCACGACCTGAGCGCCGCCTCGGCCACCGTGTCGATCGAAACGATCGTGGCGCGGAATCCCGACGTCATCCTGGTGCTCTCGGACAGCACCGCGCCGCCGGCGTACAGCGCCCGACGCGAATGGCGCGCGATCCGGGCCGTCCGCGAAGGGCGGTTCATCATGCTGCCCGCCGATCTCTTCGGCCGCCCCTCGCCGAGCGCACCAGCGGCCGTCGCGGCGCTGCACCGCATGCTCGAAACAGAAGCGCAGCGATGAGGCGCTGGCTCGGGTTGGGCGCGCTGCTGGCCGTGGCGTTCGTAGGCGCCGTGGTGCTCGGGCCGGCGCACGTGGCGCTGCGCGATCTCGCGTCGTCGGACATCGTCCTATCCCTGCGGGTCCCGCGCGCGCTGCTCGCCTTGCTCGTGGGTGGCTCCCTCGGCGTCGCCGGAGCCAGCCTCCAAGCGCTCGTTCGCAATCCGCTCGCCGATCCGTTCTTGCTCGGATTGTCGGGGGGCGCGGGGTTAGGAGCGGTGCTGGCGATTGCGCTGCACGTCGCGGGGCCATGGGCGTTGCCCCTCGCGGCCTTCGCCGGAGCCCTCGGAGCCATGGCGCTGGTGTACCGCCTTGGTCTCGTGGGGGGCGCTCAGCTCGACCCTCGCGTGTTGCTGCTGGCGGGTGTCGCCGTCGGCGCCTTCGCCGGTGCGATCACGACAGCCATCGTGTCGCTCGCCGAGGCGGCAGACCTCCGCAACGCGTTTCTGTGGTTGTGGGGTGGACTCTCTGGTGCCTCGTGGGACACGGTTCTCGTGATGGCCGCGTACATCCCGCTGCCTCTCGTCGTCCTATATGCGGCGGCCCGGCCTCTCGATCTCCTCGCCCTGGGCGAAGAGCCGGCGACGCACCTCGGCGCCGACGTCGAGCCTTTGAAGCGTCGCGTCTACATCGCGGCCTCGATGCTGACGGCGGCAGCCGTGGCGGTGTCGGGCGTGATCGGGTTCGTGGGGCTGATCGTCCCGCACATCACGCGCCTGGTGTGGGGTCACCGGCATCGCGCGTTGCTCCCGGCGGCGTTCCTCGCCGGCGGGGCCTTGCTCCTCTTCGCCGACACCGCGGCGCGCGTCGCGGTAGCCCCGCGGGAGCTCCCCGTGGGAATCGTGACCGCGCTGGTCGGCGTCCCCCTCTTCGCGGTGCTGCTGCGCCGCTGGGGAGGGGCGGGGGCCCGCGCATGAGCACCGCGACTCCGCTGCTGTCAGTGAGGGGTGTGACGTACCGCTACCCGGGCGCCGCCGCCGACGCGCTGCACGACCTGTCGCTCGATGTGCGAGCGGGCGAATTCCACGCCGTGCTGGGGCCGAATGGCAGCGGCAAGACGACGCTCGTGCGCGTCGCCTTGGGGCTCGTCGCACCAGACACCGGCGCCGTCGACCTGGCCGGCCGACGCGCCGCCGACTGGCCGCGTCGAGCGCTGGCACGCGTGGTGGGGGTCGTAGCACAGCGAGAGGACAACCTCTTCCCGCAGCAGGTGCGTGAGACGGTGCTGCTGGGCCGCTATCCGCATCTGTCGATGTGGGGCGCGGAGCGTCCCGCCGACCAGGCGGCGGTGACGCGCGCGTTGGAGCGGTGCGACGCCCTCGGCCTCGCCGACCGGTGGATTTGGACACTGTCGGGCGGGGAGTACCAGCGCGTGCGGCTGGCCCGGGCGCTGGCTCAGGAGCCGAGCCTGCTCGTGCTCGACGAGCCGACCGCTTCGCTCGACCTGCGCCACGAGATGGAGATGTTCGAGCTCGTCCGCACGCTCGTGGACCGACACGGGCTCGCCGCCCTCATGATCACGCATCATGTGAACCTCGCCGCCCGTTTCGCCGATCGCGTCTTGCTGCTCGCCGATGGCCGGAGCGCCGCTCAGGGAGTACCCGCCGCCGTGTTGACCCACGACACCGTCGAGCGCGTCTTCGCCTGGCCCGTCGCGATCGCGCCGTTCGATGACCGTCCTCAGATGATTCCCCTACGCCAACCGAAGGAGTCCGCATGATCGTCCCTCTCCTCCTCGCGCTCACCGTGCAGGACACCGTCGTGCTGAAACCCGTCGTGGTGACGGCGACGCGCGTCCCGACGCGCGCCGACGCCGTCACAGCGGCCGTCACCGTGATCAGCGGCGCCAGCCTTCGCGAGCGCGGTGTCCGCACCGTCGCCGCCGCGTTGCGCGAGACGCTGGGCGCGACGATCGTCGAAACGAACGGACCGGGGAGTCAGACGTCGCTGTTCTTGCGGGGCGGTGAGAGCGACTACGTCAAAGTGCTCCTCGATGGCGTATCGCTGAATCAACCGGGCGGCGCCTACACGTTTGCGCATCTCACGACCGACGACGTCGAGCGGATCGAGATCGTGCGGGGTCCCGTCAGCGTCCTGTACGGCTCGGATGCCGTCGCGGGCGTGGTCCAGATCTTCACGCGCACCGGCCTTGGCGGCGCGGTCTCCCGGGTGGACGTCGAGGCGGGTGCCGGGAGCTCTGGCGCGCGGCGCGTGGGCGGCACCGTCGCCGGCGGCACCGCGGGCGTGGCCTATTCCTTGGGGTTCTCACGGGTTTCGACCGACGGGCTCTTCCCGATCAACAGTGGCTATCGGAACACGACCGTCACCACGCGGCTGCGGGTGGCGCCCGATGCGCGGACCGACGCCGCGGTGACGGTGCGCCACGCCGACGGCGTATTCCACTACCCCACGAACGGCGCAGGCCAGATCGTGGATGCGAATCAATTCGCGACCGACCGCGGCCCCGCGGCTTCGCTCGACGTCGGACGGCGTGTGAGCCCTCGGCTCGAGCTGCGGGCGCTCTTCGGGATGACCGAGAGCGACGGCCGAGTCGACAACTCACCCGACGACGCGGCGGACTCGACCGATATCCACTCGCGCGACCGTGTCCACCGGCGCAGCGCGGAGCTGCGCGCCAACTGGCGGGTCCGTCCGACCGGCACGCTGACTGGCGGTGCGTCGGTCGAGGATGCGAGCCTCCGCAGCGCGTTTAGCTGCCGGACCAGCTTCGGCGATTGCAGCAGCACGCCCATGTACAAGACCCGCTCGACGCGCGCCGTCTTCGTCCAGTGGCTCGAGGACGGGGGCCCGGGCCACGCCATATCGGCGAATCTCGGCGCGCGGCTCGAGGACAACCAGCAATTCGGCAGCTTCGCCACCTGGCGCGCGGGCGCCGCGTGGCGGCTTGACCCGGCGACTCGGTTGCGCGCCGCGGCGGGGACCGGCTTCAAGGAGCCGACGTTCTTCGAGACCTACGCTACCGGGTTCGGGACCACCGGCAATCCGGATCTCCGGCCCGAGCGCTCATTCAGTTGGGAAGGCGGTATCGAGCATACGGTGCCCGGGACGACGCTCTCGCTCGCAGTCACCTACTTCGACCAGCGATTCTCGAACCTCGTCGTGTACGATTTTGCCCAGACGCCGAACTTCGTGAACATCGCCGCGGCGAAATCGGCGGGCGCGGAGGTCGCGGCCGACTGGACCTCAGGGAACGGGTTCGCCGTGTCGCTCGCCTACACGTACCTCGATACGCGCGTGCTGGACGGCGGCGGCGACCCCACGTTCGCGACCGGAAAACGGCTGATCAGGCGGCCCGCCAATGCCGTCGTCCTGCGTCTCGGGTCGCGCCTCGGGCGACGTGGGTCGGCGACGCTGGGCGCCCGCTTCGTTGGAGACCGCGACGACCTCGACTTTTCGACGTATCCGGCTGCCCGAGTGACGTTGCATCCGTATACGCGGGTGCAGGCGGCCGTCGAGTACGCCCTCCTGCAGGGCCGCGGCGGCGTCCCCGGCGTCACCCTCCAGGGGCAGGTCGAGAATCTGTTCGGCGACACCGGACGGGAGATTGCCAATTTCCCTGTGCGGGGACGCAGCATATTCTTTGGTATGACGCTGGGTGCCAGAAGCCAGGGGTCGAGATGAAGACAGGGTCCGTCCTGCTCGCTGCCGCCGTGGTCGCGGCGGCTTGCAGCGATGCGCTCGAGCGTGATACGACCGCGGGCTACGCTGTCGCCGTCGTCAACAGCGGCGACAACACTATCTCGATGATCGATGCCACCAGCTTCTCCGCCTTCACGATTCCGCTGACGCCTTTCACGGGGACTCCGACAACCCTCGCCGCTAGGGGTGAGGTCATACTCGTCGCGATGGGATCCACTAATGGCGTTCGCGTCATAACTCAGGGGATCCTGCCCCCGAGCGTTCCAGACTTGATCGCGTTGCCAGACAGCTCTGGGGCGACCGGTGTAGCGGTGGCGTCCTCGTTCTTGGCATTTGCTGCGAACCCTAACCTCCATTCCGTAACGCAGATCGCTTATCTCACCGGAAACACGGTCACTGACAGTGTGGGCATCTATCCGCAGGCCGTGGCCGCGACGGAGACCCGCGTGTATGTGGCGGATGGCAATTTGGTCGGTGGAGCGCCGGCAGGGCCGAGCTTCGTTCGGATGAACTCACTGCCCATCCTGCGAGGCTTGCCAACGTGGCAGACTATTTCGCTGTCCTGCTCGAACGCTCGTTTCCTGACGTTAGGTGGTGACGGACTTCTGTACGTGGTGTGCTCCGGGACGCCGGGCAGCGGCGACGGCAGACTGGCTGTGGTTGATCCGACCAGTCGGCGGGAGCTCGCCGTGATCAATGGGCTTGGGGAGTCACCAGGGCCGATCGTGTACCACCCGTCAGGGCGTCTCCTGATCGCGTCGCCCACCCACGGGATCCTTGAGGTGAACGCCCTGACGCGTTCGGTTACCCGTGGGCCGGGGAATGGGATCAAGCCGTCCGGCGATGGGATCAGCGGCCTCGCCCTCGATCCCCGGGGCCGCGTGTACGCCGTCGCGCCCGGTACCTGCGCGGGCCCCGGTCACGTGCACGTGCTCTCGGCACCGCCCGATTACCGGCCCCTCGCCACGCCAACCGTGGGGGTCTGTCCCGCGGCTGCGGTCCTCGCAGCCGTGCCGTTGATCGACTAGATGGCCCTCGTCTCGACGCCGGCCGTCATCCTCCAGACCTTCCGCTACAGCGAGACGTCGAAGATCGTGCGCCTCGCGACCCGCGACTTGGGGGTCCAAAGCGCGATCGCCAAGGGCGTGCTGCGGCCGCGCAGCCCGTTCGGCGCGGCGCTCGAGACACTGAGTGAAGGGGTCGCGCAGTTGTACCACAAGGAAACTCGCGACCTGCAAACGATGGCGGCCTTCGACGTGACCGAGCTGCGGCGCGACCTGGCCCGCGACCTGGGCCGCTTCGCGGGCGCCGCGGCCCTTGCCGAGACCATGCTCAAGATGGCGCCCGCAGCGCCGCTACCCGCCGCGTACGACACGTTTACGCGCGCGCTCGACGCGCTCGCCAGCGCTGAGCCCGGCCAAGCCGACGCCGTGGCGGCGCGCTGGCTCTGGCTCCTCGTCGGCGTCCTCGGGTTCGCGCCCGAGCTCGACGCCTGCGTGCGTGATGGCGCCGCCGTCGGCGGCAATGGCGGGGTCGCCTTCAGCACCGCGGAAGGCGGCGTGCTGTGCCCCGCGTGCGCCGGGCCTCGGCCCCCCACGCGCCTTCCGCCCAACGCGTACCGCGACCTCCTGGCCTTGAACGACGCCGGTGCCGCGCTGCCCCTGCTGGACTCGGCGCATGCGGCCGCGCACCGCCGCCTCGTCGCTCGATTCGTCCGACATCACATGGGCGAGTCGGGACCCCTCAACGCGATCGATTTCTGGGAACAGCACGAGTGGGCCGTTTCGTAGTCGGCACGGCGGGCCACATCGACCACGGCAAGACCGCGTTGGTGAAAGCACTTACCGGCGTGGACACCGATCGCTGGGAGGAAGAAAAGCGCCGCGGCATCACCATCGACCTGGGCTTTGCGCCGCTGCCGCTCGCGAACGGCCTGCAGGCGAGCGTCGTCGACGTCCCCGGTCACGAGGGATTCGTCAAGAACATGCTGGCAGGCGCGACAGGGATCGATGTCGCGCTGCTCGTCATCGCCGCCGACGAGGGCGTCATGCCCCAGACCGAAGAGCACCTCTCCATCGTCGAGCTGTTGGGCGTGCGGCGCGGTATCCCGGTCTTGTCCAAACGCGACCTGGTGGATGACGAATGGCTCGCGCTCGTACGCGCCGAGGTCCGAGAGCGACTGAAAGCGAGCCGAGTCCGCTGGGAGCCCCCGATCGCCGTCTCGGCACTCACCGGGGCCGGGCTCGATGAGCTCCGCGCGTCGCTCGTCGGCGTGGCGAGCGATCTCACCGAACGCCCGCAGCAGGACCTGTTCCGGCTGCCCATCGATCGCGTGTTCACCGTCGCCGGGGCGGGGACCGTCGTGACCGGCTCGACCTGGACCGGCTCGGTGGCGGTCGGGGATTCCGTACACCTGTTGCCCTTGAACCGCGAGGCGCGCGTCCGGTCCATCGAGGTGCACGGCGAGACCGCCGACCGTGCGGTCCCCGGGCGCCGTACCGCACTCGCGCTCGTCGGCGTCGACAAGGACGAGCTCGATCGCGGTCACGTCGCGGTGACCGGCCCCGGCTGGGCCGCGACGACGACCCTCGATGTGGCGTTGGAATTGCTCCCCACCGCGCGTAAGCCACTCGCGGTGCGCTCACGGATCCGAGTGCACCTGGGCACCGCAGAGGTTCTGGGGCGCGTGGCCCAAGTTCGATCTATCGCCCCCGGCGAGACGGGCCTCGCCCGGCTGCTGCTCGAGCGTCCGCTCGTCGCCAGGGGCGGCGACCGCTTCGTCGTACGCACCTTCTCGCCGGTCACGACGATCGGCGGCGGCGTCGTGCTCGACCCGTTCCCTCCGAAGCGTCCGCGGGTCTCCGAGCGTGGTCTCGCGGCAGAGCAGCCGGCTGGCGAGCGTCTCGCTCGCGTGGTGGAGGAGTCAGGCCTCGGCGGCGTATCGGTTCGCGACCTCCCCGTGCGCTTGGGCATCCTTCCTGATGACGTCAAGGGTGCCATCGATGCCGCGGGGAAGGGCGTACTGGCATCGGGCGATGTGCTCGTGGCTCGCCGGGCGCTCTCCGCGGAAGTGGAACGGCTCGCGGCCGTGGTGGTGGCTCATCACGAGACCCACCCGCTCGACCCAGGCTTGTCGCTCCAGGCGCTGCGGGCCGCGGTGGCGCTCCCGGGCCGGAGGGGGGAAGTGAGCGGGCCGGTGCTGGACCTGTTGGTCGAGCACGGCGTCAAAAAGCAGGCGTTCGAGGTTGCCGGCGCCGTGGTACGTCGTCCCGGATGGAAGGCCACGCTCGAGTCGCACGCGGGAGACTCGGGTGGCCGGCTCGTCCGACGTCTGACCGACGCCAAATGGCAGGTGCCCACCGTCGCGGAGTTGCAACAGGAGTTCGCGGACCTCGCTGTGCCGCCGCTGCTCGCGCACCTCGCGCGCGAAGGGGGTGTAGAACAGGTGGACCAGGAGCGTTACGCGGCGAAACCTGCATTGGAGGAGTTTCGTCGGACCCTCGAAGAGACGCTCCGAGAGCTGGGCCGGGCAACACCGGCCCAGCTGCGTGATCGGACCGGCCTGTCGCGCAAATACTTGATTCCGCTGCTCGAATGGGCGGACCGGCGGGGGATTACAAGGCGGCAGGGCGACGCGCGGGTCTTGGCGCGCTTGACAGGGGCGGCGGACGGTTCCTAGGTTGGAGTAGCAGTAGCCCTTATTAGCGCCCTAACAGCAACTCAAGGAGAGCGGTCTAACGCATCTTTACGTTCGACGAGGAGTGGTGGAGATGAAGCGGTATGCCTGGGCAGTCCTGGGGCTCGGGCTTTTGGCGGCGGGGACACGAGAAAGTCGGGGGCAAGCACAGAATGCCCCACCGTCGGTCGAGCTCAAACAGAACTACCCGAACCCGTTCAACCCGGCGACCACACTGCCGTTTACCCTGGGCGGCGAGTTGTTTGCCAATGGTCACCGGCCGAAGGTCTCTCTGCGGATTTACAACGTGCTGGCGCAGCTCGTCGCGAAGCCGATCCTGCAGGGGAGCGGCGATGTCCTCGAGGACAGCGAGCTGAGCTGCAGCAATCCCGCGGGATGTTCGTTCACGTGTTACTGGGACGGCAAGGTCCTGACGACGGGACAGGAAGCCGCCTCGGGCGTCTACATCTATCAATTGATCGTGGATGGACGACGCTACACCAGGAAGATGATCGTGATGAAGTAAGCGTGTCCGAACCGCCCCGGCGCCTCCAGCGCTGGGGCGGTTTCGCGTCTTCTCCCATTCACCTGGAGGCCGTCATGCGCCCCGCATCATTTGCTGTACTCGCCCTCGTTCCCGCGCTTCTCGCCATCAATCAGTTCGCATCTCGCCCAGACTTCACGACCGTCGAGACTGCGAGAATTCGGACGCACCTGGCCACTGTGGAGCGGGCATTGCGCGCGCGCGATGTCTCGCGCCTCTCGCCCGCGCAACGCGCTGCGCGCGCCCGGAATCTCGATGTGCTCCACCGCTACTGGACCGCGGGAGTGTTTCCCACGAACACGGATTTCCCCAGCGAGCGCATGCCCTACTTCGTCGATCGCTCCGGCGTGCGCTGCGCCATGGCGTATCTGATCGAACAGTCGGGAGGGGGCGACCTCGTCGCTCGCGTGGCGGCGACCAATAACAACGCCCGGGTCCGCGACTTGAAGAACGATCCGGAGCTCGTGGCGTGGCTCGACGCCAACGGCCTCACGGCAGCCGAAGCTGCCCGAATCCAGCCGTGGTACGAGTACACTCCGCCGCCTCCCACCACGCGGGCGAGCGAGGGCTTCAAAGCCACGACGGGCGTCTCGGTGGGCCTGAATACCACGGCGCTGATACTGAACGGGGTTCGCACCGGTCTGTCGCGCCGCTTGACCGGGGTGTTGGGGGTGCTCGCCGGAGTATCGAGCGTCGCTGCCGGCGTTCCCAACCTGGACCACGCAGGGCAGCGGCGGACCCTGGGGTACGTGAACACCGGGGTTGGGGCCGCCTCGGTACTCATCGGCGTCTTGCGCCTGACGTCCCGCCCGCCGGCGCCAGCGAACGCCGCCGTCGCTCCCTGGGTCGACGACCGTGGGGCTCCTGGTTTGTCGCTGAGTTTGCGGTTCTAGAAACTGCCGGCGGAGGTTGGCGAAGGGCGTCGGAGGGCGGCGGAGGGACAACCTTCACCGCCCTTCGCCGCCTTGCCCCGTCCTGTCATTTCGGCATCTTTCCCGCGGCATATAGGTTGCCCTGGGGGAGGGCGCTATGATCCGACCCGAACGCCTCACCGTCAAAGCCGCCGAGGCTCTCCAGGAAGCCGCGTCACTCGCCCGCACCCACGGGAATCCGGTCGTCAACGACGCGCATCTCTTCCACGTCCTCCTCGAGCAAGAGGAGGGCATCGTCGTTCCCCTGCTCCAGAAATCCGGCCTCAACGTCGCGCAGCTCAAGGCCGACACCGAGCGCGAGATCGCGCGGTTCGCCAAGCAATCCGGCAACGGAAGCGAGCCGACCTTGGCGCGCGAGCTGTCGAGAGTGCTCGATCGCGCGGACGATGAGGCGAAGGCGCTCGACGACGCCTACGTCTCCACGGAGCACCTGCTGCTGGCGCTGGCCGAGGAAAAGGGCACGACGGCTCGCGAGCTCCTGTCGGCGGCAGGTGTCGATCGCGCTCAATTGCTGGCGGCGCTCCAGGGGGTGCGCGGCTCTCACAAGGTGACCGACCAGGAGCCCGAGTCGAAGTACCAGGCGCTGCAGCGCTTCACGCGCGATCTCACTGAGTTGGCCCGCAAAGGCAAGCTCGATCCCGTCATCGGCCGCGACGAGGAAGTGCGGCGAGTGATGCAGGTGTTGTCGCGCCGCACCAAGAACAACCCCGTGCTGATCGGCGAACCGGGAGTCGGGAAGACCGCGATCGTCGAGGGGCTGGCGCAGCGGATCGTGAACGGCGATGTCCCCGACTCGCTCAAGCACAAGCATCTCGTCTCGCTCGACCTCGGTGCGTTGATCGCGGGCACGAAGTACCGCGGGGAGTTCGAGGAGCGCCTCAAGGCTGTTCTCAAGGAGATCACGGAGAACGAAGGCAAGTTCATCGTGTTCATCGACGAGCTGCACACGCTCGTCGGCGCGGGTGGGGCGGAGGGCGCCGTGGACGCGTCCAACATGCTGAAGCCCGCGCTCGCGCGGGGCGAGCTGCACGTCATCGGCGCCACGACCCTCGACGAGTACCGCAAGTACGTCGAGAAGGACGCCGCCCTCGAGCGGCGCTTCCAGCCGGTGTTCGTGGGCGAGCCCTCGGTCGAAGACACCATCGCCATTCTGCGCGGCCTCAAGGAGAAGTACGAAGTGCACCACGGCGTGCGCATCACGGACACGGCGCTCGTGGCGGCCGCGACTTTGTCGCATCGCTATATCGCCGACCGCTTCCTGCCCGACAAGGCGATTGACCTGGTGGACGAGGCGGCCGCGCGGCTGCGCATCGCGATCGACTCCTTGCCGCAGGAGATCGACGAAGTCGAGCGCAAAATCGTGCAACTCGAGATCGAGCTGCAGGCCCTCGCCAAGGAGAAGGACAAGGCGAGCAAGGAGCGCCGCACGAAGATCGAGCAGGAGCTGGCGGGCTTGCGCGAGCGGTCCAACGCGATGAAGGCGCAGTGGCAAGCCGAGAAGGACGCCATCACGTCGCTCCAGGCGAAGAAGGCCGAGCTCGAGAAGCTGCGCGCGGAAGCCGAGCAGGCGACGCGCCGCGGCGAGCTCCAGAAGGCCGCGGAGATTGGGTACGGCACGATCCCGGCGGTCGAGAAGGAGATCGCGAGCCTCGAGAAGCGGCTCGCCGAGATCCAGAAAAAGGGCAAGTACCTGAAGGAAGAGGTCGACGCCGAGGACATCGCGCAGATCGTTGCGAAGTGGACCGGGATCCCGGTGTCGAAGATGCTCGAGTCCGATCGGGAGCGGTTGACGCGGCTCGAGGCGGAACTGGGCAAGCGAGTGATCGGACAGCCGGAGGCGCTCGCCGCGGTGGCGAATGCCGTGCGGCGCGCGCGTGCGGGCATGCAGGACCCAAACCGGCCCACCGGCTCGTTCATCTTCCTCGGTCCCACGGGCGTGGGAAAGACGGAGACGGCGCGCGCGTTGGCGGAGTTCCTGTTCGACGACGAGCGCGCCATGGTACGGCTCGACATGTCGGAGTACATGGAGAAACACGCGGTCGCGCGGATGATCGGCGCGCCACCGGGTTATGTCGGGTATGAGGAGGGCGGGCAGCTCACCGAGGCGATCCGGCGCCGGCCTTATGCCGTCGTGCTGTTCGACGAGATCGAGAAAGCGCATCCTGACGTGTTCAACGTCCTGCTGCAGATCCTGGACGATGGGCGCTTGACCGACTCGCAGGGCCGCACGGTCGACTTCCGCAACGCCGTCCTCATCATGACGTCGAACGTGGGGTCACAGAACCTGCTCGAGGCCGAGCGCGTCGGCTGGGAGCAAACCGAAACCAAGGTGATGGACCTGCTGCGTCAGAGTTTCAAGCCCGAATTCCTGAATCGTGTCGACGACGTGATCATCTTCCGGCCACTGTCACGTGACGATGTCGCCAAGATCGTGGACATCCAGATCAAGCGGGTCGAAGCCCTGCTGCGCGAGCGCAAACTGACGATCGAGGTCACGCCGGCAGCGAAGCAGTTGGTCGTGGCGGAGGGCTACGATCCGGTGTATGGTGCCCGGCCGCTCAAGCGGGCGATCCAACGGCTGCTGCAGAACCCGCTCGCCATGGCGGTGTTGGAAGGGAAGTACCAGGACGGGGACCGCATCAAGGCTGACCGCGTCAAGGACGGGAACTCGCTCACGTTCGAGCGGGTCCGTGGCTGACCGGTCTGACGAGGGGATGACGGTGGCCCTCGAACAGGCTCGCCACGCGGCGAGTCTGGACGAGGTCCCCGTCGGCGCTGCCGTGATGCGGGACGGCCAGGTGGTCGCTCGGGCGCACAACGAGACCGTGCACCGCAGCGATCCCACGGCCCACGCCGAGTTGTTGGCGGTTCAGCGCGCGCTCCAGGCGCTCGGCACCGATCGCCTCGGCGATTGCACCCTCTATGTGACGCTGGAGCCGTGCGCCCAATGCGCTGGGGCGATCGTGCTGGCGAAGGTCGGGCGGCTGGTGTTCGGCGCCTACGACAACAAGGCCGGCATGTGTGGCAGCGTCGGAGATGTGGTGCGCCACGCCCGGCTGAACCACCGGCCGGAGGTGATGGGCGGTGTGGAGGCGGAGCAGTGCGGCGCCTTGCTCGAGGCGTTCTTCAAGGGGAAGCGCTGACGAGCTCGGGCCGCACGGTCAGGATCACTGTCGTACCCGCGCGCCCTCCGTGGACGTTGCCCAGCACCGCGGTCTTCCCGAGGGGTACGTTGAGGCGCGTCTGGAACGTGCCGGGGAACAGGTTGAGGCGTACGTTGAGTTGAACGGTCGCGCTGTCGCCCCGTCCTGAGATGCGCTCGATGTCGGCCTCTAGTCCTGCCGCGTACCCCAGCATCTGCCCCCCCCCGAGCATTTGCGAAACCGCGCTCCCTTCGATCCCGCTCACGACACCTTCGCCCACGAGTCGATAGCCGCGGAAGCGGAACAACTGGCGCAGCGTCGCCTCCACGTCCGCGATCGCCGGATCTGCCCCCGTGACTCCGTCGGCCTGAATCAGACGGAACGTGAGGCGCACCGTGGGTTGCGGGCGATCGTAGTTGGCGAGGACCCGCTCGATCTTGTCGAGGTTGTCCTTCGTCTCCCGCACGGTGATCGCGGTTCCCGCTACGCTGACCACGCCTTTCCCGGTGGGCCGGTCCGCGTATACGTAGGGGGAGATGAGGGCGGACGCGTCGCCGGGGCGCAGGTACTTGAGCTCGAAGGTCCGCGTGTCGAGGTCGGGCCCAGTGCCACAGGCGCCGAGCAACAGCGCGGTCACAGTCGCAAGGGACGCAGGCGCGTTCATGGCAATTCCTCCTCAATAGAACCAGATGACCACGATATCGGGATTGTCGGTGCGAAATACCGCGACGCTTCGGCCCGGCGGGGCTTCGACCGCGAGCCCCGAGCTCCCCGTTGAGGGCGGGGTGGGCGGTAGCCGGGGCACGACGGGTTCCGGCCGGCCGAAGAGCAGGGCTGTGAGCGTCGCAGCCGCCGCCAACGCCACCGCCGGCCACGCCCGGCGCCGGAGCGGCAACCGGTGCGTAGCCCGCCCGATCGCGTGGTCGGCCGCGAGCCGCGGCGCTGCGCTTCTCAGCGCATGGCGCAGCTCCCGCTCCGCCGTGCGGATGCGTTGCACCGCCGCGGAGCACTGCGCACATGCTCGCACATGCGCGATCAGCTCCGGCTCGGTCAAGTCGGCCTCGAGCATCATCTCCCGCGCCGCGGCGCAGTTCATCGCGTTCGCTCCTCCGCCAGCTCCGGGTGGCGGGCCAGGATGCGCGAGCGGAGTGTCCGCCGCGCCCGAAACAAGTGCGCCCGCACCGTGTTCGGATTCATGCCCAGCCGCTCGGCAATGTCCACCAGGGCAACCCCCTCGATGTCAGCGAGGTTGAACACCTCGCGCTGCCGCGCAGGCAGCTCCTGAAACAAGGCCGTCACCACCGCCGCGATCCGTGCTGCCTGCAGGGCCTCCACGGGATCCTCCGGCGGCGCTCCTCGCGGCGGCGGGTTCAGCGAGACGTCGCGCAACACGCGCAGGCGGCTTGCCAGCTGGCGGCGCCAGCCGAGGGCGGCATTGCGGGTCACCCGGTACAGCCATGTCGTGAACCGCGAACGCCCTGAGTAGCGGCCCAGGTAGCGGTACAAGCGAACCAGCACCTCCTGAGCCACATCCTCGGCGTCGTCCGGATGTCCCGTCTGCACCAGCGCCCAGCGGTACACCGTTCCGTGACAGCGCCGCAGTAGTTCGTCGCGCGCGGCGGCGTCGCCCGCCTGGGCACGCGGCAGGAGATCGGCTACGGCAGTTTCGAGTTGACGGGTATCGCTCAACCGCTCTCCGGAGTGGCGCCGCGCAAGAATGAGACGCGCGGCGGGGGCGGGGCGTTTACCGCGCTGCGGGCAGAGCGCGGACGGCTTCTCCCAGGGCATCGATCGCAGCCGTTAGCTGAGCGTCCGAGAGATAGGGCGCCGGCCCAAGACGGATCACGGCGCTGCGGTAATCGGTCAGCACTCCGCGCGCCCGCAACGCCGCCGAAAGCCGAGCGGCTTGCGGGCTGCCCAAGGCGAGAAACCCCCCGATGGCGCTGAGCGGCACCGACCGATCGCGGCTGATCGCGCGGGGATCGGCCCGGAGCGCATCGAACCCCGAGATCAGCCGCTCCACCTGATGTTGACTCAGCTCGCGCAGTTTCTCCGGCGTGAGCTTCTGGTCCTCGAAGAACCGGAACACCGCCGCCCCGCGATAATGACTCGTAAAGTCGTACGTCGCCCCCGCAAATCGTGCTGGCCCCGGGCCGTACTCGACACGGCCACTCGGGGCCTTACTGAGATCGGTAAACTCGCTGAACCACCCGGTCGCCACCGGCCGGAGCGTCGTATCGGCCGGAAAACGCAAGAACGCGTTGCCCGGCCCGAGTTGGCAGTATTTGTAACCGCCCCCCACGACATACGCTCGTTCTAGCCGTTCCTTCTTCAAGGAAAACGGCACGACGTTGAGCGCGTGATAGGCGTCGACCAGCAGCTCCGCACCCACACGTTCGCAGGCTTCGAGGACGGTCTGGAGGTGCGGCACGATGTGCGCATTGGCGTAGAGCACCGCTGAGACCAGCACCGCCGCGGTGCGATCATCCACAACCTGGGCGAGTCGCTCGGCGAGGGTGGCAGGCGGGTCTGTCACAACCTTCACAACCTCCACCCCTTCCTCCACCAACCTGTCTAATTGGCGACGAATCGTGTGAAACTCGCCGTCCGTCGTGATCAGCTTGGGACGCTTACGGAGGGGCAGGGCAGAGAGAAACCGCACGACCAGCTCATGTGTGTTCGGCGCCAGGGCGATCCGGTCGGGCGAGTCGTCGAGCAACCGTGCAAACCCACGCCTTACTTCGACGGCTTTGTTAAACGCCTGTTCCCATACGTCGTCCACGAATTCCGCCGTATCGAGCCACGCCTGCTGCTGCGCCTCGAACGCCACATCGGGCCACGCCTGGTGCGAATGACCCGTCAGGAGGATCCTCTGCGTGACCCGAAAACGTGTGTAGTGTTTGGCGAGCTCTTCGGGGTTGATCATGACGGCGGAGGACGGCGCAGGGCGGCGTAGGGCGGCGCAAGGTTCACAACTCGGACCTGATCGCCCAAAGGTCCGGGAAAGCGGCTTGGTTGAGCGTTGTTAGCAAATAGTCCGCACCTGCCGATCCGCCCGTCCCCGGCTTCGTGCCGATCGTTCGCTGCACCATCTTCACGTGCCGATAGCGCCACTCCATGAATCCCTCATCCAGATCGACGAGCCGCTCGCAGATCTGCGCCACACTGTGATTCTTCCGGTAGATGTCGATGAGGATGCGCTGCAACTCCGGCGAGGGCGTGAGCGGCTGCGTCACATCGCGTCCCAGTAATTCTCGTGGCACCGTGTATCCGTTGGCCGTGAGATACGCGAGAAACGCATCCCAGAGCATCGGCTGCGCGAAGCGCGCCTCCACGCGACGCCGATGCTCGCCGCCGGCCGGATAGCGCTCGAACGACGGGCGGCCCTTCTTGCCCAGCACGAACTCGATCTCGCGAAACTGATGTGACTGAAAGCCGCTCCCCGATTCGAGCCGGTCGCGGAATGACAGGAAGTTGAGCGGCGTAATCGTCTCGAGGACATCGATCTGCGCCACGAGCGTCTTGAGGATGGTGAGGATGCGCTTCAGGGTGTGGCCGGCGAGGGCGGTGTCATTGGCGCGCAGCAGGCGCTGCAGGTGGTCCAGCTCGTGCAGGACCTCCTTGAACCACAGCTCGTAGACCTGATGGATGATGACGAAGAGCGTCTCGTCGTGCTCGAGCTCGCCGGGGCGCGGCTGCTGGAGCGAGAGGAGCTCGTCGAGCTTCAGGTAGCTCGCGTATGTGACCGGCAAAGGGGCTCCCTGCTAAAGGCTCGGGAGCCTAAGCTAGCACCGCACCGTGAAGAGGTATAGCTGCCGCTGTGTCGGGTGGCGTATGGTGCGGAACGCGAATCCCAGATGTTCGAACATTCGCTCCCACGCGGGCAGCGGCAGGACCTGCACCGTGCGGGGCTCTGCGAGGTCGCGCAGCGCGTCGAGCAGCGCGGGGTCGCCGGGAAGCCGCCCCAGGCGTGCCGCCAATTCGGGATCGAGCCCGTGCAGCCGGCGGCGCAGCCCTTCGAGGTCGCGCGTCAGACGCGCGCGAAACGCGTTCCGGCCCGCGTAGGCGAGCTCGGCTTGCTCGTCGGCATCAGCGCCGTATACGTCCTCGATGATGAGGATGCGGCCGCCGGGTTTCACGAGCTGATGACAGAGCGCCAGGAAGGCGACTCGATTGAGACCGCTGGCGTCCGTGGCGCACAGCGGCACCGCTTGAAGGAAGCGGGGGAGAAGAAGGAAATCGGCGCGCAGCCCCTGCAGCGCCTCACCGATAGCCCGGCTGTCGAGCTCGAAGGGAGCCGTGAACGTCGCCCCATCCTGAACACCGCCGCGGCTCAGCTTGCATGACGCGATCGCCACGTCGGCCTCGGAGCGATCGAAGCCGTGGTACACGGCATCACGCCGCGTCGTGAGCGCCGCGAGCGTCAGGCCCCCGGTCCCGCATCCGAACTCGACGATGCGCGGCCGCGCGACCGGCGCCTGCAGCTCCTCACACACCAACTCTCGGAACGGCGTGTCGTCGAACAGATATGGCTGGAGCACATCACGGATCGCGGCCGCGCGAACGTCTTCCATCACCTGGCGCGGCTGGCGGAGCGGCGGGACAGCGGGCCGCCGGAGTGGGGCGCGGGGCGTGTACAGGCTCGGCGTCGTCACGCACACGGAAATGGCAAGAAGCGCGCCGAGTGGTGCGCGTGTCTGACCCAAGGTTCTGGTCACGCCGAAACGTTGCGCGTGCGCCGCTACGGGTTGCGCTGACGCCACACGGGGGATAACGGACGCTCAGGCCGCAGTTTAGCGCGTCGCGCCGGTTGATTGAGGGGGGGACCGCGACTAGTTTCTTCCCCGCGACCAGGACGGGTGGCCGAGTGGCTGAAGGCGCACGCTTGGAAAGCGTGTTAACGGGCAACCGTTACGTGGGTTCGAATCCCACCCTGTCCGTCTAGTCGTTTGTTTTTCCTGGGCGTCTCGGCGTCTGGGCGTCTAGTAGTTTGGACAGGTGGCCGAGTGGTTGAAGGCGCCGGTCTCGAAAACCGGTATGCCCGTAAGGGTATCGAGGGTTCGAATCCCTCCCTGTCCGTGATACAACGACGCCGGAGGACGGCGTGGGTCGGTGGAAGGCGGCGAACGCCTACGGTCCGGCGTCCCGGAGCGACCCGTGGAGCTTCCAGGCCATATAGCGAGTACGTCGCTGCTGCACCTCGAGCGCCGCGTACGCCTCCGCCGCGACGTAGCCGAGGGCGTTCGCCACCTCGAGGGCATATTCGAGCTCGGATAGCGACGCCACCGAGATATCCAGGAAGCGCCGGAACTCACGCCGCCCCTTTCTGGACGACCCTTCGACGATATTCGCAGCTGCTGAAAACGCCGCTCGGCGTGTCTGCGACGTCAAGCCGTAGAGTTCATGCTTAGGGAAGGATTGGGTTACCCGATACACGTCCAACACGAGCTGGTGACATTCCTTCCAGGCCAGGAGCCCCTTGTACGGTGCCATGCGGAACCGAACCTAGGATCCCTGGCGTCGGGCAGTAGCATCATTTATTCGCGCCTCGCACCCTTTCGCCGCCGTCCGCCGTCCTTCGCCGTCTTTCGGCGCCCTCCTTGAGTATCTGGAGCCTTGTTGCGGTCGCGTACGTCGCCGTGCGCACGGTCGCCGCCGGCGTGCTGCTCGTGCACGCCATCCGGCGGCGCGCGTCCGGCGTGCTGGCCGCGCAGGCGATTTCCGACGCGGCCGCGGCGCTGCTCGTCCTGGCGTATGCGCTCCACGAACTCCGGTCGGTGTTGGGGTGGCTGAGCGTGCCGCTCTTCTTCTACTACATCGGGTGGGAGGGGCTCGCGGCAGCGCAACGCATCAGCGCGATCGGCGAAATCCCGGACGAGCCGTTGTCCGACGCTGAGCTGCTCGCCGGGATGTGGCGGTGGGTCTGGGACCTGGGTGGCCTGGCTCCCGCCTTCATCATGGGGGGGTTGGTCGCCGGGTCAATGATCCTGCCGGGAGAATGGACGCTGCCTGGGACACCGTCGGCGTTGAACTGCACGCCGGCTGAGGTCCACGCGGGCAAAGACCTGATCCTCCGTATGAGGACGCCGCATGGCGGCGAGCTCGGCGTCTTCACCCCGCGGCGCGGCTACCTGATCATCCGAGCGCCGGTCGCCGCCGGCTCAGTGCCGCGGGCCGAGCGCTTCGAGTATCAACGGCTCCTGGCCCTCCCGACTGAGGCCTTCACCGCCCGGAAGCGTGATGCCCGCGCCGATGAGGCGGTCTTCACCGACGCCGGCGCGTACACGTTCAGCATGAGTGCGTACCAAGATCCGTCGTTGTCGTCCACGTGCGTCGTGGTTTACCGGCCGTGACCAGGCGCTACGGAGTCGACGCGACGATCGTGAAAGTGCTGCTCGTCGCTGACGTCGCTCCAGGAGCGCTCGCAACGAGCACGAAACCGCTGCCGGCCCGGTCGACGCTCAGGTCGCCGAAACTGGCGACGCCCGAAACCGCCGCCACGGTCTTCGTCCCGCTGAGAAATGCGCCGGCCGTGTTGTCGGCCAGCACGACCGTCACAGATCCCGAGAAGGTCACGTCGGTGTTGCCGAGCGTATCGCGCGCCACCACGGTGATGGCTGGCGTCATGGTCTGGGCGACGGTGCCGCCGGCCGGCTGGGAGACGAAGCCGAGCACGTCTGGTGTCGTGCCGCCGCCGGTTGAGATGCCGGTGACCACTTTCACGGTAGGGTCGCACGCCATGAGCGCGCCGACCACCACGAGTCCTGCCAGTTGCCTGAGGTGCATCGGGTCCTCCTTCCTCGTACTTTCGTCGCCGTGAGCTACCCCGTCCTCATCGCCGCCGAGCTGAAAGGCCTCCTGGAGCCAGACCAATTCGCGGGGCTCGACGTCACGTGGCTCCCGACCGACCACCCGATCGGCAAAGGCGACTGGGTGGCGATCGTCCCGCTCCTGTCACGCTGGGTGGGAGGGACCGAACTGAAGCACCTCCCCAAACTCCGCATCGTCGCAAACTGCGCCGTCGGTTACGACAACGTGGACGTCGTGGCCGCGGAAATGCGCCAGGTGATCGTGACCAACACGCCGGACGTCCTCACCGATGCGACGGCGGACCTCACCTGGACGCTGATCCTCGTGTGCGCTCGGCGCATCGTCGAAGCGATCGATCTGCTGCGTGGCGGCCAGTGGACCGGCTGGCATCCCGAGCAGCTCCTCGGCCTCGAGCTGCGCGGACGCACGCTGGGGCTCTTCGGGGCGGGACGCATTGGCCAGGCCGTCGGTCGCCGCGCGCTGCCATTCGGTCTTCGCATCATTTATGCCGCCCGCACACCCAAACCCGAATTCGAGCGCGACACGGGGGCCATGCGCGTCGATTGGACTCGTCTCCTCGCCGAGAGCGACATTCTGAGCCTCCACGCCCCGTCTACCCCGGAGACCAAGGGCCTCGTCAATCGCGAGACCCTGGCGCAGATGAAGCCGGGCGCGGTCCTCATCAACACCGCGCGGGGGGACCTGATTCGGGAGGAGGCCTTGGCGATCGCGCTGGAACAAGGCCGCCTCGGCGCCGCCGGGTTGGACGTCTACGCCGACGAGCCCGCGATCCACGCCCGCCTGCGCGCGGCCCCGCGGACAGTACTCCTACCTCATATCGGCAGTGCTACACACGACACGCGCCGCAAAATGGCCGCGATCGCGGTGGCGAACGTCCAGGCCGTTCTCAAGGGGGAGCCCCCTTTGACCCCGGTGTTTCGGTAGCTAGTTTTAGCGTTCGAGATGCCCCCCAAGTCAGAACGCACGATCCTCCTCGACGCCCGCGCGATGTCGCGGGCGTTGCAGCGTATGGCCGTGGAGGTCACGGAGCTGGCGCACGGCACGGCGGATCTCGTGCTGATCGGCATCCAGCGACGGGGCGTCGAGTTGGCGGAGCGCATCGCCAAGATGATCGAGAAAGAGGAGGGCGTGACGCTTCCTCGCGGCGCCCTCGACATCACGCTGTACCGCGACGACCTCGAGACGGTGGGACCAAAACCGGTCATCGGCGAGACGCGCCTGCCCGTCGATCTCACCGGCAAACACGCGGTCATCGTGGACGACGTGCTCTACACCGGGCGCACGGTGCGGGCCGCGCTCGACGAGCTGGCCGACTTCGGGCGTCCCCAGCGCATCTCGCTGTGCGTCCTCGTCGACCGCGGTGGGCGCGAGCTGCCGATCCAGGCCGACATCGTCGGCCAAGCCGTGAAAACGGTCCCCGGCGACCGCGTCGACGTCCAGGTCGAAGAGCTCGATGGCCGCGACCAAGTGGAACTCGTCCGGTGACCGCGAACCTCGGAAAAGACCTCACGGGCCTCGAGCACCTGACGCCTGAGCAGATTCGTCTGATTCTCGACACCGCGGAGCCATTCAAAGAAGTGTCGGAGCGGCCCATCAAGAAGGTCCCCGCGCTGCGCGGCAAAACGATCGTCAATCTCTTCTTCGAAGCGTCGACCCGCACTCGCATTTCATTCGAGTTCGCCGAAAAGCGGCTCTCGGCGGACACCGTCAACGTCGCCGCCACCGGATCGTCCGTTTCGAAGGGCGAAACCCTGGTGGACACGGCCAAAAACCTGGAGGCGATGCGGATCGACATGGTCGTGATCCGCCACCCGTCGTCCGGGGTGGCGGCGTTCCTCGGTCAGCGCATTCGCTCCAACGTGATCAACGCGGGCGATGGAAAACACGAGCACCCCACTCAGGCGCTCCTCGACCTCCTGACGATCCGCGACAAGCACGGCAAGATCGAAGGCCTGAAGGTGTGTTTGGTGGGCGATGTGCTGCACTCGCGCGTCGCCCGGTCCAACATCTGGGGTCTGACCAAACTCGGCGCCCAGGTCGGCGTGTGCGGTCCGCACACGTTGATGCCGCGGGGGCTCGAGGAGCTGGGCGTCAAGTTCTTCCCGCGAATCGAAGAAGCGATCGAGTGGGCGGACGTCCTCAATATCCTGCGGCTGCAGCTCGAGCGCATGGAGAAGGGATTCATCCCCAGCCTGCGCGAGTACTACCGCGTGTGGGGCGTGACGCCGGAACGGCTCGAGCGCGCGCCGCGCGCCATCACGATCATGCACCCGGGCCCGATGAACCGCGGCGTGGAAATCGATTCCCGCGTGGCGGACGGGCCTCATAGCGTCATCCTCGATCAGGTGACGAACGGCGTGGCCGTGCGCATGGCGGTCTTGTATCTGCTGGCGGGCGGCCGGCCCGAGCTCGCCGACGCCGCGAAACGAGGCGCGGAATGACGCGAGCCTTGCTGCTTCAGGGTGGCCGCGTGATCGACCCCAGTCGCGGGTTCGATCAACCTGCCGACGTCCTGGTGCTGGACGGGAAGATCGCGGGTGTCGGTCCGGGGATCGCGGCACCGGCGGGCGCCGAGGTCCGCAACGTCGCTGGCAAGATCGTCGCGCCCGGCCTGGTCGACGTGCACGTGCACCTGCGCGAGCCCGGCAATGAAGATGAAGAGACCGTCGCGAGCGGCGCTCGCGCCGCCGTCGCGGGCGGATTCACGGCCGTGTGCGCGATGCCCAACACCGATCCCGTGACCGACAATCAAGCCGCCGTCGGGTTCATCGTGCGGCAATCTGTCCGAGCGGGGCTTGCGCGCGTCTATCCCATCGGCGCGGTCTCGGTCGGACAACGCGGGGAGAAACTCGCCGAGTTCGGTGAGATGGTCGGCGCGGGGGCGGTCGCGGTTTCCGATGACGGCCGGCCCGTCGCCTCGAGCCACCTCATGCGCACGGCGCTCGAGTACGCTCGGACCTTCGGCATCCCGGTCGCCGACCACTGTGAAGACCCGACCCTCGCCGCCGGCGGCGTGATGCACGAGGGGCTTGTGGCGAGCCGGCTCGGGTTGAAGGGCATTCCCGCCGCGGCCGAGGCGATCATAGTGGGGCGCAACTGTCTGCTCGCCGATCTGACGGGCGGGCACGTGCACCTCTGTCACATGTCGACGCGCGGATCGGTCGAGTTGATCCGGCGGGCAAAAGCGCAGGGGATCCGCGTCACCGCCGAAGTGACGCCCCATCATCTCACGCTGACGGATCACGCCTGCGAAGGGTACGACACCCAGGCGAAGATGAATCCGCCACTACGCGAGGCGGCGGACGTCGCGGCGCTGCGCGCCGCGCTCAAAGAGGGCGTGATCGACTGTATCGCGTCGGATCACGCGCCGCACGCCTATGACGAGAAGGAAGCCGCGTTCGACGACGCGCCCTTCGGGATCGTCGGGCTCGAGACGGCGTTCGCGGTCGCCAACACGGAGCTAGTCCGGGGCGGCGTGCTCACGCTCCCCGAGCTGATTGCACGGATGAGCACCGAGCCGGCGAAGATCTTTCACCTGCCGGGCGGCACGCTCGCGGTCGGCGCGCCGGCCGACGTTGTCGTGCTCGATCCCGCGGTACCGTGGACCGTCGATCCGGCGGCGTTCCGCTCGAAGAGCCGCAACACGCCGTTCGCGGGACGCGCCCTCACCGGTCGGGCCCTGCTGACCCTCGTCGCGGGGAAAACGGTCCACGACGTCGCTGCGCCTCCCCCCTCGGCCCCATGAACGCGAACGCGGCGGCTCGGCGCATGGCGCTGTGCTGCCGCCAGCTCGCGGCCGGTGGATTGATCGCAGGGCGCGACGGCAATCTGTCCGTGCGGCTCGGGCCGGACCGCGTGCTCGTGACGCCGAGCGGCCTGATCAAGTCGTTACTCACCCCAGGGGACATGGTTGAAGTCGATCTGTCGGGGCGCCGGCGTCGCGGGCGCCGCAAACCTACGAGCGAATTGGACTTACACCTACGAATCCTGAACAAGCGTCCCGACGTCGGAGCCGTCGTGCACGCGCATCCTCCGGCGGCCACGGGGTTCGCCGTTGCGGGGGAGACGATTCCCGCTAATCTGTTGCCAGAGCTTATCTTCCTGGGTGGAACACTCGACCAGGCGTGGATCCGGATGGAGACTCTAGAGCACGCGGCGCGACGGGAGAAGGATGCCTAAGGGGTCCTCGAAGAGTACCGCGGCCATTCAGCGGTTACTGGAAGAACGCCGCCAATACGAGGCGTGGCTCGCGCGCATTAACGCCGCGGGGGACGCGGCGCCGGAGCACGTGCGCGTACGCGTACGCGCCGACTACGAGGCGCGCCTCCAGGCGGTGACCGAGGAGCTGAAGGCGCATGCCGACGCCGGTCGCCAGCTCGTCGCCCAACGCAAAGAGTTCTTCATCGAGTTGAAGAGGAAGGAAAAAGCCGCCGCGGAGCGCCTGGCGGAGACCGAGCTGCGCCATGCGGTCGGCGAGTACGACGAAACCCAGTGGACCCAGGTCCACAAGGACGCGCTCGCGGAGCTGCTGGCGGTGCGTGAGGAACTCCAGGAAGTCGCGCAGGACATCGAGAAACTCGAAGAGCTCGATACCATGGTGCGCGCGCGGCCGGCGCCGCGCGTCGGCTCGCCGCCCAAGCCGGCCGCGAAGAACGACGACCGGCGGAAGCCGGCCCCTTCGCCCGTCGACGAGTTGGCATTCCTCAAGTCCGTCACCGAGGACGAAAAGGCCGCGCCGTCGCCCAAACGGGCGAGCGGCGCGCAGTTTCAGCCTGCGATTCCCGGGGATCCGCCGCGGGGTGCGCCCATGTCGTCCAGTGCCCTCACGCCCTCCGCCAGCCTCAACGACGACGCCGAGGTCGCGAAGACGCTCAAGTGCAGAGAGTGCGGGACGATGAACCTGGCGACCGAGTGGTACTGCGAGAGCTGCGGGGCGGAGCTAGCGGCTCTGTAGTTTTTTCAGGAGCGCCGCCAACCGCGACTTGTGTCTCGCCGCATTATTCCGATGGATCAACCCTTTGCGGGCGGCCCGGTCGAGCAAACGGGAAGCAATGGCGTACGCGGCTGTCGCGGCGGCGGCTGTGGTGGCCACGCGGACGTGTTTCACGGCGGTGCGCAGCGCGGAGCGCTGCGCCTTGTTACGCACCGTGCGGGTGCGCGCCTGACGCATGGCTTTCTTCGCGGACTTGATCTTCGGCACTAGGTTCTCCTCGGGTGAGGCGCGGAAACTAGACGCTAAGTTGCATGGGGTCAAGGCTATGCATTATCTTTTGCGGTCACCGACCCCGGAGTCAGGCTATCTCCTTCGACTTCCTTCTGCTGGCCCCGGTGTTGCTGTTCTCCATGGTGGCCCACGAGTACGCCCACGCCGAGGCGGCCTACCGGCAGGGCGATGACACGGCCTACATGCTCGGGCGGCTTACCCTGAATCCCCTCAAGCACATCGACCCGATCATGTCGATCATCGTCCCGTTCATCTTGTGGAAGATCGGGGCGCCGCCGTTTGGGGCTGCGAAGCCCGTGCCGGTGAATCCCCGGAAGTACCGCAAGTTCGTGCGGGGAGACATCATCGTGTCCCTGGCGGGCATCGTCGTGAACCTCGGGCTATTCATCCTATGTACGGCCCTCTTCCCACTGGCCGGCCTTGCGGCCCAGGCCGCGCCCGCCCTCGCGGGCAGCTTCGAGCTGGTGCAGCGCATGCTGTTTCATGGGATGTGGCTCAACCTCGTGCTGGCTTTCTTCAATCTGATACCGGTCCCGCCGCTCGACGGCAGTCACGTCTTTTACCACTTGCTCCCTCCCGGCGCGGGCCTGCGGTACCGCAACCTGTACGCCTTCGGTTTCCTTCCCGTCATGGCGTTGATCTGGATCTTCCCGGGGGTGCTGCACGTGCTGCTCTTCCCGGCGGTGGTCCTCCTCGACCTTGGGAAGGGTCTGGTGGGTGGCTACGCACTATCTTCTTGGGTGACCTCGTTATGACCACGCCATCACCCGTCATGCGCGACGCCTCGGGCTTCGTCATCGAGCTGGAGCAGTTCTCCGGCCCCCTCGACCTCCTGCTGCACCTGATTCGCGAGGACGAGGTCGACATCACCGACCTCCCGATCTCGAAGATCGCGGACCAATTCCTGGCGGTGATCGGCGATCTCGGGCTCAACCAGGCGGCCGACTACCTCGAGATGGCGGCTCGGCTGCTGCGAATCAAGGCGCAGATGCTGTTGCCGCGCCGTCTCGGCGACGACGAGTGGGAAGATCCCCGGGCCGAGCTGGTGCGGCGGTTGCTCGAGTATCAGCAGATCCGCGAGCTGGTCGACTGGCTGGCGCGCGCCGCCGCCGTGCGCGCCGAGCGTTTCGGCCGTGGCTACGAAGCGCCGCCCCCCGATGCGCCGCCCGCGCCGCTGCAAATCGATCTCAACGACTTGCTCGCCGCCGCGGAGCGCGTCATCGCGCTGATCCCCGAGCCGATGCTGCACCGCGTGGTGCCCCGGCCCCTCGACGTCGAAGGGGCGCTCGCGAAGATCCACGCCCTCCTGGCCGAGCGCGACACGTTCGGGTGGAGCGATGTGGTCGGTCCGGGCGCGACGATCGTCGACGTGCTGTCGGCGTTCATCGCGCTGCTCGAGCTGGCCAAGCGCGGCACGCTGACGCTGACCCAGCCCGAGCCTTTCGCCCCTCTGGTGATCCGGCGTGAGTCCCCTCGCGAAGCTGCTTGAAGCGGCGCTGTTCGCCGCGTCGCGCCCGCTGACGCTCGAGGAGCTGGGGTCGCTCGAGCCCGAGAGCGGGGAAGCCGCGCTGCGCGTGGCCCTCACGGAACTGCGGTCCGCCTACGGCGAGGATCACGGCGTGGAGTTGGCGGAGATCGCCGAGGGCTGGCAGTTCCTCACGCGGCGCGAGTACGCCGAGGCGATCGACCGCGCGCAGTTCGCGCTGCGTCCGCGCCGTCTGTCGCCGGCGGCTCTGGAAACGCTCGCGATCATCGCCTACCGCCAGCCGGTCGGCCGCGTGGAGGTCGACGAGATCCGCGGTGTCGACTCGGGGGCGGTAATCGACAAGTTGCTCGAGCGCGGGCTCGTCGAGATCGTCTCGCGCGGCGAGGGACTGGGGCGGCCGCTGCTGTACGGCACCACACCGCAGTTCCTGGAGATTCTGGGGCTCAAGAATCTGGAGGAGCTGCCGCGGCTCGAGGAGCTGTCGGTCGCGCTCCGGCCGCCCACGCCGGCAGAAGAACCCGAATGAGTTTGATGCGCCTGCAGCGCGCTCTGGCGCGCGCGGGCGTCGCGTCCCGCCGCAAGGCCGAGGACCTGATCCGCGCGGGACGCGTGCGCGTGGACGGTCAGACCGCCACCATCGGCTCGAGCGTCGACCCCGATTCTCAACGCATCACCGTCGACGGGCAGACGGTCCGCACCGCCACACGCACCACGTGGATCGCGCTCAACAAACCGATTGGCTACGTGGTGAGCCGCTCCGATCCTGAAGGCCGCCGCACGGTGTTCGACCTCCTCCCCAAGGTGCCCGGTCTCACGTACGTTGGACGGCTGGACCTGATGACCTCGGGTCTCCTGCTCCTCACGACCGACGGGGAGGCCGCGCACCGGCTCATGCATCCCCGCTACGCAGTGGCAAGGACGTACTGGCTGGGGGTGCACGGGACGGCAGCCGCCGAGGTGCGGGCGGCCTTGGCCACGCGCATCGTGATCGACGGCCGCCCCGTCCGCGTGGTCGAGAGTCGTGTACGGTCGGTGAAAAAGGCGCTCGAGGTCGAGCTGACGCTCGCGGAAGGGCGCCAGCGCATCGTGCGACGCATCGCGGAGCAGCTGGACTGGAAGGTCGAGTGGTTGCACCGCGTGTCGTACGGCCCGGTGCACCTCGGGAAACTGGCGGAGGGTCGTTGGCGCGCGCTCACGGCGCGAGAGATCGAGGCGATCGGGCACATGAAAAAGTAGATGATGGCCATCGACACGGCAGGACTGGACAAGGCGCTCGGTGCGATCGGGACCACGTTCCGATTGACACGCCTCTACCCGCCCACCCATCCGGCGGTGCAGGAGGGACTGCGCCAGATCGCGGCCGGACTCCCCGGACTGGCGGCACTCGGGACGGTCGAATGGAAGATCGGTGCGACGGGACTGCATTGGCATGGGCAGCACCTGCTCGCGCGCAACACGCAGGTCGCCGAGCTGGCGGGCTTGCTCTACGCGCGGGGCGTGCGGGCGATCCAGGTCAATCCCGGCGTGACCCCCGAGCAATGTCTCGCCTTGTTCGGCGTGGCGATCGGCACGATCGGCCCCGACGACGCCGCGTTGGGCCGGATCACGTTGTTGCTCGGACGGCGGGCGAGCCAACGCATGTCGACCGCCCGCGCGTCTGTCGCGGTGCCCGCGCCAGCCGCCACGCCGCCGCCGCCACCTCCGGTCGAGATGGCCGCGCCGGCGCCGCCGCCGCCCGCGCCCCCCGCGCCCCCCGCGCCCCCCGCGCCCCCCGCGCCCCCTCCACCACCAGGGCCCGAGGCGGTGGCGCCGGGGCGCGCCAGCAGTCCCGTGTTTCGGCCCGACGCGCTGCCCGCCGATCTCGAGGCGAAGCGCGCGGTGTCCGGGTTGCTGACGGCGCACACGGTCGAAGAGCAGCGCTCGAGAGTAGAGCAGCTGCGCCAGCTCACCGGCGCGCTCCTCGCGCTACGCAACATCGGCGCGATCGCGGAGATCATCGCGGGACTCGATAAGGCGCTGAGCGAGGTGCAGGATCCGGTGGCGCAAGAGGGCATCGGCGACGTTGCCGCGGCGCTCACCGACGATTCGATCGTCGAACGGATGGTGGCCCGTCTGGGCGAAGCTCGTGTCCCTCCCGTCGAGCGGGAGCATCTGGTGGACGCCGTGGGCGCGCTCGCAGCCGTGGCCGCCGGGCCCGTGCTGGACGCCTACATCAATGCGCCGGCGGAGCTGCGGGAGGCGTATCGCGCATCGATGCGCGCGGCGGGAGAGCGGGCGCTCGAGACGCTGCAAGACCGGCTCGCGAGTAAGGTTCCGGAAGTGGCCGCCGCGGCCGCCGAGTTTCTCGGGCTCACGGGGAGCCCCCAGGCGGTGCAGCTGCTCATCGGTATCAGCCGCCACGCGGACGAGCGGGTGCGGGAGGCGGCGTTGCTCGGCCTCGCCGAACTGGGCGGGCGGGAGGTGTCGCGGCCGGCGATGCCGGCGCTCAAGGATGAATCGGTGCTGGTACGCATGGCGGCGGCGCGGGCGATTGCCGCGGCGGGCGATGCCGGAGCCACGACCGTGCTCATCCGGCGGTTGGAGCAGGAGGCCGACGAAGGGGTATTGGCTGCGTTGCTGAAAGCCATCGGTCAGCTCGGGGCGAAGGAAGCCCTCGAGGTCCTGGCCAAACACGCCGAGCCGGGCGGCAGGCCGCGGCGCACGCCGTACGTGCGCGCGGCCGCGGTCGAAGGTCTGGCACGGCTCGACCGGCCCGAAGCGCGGGCCCTCTTGGAGCTATATGCGCGTGACAAGGAGCCGACGGTGAAGCGGGCGGCGGAGGCGGCGTTGCGATGACGACGCGCGCGGCGAAACCCAGCGACGCGGTCCTGACCCAGAGCATCACGAAGGAAGTCGCGAAGCGCGTCGTGGGGCAGGAGATGATGGTGGAGCGGCTGTTGATCGGCTTGCTCACGGGTGGGCACGTGCTGCTCGAAGGCGTCCCGGGACTCGCGAAGACACTCGCGGTGAAGACGGTGGCGGAGTGTCTGCGCATCACATTCTCGCGCATTCAGTTCACGCCCGATCTGCTGCCGGCCGACGTGATTGGCACGATGGTGTTCGACCAGAAGTCGCAGGAGTTCTATCCGAAGAAAGGCCCGCTCTTCGCGAATCTCGTCCTCGCCGACGAAATCAACCGCGCCCCAGCCAAGGTGCAGTCGGCGCTGCTCGAGGCCATGCAGGAGAAGCAAGTCACGATCGGCGGGGAGACGTTCTACCTGGGTGAGCCGTTCCTCGTGCTCGCCACACAGAACCCCATCGAGCACGAGGGTACCTACCCCCTCCCCGAAGCGCAGCTCGACCGCTTCATGCTCAAGATCCGGGTGGGATACCCGTCGCGCGACGCGGAGAAGGAGATCGTGGGACGCATGGCCTCCGGTCGCCCGATCGAAGTGCAGCGCATCGCCGAGGCGGACGACATCCTCGCGGCCCGCAGCGCCATCGCCGAATTGTTCATGGATCAGAAGGTGGTGGACTACATTGTGGACGTGGTGCGCGCGACGCGCGAGCCGGCCGCGGTGGGACTCGCCGAATTGAAGCCGTTGATCGCGTTCGGCGCGTCGCCGCGTGCTTCCATTTATCTGGCGCAGGCCGCGCGCGCGCACGCGTACCTGCGCGGTCGCGCCTACGTGGTGCCGGAGGACGTCAAGGCGATGGCCCCCGATGTGTTGCGCCACCGTGTGTTGTTGACGTTCGAAGCGGAGGCCGAGGACGTGGATACCGACCGCGTCATCACCAAAATCCTCGAGGCGGTGGGCGTGCCGTGACGTACTCGGGAGGAGAGCGCCGGAGGGAGGTAACGTCGCCGGTGCGGGCGCGCCGGCGGGCGGTAACTCCCGAAGTGCTGAAGCACGTGAAGGGGATCGAGCTCCGGGCCCGCAATCTCGTCAACACCCTGTTCACCGGCGAGTACCGCTCCGTCTTCCGCGGTCAGGGGATCGAGTTTGCGGAAGTGCGCGAGTACCAACACGGCGACGACTTCCGCGCCATCGACTGGAACGTTTCGGCTCGCATGGGCCATCCATTCGTCAAGACGTTCATGGAAGAGCGCGAGCTCACGCTGCTCTTGATCGTGGACCAATCGGGATCGCTGCATTTCGGCCGGCCCTACACCAAGGCCGGTCTCGCCGTCGAGGTCGCCGCCGTCTTGGCGCTGGCGGCCGCGCGGCACAACGACCGCGTGGGCGCCCTGCTGTTTGCCGACGCGCCGGAATACGTGGTGCGTCCCGCCAAAGGCCGCGCCCACGCGCTGCGCGTCATCCGCGACCTCGTCGCGTTCGCGCCGCGCGGTCGCGGGACGAATCTGGGTGGCGCGCTGCGCTACGCCGCCAAGCTGCTGCGACACCGGGCGATCGTCGTGGTCCTCTCGGACTTCCGCGCCGAGGGCTGGGAGGACGCGTTGGCGCAGGTTGCCGCCAGGCACGAGGTCGTCGCCATCACCGTGGACGATCCGCGCGAGTACGAGCTCCCCGACGCCGGCTGGGTCGAACTCCAGGATCAGGAGACCGGGGAGCGGGTCCTCGTGGACACGAGTCACGCGCCGACGCGTCTGCGGATTCGCGTCGCGGCCGAGCGCCTACAGCAGGAGCGCACCCGCAAGTTGGTCCAGGCCGGCGTGGATCGTGTCGCGTTGCAAACCACCGTGCCCTACGGCGTACCGCTGCGGCGGGCGTTCGCCGAGCGGGCGCGCCGCATGTCGCGGTGACGATGAACGCGGTCGTTCTGGCGGCGCTGCTGCAGGGGGGAAGTGGTTGGGTCGCCGTCAGTCCCCGGCCCACCGTCGGCGACACGATCTGGCTGGAGCGCACGGTGACCACGCCGGCCGGCTGGCGCGTGCGGGTCGCGAAACTCGACCCGGGCCCGCAGACGGAGCCGCTCGGCGACCCGGTGGTCGTGCGTGCGGACGGCGGATGGACGATCCGCTATCCGGTCGTCGCGTGGGCGCCGGGCGTCGTGTCGGCGGACATGCCGCCGCTCTGGCGTCTGGGCCCCGACGGGAGCGCCGATTCGCTGCCCGGAGGCACGGCCACGTTCCGCGTGGCCAGCGTCATCCCTGATAGCATCACGACTCCCGCTCCGCAGCCGGCCTTGGGGCCCCTGCGGTTGGCGCGTCGCACGCCCCTGCCCACGCTCGCCGCGGTGCTGCTGTCGGCCGGAGTGTTCGTCGGCATCGTCGCCTGGCGGCGCCGGTCCCCGCGCGCCGCCCGCGTGGCCGCAGACCTGGAGCTCGACCCGGAGGTCGGCGACCCGCGCTGGGTCGCGGCCGGCGAGCCGAGGGCGGTGGCGGCGCGCGCGTCGCACCGGTTGCGGCACGCCATCGCCCAGGCGGTCCCCGAGGCGCATGCCGCGCTGAGCACGTCCGAATGCCTGGCGGTTGTGGAGCGCGCCAAGCCGAATGCGCCGCTGCGGCAGCTGCGGGAGCTGCTGGGCGCGCTCGACCAAGTGGCGTTCGCGACGGCGCATGGGGTGGACGTCGGTCCGATCGCAGCCCGCGCACGCGCACTCGCCGAGGAGTTCGAGCCATGACCTTCGCCCGGCCGGCGCTGCTGCTGCTGCTCGCCCTTCTGCCGCTCTGGTGGTGGTGGCGGAAGCGGCGGCTGGCGCGCACGGAGGGGGCCCCGATGAGCGACGTGCGGCCGGCCGCGGGGCCGGTGGAGCGGCTCTGGATCGCGCGGCTCCCCGCCACGCTGCGATCGGTGTGCCTTGGTGCTTGGATCGTGGCCGCGGCGGGACCGCGCGTCGGCTCGGCGCGCGCCGAGCTCCATAGCGAGGGGATCTCGATCGTCCTCGCGCTCGATCTCTCGAGCAGCATGCTGGCGGAGGACTTCGCGCCCGCGAACCGGCTCGATGTGGCGCGCCGGACCGCGATCGATTTCGTGCGCGCCCGCAAGTCCGACCGCATCGGGCTCGTGGCGTTCGCCGGCCAAGCGCTCACGCAGGTGCCGATTACGACGGACTACGCGGTGTTGGAGGAGTCGATTCGGCACCTGCGGATCGGCATTCTCGAGGATGGCACGGCGATCGGGACCGGCATCGCGACGGCGGCCAACCGGCTGCGCCGCGCGCCGGGAAAAAGCAAGGTGATCATCTTGCTGACGGACGGCGAGAACAACGCCGGCACCGTGGACCCGCGCACGGCGGCGCACGCCGCGGCGGCGTTCGGCATCCGCATCTATACGATCGGCGTCGGGACCGTGGGCGAGGCGCCGGTGCCCACGGGCCAGGGACCCCTCGGCCTCCGGTATCAGACGATGCCGGTCAAGATCGACGAACAGCTGCTGAGCGAAGTGTCGCGCACGACCGGCGCGCGCTACTTCCGGGCGACCGACGCGGCGTCGCTCGCCAACATCTTCGGAGAGATCAATCGCCTCGAGAAAACGCCGGTGCAGCACCTCGTGTACCGGCGCTACGACGAAGCCTACCGCTGGCCGCTCGGCCTCGGGCTCCTCGTCCTCGCCCTCGAGCTGGTCGTCTCCGCGACGTTCGCCGTGCGGGTTCCATAAATGACGATGCCCTAGATGACGTTCGACGCGCCGATCCTCGTCGCCCTGTCGCCGCTCCTCGCCGCCGCGGTGTGGTTCGCGGCCGTGTGGGCGCGGCGCGCGCGCATCCGCCGCGCGGCGGCCTGGTCTGAGCAGACAGCGCGGATCGCGCGCGCCGCGGGCCGCTTCGGGGCCGGCTCGTTGGGCTTCGCCGCGGGCCTCGCGGCGGTCGCCCTCGCCGGCCCGCGTTGGGGTGAGGAGAAGATCGTCACGGAGACGCGGGGGCTGAACCTCGTGATCGCCATGGACGTGTCGCGCTCGATGCTCGCCGAAGATGCGTCCGGGAGCCGGCTCAATCGCGCGCTGCGCGAGGCGCGACGTCTCGTTCAAGACCTGGACGGGGACCGGCTCGGCCTCGTGGCGTTCGCGGGGACGAGCTACATCCTCTCGCCGCTCTCCGTGGACGGACCTGCCCTCACGCTCTATCTCGATGCGCTCGATCCGGACGTCGCGTCCGAGGGCGGAACGTCGCTCGCCCCGGCCCTCGCCCAGGGTGCGGACCTGCTGCGCGCCAGTCCGGAGATCGCGGACCGCGTGCTGGTGGTCTTCACCGATGGTGAAGGACACGATTCGCTCGCGAGTTCGGCGCGAGAGGCGCGGCGGCTCGCAGAGGTCGGCATCCATCTCATCCTCGTGGCCGAGGGAGGGCGCGAGCCCGTCCGTATCCCCGTGCGCGACGAGCGAGGCACGTTGGTCGCGTGGCAGCGGGACGCCGATGGCAACGTGATCGAGACGGCGCGGGAAGACGCGGCCCTCGGGGTCATCGCCGACGCGGCACAAGGCACCCTCGTCGCGGCCGAGTTGCCGGATCAGGCGGGCGCCGTGCGCGATCTCGTGGCGTCGTACAAACGCGCCACCGCGACCGAGAGCCGGACCCAGCGGGGGCGGCCGCGCGCGTGGATCCCGCTGCTGCTCGCGCTCGCAATGCTTGGCATGCAGACGGCGACACGCCGCACCGCCGCGCTCATCGCTCTCACGTTGTTCGCGGTGCTCCCCGCCGGCGCGCAGCAGGCGCCGAGCCCCCCCCCGGTACCGCCGCGGCCGCGGTCGGCTGCCGAGAAGGCGTGGGATCGCGGCAACGCCGCCGAGGCCGCGCGCGCTTACGCGGCGGAGCTGTCGCTGAGCCAGGACGATGACACGGCGTGGTATAACGCGGGGACCGCGGCGCTGGCGGCCGGTGACGCCGACGCCGCGCGCGCCGACCTGGCGCGCGCCGCCGCCTCGCTCGACCCCGATATCCGGTTCCGGGCGCTGTACAACCTCGGGCTGCTCGGCCTCGCGCAGGCGCGCACCGACACGGCGAACCGCGACGCGCATCTCGCCAACGCGGAGCGAGCCTACCGCGAAGCCTTGCTCCTCAGGCCCCGGCACCTGCCGGCCAAGTGGAATCTCGAGCTCGTGAATCGGATGCATCGGTCGTCGTCGAACCGTCCCAATCCGCGGCCCTCGCCGACGCCGTCCGGTGGGGCGCCGCCGGATCAAACGCGTGGCAGCGGCGCCTCGCCGCCACCGCCGCCGAGCGGCGCCTCGGGAGGTGGGCTCAACGAGGCCCAGGCGGATCAAGTGCTGCGGTCGATCGGCCAAGAGGAGTTGCGCACGCGGCGCGACCGCACCGGCCGCAACCGGCGCGCCCTCGCCGCCGGAGTCAAGGACTGGTGACCGCCGCGCTGCTCCTCGCGGCGCTTTCGGCCGTCACGCTGCAGGGTGCTGAAGTGACCGCCACCGTGGACCGCACGCGGCTCGCCGTGGGCGAGGAGCTGATGCTCACCGTGCGCGCGCGCACACGCTCGACGGACGCGCTCGAGATCGCGCTTCCCCCGCTCGCCGGTTTCGCGATCGTCGGCTCGCGCGACCTCACCGAAGTGGCGATGAGCGGGACGGCGGGTCCGGTACGGACTACCGTGCGCGAGCTCCAGCTACGCGCCGAGCAGGCGGGGGCGATCTTGATCGGCCCGGTGCACGTCCGTCAGGGCGAGAGCGCCGTGTCGACCGAGCCGATCCTCATCACGGTGGACGCCGCCCCCGCGGGTGTCGCCACGGCCCTCAGTCCACTGGTGCGGTCGCTCCTCGAGAGTGCGCAACCGCCGCGACGCGCCGACGACGTGGCCCTCACCGTGATCGTCCCCGACGACACGGTCTGGGTGGGTCAGCAAGTCGATCTCATCGCCGCAGCGTGGGTGCCGCGCGATCTGCGCGAGCGCATGCGCCGGGCTCCCCTGCTGACGCTCACCACGCCGGAGGGAGTATGGGCGTACCCGCCGGCGACGCCGATGGGCGTCGCCGCCGCGCGCCAGGTGGGCGGCAAGTGGCTCGACCTGTTCATCACGCATCAGATCGTGTTTCCCCTCGCCGCGGGCCGCATCACCGTGCCTCCCGCCTCGGTCGACTACGCGGTCCCCGTGACCTTCTCGTTCTTCAGCCGCGAGGAGCGCTACACGCTGCGCAGCGATTCCGTGAGCGTCGTCGTGCTGCCCTTGCCCGCCGCCGGCCGGCCCGCGGGCGACCGCGGCGTGGTGGGGCAGGCTCTCACGCTCGACCTGCGGATCGAGCCGCCGGAGGCACGCGTCGGCGAACCGCTCGAGGTAGCGGCCACGATCAGCGGCGTCGGCAACGTGGCCCTCTGGCCGGAACCGGTGCTGCGTTGGCCGGCTGGGTTCCGCAGCTATCCGGCCGAGACTGAAGTGCGCCTCGACCCGCAGCAGGGACGGATCGCCGGGAGCAAGACCTTTCGGTTTCTTGCGGTGCCGGACTCCGCGGGCAGTGTCGTGCTGCCCGAGGTGCGATACGACTACTTCGACATTGCGACGGGCAAGTACCAGGTGACGGCCGCAGCGCCACGCGTGCTCGCGGTTGCGGCGGGCGCAGAGCCGCGCGCGGCCCGCGCGCTGCCGCCGCTGCTCCCCGTCGGGCGCGAGCCCTGGGCCGATCGCGCGCTCCGCGCCCTCGGCGTGCCGGGGTGGCTCGCCGTGTTGTTCCTGCCACCGCTCGCCGTGTGGCTCGGGCGGCGACGTCCCCAGGCGGCGGCAGCGCCCCAAGCGGACACCGCGGCCGTCGCCGCGGGCACTCGGCTGGGGCGGCTGGAGCACGAGTTCCTCGCCGTGCTGGCGAGCCATGTCCCCGACGCCTTCGCGCGGGACGGCGACGGTCTGGCCCAGGCGCTCCGCGCCGCCGGCATCGATAGCGCGGTGGCCGACCACGTGAAGCGCCTCCGCGACCGGCTGCGCGCGGCGCGCTACGGGCCTCGCGGCCTCGGCGACGCCGCGGAGCTGGCAGCAGAAATCGAGCAGGTGCTGCGCGTGCTCGGGGCTGAAGCCGGGGGAGGACGGCGCCACCGGACCCTGGTCGCCGTCCTGCTGCTGGCGGCGGCGGCTTCGGGCCTCGACGCGCAAGCGCGCAGCGCGGAAGCATTGTACGACGCGGGGGCGCTGCGCGCGGCGGCCGACTCGTTTGCGGCGCGGGCTGCCGCGGAGCCTCGTGTCGCCGCGCATTGGTACAACCTCGGCGCCACGCTCTATCGCGCGGGTGCCGACGGCAAAGCCACGGCAGCCTGGACGCTGGCCACGCGGCTCGCGCCGCGCGAGACCGTGATCCGGCGGGCGCGCCGCCTGCTCCCGGCTCCTGACCTCGCCACCGACCAGCTCCTCGCGGTCGGCTGGGCGACGCCCGCGGAGTGGGCGCTGATCGGGGGCGGGGCCTGGGTGCTGTTCTGGCTCCTGGCGCTGGCCGCGGGAGGAAGAACGCGGCGCCAGGCGGTCACGATGGTCGCTCTGGGCGCCGTAGCACTCGGCGCGGCGGTACTGGGGGCGGCCGAATGGCAGCGTCGGGAGCGAGTCGTTGCCGTCGTTGTGGCGAGCGAGGCACCGGTCCGCGCCGCGCCATATGGAGGCGCGAGCGCGGCGGCGACGGTGCACGCCGGCGCGGCGCTCGTCGTGGGCCGCCGCTACGGCCGCTGGGTGGAGGTCCGCCGCCCTGACGGGGTGCGCGGGTGGGTGCTGGCGGGCGAGATTGTACCGCTGTGAGTGCTCCTCCCCGCACACCATCGCGCGTGCAGGTACTGCCCGCGCAGGTCGCCGACCAGATCGCCGCCGGCGAGGTGGTCGAGCGGCCGGCGTCGGTCGTGAAGGAACTCGTCGAGAACGCCCTGGACGCGGGGGCGGGAACCGTACGCATCGAGCTCGAGGACGGCGGCAAGACGCTGATCCGCGTGAGCGACGACGGGCAGGGGATGGATCCCGAGGACGCCGCCACGGCGCTGCAGCGTCACGCCACGAGCAAGATCCACGCGGCAGCCGATTTGATCGGCGTCGCGACGTTCGGGTTTCGCGGTGAAGCGCTTCCCGCGATCGCGTCGGTCTCCCGCTTTGAAATCGAGACGTCGCCCGACGGAGTGACCGGAACGCGCCTCCGCGTGACCGGGGGCAGGGTCGAGGCGAGAGAAGGCGCCGTCCGGCAGCGCGGCACCACGATCACGGTCCGCGCCCTGTTCTTCAACACGCCGGCGCGCCGCAAATTCCTCCGCGCCACGCCGACCGAGACGCGCGCCGCCGCCGAGGTGGTCACCGTGCTCGCGCTCACGCGCCCCGACGTCGCGTTCACGCTGACGAGCGACGGGCGCGAGTTGCTCGACTGCCCACCCACCACGCAGCGCATCGATCGCGTGCGCGGGTTGTGGGGCCGGGAGCTGGCCGAGACGCTGCTGCCCGTGTCGTATCGCGAAGGCCCGCTCGAGGTGAGCGGCTTTGCGCAGCGACCCGCGCAAGCGCGTCCCGCGGGGCGCAAGGGCTACGTCTTCGTGCGCGGGCGGCCGATTCGGGACCCGTTCATCCTGCGCGCCGGGGAGGCCGGGTATCGCTCGACGATCGCCCCGGGCGACCGGCCGTCGCTCGTGCTCTTCCTGGACCTCCCGGGTGACGCCGTGGACGTGAACGTCCACCCGGCGAAGCACGAGGCCCGGTTCCGGGACAAGTTCTTTGTCGAGAAGGTGGTGGAGGAGGCGGTGCGGGCGGCGTTGGCGCCCCTCGCGGCCGGTGCGTCACTCGCAGGGACCACTCCGTGGGCGGGTTTGGGCGTCGACCTGGGCGGTGCGACGCCGCTAGAGCTGTTTGTACAGGGCGCCGGTACGTCCCACGCCGCACTCCCCACGCCGCTGCTTCAGGTGTTCGACACCTACATCCTCTTTCAGACCGACTCTTCGGTGGCCATCGTCGATCAACACTCCGCGCACGAGCGCGTGTTGTACGAGGACGTCATGCGTCAGCTCACCGGCGACGGCGCATCGGCGCAACGGCTGCTGCTGCCGCTCACCCTCGACTTCAGCCCGGCGGAGCTCGAAGCGATCGACGCGCACCGCGAGCTGCTGCAGCGCGTCGGGTTCGAGCTGGAGCCGTTCTCGGGGCGCAGCGTCGTGGTGCACACCGTGCCAAACCCGCACCCGCGATTCGAGGCGGGGCGCTGCCTTCAAGAGCTCGTCGCCGATCTGGCGGGGGGGCGGTTCGGCGGGTGGCAGAATCGGCTCGAGCGGTTCGCTGCGACGTACGCCTGCCGCGCCGCGATCAAGGCCGGCAATCGTCTGGACGCCGAAGAGATGCGGGAGCTCGTCGTGCGCCTCCTGACGGCGACGTTGCCGGCGCACGATGTCCACGGTCGTCCGAGCGTGGTGCAGCTGCCCAAGGACGAGTTGGAGCGCCGTTTTGGGCGCTCCTGACGCCCGATTCCTGACTCCCGTCTTGGTGGGGCCCACCGCGGTCGGCAAGACGGCGGTTGCGGTCGCGCTGGCCGCACTCACCCCGATCACGGTCGTCTCTGCCGACGCGCGGCAGGTGTATCGCGGCCTCGACATCGGCACGGCGAAGCCCGACCCCGCACTGCTGGCCCGCGTGCCCCATGTCGGGATCGATCTCGTGGACCCGGGCGAGCGCTACAGCGCGGGCCGGTTTGCGCGGGAGGCGGCGCGCTGGCTGGACGAAATCCGCGCCGCCGGGCGGCTTCCCCTCGTGGTCGGCGGGACCGGATTCTACGTGCGGGCGCTCGCCGATGGTTTGTTTCGCGAGCCGCCCCTCGATCCCGGCCAGCGCGAGCGGTTGCGCGGCTGGACAGCGCGGCTCCCGGCGCCCGACTTGGCCCGCTGGGCCGGCCGTCTCGATGCGCGGTTTCAAGCAGGCGGGCGTCAGCGGGCGGCGCGCGCCGTCGAGGTCGCGTTGCTCACGGGGCAAGCGCTTTCGTGGTGGCAGCGGGAGGCTCGTGAGACGGGTGTGATGCGGCCATGGTACATTCACCTCACGCTCCCGCGTGAAGCGCTGCGACGCCGGATCGCCGAACGCGTCGACGGAATGCTGGCGGCCGGGCTGGTCGAGGAGGTCCGGACACTTCTCGCCAGGGGGTTGCCGTCCGACGCGGCGGGCCTCGACGGCGTCGGATACCGGGAGGCCGTGGCCGTGGTCGAAGGACGGTTGGGTGTCGCGGATTTGCCCGAGGCGATTGCCCGCGCGACGCGAGGCTACGCGAAACGCCAGGACACCTGGTTCCGGAATCAACTGCGTGCGCCGTACGCCGTGCGCAGTGAGCCGGGAATCTGGACGCTCGATGCGACAGACACACCGGAGAGGCTTGCAGCGATGATACTCGATCGTTGGAAGACGGCGGACGGCGCACAGCGCACGGCGCTCGATTGATGCGCATCGGAATCACGTGTTACCCCACCTATGGTGGGTCAGGAGCGGTGGCGACCGAGCTGGGGCTAGAGCTGGCGCGCCGTGGCCACGAGATCCACTTCATCTCATACGCGAGCCCGTTTCGGCTCCGCGGCTTCGCCGAGCGGGTGACTTTCCACGAAGTCACGCAGGTCGAGTACCCGCTGTTCGAGCAGTCGTCCCCGTATGCGCTGGCGTTGGCGGTGAAGCAGCACGAGGTGGCGGTGCGCGAGAGCCTCGACCTCATGCACGTGCACTACGCCATCCCCCACGCCGCGACCGCCTGGCTCGCCAAGCAGATGATGAAGGACCAGCGCGACCTCAAGATCGTGACGACGCTGCACGGCACCGACATCACGCTCGTAGGACAAGATCCCTCCTACTTCACGCTCACCAAGTTCTCGATCGAGCAGTCGGATGCGGTGACCGCGGTGTCGGCGTTTTTGCGGGAGGAGACCTACAAGGCGTTCGGTTGCGCGTCGTGCGATGTCCAAGTCATTCCCAACTTCATCAATCCGGCGGAGTATCATCCGGCGGCCGACCCGGCCTGCCGCCGCGCCCTCGCGCCGGCCAACCACAAGATTCTGATCCACGTGTCGAACTTCCGCCCCGTGAAGCGCGTCCTCGATGTCGTGCACACCTTCGCCGGTGTGCGCGAAGCGATGCCGGCGACGCTCGTGCTGGTGGGCGACGGGCCCGATCGCGATGCCGCCGAACACGAAGTCGACCGACTCGGTCTGAAGCGGGATGCGCGGTTCCTGGGCAAAGTCGACAACGTCGCCGATGTGTTGCGCGGCGGCGACCTCTTCCTCTTGCCATCCGCCACCGAGTCGTTCGGGCTCGCGGCGCTCGAGGCGATGGCCTGCGGCGTCCCCGTCATTGCGAGCGCCGCGGGTGGTATCCCCGAGGTCGTCACCGATGGCGAAACCGGCGCGCTCGCCCCGGTCGGCGACGTGGCGGCGATGACAGCGCGCGCCCTCGCGATTCTGAAGGATGCGGCAGGGCACGAGCGGATGAAGCGCAACGCGGCCGCACGCGCCCTCGACTTTGCGGCGGAGCGCGTCGTGCCGCGCTACGAGAAGGTCTACGAGGACCTGCTCGCGTGAGCCTTCGCGGCGGACTTCGTCTCGTCCGCGCCGCGAATCTCCTCATCGCTGCCGGCGGCGTGCTGGTGGGCGGGTGGATCGCCCTGGGCGCCGTTCAGTTGCCCAAGCTGCTCGCCTTCGCGACGCTCTCGGGATTGGCACTGGGCGCCGCCGGCAACGCCTGGAACGACATCTGCGACCAGAACGCCGACCGTTTGAACCGGGCGCCTGACCAGCGGCCCCTCAGCGCGGGCGCGATCGGCCGGGGTACCGCCGAGCTGCTCGTTTTTCTGGGTGCGCTGTTTGGCGTGATCGCCGCCGCGCTCGTGAGCGGCCGGCAGGTGATCGCCGCGCTGGTCGCGCTGGCGGTCATGCTGGCGTACTCGCCCCTCATCAAGCCGCGGCCGGTCGCGGGCAACATCGCCGTGGCGCTCATCGCCGGGCTCCCGCCGTTCTACGGCGCGCTCGCGGTGGGCGTAGCGGTGGCGGGCGTGGTGCCGTGGGTCCTCGCTGCCTGGCTCCACCTGGCGCGCGAGATCGTGAAGGACGTGGACGACGAAGCGGGCGACCGCGCCATCGGCCGCCGCACCCTGCCCATCGCGGTCGGGCGGCGGCCGGCCCAAGTCGTGGCGGCGGGTGTGGCGCTCCTGTTCGTGCCGGCGAGTCTCCTGTTGCCGCGGGCCGCTGGATATGGGGGCGCGTACTTCCTCATCGCGTTGCCGGCGCAGATGGCCGTTTTGATCGCTGCGACCTGGCTGCTCCTTGGCCGCGTAGAACGGGTCAGCATGCTCCTCAAGGCGTCGATGATCATCGGACTCGTCGCGCTCGTCGCGGGAAAGGTCGCATGAACCTCTGGCAGGGTCTCGTCCTCGGGTTGGTCCAAGGGCTCACCGAGTTCCTTCCGGTGTCGAGCTCGGGGCATCTGGTGCTGGTCGAGGCGCTCAGCGGCGTCCATTTCACGGACGTGACCGTCGAGGTCTCGCTGCACGTCGCGACGTTGGCCTCGGTGCTCGTCCTCTACGGCCGGAGACTCTGGCAGATCGTCCGTGGCGTCGTCTCGGGCGACGGGCCGAGCTTGCGCTACGCGGGGCTGCTCGTGATCGCGACGATTCCCGCGGGATTGATCGGCGTGCTGCTGCACCACCAGATCGAGGCGGCGTTTCACTCCATGGTGTGGCTGGGCATCCAGTTCTTGATCACCGGCGCGATCCTGTGGTCCACGCGCGGCCCCCAAGGCGACCGCACCGCGCCATCCACCGGCGCCGCGACCGTGATCGGCTTCGCGCAGGCGTTCGCCATCCTGCCCGCGATTTCCCGCTCCGGCGCGACGGTCGCGGCCGCACTCCGCGCCGGGCTTACGCCCGCGGCGGCGGCGGAGTTCAGCTTCCTCATGTCCATCCCCGTCATCGCGGGCGCGGGGCTGCTCGAGGCCCGCGACGCGGCGCTCACCATGTCACAGATCGGGGTCGTCCCCTGGGCGGTGAGTTTCGTGGCCGCGTTCGCCGCCGGGATCTGGTCGATCCGTTGGCTGGTCGCGCTGCTCCAGCGCGGCCGGTTCTACGCCTTCGCGCCGTACTGCTGGGCGGTCGGCGTGTTCACGCTGGTCTACGCGCTGTGGCACGGGTGACCCTCGACGACATTCCCGCCAACCTGCTGGCGCGCCGCTGGGGCGTGCCGCAGTGTGGAGTCTTTCGCACGCTGTCGTCGAGCCTGGACGCGATTCACGACGTCGCCGCGCAGGGGGCGCCCAGCGGCACCGTCATCGTCGCAGAAGAGCAGACGGCGGGGCGGGGCAGGGACGGACGTACCTGGCGCTCGCCGCTGGGAGGCGTGTGGCTCGCGATGTTGCTGCGGGCCCCGGTGCCGGTGCTCGGGGCGTTGTCCCTGCGCGTGGGGCTCGTCCTTGCCGATGTGGTGGATGATCTCGTCGGACGGGAGGCGGCGCGCACGCGGCTCAAGTGGCCGAACGATGTTCTCCTCGGCGACCGCAAGATCGCGGGCATCCTGTGCGAGGCGCGCTGGCAAGGCGAGGCGCCGCAATGGCTCGCGATCGGCGTTGGCGTGAACGTCGTGAACGACATTCCCGCCGAACTCGCGTCCCGTGCGATCGCGTTGCGCGAAGTCCTTCCCGACGTGCGCCGCCTCGACCTGCTCGATCGCTTGGTTCCGGCGCTCCTCCCACTCACCACGCACCACGCACCACTCACGGAGTCCGAGTGTACCGCGTTCGCGCGGCGCGACTGGCTGCGCGGCCGCCAGATCCGCACGCCGATCGCGGGGCGAGCGGCGGGGATACGCCCCGACGGCGCGCTGCTCGTGGACACGGGCTCCGGGACGACGATGGTGCGTGAAGGCCACGTCGAGCTATCTTAGCCGGCCATGCTCCTCGCCCTCGATATCGGCAACACCGAAACGACGGTCGGTCTGTTTGCGGGCGAGCGCCTCGAGGGGCACTGGCGTCTCCACACGACGCCGCAGCGCACCCCCGACGAATGGGCCTCGGCACTCACGGCCTACCTGACCCAAGCCGGGCACTCGACGCAGGAAGTGCGCGCGGCGATCGTCGCCTCGGTGGCGCCGCAGGTCACGCAGAGCCTGTGCGAGGGGATCGTCGGCGCCACGACGCGTGAGCCGATCCTCGTCGACGGGCGCTCCAAGTTGCCGATCACGCTCGACGTCGACGAGCCGTTGACCGTCGGCGCCGACCGCATCGTCAACACGCTGGCCGCATCGCAGCTCTTCAAGCGTGACACGATCGTCGTGGATTTCGGCACCGCGACCACATTCGACTGCATCACGGGAGACGGCCGGTTCATCGGGGGCGTCATCATGCCCGGCATCCGGACGGCGTCCGACGATCTCGTGCGCAAGACCGCCAAGCTCCCGGCCACCGAACTGACGCCGCCGGAGCACGTGATTGGGCGCCGCACCGAAGACTGCATCCGCGCTGGGGTGTTGTGGGGCACGACGGACGCGGTGGACGGTCTGGTGCGGCGCATCAAGGCGGAGTGGCCGGGGAAGAAGGTGCCGCAGACGATCGCGACCGGCGGACTCGCGGGTCTCGTCGCGCCGCTCTCCAAGGAGATCGAGTCGGTCCACCCGGACCTGACACTCGTGGGACTCCGGTTGGCGGCCGCGGCCCTCGGCCTCGTGTGGTGAGCGACGCCCGCACGCTCAACGTTTGGCGTCGCTGGGGCTACCGCGTCCTTCCGGGAGACCTGTTCTCCTACATCCTGCACCTGCGTCCCGCCGAGTGGCCGATCATGGTGGCGCACACGGCGTTCGGGTACGTGCTCGCGGTGGGATTCGAGGGCGTGCGGCGTGGGGCGTCGCGGCCCGAGGCGCTCTGGGCGCTGTTGATCTGGGTGCTGTTCCTGAACGGCGGGACGCTCGCGATCAACAGCGTGTTCGATCGGGACGAAGGCGACATCGGGTATCTGAATGCGCCGCCCCAGCTGCCGCGCTATCTGCTGCACTTCAGTCTCGCCCTCCTGGTCGGTGGCCAGCTCCTCGCCCTCATGTTGCCCGTGGGTTTCCAGATTGCGTACGCCATCTGTTTCGTGATGTCGATTCTCTACTCCGTGCCGCCGTTTCGATTCAAGGCGGTGGCAGGTGTGGATTGGGTGATCAACATGTGGGGCTTCGGCACGCTGACGCCGTACGCCGCCTGGGCCGCCACGGGCCGGCCCCTCGATCTGGGGCATGCCCTCGTCCTGCTCGCCTTCTGTCCGTTGTTCGCGGGGCTCTACCCGCTGACGCAATTGTATCAATTCGACGAGGATCGGCGGCGCGGCGACCGCACGCTGGCCTTGATTCTCGGCATGCGCACGAGCCTGATCGTGGCCGTGGCCAGCGTCGCGCTCGCCTTCGCCCTGCTCGGCTGGGCGGCGGTCGTCCTGCGGGCCTCAGTGGTGGCGCTCGGCCTCCCGTTGGCGGCGTGGCTGGCGGTGCTCGTGCCCTGGCTGGTGCGCTATGAGTCGTGGAGTCCCGCCGAGCACCAGCGGGGGATGTACCGGGCGCTCACGGCCTGGGCCGTTACCGATGTGGTCGTGCTGCTTGTGTTTGCCTCATGAGGGCACTGCTTTAGATTAGCGGGACCGACTCTCCACCCATCTCGAGGAGCTCGCCGCGCATGACGGCCGGTACTGCACCCAGCGCCCCCAACGCGATCGATCGCTCGGACTTTCGCCACATCCTCATCGGCGGCACCCGCGTCGGGTTCGCGATCGGGGCTGCCGTCATCATCTATCTGCTGGTCTCGCGGCGCGTGCCGGACGGGATTGCGCAGGCGCTGCTCCAGACCGTGATCGTGATCGCCGCTGCCGTGGCGGCGACCTTCCTGCCGGCCCAATGGACGACGGCGCGCGGCACCGAGGGGATCGCGGCCGCGGCGGCGGTGGGTCTGTGGGGTACGATCGTGTTCATGGCTATCGACGTCATCGTGCTGCGGCCCCTCAAGGCCTACCCCTGGACGTGGGACGCGATCGGGGGTGGGAGCACGTGGTGGTACCTCCCCATCTGGTGGATGCTCGGCACGTTGGTCGCCTGGCTCGGCGGGCTCGTGACGGCGGCCCGGGCGCGGCGCGGCGGAAAAACGTCGATTGTTGCCCTGTCAATTCCGCTCGTCTTAGGCGCAGTCGGTTTTGCCGCCGGCATCGGCCTCGGGCAAGTGCGCATCGGGATGCCCGTCGCCGCCGGCGCCGGCTTCGCCGCCATTCTCATCGTCTTCGCCGTCGTCGCCGCCCTGCGCAAGGGATAAATGCCGCGCTGGCTGGCGCACTTCCTCGTCGTCGTCGGATGGCTCCTCACACCGCTGTGGGCGTGGGGAGCTTCGTATCTCGGCCTGTGGCTGGGCGCCTTGGTCGCCCTGCGCTTCTCGAACCCGCTCGCGATGCTTGTCGTTGCCGGACTCGGTGCCGTGGTCGTCGGCTTCCTGGTGTTGTGGGCCTGGGTGCGCTTCATGCGCCGTTTGCCCCACCTCTTGTCTCACCTCATGGCGCCCCGCGCCTCCGAGGAGCACTCCGCCGTTGCGGCCGCGGATTGAGCTGATTGTCCTGCTGGTCTGCCTCACCCTCCCGGCCGCGGCCCAAGCGCAGGGAGGTGGGAGGGACATCGACGTGTTATATGGCCGGTGGTACAACGGCAACCGCGCCACGACGTACGAGCTCCGTTCCGGCCACCTGGCGGCGCAGGTCCTCATACACGACAGCCTCGGCCGGCGGCGCGCGTTCTACGGCGCGGGGTGGGAGCTGACGCCGTTCCGTGGCCGTACGACACTCGGTCCTTACCTCATCGTCGGGATGACCCTCGGTCTCTCGACTGACACGAGTGACCAGGCGTTCGCCGCTCTGTGGAGCCTGGGCGCCGGCGTTGAGTGGCGTCCGATCCCGTGGGTTGCCCTGGGTCTCGAGGGGCGATACCGGCTCGAGGACCGCGGGCCCAGGGGGTTCTGGCGTCCTGCAAAAGGCTCACCCGACGGCGTCAGTCTGGGATTGGGGATGTCCGTCGCGCTGGGGACGGAACGGGGAGGGGGAGGGGGCTCCGCGCCTCGGCCGGTTCCGCTTCCGCCTCCCGAAATCCCGTTGATGATCGTGGGCAACGCCGCCGACGTCGTGCACACGGCGCTCGACGCCCTCGGCACCCCGTACAAGTGGGGTGGGACCGCCGCCAACGGGTTCGATTGCTCGGGTCTGATCCAGTATGCCTACGCGCAGCATGGCATCCGGCTCCCCCGGATGAGTCGCGATCAGGCGACCGCGGGGAACGAGGTCCCACCGGTCGTCGAGGCGCTGAAGCCGGGTGACATCTTGCTCTTTTCCGCCCGTCCGGGGGGCGGCGTTACGCACGTCGGGATGTATATCGGTGAGCAGAAGTTTATCCACAGCTCGAACAGCGGCGTGAAGCTCTCCCGCCTCGAGGTGCACGATCCGGAAGGGACCTGGTGGCTGGCGCGCTGGGTCGGGGCGCGGCGCATCCGCGAATGAGGGCGTGGCGGAGTGGAGCCGTGGCGCTGTGTCTGGCGTCGGCGGCCTGCGCCTCTCAGATCCCCGCGGCGTTGCGCGGCTACGAGATTCTAGTCGACCGCGGCGATCCTCAGGGCGTCGAGATGGCGCGGGCGTTGCGCGAGCGAGGGTTCCGCGTCCGCGGCGCGGTGCGGGGCGGCAGCCGGCCCACGGCGGCGCTCATTTTTTTCACGTTCCGGGAGCCTGGACGCGGCATCGCACCTTGGCTGCACCTGCGGTTGGCCGATACGCGCACCGGGGCGATCGTCGGAGCGGCCATGATCCCGCTCGATTCCGTCGGCACGACTCCGCGGGCTCGGGCCGATGCGGGCATCCGGGCGCTCCTCGCGACCTCACTGCCGACGCCCCCTTGACACGTCAGTACATCCGGGACAGATTCCGCCTTGCTGGATTAGCACTCACTTCCTCAGAGTGCTAACAGACAATCAATTCAAAGAGTTACGGAGGTCGGCGCATCATGGCAACGGCAACCAAGACGAAGTTCAAGGTCTTTCCTCTCGCCGATCGCGTCGCGATTCGGCCGATGGAGGAGACGGAGACGATGAAGGGTGGGCTGTACATCCCGGATACCGCCAAAGAAAAGCCGATCCAGGGCGAAGTCATCGCCGTGGGGCCCGGCCGGCGGGAGAAGGGCGAGGCGGTCCCGATGGAGCTGAAGGTCGGGGATCGCGTGGTCTACGGGAAGTACAGCGGCACGCAGGTCGAGTTGGACGGCGAAGAGATCATCCTGATCAAAGAAGCCGACGTCATCGCGAAGCTCGCGTAGATCCTTAGGAGGACGCACAGATGGCAGCCAAGTATTTGGAGTTCAGCACCGACGCCCGGGCCCGCCTCAAGCGGGGCGTGGACCAGCTGGCGGATGCGGTGAAGGTGACCCTCGGCCCCAAGGGCCGCAATGTGGTCATCGACAAGAAGTTCGGCAGCCCGACCGTCACCAAGGACGGTGTGACTGTCGCGAAGGAGATCGAGCTCGACGACGAGATCGAGAACATGGGCGCCCAGATGGTGAAGGAAGTGGCGACCAAGACCTCCGATCTCGCCGGCGACGGGACCACTACGGCGACCGTGCTCGCGCAGGCGATCTACCGTGAGGGCCTCAAGTCGGTCACCGCGGGCGCCAACCCGATGTCGCTCAAGCGCGGCATTGAGAAGGCAGTCGAGTCCGTGGTGACGGAGCTGAAGAAGATCTCCGTACCGACCGCGGGGCGGAAAGAAATCGCCCAGGTGGGTTCGATCTCCGCGAACAACGACAAGGAAATCGGCAATCTCATTGCCGAAGCGATGGACAAGGTCGGCAAGGACGGCGTGATCACCGTCGAAGAGGCGAAGGGCCTCGAGACCACGCTGGAGACCGTGGACGGCATGCAGTTCGACCGCGGCTACCTGTCGCCCTACTTCATCACCGATCCCGAGAAGATGGAAGCGGTGCTGGAGGATGCGTACATCCTCATCCACGACAAGAAGATCTCGTCGATGAAGGACTTGCTCCCCGTGCTCGAGAAGGTGGCGCAGGCGGGCAAGCCCCTGCTCATCGTCGCCGAGGACGTCGAGGGCGAGGCCCTGGCGACGCTCGTCGTCAACAAGCTGCGCGGCACCCTCAAGGTGTGCGGCGTGAAGGCCCCCGGGTTCGGTGATCGTCGCAAGGAAATGCTGCGCGACATCGCCATTTTGACGGGTGGCCAGGTCATCTCCGATGAGGTTGGCGTCAAGCTGGAAACCACGGCGCTCACCGATCTCGGCCGTGCCAAGCGGATCGTCGTAGACAAGGACAACACCACGCTGGTCGACGGCAAGGGCAAGCACGAGGGGATCGAGGGCCGCAAGTCGGAGATCAAGGCTCAGATCGAGAAGTCCACGTCGGATTACGACAAGGAAAAGCTCCAGGAGCGGCTGGCGAAGCTCGCCGGCGGCGTCGCCGTGTTGAACGTGGGCGCGGCCACCGAGACGGAAATGAAGGAGAAGAAGGCCCGGGTCGAGGACGCGTTGCACGCGACCCGTGCTGCCGTCGAGGAAGGCATCGTTCCGGGCGGCGGTGTCGCGCTGCTGTGGTGCCAGAAGGTGCTCGACAAGGCCAAGGGTGCCGATGAGGACGAGAAGATCGGCATCGAGATCGTGCGGCGCTCCCTCGAGGAGCCGATCCGCGCGATCGCGCAGAACGCGGGCGCCGAAGGCGCCATCGTCGTCGGCAAGGTGAAGGAGTCGAAGGACAAGAACTTCGGCTACAACGCCCAGACCGACGTGTTCGAGGATCTGGTCGCGGCCGGCGTCATCGATCCGACCAAGGTCACTCGCACGGCCCTGCAGAACGCCGCGTCCATCGCGGGACTGCTCCTCACGACCGAGTGCGTCGTGGTGGAGAAGAAGGAGAAGGACAAGTCTCCGCCGATGCCTGGTGGCGGTGGCGGTATGGGGGGAATGTATTGAGTAACAAAGACGCCTAGACGTCGAGGCGCCTAGGAAAACCAACGCCCCGGGGGGGGATAACCTCCCCGGGGCGTGTGTTTTGCGAGCTGGGGGGTCCCATGTCACCGTGGGTACGGGTGCCATGCGCTATTTTGGGGGACCCCATGAGCTCCCCGACGCCGTCCCCGCCGTCGCAGCCGGAACGCACGGCGCTGTCTCGGGATCTCGCCGATTTTCTGATCGAGCTGTCGATCGCCTTGCACAAACACGCCATGTATCCGGAGGGGCACGCCTTGCTCGCCCCCGCGGCAGCCGGGGTGACACGACGGGCGGAGCAGTTCCTGGAGCAAAGACCCACCCTCTCACTGGGAGTCGCGCGCCAGCAGCTCGTGATTGAAGGCGTCGCGACCGATCCCAAGCATCCCCTCCTCGCGGAATTGGCCGGCCGCCTCCACCGCCACCACCTGGGCGCCGTCACTTTCCATCGGGGAATCCGCAGCTCGGAAGTCGCGGACGTGCTGCGGACGCTCGCGAGCGAGGCGGACCGAACCGGTGAGCCACTCGGGCTCGGGCCCCCGGAGCGCCTCCGCGCCTGGGAGCATATCCGCCTCCACTCGCTCACGTACGAGCGGTTGGAGCTGCTCGATGAACAGGACTCGCCGCCGGCGGAGGGCGCCGACGGGGGGAGCCGGGCGCGGGGCGCGCACGGCGCGCAGCTCTGGCTCGGGCTGGCTCGAGCGGCGCTCGTGGCCGAAGCGACCGGCGAAGATCCCGTGACGCCCCCTGCGGAGCCGGCCGTGATCGCGCGCGCGATCGACGACCACCCGCGCAGCGCCGCCTACGACCAGGTGATCGTGGGCTATCTGCTGCAGATCGCCGAAGAATTGAAGGATGCCGGCGGCGCGGAGGCCGTCTCGCTGCGACGCCGCACATCGAAGCTGGTCGGGGCACTGAACCCCGACACGCTGCGGCGGCTGATCGAGATGGGAGGGGATTCGGCGCAGCGGGCCAAGTTCGCGATCGACGCGACGCACGGGCTTGCCGTCGATGCCGTGCTGGAGATCGTGCGCGCGATGGCCGACGCGTCGCACAAGACGGTCTCCGATCCCCTCGTGCGGATGCTTTCGAAGCTGGCGGCACACGCGGAGCAGGGGACTGGGACGGCGCGCCCGCAAGCGGATGAAGCACTGCGCGAGCAGGTACATGATCTCCTCACCGGCTGGACCCTCGACGACCCGAACCCGGATCCGTACGCCCGGGCCCTGCAGCGGATGGCGGGCTCCTCGGGCACCGCGTCGAAGTCCGCGGAGGCGAGTCACACCGCCGAGCCGGTGCGCCTGCTCCAGACCGGGCTCGAAGTCGGCGTGCTCGGCCCCGGCGCATGGCGGGCGGTGGGACGCTTGGTGGAGGGAGATGGGATCGCGCAACTGATCGAGATCCTCGAGCACGCGCCCCCTCCGCCTGCCGGCGCGGACCTGACGCCGGTGTGGGACCGCGTCACGCGGCCCGAGACGGTCCGCCGCTTGGCGGCGCACGACCCTCCCGATTTCGGCACGCTCGATCGTTTGCTGCCGCGACTGCCATTGCCCGCGTTCGAAGCCTTGCTCGATGCGCTAGCCACGTCCGAGTCGCGGACGACGCGGCGGGGCTTGCTCGACCGCCTGGCTCGCGCGCCTCGAGAAATGGGGACGGCCATCGCGGCGCGGCTCGGAGGGGGAGGGGGAGGGGGGGGCGAGCAGCCGTGGTACGTCGTTCGCAATCTGCTCGTGGTCCTCGATACGCTGCCGACCCTGCCTGAAGGTTTTTCTGCCGCCCGGTTTTCCGCTCACGCGGACGCGCGCGTGCGGCGCGAGGCTTTGAAACTCGCGCTCAAGGCGCCGGCGGAACGCGAGCGCGCGCTCATGGGAGCCCTGCACGACCCCGACCCGCGCACGGCACGGTTGGCGTTGAGCGCCGCGTTGGACAACTGCCCCGTCGCGGCGGTACCGCTCGTCGCGGCCGTCGCGCGGGACGGGCGCGCCGCATCCGAGCTTCGCGTGCTCGCGATCAAGGTCCTGGGCCGGTCCCGCCACCCGCCCGCGCTGGCAGCGCTCCTTTCGTTGACCGATGGGGGCACGAGCTGGCTCGGTCGACCGAAACTCCCGACGCGCTCGATCGAGCTCGTGGCGGCGGTGATGGCCCTGGCCGCGGGGTGGAGCAGTGACGCGCGCGCCCGCGCCGTTCTGGCGCTCGCCGCGGCGTCGAGGGATCCCGACGTCCGCAACGCCACTGACCCCGGCGATGAGGGCGCGCGCCGGTGAGCGATCCCGCCCGGTTTCTCACCAGCTTTGCCCAAGCGCTCGCGGCGATGACCCTGTATCGCGACGGGCACCCCGCGCGCGGGCGGGCGGTGGACGCGGCGTATCGAGAACTCCACGACCTCCAGGCCGACACGGCGCGCCCACTGTTCACTTTTCTGGGCGACGAGGTGGTGTACGGGCGGCTGCCGCTGCGCGAGCTCAAGGAGTGGGATTGGGGCCGCCGCCTCGCGGAGGCGGGGATCCAGCGGCTCGAGTTCGAGGACCAGGTGAGCCGCGACGACTTCGAGGGGTTTCTCGACGAAGTGCTGGCCCGGGTCAACCTCTCGATGATCGATACCTCCGAGTCACGTCAAATGCGGCGCAGCAGCATCCGGTTCGGCGCCGTGGGCCTGCGTGGGGAAAGCGATATCGCCCCCGAGGCCCTCCCCACTGCGACGATCAGTTTTTCGCTGGGTGAGGAGGCCGACACGCTACGCTGGATGCACAAACAAGTGCAGACCACGGGCGCCGTGCCGCTCATCGAGGCGGAGGCGGTCGTGCGCTCTCTCGCCGTGGCGATGCATGGCGGCCGGCAGATCGTGCTGCCGCTGCTGCAGCTCAAGGAGTTCGATCAGTACACGACCACGCACTCGATGAACGTGTCCGTGCTGTCGATGGCGTTCGCGGAGTTCTTGGAGCTCGGCGCCCGTGACGTGCGGGCGTTCGGCATCGCGGGACTGCTCCACGACGTCGGCAAGACCAAGATCCCCATCGAGGTGCTCACGAAGCCCGGGAGGCTGACCGATGAGGAGCGGGCCCTGATGAACGGTCACCCCGCGGCTGGCGCCCGAATCCTGCTCGACACCGAGGAGGACCTCGACCTGGCGATCGTGGTTGCCTACGAACACCACATCATGATCAACGGAGGCGGGTATCCGGCGCTGGCCTATCCGCGCGCGTGTCACCATGCCAGCCGGCTGGTCCACGTGTGCGACGTCTATGACGCGCTGCGCACGAGGCGCCCGTACCGCGACGCCTGGGAGTTCGAGAAGGTCCTCGCGTACTTGAACGAGCGCGCGGGACTCGAATTCGACCCCGAGCTCGTCGCCGCATTCATACGGATGATGCGTCAGTGGGAGCCGCAGGTGGCGGTGCTCGCCGACGAGCACGCGGCGGTGCCGACCCCTGCGGGTACCTAACGGGGGAAGCCGGGTATTATTCGCCGATTCTAGGGGGAGCGGCGTATGCGGTGGTGGGGACCAATGCTAATCGGCGCAACCATGATCGCCGCCCAGGCGCGCGCGCGCCTCGAGGGCACCTGGCAGGCGCGGGCGGGCGACGACATCCGCCACATCGTGGTCCGCAGCGACAGCTCGGCGCAGTTCGGTGAGGAGGTCGCGCGCTGGCGGGTGGTGGGAGACAGCCTGTGGATCACCCTGGGCGACGGCGTCTGGCAGGTTTACGCGATGAAGCTGGCGGCGGACAAGCTCACGATTTCGGGAGGCGACCTCGAAAAACCCGTCACGCTGCGCCGGCTGGGTCCGCCCGTCCCGCGGCCCGACTCCTTGGCCATTCCCGACGCCCCTCCCGTAACGGCTCGGGCCTGGTAGCGAGGCTACTTCAGCTCCGTCACCGCCGAGACTCGCCAACCCACCTCTCGCTTCTCGAACCGCATCCCGAAGCGCCGCCGATCCTGACGTGGGGCCCCGCCTCCGGCCGGGATGTATTCGAATAGCGCCCGCACGTCGGCGCTCCCCGCCGGCCCCTGCGCGGTGAACCGCTCGACCGTGAACCGTGCCGTGATCTGATCCCAGTTGCCGAAGAACGCCTCCCACCCGCTGCGCTCCGCGTCGGTCATCCGTGGATAGAGCACACGCATGTTGCTGACGCGTTCACTGGCGAGCGCACGCCCCAGGTCCGAGAGCAGCACGTCGATGGCGCCGCGGGCATCCGCCGGCTGCGAGCTGGGCGGCGCGATCCCGGCGTCGATCGCTCCCTGCTCGGCGCTCTGGGCCGCGACTTTCGCCATCGTGAAATCCTGCTGGCGCAGCAGCGAGTCGGCGCGTGCGAGCAGCGTGGCCGCGTTGGCGGCGGCGGGACCGGTGGGAATCGATTGCACGATGGGCGTGACCCGTTGCACCATCTGCGTCGCATCCTGCTGGAGGACACGCGCCTCATCCTGTGCCTTGCGATACTGCGCCACGACAGCGATGTACCCGTTCAACGCCTGCGACTGATTGCCGGCGATCAGCGCCTGCTCGGAGACCTGGAATATCGCGTCGGCGAGCACCATCGCGGGCACGTTGTTCTTGAGGGCGCCCGCCTGCATCGCGCGGTCGCGCGCTGCCAGCGCCGAATCCCGGCGCGCGCTCAGCGCGGCGGGGACGGGCGGAATCTGCGACAGGACGGGTCCCGCCGGCGGCGTCACCCGGGTCGGGAGCTCGTCGGCCGCGGGTGGACTGGGGGAGAACAAGAGCAGGGTCACCACGACCGCCAGCGCGGAGAGCACCGCGATGCGCCATTTCATCGGCGCCTGGGTCACGAGCTTCAGGACCGGTCCCGGCAACGGCGTCCAGCGGATCCCGAGCCGCTGGGTCGTTTCCTCACCGGCGCCGGAAAGCGCAGCGCGGATGCCGAGCAACGTGCTCTGCATCTGACCCGCCGACTCGTAGCGCTCGTCGGGCACTTTGGCCATCGCCTTCGCGACGACGCGCTCGAGGGCCGCCGGAATCGACGGCGCCACGGTGCGCAACGGTTTCGGTTCGGTCGTCAGGACCTGATACAGCACGCCGTGCACCGACTCGCCCTCGAACGGTTTTTGGAACGAGAGCAGCTCGTACAGCATGCACCCCACCGAGAAGATGTCCGTCGCGGGCGTGATGGCGCCGTTCGTGATCTGCTCGGGCGCCATGTAGGTGGGCGTGCCGACGATCGCGCCGGAGCCGCTCGCGTCGGCGGACTGCAACCGCGCGATGCCGAAGTCCATGATCTTCACGCGGCCGTCCGGGACCACCCGGACGTTCGACGGCTTGACGTCTCGATGGATCACGCCGCGCTGATGCGCGAAGTGGAGTCCGTCGAGCACTTCGATCACGAGGTCGAGCTTCCGCTCCAGCGCCATCGGCTCGCGCAGCGTGATGATGTCGCTCAGGTCGCGTCCCTCGACCAGCTCCATCGCGATGAACAGCTGCCCCTCGGCGTCGCCCAGGTCGTAGACGGTGACGATGTTGGGATGTTGAATCGCGCCCGCGGCTCGCGCCTCGCGGAGGAACCGCTCCTGCATCTCCTTCGTCTTGCGGAAGTGACTGCTGAGGAGCTTCAACGCGACGTAGCGCCGCAGGACGGTGTCGTACGCCTTCCACACGATCCCCATCGCACCCTCGCCAATGAGCGTGTGGAGCTCGTACTTGCCGAGGCGACGATATCGCTGCGATTCAGTCATCGCATCAGCCAATCGTACATGCGTTCGAGATAGGCGCGCATCGCGGGCTCGACCTGGACTTGCCGGCGCGGGAACACGCGCTCGACGATCTCGAGGAAGCCGTCCCGGCGCATCCGTTCGGGGCCCTCGCCGCCCCAGGCGAACGGTGGGATCCACTTCGCCGGGCGGAGCGCCCCAAACACGTTTGCGCCCGCGCCTACGACGGTCCCCGCGCCGAGCAGGGTCCCGATGGCCGTCTTGGCGTGATCGCCGATCAGGCTGCCGAGGAACGTGTGCCCGGTTTCGAGCCGCGCGTCGCCGACTTCGAGCCGGATCGGCCCGTAGGTGTTCTTCAGGTTCGAGGTGATGGTTCCGGCGCCCAGATTCACCCAACGCCCGAGCACCGAGCTCCCCAGAAACCCGTCGTGCGACTTGTTTGTGTACGCGAGGATCGTCGTCTTGGCGACCTCGCCACGCACGACGCACCAGGGGCCGATCGCGGACATGCGGATCGGGCCGCCCACGATGTGGGTGTTGGCCCCGACCCAGAGCGGCCCCTCGAGGCGCGCGCCCGACTTGACCTCCACGCCGGTCTCGAGCACGACGGGCCCGGCGGTGGTGTCGAACACGACGCCGGGTTCGACCGCGGCTTCGCGCAGCGACAGCCAGGCGGGATCGCCGACGACGATGGCGGCGCGCGGCACCGCGTCGGAGTCTCCCAGCAGGCCGAGCAGGTCCTCCTTGAGCAGCAATTCGAGCGCGTGCACGAGGTCGTACACACCGCGCAGGACGAGCCCCTCGACTTCGACGGCTTGCGCCTGCGGCAGGGGCCCCGTCCACGTGGCTCCGGCGGGCACGGCCCATCCGACGGTGATGCCGGCGTGCGTGAGGCGCGCCGGGGCCTCGGGGAGGTGGGGGGCGAGCCCCCGCGGAGCGAACGTCGACGAGCCGATCACCGCCGGGCCCGTCACGGGGCGCCGCGCCTCGACCGGTGGCACGCCGGGCTCCGGGAAGCCGGCCAGATGTGGCAGCGCGAAGATCGCGCTCGCCTCGGCCCCGACGAAACTCTCCCAGCGCTCGCGCACCAGGTGCGCGCCGGCGCGCAGCTCACACAGGGGCCGGACACCGGCGAACGGCACCCACGCCGGCGCCGGATCGGGATCGAGGAGATAGAGCGCGTGACTCACAGGTCCTGCACCAAGGCTTTGAGGCGCTGCGCTTGGCCCGTGGGCATGACGAGCGTGTGGCCATTCGCCCGCACGACGACCGTGTCCTGGACTCCCACGACGGCCATGTGTTCGCTCTCCGACCAGACCACCGAGCGGCGCACATCGTCGCCGAGGGTGACGTTGCCGACGGTCACGTTGCCCCGGGCATCGGGCTTCCGGATGCGGAGCAACGCATCCCACGACCCGATGTCGTCCCAGGCGAAGGCCCCCGTCACCACGGCGAGACGCTTGGTCCGTTCGAGGACGGCGACGTCTACCGCCACGGGTGTGACGGCGGCGAAAAAACGAGGCACATCGCCCGCGGAGAGCGCGGCCCAGCCGGCCGTGAGCTCGCGCGCGTACGCTCCGGCTTCGCCGAGGAAACGCGGAACGCCCCAGGCGAACAGGCCGGTGTTCCAGAGCGCGCCTCGACGCCGCAGCAGCGCGGCGCGGGCGAGGCTCGGCTTTTCCACGAAGCGCTGCACGCGCCGTGCGCTCCCGAGCGGCTTCCCCGGGACGATGTAGCCATAGGCGGTCTCGTTCCGCGACGGTTTCACGCCGACGGTGACGAGCACGTCGTGCTCCGCGGCCAGGTCGAGCGCGTTCGTCGCGGCGGCGCGAAAGGCGCGATCGTCCCCCACGGCCCAGTCGGCGTGGAGCGACAGCATCTGTCCGCCGGGATCGTGTTTCGAAATCCAATGCGCTGCCCACGCGAGCGCCGGCGCCGTCGACGCCGCGCGCGGCTCTGCGAGCACATTCGCGCGCGGGATCTCCGGCACGGTGGCGGCGACCCGGTCGACCAGAAACGGCCCGGTGAGGATGAGCGTGCGCTCCGGAGGCACCAGCCCCTTGAGGCGCGCCACCGCTTGCGCGAGCAGCGGCCGGTCGCCGGCGAGCGGCAGCAGCTGTTTGGGGCGCTCGCTGGTCGAGAGCGGCCAGAAGCGCGTGCCCGACCCGCCGGCGAGGATCGCCGCCCAGACGCTCACGAAGCTTCGTCCTCGGGGACGGGGAGGTCCCCGAACATGGTCGCGATGCGCTGGCTGAGTTTGGTCGGGCTGAACGGTTTGGTGACGAGCGCCGCGCCGAGGCGACGGGCCTCGCGCAGCACCCGTTCCTCTCCTTCGGCCGTGAGCACCAGAATGGGGAGGCGCGCGGTACCGCTCTTGGCCCGAAGGTCGCGCAGGAAATCGAGGCCGGAGCCGTCGGGCAGGTGCAGGTCGAGCAGCATGCCGTCGGGCGTAGCGCCGTTGACGGCAGCGCGGGCTTCGGCGAGGGAGCGCGCGAAGCTCACGCGGTACCCGAGCTGCTCCAGATACGGTCGGAGCACGAGGCCGATGTGCGGCTCGTCATCGACAACGAGGAGGTGTCGCGGGGGCGGCGCCATGCGGCGGCTCCCGCTCAGAGCAGGCCGGCGATGGCCGAGCGGTGGCGCCGCAGGTCGAAGAGCAGGCCGCCCACATTAGTGGAGGGCTGCACCAAGACCACGAGGAGCGCGTCCGCGTTCAGCACGGCGACCACCGCGAGACCGCGTCCGAACTCGAGCACGGCCGTCCCAAACTCACCCCGCGCCCCTGCGTCGCCCAGCTGAGCCATCTGATTGATGACGGAGGGGAGGAGCGCGGCAACCCCTTCGGGATCCAAGCCGTTGGCGGTGCGGGAGTCGATGGGCAGGCCGTCGCGGCCAACCACCACTACCGCGTCCACGCCAGTGCGTCGGCTGAGCGCCTCCACCACGTCGCGGATCGTCGCCATAGGGAGGGGCAACGTAGGGTTCACGTCGGGCGAAGTCAAGCAGCCACCGTGGGTTGACCCACTCGGACGCGGCGGGGTAATTTGGGGGCACCCCATGCGCTCTCTTCGCTTCCTCGTGCTCCCCGGACTCGTCCTCGCGGCCGGCTGCGGCTACGACCCCCTGGGCAGGGCGAACAACCTGAACGTCGTGGACACCCTCGTGTCCCTCTACGCCCTGAGCGGCACGCCACCGCGCACGCCGTCGGCGTATTGGTTGGGAAACTATATCACGTTGCCCCAGACCATCATCATCCAGGATGGTGGGCCCTTCGACTTCGCGGTTGATTTGGACAGCGCCTATCGGCCGGTCTTGAAATCGACGGGCGCGCTGCGCATGGGAAGTGGCTCGGGCGTGCAGACCAGCACCCTGGCGTTCGACTCGATCAAGATCGCGCCGGGGGGCGGCTACATCCTCGACAGCGCCGTGACGATCCCCGTCGGCGCTCGCGCCATCGTGCACTCGCGCCAGTCGCAGTGCGACACGGGCATTTACACCGTCTACTACGCCAAGCTGGAAATGCTGGCGGTGGACACCGTGTCTCGTCGCATCGACTTCAAGATCCTCGTGAACGACAACTGCGGGTATCGAAGCCTCGAGCCCGGCAAACCGCGTCACTGATCCGTGATTGACCTGAAGCTGTTGCGCGCCTCGCCCGCCCAGGTGCGGGCGGGGCTCGCGCGACGTGGCGACCCCGCGCTCACGCGTTTGCTCGATGAGATCGAGGCGCTCGACATGAAGCGCCGCGCGCTCACCGGACAACTCGATCAGCTCAAGGCGGAGCGCAACGACGCGGCGAAGGCCGACGCGCTCACCGCGAAATCGCAGGGCAAATTGCCGGAGGCGACGACGGCCGCGCGGCGCGAGCTGGGGACGCGCATCACGTCGCTCGAGTCCGAGCTGCGCCAGATCGAATCGGTCCTCGACGCGAAAGCTCTGTTCGTGCCGAACCTGCCGCTCGCCGAAGTCCCCGAAGAGATGAAGGTGATACGGACCTGGGGCACACCCGTGCCCAAAGGCGGCCAGCCGCATTGGGAGATCGGCGAGCGGCTCGGCGTCCTCGATCTCGCTCGCGGCGCGAAGCTCGCGGGCTCGGGGTTCCCCGTGCTCGTTGGCGCGGGCGCGCGACTCGCGCGCGCGCTCATTCAGTTCATGCTCGACTTGCACACGCGCGAGCACGGCTACACGGAGATCGAGCCGCCGCTGCTCGTGCGCCGCGACATGATGACCGGCACGGGTCAGCTGCCGAAGTTCGAGGACGACGCCTACCGCATCCAGAACGACGACCTGTTTCTCGTGCCGACGGCCGAGGTGCCGCTGACGAATCTGCATCGCGACGAGATCCTGGACGGCACCGCGCTGCCCAAGGGATACGTCGCCTACACGGCGTGCTTTCGGCGCGAGGCGGGGGCGGCGGGGAAGGACACCCGCGGCCTGCTGCGCGTGCATCAGTTCGACAAGGTCGAGCTGGTCCGCTTCTCGCGCGCGGCCGACTCGCCTGCCGAGCACGAGAAGATGACCGGGCATGCCGAGGAGGTCCTGCGCCGCCTCGAGTTGCCGTATCGCGTCGTGCTCCTCGCGGCGGGGGACCTGGGATTCGCCGGTGCCAAGACGTACGATCTCGAAGTGTGGGCGCCGGGGGTGGGGCAATGGCTCGAGGTCTCGAGCTCCAGCTCGTTCACCGACTACCAAGCCCGTCGCGCCAACATCCGTTGTCGCCCGAAACCAGGGGAGAAGCCCGAGTTCGTCCATACCCTCAACGCCTCGGGTGTCGCGTTGCCGCGGACCCTCGCGGCGCTCCTCGAGACCCGCCAGCAACCCGACGGCTCCGTCACCCTCCCACCGGCCCTGACGCCGTACTTCGGCGCCGACCGCTTCGGTGGCGGCTAAGGACGTCTTCCGACGGGGCGGACCCGCCGCGCTCGTCGGCCTCGCGCTGCTGTTCGGCGCCCTCTCCGTCGGCTACGCCTGGATCGTGGCGCGCCACCTGCAGGACGACGCGCGCGAAACGAGCCGTCTCTTGGGCCGGGTGTTTGCCGGCCTGAACGATCCGCACGAAGGCGCCGCGGCCGACGCCCTGCTCAGCCTCGCGGAAGAGGTCCGCCGCCTCGGCATCCCCATCGCCGTGACCGATCCCAGCGGGCGCATCACCGCGCTCGACAATGCGCCCTTCGGTGCCGCGGCCAGCGAGGCGGAGCGCCGCGCGTGGATCGCGCAGCTCGATCGCGTCAACGAGCCGCTCGTAGAACCTGGAGTCGGCACGATCCACTACGGCGCCCTCCCGACGGCCGGGCGCTTCACGGGGCTCGCGGCGTTGCAAGCCGTCGTGTTCATCAGCCTCGCCCTGCTCGCGTGGTGGGCGATGCACGTGCGGGTCGGCGCCGCCCGCGACCGGCTGTGGGTGGCGATGGCGCGGGAAGCGGCGCACCAGCTCGGGACGCCGCTGATGAGTCTCACGGGTTGGATTGATTACCTGCGGGAGAATCCGGGTACGCCGGGTGGCGACCTCGTGAGGCATCTTCAAGCGGACGCCGAGCGGCTCGAACGCGTCGCGAAACGATTCGAGCGCATCGGCCGCCCGGCGCGGCGCGAGACGGTGGGCCTGGGCGCCGCGGCGGAGCGCGTCGTGGCGTACTTCCTGCCGCGGCTGCCGACGCTCGCGAACACCGTGACGATTGTCCTGGTCTCTCCGGGCGTCGGGCCGACGGCGACGGGCGATCCCGTGTTGATCGAGTGGGCCTTGGAGGTGGTGGTGAAGAATGCGATCGACGCGCTCAGCGGGCGCGGCGGCCGGATCGAGGTGGTAGTCGACGGGACCGACCGCGGTGCGCGCGTCGCGGTTTCGGACGACGGGCCCGGGGTGTCCGCCGAGATGCGTGGCCAGCTGTTCGAGCCCGGCGCGTCCACCAAGACGGGGGGCTGGGGTATCGGCCTCGCGCTGGCGCGCCGCATTGTCGAGCAGCAGCATGGCGGGCGGGTCTCGTTTCATCCCGGCGACGGCGGGACCGGCTCGGTGTTCGTGCTCGAATTCCCCCACAGCGCGAAATGACGCTGGCGCTGAACCCCGCCCAGCAGGCGGCGGTGGAGCATCCAGGCGGACCTCTCCTCGTGCTCGCGGGGGCGGGCTCGGGGAAGACTCGCGTGCTTACCGCGCGCATCGCGTACCTCATCAAGTCGCGAGGCGTGGCGCCGCAACGGATCTTCGCGGTGACCTTCACGAACAAAGCGGCCGCGGAAATGCGCACCCGCGTCGGCACGCTGCTCGGCGCCGATCCGCGCGGTCTCTGGATCGGCACCTTTCACTCACTCTCGGCACGGCTGCTGCGGCGCGAAGCCCCGCTGCTCGGCTTCGGGCCGAACTTCACGATCTACGACGTCGACGATCAGCAAGCCCTGATCAGGCGCCTGCTCGAGCAGCGCGGTCACTCGGTCAAGGCGTATCCGCCGCGCGCTCTCCAGGGCATCATTTCGGCCGCCAAGAACCGGATGCTGCTCCCCGAGGAATTGGGGGCCCAGGCCGAGAGCCCGCTCACGCGCGTCGCCGCCGACGTGTTCCAGGCACTCGGCCCCGCGCTGAAACAGGCGAATGCGATGGACTTCGATGACCTGCTGCTCCACCCGCTGGTGCTGTTTCGCGAGCATCCCGAACGCTTGGCGTACTGGCAGGACCGCTTTCAGCACGTCCTGGTGGACGAGTTCCAGGACACCAATGCCGCGCAATACCTGCTCGTCAAGCAGCTCGCCCGCAAGCACGGCAACCTGTGCGTCGTGGGCGACGACGACCAAGCGATCTACGGGTGGCGCGGCGCCGACGTGCGGCACATGCTCGCCTTCCAGAACGACTTCCCGGGTACGACGCTCGTGAAGCTGGAGCAGAACTACCGGTCGACCCAGATCATCCTCGACACCGCCAACGGCGTGATCGCCGAGAACGCGACGCGACTTGGCAAGACGCTCTTCACCGCCAAGCCGGGCGGTGACCTGGTGGTCCTGCTGACCGCGGCCGACGAGCGCGATGAGGCGGAGTGGCTCGCGCGAGAGTACGCGCGGCTTGCGGCCGACGACGACATCGCCTACGAGGGCATGGCGATTCTCTACCGAACCAACGCCCAGTCGCGCCCGCTGGAAGAAGCGCTCCGTTTCCGGGGAATCCCGTATCGCCTGGTCGGCGCCGTGAGCTTCTACGAGCGGCGCGAGGTGAAGGACCTGCTGGCGTATCTCCGGGTGATCGCGAATCCCGCCGACGACCAGGCGTTCCTGCGGGTCGTGAACGTGCCCCGCCGCGGCATCGGCGACGCGTCGCTGGCGCTGCTCGTGCAGGCGGCCGTCACGTGGGGGAAACCCCTCCTGGAGGTCGCGCGGGGAGCGGAGCGGGTGGCCGAGCTACGCCCCAAATGCGACGCATTCACGGGGGTGGCGGCGCTGGTCGACCGCCTGCGAGACGCGGCGGGGCACGCCGACCCCGCGACGGTTCTCGAGGCGGTCCTGGTGGCGACCGGGTACGAGCAGTACCTGGCCGAGGAAGGGGCGGAGGGCATCGAGCGAATCGAAAACGTGCGCGAGCTCATCGCCGGCGCGGCGGCGTGGGCCGAGGTGCAGGACCCTGACGTGGCCGAGGAAGGCAGCGGCACGCCCGTGGAGCGCTACCTGACGCAGGCGGCCCTGGTGACGCCCGTAGACGAGGCGAAGAACGTGGCGGGCGTGACCCTCACGACGGCCCACATGGCGAAGGGTCTCGAGTGGTCGGTCGTCGCCCTCGGCGGATTGGAGGAGGGACTCTTCCCCCTGAGTCGTACGATCACCGAGCCGGGCGGGGTGGAAGAAGAGCGACGATTGTGTTACGTGGGTCTCACGCGCGCGCGCGAAAAGTTGTATCTCTCATGGGCGCGCACGCGGTATCGGAACGGCCGGCTCGACCTCGCGGAGCCATCGCGGTTTCTCGAGGCGGTGCCACCAGCGGTGCTGCAGGAGCGGAACACCACGCCCTCGTGGGACCGTTCACCGCGGGGATCGCGCGCCCGCCGGGGCGGGGCGGCGCTCAGCGCGCTCCCGGAACCCTGGATGCCCGCAGAAGAATCGCAGGACGCTCCACGCTACGTGCAAGGCGAGCGGGTCCGCCACCGCAAGTTCGGCGGAGGCGTCGTGCGCGCGGTGGCGGGACAGGGCAAGGGCTTGAAGGTCACCGTCGAGTTCGACGATCGGGAAATCGGGATCAAGCAGCTGCTCGTGGCCTACGCAGGCCTCGAGCGCGATTGGCAAGGGGGAGACGAGAGCCCATGAGCGTCACGCAGGACGACGTGTTGCGCATCGCGCGCTTGGCGGAGCTCGAGGTCGCCGAGGAGGCCCTGCCCGCGCTCGTCGAGCAAATGTCACGCATTCTCGACTACGTGGCGCAGCTCAGCGCCGCCACCGGGAACAACGAGTCGCGGCCTTTCGTGCCTGGCCCGGACGCGATTCGTTTCCGGCGCGACGAGGAGAACCCCTGGCCGCTCGCCTTCGGGCCCGACAAGTTCGCGCCCGCCTTTAAGGCCGGGTTCTTCGTGGTTCCAAGCT
>Ga0222622_10000013_pt1 | contig 154647 bp, 166 predicted proteins | sample PLM2_5_b1metaG_FD_177335 | JGI IMG/M metagenome (GOLD analysis project Ga0222622, IMG submission 177335) | Groundwater sediment microbial communities from an aquifer in East River, Colorado, USA - PLM2_5_b1 | ecosystem: Environmental > Terrestrial > Soil > Riparian zone | place: USA: East...
ATGCGGAGCCGATAGGCTCCGTTCCCCAGCCTGGTCACCTCGAGCCCGGGCACAGCGCGCAGCAACTCTTCCACGCGGGGCACCCGTGCGTCTGTCTCGGTGGGGACGATGGTCGTCACGGCCCCGGTATTCGGGGCGGCGCCGCCGGGTGGCGGCGTTCCGGGGCTCCCGCAAGCGAGCGCGCCGGCGACGACGAGGCAGCGGGCGTCGCGCTTCATCACGGCCTCTGGATCAGCAAGGCGCGTGCCCCCCAGTTGCGGAATGAAGCGAACGACGAGGGACCCGCGGGTTGCTGCACGCATACGGCACCCGCTGCGTCAGGGCAACGGCGGGGCGAACGGCATGCGCCTTGCGGCCTTGCCGCCGCATCCCCCCCCCGAGAGGCCCATCGTGTCCGTGCGATTCCCGACGTTGCTCTGCCTCGCGTTCGCATTCGGTATCGGTCACACGCATTCGTCCCCCCTGCCCACACTCGACAACGGTCTGGCCCGCACCCCCCCGATGGGATGGAACAGCTGGAATCACTTCCATTGCAACGTGAGTGCCCAGCTGATCAGGGAAACGGCCGATGCGATGGTCGCGAGCGGGATGCGCGATGCCGGATACCAATACGTGGTGATCGACGACTGCTGGCAGGTCGCGCGCGATCGCGCCGGCCGGCTCGTGGCCGACTCGGCCCGATTCCCGGGCGGGATCAAGCCGCTCGCCGACTACGTGCACTCCAAAGGGCTCAAGTTCGGGATCTACACCGATGCCGGCCGGCGGACGTGCCAAGGCCGCCCCGGGACATACGGCTCGGAGGAGATCGACGCGCGCACGTTCGCCGAGTGGGGCGTGGACTACGTCAAGGAGGACTGGTGCAACTCGGAGGGGCTCGATGGGCCCACGCAGTACGCCAAGTTCCGTGATGCCCTCGCCAAAGCCGGACGCCCGATCGTCTTCAGTATCTGCGAGTGGGGTTCGAACCAGCCATGGGCCTGGGGCCCAGGCACTGGCAACCTTTGGCGCACCACCGGCGACATCAGCGACCGGTGGGCCAGCATGATCTCCATCCTGGATTTGTCGAGTCAGCACGGGCACGCCGCCCGTCCGGGCGCTTGGAACGATCCCGACATGCTGGAGGTGGGCAACGGGGGCATGACCGATGACGAGTACCGCGCCCACTTCAGCCTGTGGGCGATCATGGCCGCGCCCCTCATGGCCGGCAACGACGTCCGCACCCTCCCGGTAGCGACCCGCGAGATGCTCACCAACAAAGAGGTGATCGCGGTGGACCAGGACTCGATGGGCGTGCAGGGGATGTTGGTGCAGGAACCAGCCCCGGATCTCCAGGTCTGGTCGAAGCCGCTCGCCGATGGCTCCCGTGCGGTCGTGCTGTTCAACCGGTCGGCCTTGCAGACCGTCATCGCGGCGTCGTGGCGCGCCATCGGCCTGCGCGGCTCCGCGCGCGTGCGGGATCTTTGGACCCACACGGACGTCGGCGTCATGACCGACCGCTTCAGCGCCACCGTGCCGGCGCACGGCGTGGTCATGGTCCGTGTCACTCCGGTGACCGGAGGTGGAGGGGAGGACGAGTGAAACTGGGGCGGGAGGACTCGAACCTCCAACTTCCCGGTTAACAGCCGGGCGGTCTGCCAATTGACCTACACCCCAAAAGGCTAGACGACAAGACGCCAAGGGAAAACAAAACAAGCACGACGCGACCCCATTCGCAAGCTAGCTTAAGGCATGGAGTATTTCGTGACCGGCGCGACGGGATTCATCGGCGGACGCCTCGTCCGTCAGCTGCGGCTCGCCGGACACGATGTCCGCGCTCTCGTCCGTGCGCCCTCAAAGGCCAAGGACCTCGCGGCCCTCGGGGTCTCGTTACACGCCGGCGACATCACCGACAAAGAATCGATGCGCGCCGGCATGCGCGGCAGCGACGGCGTGTTTCACCTCGCCGCCTGGTACCGCATCGGGGCGCGCTTCCGGGATCGCCGCCTCGCCGAGCGCATCAACGTCCAGGGCACGCGCAACGTGCTCGAGCTGATGCGGGAGTTGGCCATCCCGAAGGGCGTCTACACGAGCACGCTGGCCGTGTTCGGCGACACCGAAGGCTGGGTGGGCGACGAGTCGTATCGCCACACGGGGCCTTTCCTCTCGGAGTACGATCGCACCAAGTGGGTGGCGCACTACGAGATCGCGCTCCCCATGGCCCAGGCGGGACTCCCGTTGGTAATCGTGCAACCGGGAGTCGTGTACGGACCCGGCGACCCGAGCGTCATCGGCGATCTGCTGCGCCAATACCTGCGGCGCAGGCTTCCTATCCGCCCCCACGGGGCCGCGTTCTGTTGGGGGCACGTGGACGACACCGCGCGGGCGCACGCACTCGCGATGGAAAAGGGACGCCCCGGCGAGAGCTACATCATCGCGGGACCGCCGCACACGCTCGAGGAGGCCCTGGAAGTCGCCGAGGAGATCACCGGCATCCGCCCGCCCCTGCTGCGGCCCCCGGCAGCGGTGCTCCGTGCAATGGCGACCGCAGCGAGCGCGCTCGAACGCGTCATACCGTTGCCGCCGACTTACTCGGGAGAGACGCTCCGGATCGCCGCCGGCGCTACCTACCTGGGGAGCAGCGAAAAAGCTCAGCGGGAGCTCGGGTTTCGGACCCGCGCGCTGGACGTTGGCTTGCGCGAAACCCTGCTGCAGGAAATGGCCATGCTGGGAATGGTGGATTCGAGAAACGGTATCCGTCCGGCGACCGAACGTGACCTCCCCGCGATCACCGCGTTGCTCGAGACAAACAAGCTGCCCACGGCCGAGGCCCTAGCGCACGTCGCGACCACCCTCGTCCTGCAGCGCAACGCCCGCGTCGTCGCCTGCGCGGCAGTGGAGATTCATGGCGCGGCGGGCCTACTGCGATCCGTGGCGGTACAGGAAGGACTGCGTGGCGAAGGATTGGGCCACCAGATCACGCAGGCGGCACTCGACCTGGCGCGGGCCCGTGGGTTGAGGAGCGTTTACCTGCTCACGACGACGGCCGAGAAGTTCTTCCCGCGGTTCGGGTTCCGTGAAGTGGCGCGCGAGGACGTCGATTCCGCGGTGCAACGGTCGGTCGAGTTCACCAAAGCCTGTCCTGCCAGCGCCGTGGCGATGCGAGCCGACTTGACCTAGTACTTGAGGCCCGCCTTCTCGGCGAAGCTCTTGAAGGCTTCCTGCTGATCCTCGGTCAGATGCTCGGGAATCTCGACGTGCACCTCGACGTACTGATCGCCCCGCCGTCCATTCTTCTCGATGCCCTGCCCCGGAATCCGGAACTTCTGACCGTGCTGCGTGCCGGGGGGCAGCTTGAGCACTACTTTCTTGCCGTCGAGCGTCTTGACCTTGATGCGCGAGCCGAGCATCGCCTGCGCGAGGGTGATAGGCACGACGCAGATCACGTCGAGCCCCTCGCGCCGGAAAAAGCGGTCGGGCTCGACCTGGATCTGTACGACGACGTCGCCTTTGCCCTTCGCCCCTTGACCCTTGAGACGCACGCGCAGCCCGTCTTCGGTGCCGGGCGGAATCGTGACGTTGATGCGCTTCTCGACCCGCACTTCCCCGCTGCCTTGGCAGGTCCCGCAGCGCTGCGAGGGGACCGTTCCCTTGCCGCGGCACACCGGGCAGGGACGATTGACGGCGAACCCGCCCTGGCCGAACGAGATCGTGCCGCGGCCTTTGCATTCGGGGCACGTGGAGATGGTCGCGCCCGGCGCCGCGCCTTTGCCGCCGCAGGTGGGACACACCTCCGACAGCATGAGCGTGATGGGCACCTTGCCGCCCAGTGCGGCGACGCGGAACGGGATCGCCACCGTGGTCTCGATCTCTTCGGCCTCCGGCTCCTTGGCCCCCCCGCGGCGGCCGAAGATCGACGAGAAGATGTCGCCCAAGCCGCCGAAGGAGCCGAGGTCCGAGAGATCGAAATCGGCGCCGCTGTCGTCGCTCCCCCCCCCGCCCCCACGCCGGCTTCCGCCACCGCCCCCGCCCGCGAAGGCGCCGTAGCGGCGCAGCTGATCGTACTTTTTCCGTTTATCGGCGTCGCTCAGGACGTCGTGCGCCTCGTTGATCTCCTTGAAGCGATCCGACGCCTGCGGGTTGTTGGGATTACGGTCGGGATGGTGTTGCTTCGCCAGCCGCCGGAACGCCTTCTTGATCTCGTCCGTCGTGGCGGTCTCGGGGACACCCAGCACGTGGTAGTAGTCGCGTTGCGGCGCCATCAGGCACCCTGCCAGGTCAACACGATGACTCGCGCGGGCCGCAGCAGCGTCTCACCGATCTTGTAGCCGGCCTGCAGGACCTGCCCGACAGTGTGATCCTGCTCGGCCGACGGCGCCGGTTGCGTCGTCACGGCTTCGTGGATGTTCGGGTCGAAGCCCACGCCGGTCGTGTCGATTCGGGTCACGCCGATCGCGCCGAGCTCCTTCCACACTTTCCGCTCGACGAGATCCACGCCTTCGTGAAAGGTCTTGGGGTCGGTGGTGGCGGGATCGACGTGCGCGAAGCGCGAGAGATCGTCCAGCGCGTCTGCGAGGCGCGTCACGAGCTCGGCCTGCGCGCGCACCCACGCTTCAGCCCGCTCCCGCGTGGTGCGCTTCTTGTAGTTCTCGTACTCAGCGGCGAGGCGAAGGTAGCGGTCTTTGAGCTGGTCGCGCTCCGCCTCGAGCCGTGCGACCGCTTGGTCGGGGGGCTCGACGGGGAGTGGGACGGGGGCGGCTTCGGGAGCCTCCTCGTTGACGGGCTGGTCCTTCTTTTCGGTCATAGCTCCACGGCTGGGGACTGTCGGAACTTTCGGTCTGACAACAAGATAGACAGGTTATCGGTAACTGTCGAGCACTTTTCGTCCTAGGGACGGATACAACGCGGGTCGAGGTCGTTCGGTTCCAAGGCCGCGAGACTCACAGCCCGCGCCTGCCGAGGAACTCCACGACATCCCCGACGACCCGATCGCCCTGCGGATCGTTCAGGACCTCGTGGTACATCTCCGGATACCAGTGCACCTGTGGAGGCGTGGCTCCCTTCAGGCCATCGGCGAAGGCGCGCGTGAGATGCGCGTCCACCAACCGATCCTCTCCCGCCAGCAGGAACAGCAAAGGGCAGTCGATGCGATACCCGTCGGCGGTGACGGCGCGTTGCGCCCACCGGATCTCGGCCCACGCGCCCGGCGTCATGAGGTCGTGACAGGCAGGATCGGCGGCCCATCCGGCGTTCACGTCCTGGTCGCGAGACAACTGATCCGCATCGATGCCGGCGCTGATGCGCAGCGTGGGCCAAAGTCCCGAGAAGACTCGCGCTGCCAACCGTTTCCACGCGGGGGGCCGGTGCGCCAGGCCGAGCCAGGGGCTCGACACGATGGCGGCGGCGAGCGGGTCGCCAGGCTGAGTTTCGAGGTAGCGTAGCACGACGAGCCCGCCGAACGAATGGCCGAGGAGCACTTGTCGGGCGTCCGAGCGCATGCGCACCGCCCGTCGGAACGCTTGGAGGTCTCCCAACAGCTGACTGAAGCGCGACAGGTGTCCGCGGGCTCCGCCCGAGCGTCCGTGACCGCGCAGGTCGAGCATGTAGGCGGAGAACCCCGCGGCCTGAAGACGGCGGCCGGTGCTGGCCCAGCGGCCGGCGTGATCGGACCAGCCGTGGAGGAAGAGGACCGCGGCTTTCGGCCGGCCCGTTTCGTACGCGTCGAACACTAACGACGTTCCGTCCGGCGCGTTGAGACGGTTCATCGAGCCAGCATGCGGCGCAAGAGATCAAGCGCCGCCTGCGCGGCCCGGGCGCGGATCTCGTTGCGCTCGCCGGGGAACACGCGCGTCACGGCTCGCGTGTCGCCACCGAGCCGCGCCGCGAGCCAGACGGTGCCGACCGGTTTCTCGGGGGTGCCGCCTCCGGGCCCGGCGATCCCGGTCACGGCGATGCCGGCGTGCGCGTCGAAGCGCCCTTGCACGCCTTCGGCCATCGCGCGCACCACTGCTTCGGAGACGGCGCCATGAGCCTCGAGCATCGCCGCCGGCACGCCCAGGAGCTCGCTCTTCACCTCGTTGGCGTACGCGACGACGCCGCCCACGAAGACCTCCGAGGCTCCGGGCACGGCGGTGAGGCGCGCCGCGATGAGTCCTCCCGTGCACGACTCGCCCACGGCGAGCCGCTGTCCGCGCAACAGGTCGAGCACCACCGCGGCGAGATCGGTGCCATCCTGGCCGTAGTAGTGGTCCTCGAGCCGCGCGCGCAGGCCGGCGGCGGCCTCGGACACACGCTGCTCGGCCTCGTCGGGAGGCAGGGACCAGGCCGTCAGTCGCAGGTCCACACCGTCGATCGACGGGAGGTATGCCAACGTGAGCGGCGCAATGTCGTCCTCGACGGGGCCGATGCGCTCCGCCAGAGCGGATTCGGGGACCCCGGTGGTCCGCAGGGTGCGGGAGAGCACGACGCGTCTGCCGTCGATGCGCTGCACCAGGCGCGGCAGGACCTCTTCCACGAGCAGGCCCCGCATCTCCGACGGCACTCCGGGCAGGAGAACGGCCACGCGGCCTCGGGCATCCTCGAGCCACAAACCCGGTGCCGTGCCTCTGGGGTTCGGCAGGACCGTGGCACCCTCGGGGACCTCGGCCTGCGTGCGATTCACGGCGGGCATCGGCCGGCCGAGGCGGCGGAAGCGGGCCTCGAGGCTCTTCAGCACGCCTTCATCCAACAGCAACTTTTTCCCGAAGAGTGCCGCGACCTCGACTTTCGTCATGTCGTCGCGCGTGGGTCCCAGGCCGCCCGTCGCGATCACGAAGCCGGTGCGCTCGAGCGCGTCGGCGATGGCCGCGCGGATGGCGGCGGGGCGATCGGGAACGGAGACGTGGCGCACGATCTCGGCGCCGGCGGCGGCGAGGGCGCGGCCCAGGTCCGCGGCATTGGTATCGGGCGTCAGACCCAGCACCAGCTCGGTGCCGATGGTGACGACCTCGAGCTTCATGAGTCGGTCTTGAAGAGCGCCCGGTAGCGGTACAGGTAGACACCGAGGGAATACACCGTCAGGACGATCGCGCCTGCCAGGGTCACCGAGACAAACCAGCCATGGAACTGATCCCAGAGGTCCCGGAACGCCCCGGCCAGCTTCAACTCGGCAATGGCGTCCTTCCAGGCGAACCAGGCGATGGTTGCCCCGATGAAGGCGTTCTGGGCGACGGCCTTCGCTTTGCCGGCGGCGACCGCGGGAATCACCACCCCGCGACGCAGCGCGAAGAACCGGAACGCGGTGATCAGCAGCTCACGGCCCACGAGCAGCAACGCAACCCAGACGGGGAGGCTGCCCCACCACGGGATCCGGTAGTCCACGAGTATCGTGGGGTGCCGGGTCATCCAAAAAATGGGGATCAACGTCGCGAAGAGCAGCAGCTTATCGGCGATCGGATCGAGGAGTTTGCCCAAGTCGCTCACGGCGTTGTAGCGGCGCGCCAGCCAGCCGTCCAGCACGTCCGAGAGCGCGGCGACGAGAAAGATGAGAAACGCGATGACCTTGGGCCAATAGCCCTGAATGAACGGGAGCAGGGCGATGACCGGCGTGAGGCAGATGCGGGCCACCGTGATCATGTTGGGCAGGGTCCAACGCATCGGACGGTCTTTCAGCTCAGCGTCTTCAGCACCAGCTTGCTGACCGCTTTCAGGGTGTCGAAGACGCCGTCGCCGCGCACCGCGACGCCTTCGATGTATGGGGCGCGGCCGACCCATTCACCGCCCGCCTTCTCGGTGAGGTTCTCACCGGGATGGGCTGGGTCGGGCGTCACCTTCTGCATGGCGCCGTCCTCGACGGGCCAGCCGGGATTCAGCGCCGCCTGGAGGTCCTTGATCGGTGCCGCGTTGGGCAGGTCGCGCTTGTTGTACTGAATGATGAACGGAATCTTGGTCAGGTCGTACCCGTACTCCGCCATGTTGTCGTACAGGTTCTGCATCGACTCGACGTTCGCCTCCATCCGCTCGATCTGACTGTCGGCCACGAACACGATCCCGTCCACTCCTTTGAGGATGAGCTTGCGGCTCGCGTTGTAGTAGACCTGGCCGGGGACCGTGTAGAGGTGGAACCGCGTCTTGAAGCCGCGGATCGTCCCGAGATCGACCGGCAGGAAGTCGAAGAACAGCGTGCGTTCGGTCTCGGTCGCGAGGGAAATCATCTTGCCGCGCGTGTTGGGCGAGACCTTCCCGTAGATATGCTCCAGGTTGGTCGTCTTGCCCCCGAGGCCGGGGCCGTAATAGACGAGCTTGCAGTTGATCTCGCGGGACGCGTAGTTGATCATCGACATGGGCGCGTCCCTTTAACCGAAGAGTTTGTCAATTTCGTCTTCCGCCCCTTCGAGCAGACCCTTTTGCTCCGCCTGCCCGGTGCCCACACGATTGAACATCCCCTCGAAGACTTTGTTGAGTTGTTCGACGACGGCCTTGGCTTTGAGCTTCACGAGTCCAAGCGTCGCGCGCTGATCGAACAGCACGACGAGGATCACGCGCTTCGCGATGTCGGCGAGGAACATGGACTCGCGCTCGCCCTGATGCACGAGCGAGGCGAACTCGGGCTCGCCGATCATTTTGGCGAGCTGATCGTTGGCGCTGAAATCGGCGGCGGTGAGCGATGCAAAAGCGGTGGGGTCGAATGTCGGCGTCTCACCCACCGTGGCCACGAGCTGGCCGTTGCGGTCGACGAGCAGCGCGCAGCGGGCGTTCGAATCCCGGAGGTACGCCTGCAGGTGTGTCTGAATCTGCTTGAAATCGCTTTCGTTAAACGACCAGCTTGCCGCACCCGCCATGCGCCTCCTCAGGTCACTCGGTCTCGGACATGTCGCGCCGGGCCGACAGCGCCTGCGCGATCGTGACCGCGTCGGCGTACTCGAGATCGCCCCCCACCGGCAGCCCCCGCGCGATCCGCGTGACGCGCACGCCCGTCGGCTTCAACACCTGCTGCAGGTAGGTCGCCGTGGCCTCCCCTTCCATCGAGGGGTTGGTCGCTACGATGACCTCCCGCACTCCCGAGCCGTTGGCCACGCGGGCGACGAGCGGCTCGAGGCGCAGCTGGTCCGGGCCCACCCCTTCGAGGGGCGACAACCGGCCGCCCAGGACGTGATAGCGCCCGCGGTAGCGACCCGCGCGCTCGATCGCGCCCACGTCCGCCGATTCCTCGACGACGCAGAGCAACGCGGCGTCGCGCCGGGGATCGCGGCAGATGGGGCACGGATCTTCCTCGGAGAGGTTGCCGCACGCCCCGCACGCCGTGACACGCCCGCGCACCCGTCGGATGGCCTCCGCCAACCGCTCCGCGGTCTCCGCCGGCTGCTTCAGCAGGAAAAACGTGAGCCGCTGCGCCGTCTTCCGCCCGATACCGGGGAGCTTGGCAAGCTCCGCCACGAGCTCCTCGATGGCCGACACGGCGCGTTAGAGTGGCGGCAACTGAAACGGGAACGGCAGGCCCGACCCCGACGCCAGCTTTCGCACTTCCGCCTGGTACAGCTCGGCAGCGCGTTTCTGCGCCTCGGCCACGGCGGCGAGTACGAGATCTTCCAGCATCTCGACGTCACCCTGGCTGACCGCCTGCGGGTCGATCTTGATGGCGCGGATCTGCCCGCGCCCGTCGGCCGTGGCCTGCACAATCCCCCCACCAGCCGACACCGTGACCGTCTGCTGCGCCAGCTGTGATTGGATCTCAGACAACCGGCCCTGCATCTGCTGCTGGAACTGCAGCAAACTGGATAAATCCGCCATACGTCGAAAGTTACCCCTCGCCGGAATGGGTGGCAAGCTACTCGAGCAGCTCTAAATCTAACGCGTCGACCGCCGCGTTCAGGGTCGGATCCTTGCCGCGCAGCGTCTTGAGTCGCTCCGCGTTGGCGCCCTCCTCGGTCAGCCGCACCGGCCGCTCCGCGGGCGTTCGCGGATCCGCGCCCGCCGCCGCCGCCAGCTTCACCCGCACGGGTTCGGTGACGTAGCGCGCGATCATCTGGCCGAGGAGGTCGCGCTGGCGTTCGAGCCCCTCCGCGTGGCCCGCGCTCGCCGGGCGCAGTGTCACAACCGATCCTTCCACCGCGGCAACACTCGCCTCCGACAACAGGCTGGCGACCATCGGTGCCTTGGCGCGCGCGTCCGCGACGATCTGGGGCCAGACCGCGCGGAGGTGGTCGAGCGTGAGAGGCCCCTTCTCCACAGGAACCGGGAGCAAGGAGCCAGGAGCTGTTGGCGGCGACGCGGAATCGTGCAATTCGGGCGGCCCCGTAGGCCGGGCCCTGATCGACTGCGGTGGCGCGGGGTTCCCGCTCCCGGCTCCCGGCTCCCGACTCCCAAGAGCCTTGAGAACCTGCGCGAGCTCGACCGTCCGATCCGCCATCGCCCAGCGGAGGAGGAGCAGCTCCACCGCCAGCCGCATGTTGCCGCCGCGCCGGATCCGCTCTTCCATCTCGCTCAACACGGAGAGGAGTCGCAAGACGTCGGGCGCCGGGAGCACGGCGCTGTACGTCCGGATCAGCTGCTGCATGCGCTCCGTCAGTCCTTCGGGCTGGCCGCCGACGCCGGCGAGGAGCAGCGCGCGCAACGTCTCGCCCGCCCCGCTCACGAACTCGCTCAGATCGGCGCCAGCCTCGACGAGACGATCCACCAGCGGGAAGACCGCCGCCGCGTCGTGCTCCGCGATGCAGCGCAGCATCTCGCCGTAGGAGTCGTCGGGAATGAGCCCGAGCACTTCGCGGACTCGTCCGGCGGTGACGGGTCCTTCGCCGAACGACAACACCTGATCGAGCAGCGACAGGCCGTCGCGCATGCCGCCGTCGGCGCTCTTGGCGATCAAGTGCAGCGCGTCGTCCTCGGCCGCGAGCTTCTCCTCGGCGAGCACCTGCTTGAGCCGCGCCACGATGGCGTGCGGGCCGATGCGGCGGAAATCGAAGCGCTGCAGGCGCGACAGAATCGGCGCGGCCGTGTTCGCGATCTTCTGCGGCTCGGTGGTCGCGAACACGAACACGACGCGTGGCGGCGGCTCCTCGAGAATCTTGAGGAGCGCGTTCCAGGCCTCGCGCGTCAGCATGTGCGCCTCGTCGACGATGTAGACCTTCGACCGCGTCTCACCGCTCGCGGCGTACATCGCTCGCTCGCGCAGATCCCGGGCATCGTCCACACCGCGGTTCGACGCGGCGTCGAGCTCGACCACATCGAGATTGGCGAGGCCATTCCAGACGCGGCGGCACGAGTCGCAGGCGCCGCACGGCTCCCCGGCCGGGGTGCCCGCGGGCCGTTCGCAGTTCAACGCCATCGCAAGGATGCGCGCGGCGGTCGTTTTCCCGACACCCCGTGGCCCTGCGAACAGATATCCGTGCGCGACGCGCCCCTGCGCCACCGCGCCGCGGAGCGCGGCCGCCACGTGGTCCTGGACGATGAGGTCGGCGAACTGCTTCGGGCGATATTTGCGGGCGAGAGCGATCATCGAGGGGGAATCTACTCGGTTAGACGGTTACCTGTTCACCGCCGTCGTCAGTGCACGGTCTACCGTTTACGGGATACAAGTAGAGTGCCCCAGGCACCCCGCAACGAATCCCGGCATCGCTTAGCGCTGCTCCCTGCGGGGGCCTGACGCGTTTCACGAGCGGAAAGCCTGCGGACCTGGGGCGAGGGAAAGATAGCCCAGGGGCGAGCCGCCACCAAGCCTACCGGCGCACGTCCACGACTTCCACCAAGAAGGCGGCGGTAATGTCGCCAGCGCGCAACTTGATGCTGGCGCGGCCCGGTTGGATAGCCTTCAGCGTGAGGGCCACCGCGGCGGGCTCCTCTCGGATGCTCACGACGCGCACGATCGGAATGCGGGCGTCGAACGGCGTCTCCCGCAGCATCCGGGCGAGGCCGGCGACATCCGCGGTGTTTCCGAACGCATCGAGCAGGCGCAAGCGCACGACGAACGTCGTATCGAGGCCGACGCCGACCCACCGGCCGTTCACGCGGAATCCGCGGTGCTCCAGCACGAGGTCGACGGCAGGGCCGGGGTCGACCTGCAGCGTCACCCGCTTCTCGACGGAATCGATGGTCGCCACGATGCTCGCGGGACCCACCCGTTCGCCCAGAGTGATCTCGACGCGGACCCGGCCGGCCGAATCGGTCGTCGCGCTGACCGGGACCACGGACGCGTTGACGGCGCGGAATGCGACCACGCGCCCGGCGGCCGGGCGCCCGAGACGCGTCCGCGCTTCGAACACGACCGGCTCGCCGAGTCCATTGCCGGCGCCGCCGCTCGCCGTCCGGATCGGGAGAAAGCCCGTCTGGCCCTCGGCGAGCGGCGACCCGATGACGACCTCGACACTGGCCATGGCTTTGTCGCGGACTTGCACCTGCAGCGTTCCGCGCCGCTGAACGGCATCTCGCGCGACGACGATGCGCGCACGCCCCGACGAGTCCGTGACGGCGGTGTCCGGGAGATACCGCATGTCCGCACTGCCACGGATCACGACGGGCTCGCCGCGCACCGCGAGACCAACGGAGTCGCGGACGGTGACGGTCACCGGCACGAGGGAATCGAGCCCCTGGTCGAACATGATCTCGCGCGGCTCGGCCGATGCAGACGCCGGTGGGCCCGGCCGCACGAGGAGCTCGATCATGGGACGGCCGGGGAGCGTGCCACCGGCCGCCGGCGCGACTTCCAGTCGATAGGAGTTTACCCGGCGTCCGACGCGCACCGGGAAGACCGCGAAGCCGCTGTCGTCCGTGGCGGCGACCACGTCGCGACCAAGACCGCCTTCGATGGCGCCGCTGCCGCGCAGCACCAACTGTGCCCCCGCCTGCGGCAGTCCGGCCCGCGCGGCGAGTACCACGATGCGCGCCTGGCTCCCCGCGGCCACCTGGACGCGAGGCTGGCGGAGCATGACCTGCAACGCGTTGACCGCGACGACCGGAGCCGCAGCAGTCGGCGCCGAGGGTCCCGCTCCCGCCAGCGCCGCCCGACCCGACGCACATCCGTTGATGCTCGCGACGACATCCGAGGTCGCTCCGAGACTACGGAAATCCGTCCAGTCACGATCCGTCGGCCGAAACGCGAGGCAGTTGCGGCGCACCAGGTCGGCGACTTCCTGGTGAGGAATGACGGGGCTCGACAGCAGCTCGATGAGGTCGGTCTTGAGGAGGGGCGCGCCTCGCTGGGCGGAGGCCGCTCCAGGGAGCGCGAGCAACAACAGGGCGACGGCGCAGGATCGAGTCATGGGAGTCACGGGCGTGGACAGCCGGTCCGCGCGTAGTCGCGCTCGACGCTGCCCACATCGGCGTTCAGGTGGCGATCGCGTGCGATCCGCGCGGAATCGACCGGCGCGGAAGCGGTTTTGCGGGCTGCGCTGTGCGCCATCCAGCGCGACTCGAGATGCATCAAGCCGACGGCCAGGTCGGAGCACAGCATCTTGCGGCCGTCATATAAGCGCAGCCGAATGTCGAACGCACTGACCGCGAAGGCGACGGTGTCGGCCAGGCGATCGAGCGCCTCCACGGTCGGGACGGCGCTCGCCGCGGTGCTCGCCCGCGCGTCGTCCGGTCCCGATGCGAACATCCGGTACGCGCCGAACAATGACGCCCCGGCGACGAGTCCCAACGCTCCGAAACGCACCGCTCGGACGACCGGTGCGGGGAGCGTGCGCCGGCGCGGCGGTGCGGGCAGCGTGTCGGAATCCGGGTCGGTATTGTCCGGGAAGAGCAGCAGCGGCGGTGCGATCTCCCGCGCCTCGTGGGCGCGACTCGTGGAGAGCTCCACCCCGTGCGTGCGGTAGTTTGCCCACGTCAGGTGCGTGGAGTCCCCGTCCGCGGGCAGCTCATAGAACGGCAGGTACTCGTTCGACCACGCGGTTCGCGAGGCGATCCGGAAGACGCCGCCCGTCGTCAACTCGGTGCCGCGCGCGACGACCAGCGCGATGTGCCAGGGTTGGTCGAAGCACGCCACGTGCGCGGCGACATCGCTCACCGAGAGGCGCGCGTGCGGCGCGACGTGACTGTGGTACCACCCGAGGAGCTGGGCCCCGGTGTGGCCCACTTCGTCCTGCGCGATGACCCGTCCCTGCCGCAGGGCAGCCGCGAGATGATCCCCACCGATCGACCACGGGAGATGGATCGTGGACTCGACGATGATGTACGGCGCGTGCGTGTCTGGTGTCTGGTAGATCCCGCCAACGAGAAACCCGATCGACGAGGCACCGTCCGGCAGCTCGGCAAGCTGGGCATGCACGGCGTCGAGGGCCTGCTGCGTGATGAAAATCGGGTAGGCGGGCGCACCACCGGCCAGGCCGACGGGCGTCCAGAGGATCGCGGCACCAACCGGCATGGCCCGTTCACCGTAGTCGCCGGCGGTCCCGGCGAGACTCGTACCGGGTTCATGAGCGGAACTGCCCAAAGCGCCGTCCATCGCTGTTACGCACAGCAACTTCCTCGCCGCAGTACGTGGCGGCGCGCCGGGACGGCTCGTCCTTCCCGGGGCCAAAACTGTAGCAGATCTGCAACACCTCCACATGGCCGCCGCCACACGACTTCCAGCGGTTCTCACGGCCGCGGACACCCCGAGCCGGTGTAGCGGTGCTCGACGTCATTGACCTGGTCCCGCAGACGTTGGTGCGTGACGCTTTGCGCAGCATCACGGGCGATGTAGGCGGTCCAACGTCCTTCAACTTCGATCAGGCCGCGTGCCAGGTCCTGGCACGTCATCTTGTGTCCGGCGAAGAAATTGGAGCGCACTCCGAATGCGGCGACCGCGTAGGACACAGTATCGCCCTGTGGATCGACGGCGTCGGCGGACGGGCGCGCGCGCGGCACGGGCCCGGCCACGCCGGCGGGGAGGCCGGATGCCACTGCCCGGTAGGTGCCGAACAACGCGCCCAAGGCCAGCAAGCCGATCCCGCCCACGGTCGCGAGGCGGCGCGCTGGGACGGAGGAGCGCCGCCGCGAACGCACGCGGCGCAGCGCCTCGATCTCGAGGGCCGCCTCGTCGAGGCCCTCGTCCAATAACACCACACGTCCCGCAGGCGCCGACGGACGCGCGTCCTCGGTCTCGGGGAACGCGAGTCCAGGCGCGCAATAGTTCTGCCACGCTAACCTCGTGACCTTTCGCCCCCCGGGGCGCAATGACTCACCCTCGAGCAGCTCGTAGAACGGGAGGTATTGATTCCACCGGGCCGCCCTCGACTCGACGCGGAAGACACCCCCGGACAGTCCGTGCCGGCCGGCGACCACGAGCGCGACGGCCCAGGGTTGGTCGAAACACGCGAGGTGGGCCTCTACATCCGCGACCGAGAGGCGCGAATCGGCACCGGCGTGCGTTTGATACCAGCCCACGATGTGGCCCCCGTCGCGCTTCACCTCGTCTTCCGCAATGACTCGCGCCTCGAGCAGCGCTGCCTTCAGCTCGTCCCCCGGCATCGACCATCCGCCGTGAATTGCTGCTTCGACGACCACGTAGGGCAGATGGGTCTCGGGTGCCATGTAGACGTCGCCGATGAGAAAGCCAAACGAGGCCGCGACATCGGCTGGTGCGTTAGTCTTCTCCTGCACGGCCGCGAGCGCTCTCCCAGCGACAAAAATGGGATGGACGGGATCGACCGCGCTGCTCTGACCGGCCGGTATCCAGCGCAACGCGACCGCGATGGGGATCGGGCGCGCGGCGTATGTTGGTTCGCCCCCGGGGGGGGGTTCGGGGAGGCGAATCGCATCGGACAACCGATGCGGCACGGGGCCTACGCGGACGGCGTCCATCGCAGCCGCGCCGTCGCAACTTTCTGGCCGCCACCACAGAGTCGTGGTGCGCGCGCTAAGTCATTTCTGATGGAGAGTTACAGCGCCGGTGTCGGCGCCGGCTGACAAGCGAATTGTTGCGTCGACGCCCTGCCTCTGGGGTGACAGTGGTGACGACGCATCACCCCTGGGCTGCGGCACCTAGGGGCAGTCGGTCTTTCCCGGCGCGGCGCGTGGCGGCACGGTCACCGTGACGTATTGGCGCAGGCCGTTGGCAATCACCGCGAGGCTCGTCGTCCCCGGCCGATCGGGTTTCAGCGTCACGGTCCCCGCGACGCTGTCTTCGACGATTTGCTGCACCCGCAGGATCTGCGCGTCGGCCACTGCCGCGCGAAGACTGGCGAGTCGCGCAACGTTGCCGTACGCGTCCCGCGCGCTCACCCGCAGGAGCGCCGCGGTGTCGGGCCGCAGAACGACGCGGCCCGACAGCTCCGAGGCACCGCACGCAACGACGAGCTGCGCCACCGGGCCGACGGAGACCCTGAACGCCGCCTGCTTCTCCACGTCGCCGGCCACCGCCAGGACGATGGCCGAGCCCACGCGCTCGCCCAGCGTAACGCCGACGCGCGCACGGCCCTCCGCATCGGTGCGGAGCGATTCGGGCTCGATCCGCGCGTTGATGCCGGTGAACGCGACCAACTGTCCCACGAGTGACGTGCCGGCGGTATCGCGCGCCTCGAACACCAGCGCGCGCGGGAGGCGCACGCCCGCCGGCCCACTCTGACCACCACCCGCGACGAATCCGCTGCGGTCGGCCGACACGCGAGCGACCGGCGGCGTCCGTACGGCCGGCGCGGGCGGGGGCGGGGGCGGAGGTTGTGTCGCCACGGGCGGAGTGACCACGGCCCGCGGTGGTACGCGCACCCGGGTCGGACGCGCCGCGCGTCGCGCGCAGCCGTCTATGGCTGCGAGCACCGGAGCTTCGGCACCGAGGCGCCGGAAATCGGCACGGTCGCGATCGGTGGCAGCGAAGGTGAGACAGTTGCGGCTAACGAGCTGCGCGATTTCCTGCTGGGACATCACCGACCCGGAGAGCAAGCGCACCAGATCGCTCTTCCGCAGTGGAGCAATGCCCTGCACCACGAGCCAGCCGACGAGGACCAGGTTCACGGGCGCGGGCAACGAGACCTGTCGAACTGAGCCTCCACGGAGTCCACTCCGGCGTAGAGCCCCTGATCACGTGTCGCGCGGCGCGCGTCGAACGACGCGATCCGCGCGTTGCGTTCCGTGTTGTAGTTGGCCCAAAGGTCCTCGATGGCGACGAGGCCGCGTGCCAGCCCGGCGCAATCGATTTGCCGGTTAGCGTAGAGCGCCGCGCGATCGTGATAGTTCCGCACCGCGCTCGTCAGCGTGTCGCTGAGGCGGTCGAAGTGCACGAACGTCGTATCGGCCCGAGCCGCCGCTGGAGCGGCCCTGGTGGCGGGGGGCGGTGGTGCCACTCTGGGCGGCGCCGTCCGCCGGCCCAATCCGAAGGGCAGCGAATCCAGGCCGAAGGGCAGCGGGGCGCCAGGCTGGCTGACGAAGTAGTACCAGTACCCGGCCGCCGCCCCGCCGCCAACGATCAACAGCAGGGCCAGGAGCGTGAACCACAGGCCGCGCCGCGAGCGACGCCGGGGCGTGTGCCCCTTCTGCTCGAGCAACCGGAATGACGGCGCCGGCGTGCGCCGCGGAGCGCGCGGCGCTTCATGCGGCGGCGGCGCGGGGCGCGGAGGCGGCGGGGGCGACGGACGCCGCGGCGGCGGTGGAGGCGCCGGGGGCGGGGGGGGCGGGGGGGGCGGGGGGGGCGCACCACGCGGCTGGTCCGGCACGAAGACGGGCGCCGCGGGCCGCGCCGCATGATCCTCCGCGCTGCTCTTGTGGATCGTCAGGTCGTCCGTCTTCGGAGCTGCCTTGGCGGGAGCCTTGGGCGACACCGGATTGAACGCCTTGTAGTTCTTCCACGTGATGAACGAGCGTTTCTTGCCGTCGGCGCGGATGGAATCGGGCTGCAGCAGCTCGTAGAACGCCAGCGGCGTTTCCGCCCAGGCCTGATTCGTTCCCGAGCGGAAGAATCCGCCGATCACGCCCTCCGCCTCCGCCGCGACGAGCACCGCGACCTGCCACGGCTCGGAAAAAAACTTCACGTGCGTCTCGACGTCGTGCGTCGTCAGGGAGAGCCCCTGCCCCGGATGGCTGTGATACCATCCGAGTAGACGTCCCGACGCCCGTGCCAGCTGCTCCTGCATGCGATCCCAGAGGCGCGCCACGACGACCTCGGTCTTGTCGCCGTAGATCGCTTGGTTCAGACGCAGCGTCTTGTCGATCACGGCGTACAGCACGCCCGCGTCGGGGTCGCGATATAACGTGCCGATGAGGAAGCCGAAGATCGCCTGCTGCGGAGACGCCTTGAGGTGGTCCTGGAGGGCGACCACCGCCTCCTGCTGGAAGAAGACCGGGTACGGCGCCCGTCCCGAAGGACGCCCCGCGCCCTCCTTCTTGACCGGATTCCAGAGGATGGCCCGGTCCATCGGCATCGACTGGGGTACAGGACTCGGAGTCGAGGGCGCGGTCACCGCATCGCCTCCACGATGAGCCGCGCGGCGCGTTCGACGTCGTCTTGGCTCACGTCCAGGTGTGTGACGGCACGGAGGCGCCGCGGGCCCCACGGCGCGACCCGCACGCCGGCCTGCGCGAGCCGCGGGGCCACCGTCTCCGGGGAATCGGTGTCTCGCACCAGATCGAGCATCACGATGTTCGTCTCCGGAATCCAGGGGCGAATGGTGGCACAACCTGCCAGGAGCTCGGCGAAGCGGCGGGCGTTCGCGTGATCGTCCGCGATGCGCGGGAGGTTCTGGTCCAGCGCATAGAGTGCCGCCGCCGCGAGGATCCCCGATTGGCGCATCCCGCCGCCCAGCCGTTTGCGAATCTCCCAAACGCGCGGGCGCAGATCCTTGGCGAAGCCGAGGCACGACCCGACGGGACACCCGAGTCCCTTCGAGACGCTGACCATGACCGTATCGACGCCGCGCGCGAGGCGCGAGGGGGGGACGCCCGCGGCCGCCGCCGCATTCCACAGGCGCGCGCCGTCGAGGTGCACGGCGAGCCCGGCGGCGCGCGCGGCCTGTACGACGAGGTCGAACGCGTCGGGGCCGAGGACGCGGCCGCCGGCGGAGTTGTGCGTGTTCTCGAGCGCCACCGCCGTGCTGCGGGGCACATGAGGCGACGGGGGCCGCACGGCGGCGCGCACGAGCTCGGGGGTCAGCAAGCCATCGGGCGTGGCGATCGTCTTGATCTGGACGCCCCACAGGGCGGCCAGGCCGGCCATCTCAGAGTGGACGAGGTGCGCGTTCGCTTCGAGCAGCAGCTCGGTGCCCGGGCGGGTGAGCAGGGCGATCCCGGTCTGATTCGCTTGCGTGCCCGACGGGAAGAACAAGGCGTCCTCGGTGCCGAGCAGAGCGGCGATCCGCGCCTCGAGGCGGCGCGTCGTGGGATCGCCGTCGAGCACGTCGTCGCCGACTTCCGCCTCCGCCATCGCCTGGCGCATCGGCGCCGAGGGCTTCGTGACGGTATCTGACCGAAGATCGATCATCCGAGCTGCACGCGCTGCAAGCGCCGCATTCGCATCAGGTCGTACGTCTCGGCAACCTCGCCTCCCAACAGGAAGAGGTAGGCCGTGATGTAGAGCCAGAGCAGGAACAGGAGGAAGCCCAGGACGTTGGCGTCCGAGGCGAGCCGATCGAAGGTCGCGAAACGCTGCACGTACAGCGCGTATAGACGTTTCGCGACCTCGAACCCCACCGCGCAGAAGAGCGACGCGACGAGCCCGGTTCGCCAGTAGATGCGGCGGCTCGGCAGGAACTTGAAGACGAGGAAGAAGAGCACCGTGCCGAGCGCCAGCGCGGCGAAGTAGGCGATCAGTCCCCCGACGGTCGTGAGGTAGGCATTCGCGACGAGCAGGGCTCCGGTCACGAGCACCATGGCCAGGTCCACGAGCTTCGCGAGCGGCCAGGGACGGCGCTCGTCCGTATCGAACACTTCGTTGAGCGCGGCCCGGAGGCCGCCGTACAAGCGAGTCGAGAACCACAGGAACAATGGGACGCCGATCAGGGTGAGACGACCGCGCGCGGCGACGAGGGCAGCCAATGCGTTCTCGACGGTGGCGAAGGCGCGGGCATCGTCGGGCAAGAAGCGCTGCAGCAGGTCGTGGACGTTCACTTGGTTGGTGGCAATCTGGTGCTGGGCTAGGTACCCGACGATCGCCAGCACGACGCCGACGAACGGGATCGCCGTCAGCAGGATGTCGAACGCGAGGGCGCTCGCGAGAAAGGGGATGTTGTCTTCGTAGGCCGCTTCGATGGTGCGCCGGATCACGCCGGTCACCGAGCGATGCCAGCCGCCCTCGAGCGTCACGCGAGGGGCTCGTCCTCCTCCTCCACCTGCGCCGGGGCCTCCTCCCCGCGACGCCGGCGGCGCCGGGCGGCGTCGAGGCGGCGCTGCAACCGCTCCCGAGTCGAGGGCTCCTCTTCCTCCTCCTCTTCATTCTCGTCGGCTTCGAGGAGTCCGCGTACTTCGTCCACCTTCTCTTCGGCGACGTCGCGCAGGTTACGCAGCCGCTTCGAAAGTCTGCGGCGGGTGTCGTCGCCCGCCTCGGGCGCAAACAAGAAGCCCACCACCGCTCCCACCGCGATGCCCAGCAGGAAGGACCCGAACCCGGAACCGCGATCGCTCATTCACCCGCCTCGGCGTCGTCCGGGGCCGCCACCAGGGCGGCGCGCGGGGCCGCATGCGAGTCGAGCGGCGGCTTCACGTACTTGTCCGCCGCCTGGCGCGTGCCCTTCACGCGCAACTGCTCGAACAGGAAGGCGAACGTCTTCTCGAGATCGGCCCCGATCGCCGCCCGTACGCTTTCGGGCAGATCCCAGAACCGCTTCTTGAAGGGACCGATCGCCTTCTTGCGACTCTTATAGAGGAACTGCTCCTCGGTGTCGCCCTTCTTCCACTCTTCCTTCGCCTCGGTTTTGACCCACTCGTTCACCTCGCGCCGCAGATCCGCCGGCAGCGCGGGGTGCTCCATGACGATCGTCTGGAAGTTCGTCGCCAGGTGGATCTCGACCGCTTCACATTGCGGAAAGTTCGAGAACGCTTCGGGCGGTAGCGTCGAGGCGCCGTGCTGCACCGCGCCCCCCAGGCCGTACTTGCTGCGCGCATCCTGCGACAACGCCTTCAGCGCCGGTAAATCGAGCTGCACCTTCGCGATGGTGCCGTCCGGGAGCACCATGCCGCCGTGGCTCGTCCCCGTCTGCACGGAGATCTTGGAGATGCCGACGAACTTGCCCCCCCCCAGCTTCTGCAGCGTGCGGACGTAGCCGTCCATGAACGCCTTGAGCTCGTGTACGTCGGAGTTCTTGCCGCCGACCTCTCCGATTTCCGCCCCAACCGAGACCGTCACGCCCGCCGGCTCGCGCTCCCGGATGAACTTCGTGAACTCGGCCGCGCGCTCGTAGTTGACGCGCTGCTGCGATGGGAGATCGGGCTGCGAAAGGTCGACCAGGGTCGACGTGTCGACGTCGATGTTGTAGAAGCCGGCGTGCAGCTCCTCCTCGATCAAGGCACGCAGCGCGCCCAGCTCCGCCTCGGCGTCGGCGCCGTACTTCTTGGCGTTCACCTGGACGTGATCGCCCTGGATGAAGAGGGGCCCCGTGAAGCCCTCGCGCAGCGCCGCCGCGGTCATCACCGCGACGTACTCCGCAGGGCGTTGGTCGGTGTACGCAATCTCGCTGCGGGCGATCTCGCAGATGAGGGCGCCGACGTCCAGCCGTTTCGCCGCGCGAAAGATCGCCCGGCCCGTGTCGTACGACAGCACGCGCACGTTCATGGCTGGCGTCGTGAAGGCGGGCACCTCGCCGCGCCCACGCGCCAGGTACAGGTCGTGAATCGACGCCGGACGCACGCCCGCGTGCTGCCCGATCTCCCAGATCAGCCAGCGCGCGCGCTCCTTGGTCTCGGCCGAGCCGAAGACGGCGTCGCGGACGAGCACGTCCATCGCCGTGCTCTGACGGACCTTGGGGTCCTTGAACTTCGTGAGTGTCGTTTGTGCTTCGGCCGGCATGTAACCCTCCTCGCCGGGGCAATTTACGGCTCGCGTACCTCAATCACCAGCCCGTCGTACGCCGGCGCGACGCCGGCCGGGAGTCGCGCCGCGAGATCGGCGTGCGTGGCGTCGTGCGTGAGGTGCGTGAGCAGGGTACGGCCCGCCCCGATGCGCTGCGCGGCCTCGATGGCTTCCGGAATCGAGAGGTGCAGCGGATGCGGCTGCGGCAGGAGCGCGTTGAGGACGAGGACCTCGAGGTCCGCGAGCTGCACCGCCACCGCCTCGGAGATCGATTTCACGTCGGTGAGATAGGCGACGGGACCTACCCGATAGCCGAAGACGCCGTGATCGCCGTGGGGCAGCGCGAGCGGCAACACCGGCACGCCGGCCAGCGAAACGGTTCGCCCGGCCTCCAGAGGGTGTGATTCCAGCTCGGGCTTGCTCGTGCCCGCGTGGGCCACCACGCGGGCATCGAAGATGTAGGGGAACCGCGCGGCGAGCTCGGCCATCGTCGCAGCGGGCCCGTAGGCGGGGAGCGCCGCGCCCTGCCGCACGGAGATCGCCCGCAGATCGTCGATGCCGTGGACGTGGTCGGCGTGCGCGTGGGTGTAGAGTACGGCGTCGATGCGGTCGACGCCCGCGGCCACGAGCTGCAACCGCAGCTCGGGCGGCGTGTCGATCAGGAGACGTTTGCCGCGGGTTTCGATGAGCGCCGCGGTGCGGGTGCGCCGATCCCGGGGGTCGGAGGAGGTGCAGGTGGGGCAGCGACAGCCGATCTGCGGCACGCCGAACGATGTCCCGGTGCCGAGCAGCGTCAGCCGCACGTCACACTTCCTCGACCTTGATGAGGTTCGTGCTGCCCGACACTTCCCACGGCACGCCCGCGGTCATCACCACCTTGTCCCCCGGCTTGGCGTACTCGCGTTTCAGGAGCACGTCGCGCACGACGGCGAGCATCGCGTCGTAGCTCGGCACGCGGTCCACGCGCACCGGCACCACGCCCCACACCAGCGCCAGCTGCCGGAACGTCGCCATCTCAGTGGTCACCGCGAGGATCGGGACGGGCGGCCTCAAGGCGGCGACTTTGCGCGACGTGAACCCGCCCGTGGTCAGGGTCACGATGAGCGGCGTCTTCAGCATCCGGGCGACGGCATTGGTCCCCCAGGCGATTGCGTCCTCGACCGACACACCCTCGCGACCGGCCCCTCCCCCCTCGCGCCCTCCCCCGAAGCGACGCTCGTCACGCAGCGTGGGGTGGCGCTCCATCTCGCGAATGATCCGGTCCATCGCTTGCACCGACTCGACCGGATAGTCGCCTACGGCCGTCTCGGCCGAGAGCATCACGGCGTCGGTGCCATCGAGGATCGCGTTCGCGACGTCGGAGGCCTCGGCGCGCGTCGGCCGCGGCGCGTGGACCATCGACTCGAGCATCTGGGTCGCCGTGATGACCGGCTTGCCGTGCAGGTTCGACTCCCGGATCAGCCGTTTCTGCACGAGCGGGACCTGCTCGAAGGGCAGCTCGACGCCCAGGTCGCCGCGTGCGACCATCACCGCGTCGCTGGCGATGAGGATCCGGTCCAAGTCGTCGAGCGCGGTCGCCTTTTCGATCTTGGCGACGAGTTTCACCCCCTTCGGGACGAGCGTCCGCAGCTCCGCCACGTCTTCGGCGCGGCGCACGAACGAGAGGGCGAGGTAATCGACGCCGCGCTTCACGCCGTCCGCCGCATCCTCGCGGTCCTTGTCGGTCAAGGCGGGCGCCGACACGTGCAGGCCCGGGAGGTTCATGCCCTTGTGCGACGTCAGCGTGCCACCGTCCACGACCCGGCCGCGCACGCGCGGGGGCTCGACCGCCGTGACCTCGACCGACAGCAACCCGTCGTTCAGCAGGATGCGCGCGCCGACCCGCGCGTCGGCCGCGAGGCCGGCGTACGTCGTCGGCAACTCGTCGCCCCGAGCGATGTCTTCGGGCGCGAACACGACCGTCTCGCCGGGCGTGAGCTGGCGTGGTTTGGGAAGCTCGCCTACGCGAATGCGGGGACCCTGCAGGTCGAGCAGGACGGCGATGGGAAGGCCTTTCGCCTCGGCGACTCGGCGCACCGCCTTGATCCATTCGCCACGCACGTCCGCGTTCCCGTGCGACGCGTTGATGCGCACGACGTTCACGCCGGCGTCGAGCAGGGCGCCGATGGACGGCTCAGTGCCGGTCTTAGGACCGAGGGTCGCCACGATCTTCGTGCGACGGATCACGCGGGTGTCCTCCCTGGTTTTCCAGGATTCGGGGTGACCCCGAAGATGCGGACAAGTGGCTCGCGGAGCGAGTGGGTCAGCGCACCACCTCCAACTGCTTCTGCTCGAGACGCTGGCGGAACTCCTGCAGCAGGTGCACGGTGCGGGCGATGGCCGAGGCGGGCATCCCCTCGATCGTGCGCGCCGCGAGGCGCCGCTCCAGTTGTCCGACGCGGAGCAGGACCTCCAAGCCGTGCCGGCTGAGGGTCACACGCACGCCACGATCGTCTTCGGGGTCAGTGTTGGTCTCGACCAGGCCCTTCAGCTCGAGGCGTTGGATGAACGTGGTGGCGGCGGCGCGCGAGACACCCATCGCGCGGGCCACGTCGCTGGGGCGAGCGCCGTCGGGCCCGCCCTCATCCACGGCGGAGAGTGCCGCATGGGCGCGGTGCGACAGGCCGAAGTTGCGAAAGGCCCGGTCACCCGAGCGCTGAATCGCCTGGTGGGCAGCCGCCACCGCGTCGGTGAGTTGCAGGGCCAGCTCGGAGCGGTCGCTCACGGCCCCTCCCGTGACTCGAGGAAGTAGTTAATATGTTGACCGTCAACATATTAATGACTTTCCCGCCTCACGCAAGCCCCCGCCCTGCCCGCCGGGAGGACTAGATTGGTGGCGCATGATCGAGGTTCGGGGCCTCACCAAACTGTACGGCAGTCTCATGGCCGTGGACGACCTGTCGTTCGCGGTCGCCCCGGGTGAAGTGCTGGGGCTCGTCGGCCCGAACGGCGCCGGCAAGACGACGACGCTGCGGAGTCTCGTCGGCATCATCCGGCCCACGCGGGGCAGCATCCGCATCGGGGGCGTCGACCTGGAGCACGACCCGGTGGAGGCCAAGCGGCAGCTGGCGTTCATGCCGGACGAACCCCGCCTGTTCGATTACCTCACCGTCGAAGAGCACCTGCGATTCACGGCCCGCCTCTACGGTGTCCGGGATGCCGACGAGCGCATCACTGCCCTGCTGCGCGAGCTGGACCTGGGCGAGAAAACGGGCGCGCTCCCCGACGAGCTGTCGCGGGGGATGAAACAGAAGCTCGCCATCGCGTGCGGCCTGCTGCACGAGCCCACGGCGCTGCTCTTCGACGAGCCGCTGACGGGGCTCGATCCGGCCGGCATGCGGCGCATGAAGCACACCATCGTCGAACGCGCGCGGCAGGGGGCCGCTGTCATTCTGAGCTCTCACCTGTTGCAGCTCGTGGAAGAAGTGTGCACGCGCGTCCTCGTGATTCACCGCGGCCGGCTGGTAGCGATCGGCACGATCGCGGAGATCGTCGCGTCGCGTCCCGACCTGCAGGGACGCAGTCTGGAAGAAATCTTCCTGGCCTTGACCGGCACGTGATCGGCTCCGCGATCTACCTGGCGCGCCGCTCGCTGGTGAACGGGATCAAGCGCCGGGTGCGGCGGCTGCGACAGCCGAAGTACCTGCTCGGTTTCGCCGTCGGGCTGCTGTACTACTACTACTTTTTCCTCCGCCCACGCGGGCAGACCGTGAGTGCGGTGCCCGGCTCGAGCGCCGAGGGCGTCGCGATCATCGGCCTCGCGACGCTCGTCGCGCTCGGCTGGCTGTTCGGCAGCTCGCGCAGCCCGCTGGTGTACACACCCGCCGAAACGCACTTCCTGTTCACCGCCCCGCTCACGCGCCGCCAGGTGCTCGACTTCAAACTGCTCCGCTCGCAGCTGGCGCTGTGCCTGTCGTCCTTGCTGTCGGTCGTGCTGTTTTCGGGGGGCCACTTTCCGCCGACGCGCATCCTGCGCGTCCTGGGCCTGTGGCTGGTCTTCGCGGCGCTGCAGATGCATTCCGGCGTCACCGCGCTGGTGCGGCAGAGCCTCGAGGAGCACGGCATCACGGCCGTGCGCCGGCGGCTGGGCGCGTTCGTGCTGGTAGGCGCGATCGTGGCGACGGCGGCGTTCGCGCTGCGCGGCCGGTTCGACCTCCTGCAGGCGGCCTTCGCGGAGAGCACCACCCTCGGGTTCGAGACGCTCACCGCCCTGCTCAAAAGCGGCGTGCTGGGCGTACTCACGTGGCCCCTCGCGGCGCTGGTGCGGCCGGCGCTGTCACCGGATCTCGCGACCTTTGTCGAACGGCTCCCCGCGGCGTTGCTCATCGTCGCCGTCCACTACGTCTGGCTGATCCGCTCGTCCATCGCGTTCGAAGAAGTGGCCGTCGAGTCGGCCGAGCGGATGGCGGTCCGCATCGCGGCGTGGCGCAGCGGGCGCCGCCCTCCACCGCTCGCCGGCCCCGCCAAGCGCGCGCGCGCGCCGCTCACGCGCCTCGCCGCGACGGGGAGCCCCTGGCGGGCGATCGCCTGGAAGAACCTCCAGGCCGAGTGGCGCGGCTCCGGTGTGCGACTCCCGGTGATCATCGCCGTCGGCGTGATCGGCCTCGCCTGGGTCGCGAGTTTGGGGGAATCTCGAGGTACGGGACTGGGAATGCTGGCGGTCATGTTCCTGATGCTGGGCGGCATGACGGTGGTGTTCGGCCCCTACGGCTTACGCAACGACCTCCGTTCCGACCTGCAGCTGTGGGACCTGCTCAAGAGCTATCCGGTCCGCGGCGCCGAGCTGGTCGCGGGGGAAGCGCTCGGCCCCGTCACCGTCCTGTCGGCGATCTGGTGGATGTGCCTCGCGGCTGCCTTCGCCGCTTCGCTGGCGGTCGACGTGCCCGGCTTGTCGGTGTCCGAGCGCGTCGCCGCGATGCTCGCAGGCGCGATCGCCGCGCCGGGGCTCCTCGCCATCACCACGCTCATCCAAAACGCCGCGGTCCTGTTCTTCCCCGCCTGGATCAGCGTAGGGCCGGCGCGGGCGGCGGGCGTCGAAATGATCGGCCAGCGGCTCGTGACGATGGTGGGCAGCCAGGTCCTCCTCGTTGTGGCGCTGATCCCCGCCGTCGTCGTGGGCATGGTGGCCGTCGCGGCCGGCGGGCTGGCCCACATCACGGGAGTGTGGCTCGCCGTGCCGGGCGCGTTCGCGTTGGCGGTGACCCTGGCGTTCGAGGCGAGGTTGGCCGTCACCTGGTTGGGCCGCAAATTCGAGCGCATGGACCCCGCCGCGGAGATCGGCGGCTAGCTAGCAGGTCTCCGACCAATCCACCGGCGACACGCGGGTGCAGCGGGTGCACGTGAGGGAGGTGGGCCGCCCCGCGAAGTCCTGGCGCTCCTGGCAGTGCGGGCAGACGGCGTAGGTCGTCACGACATCGTTTCCGCCGCCGAGCGTTGGGCGCAGCACGCCGGTCCGCACCACGACGCTCCATTGATCGGGCGGGACTTCTCGCATGCGGACATCGACGGCCGACAGGCGTACCGGCTTCTGGCGCACCTCGATGACCACCTTCCCGTCCTGGGTCTGCTCCAGGATGGGATACCAAGCACCGCGGCGGAGGACGTCCGCCACGCTGTCGAGGCATCGGGCCCACCCGACGGGACGAGGCATGGAGGGGGCCCAATCTAGCACATCCGATTAAATTCCGTTATGCACACCATCGGAACGGTTGCCCGACTGCAGATCCAACGCTCCTCGCTCAAGACGGGCGAGAAACCGGATCGCGTGTACGACCCTGCCCCGCTGCTCCCCGTCTCCCGACTCACGGTGACGCCCGACGGCGTGCTGGGCGCGGGCCCGGACGGCGGCTGGATCGTGGACGTCCATCACCGCGCGCATCCCGAGACCAAGAACGAAGACGGCCTCCACGGTGTCTCGGTCGGCTTCACGTCGCACTACGCCGCGATGCGTGACCGTTTCGGCGACCGGATCGTGATCGGGTGCGCGGGCGAGAACGTCATCGTCGCCACCGATCGGACGTTCACGTATGACGACCTCGCCGGAGGCGTGGCGATCGTCGCCGCCGATGGCCCTGAGCGCGTGCGACTCCGGGTGCTCCAAGTCGCGCACCCGTGCCGACCGTTCACGGGGTGGGCATCGGGCGGCCGAGTGGAATCAGACGTGCTGAAAGCGCACCTGCAGTTTTTGGATGGAGGAACGCGCGGATTCTATTGTGTGGGTGAGGGGATGGGAACGGTGCAGATGGGAGATCGGCTCGTACTGCTGTGAGGTACCAGGTACCGGCTAGCTTAGTTCATCCCACGCCAAGCCCGCCGTCTTCTTGCACCGATCGCACGTCATCGTATCGCTGCCCGCCTGAAAACCTTGGCGGTGGCGACAGGCGGGACACACGGCGTACGTGAGCGGAATGACGCGCCCCAGCTTCTCCATCACGCGCGGCTCACACTTCACGATCGTCCACCGCTCCGGAGGATGATAGCGGATCTCGAGGAAACGGCGGTCGACGGGCACGTTGTGCCGATTGACGTCGAGGACCACGATGTTGCTCGAGGAGATGCGAACGACGGGATACCACGCACCGCGCCGCAACGTGTGTGCGCCCGCGGGGCCGACCCGGGCCCAGCCCTTCACCTGCAGGCGGGTAGGCGTGATGGGACGAAGATCCATGCTCTAAGCTTAACGGCCCCGGGAAGATCGCGTCGTGACTGTGCTCACATGCTGCGCGGTCGCCTCACCCGCACTCGCTGAAGCCGCACACGTGACATTTGGCACACCCCTCGATGAACGCGAGCTGTGAGCCGCAGTCGGGGCACGCCCCGATGAAGTCCTGGTCGGGCCGGCGCTCTCGGAGCCCCGCTTCGCCACTTGGCCCCGCCACGACGTCGCGGGCCGGAACGGCGGTCCCCCCCCCCGGCAACAGGTCCTGTTGGACCCCCTGCTTCTCGTGCATCCACTTCTCGATGGCGATGCCGATCGCGTCGGGCACCGAGAGGACCTTGGCGGGACCCAGCCCGACGGCGCGGTCCGAGGAGATGCCGCGCAGCTGGCGGTAGATCTCCTTGAGCGGAATCCCCGAGCGCAGCGCCAGCGAGATCAGCCGGCCGATCGCCTCGACGTCGGCCATGAGGGCGCCGCCCGCCTTGCCGAGCGACATGAAGACCTCGAAGGGCTGGCCTTTGTCGTCCTCGGTGATCGTCACGTACATCGTGCCGAGCGGCGACTCCACGCGGCGCGTCGACCCCTTGAGCAAATCGGGGCGCGACCGCTTGGCGCGGCGCTGCAGGTTCTCGGCCTCGACGTCGTGCAGCTGCGTGCGAGTCCGCGCGAGCTCGGTGTCGAGCTCGGCGATGCGGCCGTGCGCCTCCGCCATGGCTACCTGCGCGTCCTTGGGATCCTTCTGATCCTGAGACGTCGCGGTGACCTTTTTGGCGGTCGTGCCGGTCGACAGCACCTGGTTCTCGCGGGCGCCGTCGCGGTACACCGTTACGCCCTTGCAGCCGAGCCGGAACGCCATGCGGTAGATCTGCTCGACGTCTTCTTCGGTGGCGGCGTTCGGGAAGTTGCAGGTCTTCGAGATCGCCGAATCGGTGAAGTCCTGGAACGCGGCCTGCATCTTGATGTGCGATTCGGGCGTCACGTCGTGCGCCGTGACGAACACCCGCTGCCATTTAGCCGGCACGGCGTCGAAGTGGATGTGCCCCGCCTCGGCGATCTGCGTCATGAGGGTCTCGGAGTACCAGCCCTCGCGCTTGGCGATCGCGACGAACTCCTCGTTCACATCGGGCATCAGGACACCCGCCTGGTTCCGCATGAACGCAACGGCGAAAAGCGGCTCGATCCCCGACGAGCACCCGGCGATGATCGAAATCGTGCCGGTCGGCGCCACGGTCGTGAGGTTGCAGTTGCGCAGCCGGCGCATCGGACGGATGCGCTCGCCCTTGGCGTCGCGCGCGGCGGCCGCGTCGGGGCCCCAGATCGAACGCTCCCACTCGGCGAAGGCGCCGCGCTGCACCGCCAGCTTCTCGGAGGCGACCTTCGACTCCTCGTCCACGAATTCCATCAGCCGGCGTCCCAGGGCGACCCCCTCGTCGGAGTTGTACGGGATGCCGAGGCGCACCAACAGATCGGCCCAGCCCATGATCCCGAGCCCGATGCGGCGGATCCGCTTCGCGAGGTCGTCGATCTCGGGCAGCGGGTACTTGTTCGCGTCGATGACGTTGTCGAGGAAGTGGGTGCACAGATGCACGGCCGTGCGCAGCCGGTCCCAATCGACGGCGCCATCCTTCACGAACAAGCCGACGTTGATCGACCCGAGGTTGCAGACGTCGTAGGGGAGGAGCGGCTGCTCGCCGCACGGGTTCGTCGCCTCGTAGTTGCCGAGGCGCGGCACCGGGTTGTACTGGTTGGCCCGGTCGATGAAGAACACGCCCGGCTCGCCCGTCTTCCACGCGCCGTGGATGATCTTGCGGAACACCTCGCGGGCATCGAGCTGGCCCACGACCTTGCCGGTCTTGGGATGGATCAGATCGTACGCCGTGCCGGCTTCGAGGGCGGCCATGAACGCGTCGGTCACGGCCACCGAGATGTTGAAGTTCGTCACCTGCGTGAGGTCATCCTTGCAGCCGATGAACTCGAGCACGTCGGGGTGGTCCACGCGCAGGATGCCCATGTTGGCGCCGCGGCGCGTGCCGCCCTGCTTCACGACGTCGGTCGAGGCGTCGTAGAGCTTCATGAACGACACGGGGCCCGAGGCGACGCCCATGGTGGAACGCACGACGTCGTTCTTGGGCCGGAGGCGCGAAAACGAAAAACCGGTCCCGCCGCCCGACTGGTGCACCAGCGCCATCGCCCGCAGCGTGTCGTAAATGCCGGAGCGTCCGTTCGAGAGCGCATCTTCGACCGGCAACACAAAGCACGCCGAGAGCTGGCCGAGCGGCCGGCCCGCGTTCATCAGGGTCGGCGAGTTCGGCATCCACACCCGGGTCGCCATCAGCTCGAAGAACGTCTCGGCGAGACTCTCGACCGCGCGGTCGGAGGCGCCGTAGGCCCGGTCCGGGGCCGCGACGTTGCGGGCGACGCGCCAGAACAGGTCCTCAGGACTCTCCGCCGGCTTCCCATGGTCGTCCTTGACCAGGTAGCGGCGCTCGAGGACCGTGAGCGCATTGGCATTCAGATCGAGCTTGGTAGACGGGGTGGAATCATTCATGCTGGCTCATCCCTCTGCGGTGAGAGCGGTCTCACTGCTCAATACGACGATGTTTGACGTTAACTGGGACGCGGATGGTCAAGGTAGGCGCGGCGGCGGAGCCGAGCAAGTCGTGCGGAGAGGCCCCGCGCGTCAAGACGATCGACTATGCACATCACAAACTTGGTCGCTCGCGCGGGAAGGCCCCCCCGCGGTGCCGCTCCGCCTCCACCACATAGTGCTGCCAGGTGCCCCGGATGCGCGCGCGCAACCCGTCGTCCACGCTGCGCGACACACGCGCCGGCACGCCCATCACGAGCGACCCCGCCGGCACCACCATGCCCTCGGGAACGATCGCACCGGCCGCGACGACGCTGCCGGTCCCGATCACGACCCCGTTCAGCAGCACGCTGCCCATGCCGATCAGGCACTCGTCCTCTACGGTGCAGCCGTGGAGGACCACGCGGTGGCCGACGCCTACACGCGCGCCGATCAGGGCAGGCTTGCCCTCGTCCACGTGCACGATCGTCCCGTCCTGGATGTTGGTGGCTTCACCGATGACGATGGGGGCCATGTCACCGCGTAACACGGCCTGGTACCACACGCTCGACCGCGGGCCGAGGGTCACGTCCCCGAGCACGACGGCGCCGGGGGCAATGAACGCGGTCCGATCGATGCGGCCGATTACTGTCTCACCGGCTGGAAGGGCCACTGGACCCACGCTTCAACCGGTTCACCGTTCTTCTGAGCGGGATTCCAGCGGAGGGTCCGTGCCATGTCGCGCGCCTGATTATTGAAGGTCTCGACGTTCGAGGGCGCGTACACGCGCGACTCCATGGTCGCCCCGTCCTGCGACACCCTGATCAACAGAATCGCCTGGCGCGGGAAGACGGGCGCGTCGGCCCCCACGGGGATCAGGGTCGGCGAGAGGGGCACCGGACGGGTGTCGAAGCAGAGATTGTCCTGATTGTACGCCGGACCGAACTGGTCGCAGGGGCCGACGTCTCCCTCCCCGGTGGACTCGAGCTGCACCTGGACCGTGCTTGCCTCCCCCGGCGAGATGATCACTTGCCGATCGTAGCTCTGGTATCCGGCGGCGCGGACGTTCACGCGGTGCACGCCCGGCGGGATGTCGATGCTCGTGCCGCGCACCTGCTGCCCATCCACCAGCACGCGGGCGCCCTGGGGGACCCCGCGCAGCACGAGTCGTCCGGGCGTGCCCGGGGGCGCGAGGGGCGTGTGTGTGGTCGTCGCCCGCGCGATGCTGTCGCGGCGGACCGAGTCGGTGGCGGCCGCGACGAGCGAGTCGTGGCGCGCCGTGCTGTCGCGGGCCGCCGAGTCGCGCGCGGCGGTACTGTCGACGGGGGGCTTCGCCGCGAAGATGAGACCCTGCTTGTAGGCGTAGAAGCCCCCGCCGCCGAACACGGCGCCCACGATCAGGAGCCACAGCACGAGCGCCGTGACCACGGAGTGCTTGCGCTCGCCGCCGGCCGTGGGCGGCACGCCACCCGAGGGCCCGCGGGTCCCCGTCATGCGTGGCAGGGGCGTGGTCGGCGCGGAAGAGAGACGGCCGGCCATGGCCGGCAGCGCCATCGTCGCGTCGGTCGTGAACGAGACGGAGCGCCCGCTTTCGAGCACGCCGATCAGCTCGTCGGCGTTTTGGAACCGCTGTTCGGGAAGCTTCGCCATCATCTTCTTGACGATCTCGAACAGCTGGCGCTTCTCGGGGTTCTCGAGCGGCGGGGTCGGGATCTCCTCCATGATGTGCTTATAGCCGATGGAGAACGAATCCTCGCCGTCGAACGGCACGCCGCCCGTGAGGCACTGATACGCGACGACGCCGAGCGAATAGATGTCGCTGCGACCGTCGAGCGCCTGCGCCTTGGCCTGTTCGGGGCTCATGTAGTGCGGCGTGCCGATCGACATCCCGGTCCCCGTGAGCTTGCCCCCCGAGGCCGCCTTGGCGATGCCGAAGTCGGTGACCACCGCGTGCCCGTGTTCGTCGAACATGATGTTGTCGGGCTTGATGTCGCGGTGGACGATGCCGCTCTTGTGCGCGTAGGCCAGGGCGCGGCACACGTCGGCGAGCACGCTCCTGATCTGCTGGGGCGGGAGCCCCGCTCCGCGCGCGGCGAGCACACTGGAGAGCGGCTTGCCGCGCAGGAATTTCATCACGAAGTAGATGACGCGACCCGATTTGCCGACGCGGTAAATCGGGATGATGTTCGGGTGTTCGAGTTTGGCGGAGGTGCGGGCCTCGCGCTGGAACCGCTCGACGAATTCCTTGTCGAACGCGAGGGAGAAGGGCAGAACTTTTATCGCCACTTCGCGGTCGAGCTCGGTTTCCTTGGCCTTGAAGACGATCGCCATCCCGCCACGGCCCAGCTCGTCGATGACTTCGTACTCCTTTTCGAGCTCCTTGCGCACCATCTCGATTTCCGTCAGCTCCTGCGGCTCTTTGATGGCGCCGACCGGAGTCGTCGCCGTCAGATCGAGGCCGCAGGAGTCGCAGAACTTCGCGCTGTCCTTATTCTGGGTGCCGCAACGGGAGCAATACAATCCGGTCTCCGAAGGAGCCGGGGTAACTTAGGTCTCCGTCGGAGCGGGGTCAACCGACTAGCGCGGAACGACTTGGAAGCGCCGCGTTCGCGTGGCGCTCACACCGCTCGCCGGATCGGAAATGACGACGGTGAGACGGTAGGACCCATTCGCGACGCCCTCGAGCGCGACCTCGCGATGCACGCGTGTGACGCGTCCTTCGGACGTCGCGTCGAACTCGAGCAGCACCGCCGCGCGCCCGCCGCCGAACAGGCCGCGGATCGCGCCGAAGATCGACCGGCGGCCCTCGCGCTCCAGCCGCACGACGGTGTGATAGGGCGCCCCGCGCGCCAACCCGTACACCTCGTAGTACAACGCCGCGGCGCTCCCTTCCGGGAAGCGGCTGAGCGGATTCAAGGGCACGGTGTCGGCGCCCGCGGAGATCCACACGAGCCCCGAACCCTCGCGCCCGACCACGACGTCGCTCACGGCGAAGCCCGCGCCACCGAGCGCTCGGACGTCGAGCGAGTCCAGCCGGACCAGGTCCCCGGCACCGCCGTCCGGCGTCGTCACGAGGAGCCGGTAGCGATACCGGCCCGCCGGCACCGGGAGCGCGAGCCGCCCCGTGAGGTACGCGGGCGCGCGCAGCGGCTGTCGCGCGCCGAAGATGCGCAGCGTGTCGAGCCGCGCCACGATGTGGTCGCCGGAATCGGAAACCACGACACGAAGGTGGAGCGCGTACAGGAAACCGCCGCCGCTGCCCTGGGCCGGCTCGCCGGTCAGGCGATCTCCCGGGACCGCGAAGACGACGTGCAGCATTTGGCCGCCCCCTCCAGACTCGGCGCCCGTCCCGACGACGAACTCGCTCGCGACGACGTCGAGCGGCTGCTCGAACCGCTGGACGTAGCTGTCGCTCGTCGTGCCGACGGCGATGCTGCGGCGCCCATGCGCGCGGTCCTCGGCGAGCGCGCTCGCCGGGGCATTGAGGCTGTGCGCCACGCGCGCGTAGAGGGCGCCGAACTCGTCGCGCGACGCGTATAGCTCCGAGACCTGGGGATCGGAATACGCGCCGGCCTGCACCCCGCGGCGGAATCCGAGCGCGTCCACGAGGCTTTCGATCAGCTTGTAGTCCTGCACGTCGCCGCGGGCCGCGAAGTGGAAGACTAGGTCGCCGCCTTCCTTTTCTTCGCGCCGGTACAACCAACTCTCGTTGGCCGCACACCCTTCTCCATTCGCCTGCTCCACTTCCTGGCACACAAACCGGGCACGGCGGTCAGGCTCGCCGTGCCGCAGGTAGATGACGCCCCGGTCGTCGAACTCGACCTGCTTGGCACGGTAGACCTCGGTGATGTCGTAATGGCGGTGCCGGCTGACGAGCCGGAAGCTGCGCCGCGCGTAGAACCAGCGGCGGTAGTGCTCCGCGAGCCGCTCGCCGACGTCGCGTGCCTCCACCACGTCGCGCCGCGTCCAGAACGCCTCCAGCCAGCGCGCCCGCGCCGGCGGATCGGGCAGCGCGTCGAAGGCCCCCAGCTCGGCGGAGTCGGCGATCCACGAGAGGTCCGACCGGTAGAGGGTGAGCGCCGACGCCGAGGTCGCCCCGCGCGCCCCCGCCAGGTACGCGCTCCACCCGTCGGACGCGCGGCGCGCGAAGTAATACGTACGGGCGAGCTCGAGCATTCCGACGCCGGTGTCGCCGCCGACGGCCAGATACGCCCGAAAACCGGCGAGTGCCGAATCCGCCTCCCCGGCCTCCCGCTCCACCCGGCCGCGCACGAGCTGCACGTCGGCGTGCCGCCCCGCGGGCGACGCGGCGGCGAGCCGCACCGCCGAGAGCGCGACGTCGAGCCGCGGTCTGATCCGCTGCGCGAGCGCGGTGTTCGCGAGGTCCACGACCGCGAAGGCGAAGCTGGGATCGACCTCCGTGGCGTGCGCGAACGCCCGCGCTGCTTTGGAGAGGTAGTCCTTGCCGAGCATCTGGCGGATGCTCTCGATCGCGAGCACGGAGCTCTCGCCCAGCGCCAGCTCCGCGAGCCCCAGGCCGTACCAAGGGTAGGGCCAGTCGGGCCGCAGCTCCGCCGCCCACTCGAACTCACCGGCGGCGTCATCGTAGTGGGACTTGCCGCCCGTCACCTCGCCGAGCCGGTATCCGATGAAGCCGAGGCGCAGATGCACGAGGGGATCCTCGCGGCGCTGTTTCGCCACCGCGATCGTCGCCGCCTCGAGCCCCTTGAGGCTCGCGCTGTCTTGGGCCGTGGACAGCGAATCACGCACCGCTTCGAGACTGGCGCGGTCGGCGGGAGACTGCGCCGGCAGCGCCAGGGCGGTGCCGGCGACAAAAGCGAGGAGGACGAGCGGCGCGCGTGAGACGGGCATACTCGGTTGCATTATACGCCGCCCGAGCGAGGCCGATGCGGCTTGGGCCCTTTCGAGGGCTCCGTTTGCCCAATAGATTGGCCTACCGTAATTTATGCGCCCTGTGGGGGAAGTCCGCGCGTGAGCGCCTGCACCTTCTGCGGCCGCCAGAACGAGCCTGGCGCGCAGTTCTGTACCGACTGCGGCAAGCCGCTGACGCAGGCCGCCGCCGCGAAGGCTGCGGTCGCGGCCGCTGCCGCCGGAGGCGGTATCTCCCGCACCAGCGTCCTCCCTCCCCCGCCGGCCGAAGGCCACGCGTGCCCCGTCTGCGGCTCCGCCATCGACCCCAGCGAACTGGGCCGGTTTACGCCCGATCGCCGCAGCGACCAGCGCGTGACGCTGATCGTGCTCGCCGAGGAGGGCGTCGAGGTGCAGCGTTTCGAACGTAAACAGACGTCCACTAGCATCGGCCGGATGGACGGCGACATCACGTTCCTGGATGACCCGTTCATGTCGCCGCTGCACGCCAAGCTGTCGTGGGAGGAGGGGCGGCTCGAAGTGCGAGATCTCGGCAGCCGGAACGGCACCTGGGTCTACCTGGAGCAGCCCCACCGCCTGGTGGACGGCGACCAATTCCTGATCGGCTCCCAGGTGATGAAGTTCCGGCGTCTCGGCTATCCCGGTCCCCACGCGCCCGACGCCGACGCGACGAAGCGCATGGGCAGTCTCGTGCCGAGCGCCGACATCGCGAGCCTGACGCAGCTGCGATCGGACGGCAGCTCGCGCGACATGATCCAGCTGTCGCCGGGCCGCGACGTGCACATCGGGCGCGAGCGCGGCGATTGGATCTTCCCGTACGACCCGTCCATGAGCGCCCAGCACGCCACCGTGCGCTCCGAGGACGCCGACTTCGTCCTGCTCGATGACCACAGCCGCAACGGCGTCGCGATCGCGGCGCGCGGAGCGATGGTGCTGCAGCACGGCTCCCGCATCATGGTGGGAGACAAGCTCCTGCGCATCGAGCTTCCGGCGTGAAGATCTGCCCCGTCTGCTCCACCGAGTACGCCGATGATGTGAGGTTCTGCCCCAACGACGGGCAGACGCTGCGGGCGTCGACGCCCGCGAACAACCTGGTCGGCCAGGTGATCGCCGACCGGTATCACGTGGTGAAAAAGCTGGGCGAAGGCGGGATGGGCCAGGTGTATCTCGCCGAGCACGTGAAGATGGGGCGGCGCAGCGCGATCAAAGTGATGAACCCTTCGATGGTCCATGACCCGGATGCTGTGGCGCGCTTCAACCGCGAAGCGTCGAATGCCAGCCGCATCACCCACCCCAACGTCTGCGCGATCTACGACTTCGGCGAAACGCCGGAGGGCCTGATCTATCTGGCCATGGAGTTCATCGAGGGCGAGCCGCTGACCGATCTGCTCAAACGTGACGGCGCGCTGCCCGTCAAGCGCTCCGCCCAAATCTTTGCGCAGGTCGCGGACGCGCTGCAGGCGGCGCACGACCTCGGCATCGTGCACCGCGACCTGAAGCCGGACAACATCATGCTCGCCCAGAAAAAGGGCGGCGATCAAGTCAAGGTGGTGGACTTCGGGATCGCCAAGGCGGTGGGCGGCGACGAGTCGGGTCAGAAGGTCACGAAGACGGGACTCGTCGTGGGCACACCAGAGTTCATGAGCCCCGAGCAGCTGTCGGGAGACAAGGTCGACGGGCGCAGCGACCTCTATTCCCTCGCGCTGGTCTTCTACCAGATGCTGGCCGGCAAATTGCCGTTCGAGGCCACGACGGTGCAGGAAACGATGATCAAGCGCCTCACCGACGAGCCGATGAAGCTCGCCGAGTCGCGTCCCGATCTCACGTTCCCAGCCGGATTACAGCCCGTGTTCGACACGGCGCTCACACGCACGCCGGCCGAGCGCTATCAGACCGTGTCCAAGTTCGCCGACGACGTGGCGTCGGTGACGGGCATCGGGCGTGTCACGACGAGCGGGGTGCCGCAGACCCGCGCGGGCCAGGCCGATCCCGAGGGGAAGACCCAGCTGCTCGACACATCGGCCGGTCTCACCCAGCGCATCGATCGGATCTCGGCGACGCGCGCGGCCCCGCCTACCAGGAAGCGCTCGCTGATCCCGATCGTCGTGGGCGCGGTGCTCGTTCTCGCAGGAGGCGGCGCGTGGGTGGCGCTGTCGGGGGGCGAGAAGAAGAATGCTGTGTCGCCCGACACGGCGGCTATCCGGCACAACACGCAGACTGCAGATTCGGGCCGGCGCAGCACGGGACCACGCAATTCGCCGACCCCACCACCCCGGGACGCGGGGACGCGCCCCCTCGACGTCAGCAAGGCGCGCATCGCCCTGGACGACCTCTTTCTCGAACGGCTGGATAGTACGACGGCTTCCATGGTACGCGACTCCGCGCTGCGGTTCTACCGGGCGCCCGGGATCGGCACGACGGACCAGGCGTACGCCGCGTTCGTCGTGGGGAATGCGTACTTCTCGCTCAAGGAGCGCTCCACCGGATGTCAGTGGGTTCGCACCGCGGTCGACCTCGCTCCGGCTGACAACACTTACCTGGGCGTCCGAGCCCAATGCGCGAGTTGAGCATGTTCGGACGCTCCGCCAAGCCCATTCGCGTGCAGGTCTTCGGCAAGACCGATGTCGGCCGGTCGCGCGAGCACAACGAGGATCGGTTCCTCGTCGCGGACCTGACGCGCAAGGACGCGTCGCTCCAGCCCCAGGTGCGCCAGCACGACCTGGGGGATCGCGGCTCGCTGTTCGTGGTCGCCGACGGCATGGGCGGCGCCGCGGCCGGTGAGCTGGCGAGCCAGATGGCCACCGACACGATTTTCGCGCATCTCGTGCGCGCCTGGAATGCCGAGCCGGATCCGACGCCGCAGCACTTTGCCCACCGCTTAAAGGAAGCGGTCGAGGTGGCGAACGCGAACATTCACGCGCACGCCAAGGCGCACCCGGAAGTCCGCGGCATGGGAACCACGACGACCGCGGCCGGCGTGCTGGGGGATCATCTCTACCTCACGCAGGTGGGTGACAGCCGCGCCTATCTCGTGCGGGGCGGCGAAGCGCACCAGCTCACGAAGGACCAGTCGCTGATGCAGCGGCTCGTCGAAGCCGGCGAGCTCACGGAAGAAGAAGCGGCGCAGAGCGAGCGGCGCAACATCATCCTCCAAGCGCTCGGCCCCGACCCCAAGGTGAAGGTCGATCTGACGCACCAGGAGGTGCGGCGCGGCGACGTCCTGGTGCTCTGCTCCGACGGCCTTTCAGGCCAGGTGAAAAAAGAGGAGATCGCCCAGATCGTCTCCCAGTCGCCGGACCTCGCCGCGGCGTGCGACCGGCTCATCACGCTCGCCAACGAGCGCGGCGGTCCCGACAACATCACGGTCGTGATGGCGCGGTTCGACGGCGACGGCCTCCGCTCGTCCACCGAGCAAGAAGAGGTCGGCCACCAGGTGTATCCGCTGATCGATACGGAAACGAGCACCGAGCCGGTGCCCATCTACAAAGGCAGCCGGCCCCCCGTGCCCAATCGGGAAGCGCGGGAGGCGCGCGGCCGGCTCCTGACGATCGTGCTGGCGGCGCTCGCCGTCCTGGCCGCCGTGCTCTGGTACTTCACGCGGAGCCCGTGAAAGCTCAGTTCAAGTTTCTGTCCGGGGCCCGCGCCGGCCAGGTCGAGGCCTTCGGCAAGACGTACATCGGCCTCGGCCGCCATCCCCTCTCCGACGTTCGCTTCGACGCCGAGCGCGACCTCGACGTTTCCTCCCGCCACGCCGCCGTGATCCGCAAGGGCGACGCGTTCGTGCTTCAGGATCTGGGCAGCCGCAACGGCACGTTCGTGAACGGTACACGCATCACGGCCGACAGACCGCTCCAGGACGGCGACGTGATCGGATTCGGTGCCAACGGGCCGTCGCTCGAGTTTCATGCCCTGGAAAGCGAAAGCGCGTCGAGCGACGCACTCACCACCACGGCGGCCGAGGGAATGGCGGCGCGCGCGTCGACGCCGCGCGAAATGATCCGGGCCAGCGCGCCGCGCCCACCGCGCTCGAGCACGGCGGTGCGCATCGCCGTCGAAGTGGCACGCCAGACCGCGCAGCTGCGCCGGACGACCAAGGTCCTCTTCGGGTTGTTGCTGATCACCGCGGGCGCATTCGGGTGGCTGCAGTGGCAAGCGGCCCGGAGCGACCGTGAGGCTCAGGAGGTCTTCAAGAGCGTGCGCGACGCGCTCGCCGAGTCGCAGGCCGAGACAGCGCGTCTGCGGCGGGAGATCCAAGGCTCGGGCGGCGACGCCTCGTCGATGGCGCGACTCCGCGCCCGGCTCGACGACGCCGAGCGGCGCCAGCGCGCACTCGTCGGCGCGGTGGGCGGCGTGGACTATCGCGCCATCTCACACAAGAACCAGGACGCCGTTGCCATGGTGCTCGTCGAGTTCTCGGAGACCGAGCGGTTCAGCGGCACGGCGTTCTCGGTCGATTCGAACGGCACGATGGTCACGAACAAGCACGTGCTCGTGGGCGAGGACGGCACCCGCACCCCGCGGCGCATCGGCGTGATCTTTTCCGGGAGCACGCAGATGTTTCAGGGGGAGTTCGTGGGTGTATCGCCCGACGCCGACGTCGGGGTGCTGCGCGTGCGGATCAAGGGCGGCACGCCGCGCGTCGCCGGCCTGGCGCGCACCCGTCAGGGCATCGAGCGCGGCGATCCCGTCGCCATCATCGGCTACCCGCTCGGCTTCGACCTCCCGATGGAAGCCCAGGGCCAGCGTCCCATCGCCGAGCCCACGCTGACTGTGGGTACGGTGAGCAAGGCCCTCACCACGGTCGTGCAGGTAGATGGCTACGGCGCCCCCGGCTCATCGGGGAGTCCCATCTTCGGTCGCGATGCCAACGTGATTGGAGTGCTCTACGGCGGGCAGGGAGAGTCGCAGGGGAAGATCATCTTCGCGGTGCCGGCGTACCTCGTCGTGGACTACCTGAAGACCCTCGGGTTGATGCGGTAAACCTCACCCGCACATCTGTGTGGCGGGACTCCAGACGGCGTGGAAGTCTCCAGAGACGAGGCCGAGCGAGGGAAACAGGACCACGGCCGAGCCGTGAGTCGTCGAGGCGGTGTCGATCATGCCGACCGCAACCTGTCCGCTCCTAGCGCTCTCGTAATCGTCCGCACCTCTCACGAGCACAGCCGACGCAGTGTCCGCGTTCCCTCCGAGTCGCCACGTGCGTCCGGCAACCGTCGCCGGCGCATCCCAAACCACGATCCGGATATACGGCGCGGCGGGACTGCGTGGGTCGATCGGATGTGACGCGAGGTAGAAGGCCACTGCAGGTCCGTCCGCGGGGCCACACGCCGGGGTGACGAGGGCGTGGTCGAACCCCAGGCCAGGGCCGAAGCCGCCGTCGCTGCCACACGCCGCACCCGCGGCGACCAGGATTGTGACAGCGACGAGATGACGAAGCGACATGGGAGTCCTCGGTTCTTCGGAACATGAGAGGCGGTACACCGACCGTCAACTGATGCGGCCCTGCAACGTCTCAACTTCCTCGGTAGCCTTTGTCCAGCGCTCGAGCCCCGCGTCGAGGGTGGCCTTCAAGGTCTCAAGCTGCGCACCGAGCTGCCGCGCCGTCGTCGCGCCATCGGGACGGGTGTAGAGTGCCGGGTCCTCGAGCGCCGCGACGACCCGCGCGACCTGCGTTTCGAGGTCCACCACCGCCGCCTCCGCTACCTCGAGCTCTCGCTGGGCGCGGCGCAGGTCTTTGCGAGGATCGTGTTTGGCGGCCGGGGCGACCCGCTGGCGCTCGTGCACGCGCCGCAACGCCTGGTCCTCGGCGCTCTGGACTGCCGCCGCGTGCGCGCGCTCGGCGCTGACTTCCTCCCATTCGGCGAAACCGCCGGCGAACTCGATCACTCGGCGTTCGTGGAGCACCCACGTGCGCGTCGTCAGCGCCCGCAGCAGCTCTCGATCATGGCTCACGAGGATCACCGTCCCGTCGTATGCCTCGATGGCGTCCTCGAGTGCCTCGATCGATTCGACGTCCAGATGATTGGTCGGCTCGTCCAGGACCAACAGATTCGCGCCCGACAACATCAGGATCGCCAGGGCCACCCGTGCCCGCTCGCCGCCCGACAACGAGTCGGCACGTCGCAGGACCTCCTGGCCGGAGAACCCGAAGCGCCCCAGGTGCCCCTGTATCTGGCCGCGCTCCCATTTCGGGCGCAGCTCGGCGATCACTTCATAGAGCGTCCGATCGAGCGGGACCTGGGAGAGATCCTGTCGATAGTAGCCGGCGGTGATCGAGGCGCCGAGCCGGAGGTCGCCGCCCAGCGTCGGGTGCTCGCCCAGCAACGCCTTGAGCAACGTGGATTTTCCCGCGCCGTTGCGTCCGAGAATCCCAAGCACGCCGGTGCGTTCGAGTGTCCCGCTGAACCGATCCACCAGGGTGCGGCTGCCGATCCCCACGCTGGCGTTCTTGGCGTTCAGCACCTGGTCGCCGCCCCGCTCGCGCACCTCGAAGCGCAGCGCCATTGTGCCGTCCGCCCCGATCACCGGGCTGAGCCGGGGCAAGCGGTCGAGGCGTTTGCGCCGGCCCTTGGCCTGCTTGGTGTTCTGCCCGGCGATGTTGCGGGCGATGTAGTCGCTCTCCTTCGCAATGATCCGCTGCTGCTGGTCGAACGCGCGCTGCTGCGCCAGCCGGCGCTCGGCGCGCTGGGCCACGAACGCCGTGTAACCAGCCGAGTACGGCGCGGCGGTGCGGCCCTCGAGATGCAGGACGTGGTCCACCGTGGCGGCGAGGAACGCGCGGTCATGACTCACGAGCAGCACTGTGCGCTCGCTGGCCGCGAGGTATTGCTCGAGCCAGCGGGTCGTCTCGAGATCCAGGTGATTCGTCGGCTCATCGAGCAGCAGGACGTCGGCGGTCGTCATCAGCTGCCGAGCCAGGCCGAGGCGGCCGAGCTCGCCGCCGCTCAGTGCGGAGAGCGGTGTGACGCGGGCCCGGGCGGGATCGAACTCGAGGCCGTGCAACACGGCGTCGATGCGCGAGGTGACCGCATAGCCGCCCTCGTGCTCGAAGCGCTCGAGGTCTTCTCCGTAGCGAGCGAGGGCCTCCGGCGATGCGTCATGGGCGAGCTGGGCAGCTTGTTCTACCAGGGACTGCTCCAGCGACAGCAGCTCGGCAAGCTCCCCGGCCGCCGCCTCCCAGACGGTGGTAGCGGTGCCGTAGTCACGATGCTGCTCGAGCAGCGACACCCGCAGGCCCGACGCACGCGCGATGGTCCCGCGGGTCGGCTCGAGCTCACCGGTCAACAACCGGAACAGCGTCGTCTTGCCCGTCCCGTTGCGACCCACGATGCCCCAGCGTTCGCCGCGCTCGACCGTGAAGTTCACATCTGAGAAAAGGGTCGTATCGCCAAAGTCGACGCCGACGCCGCTGAAGGCAATGTGAGTCACGTGATGGAGTCAGCGACCTCGCGTCGTCAGTGCCTTTACAAAGCGATACGTGAAGTCGGCACCCTCGTAGTAGGCGCGCACGCCGATCCGCTCGTCCCGGCCATGGGCGCGGATGTCGTCGGCGTCCAAATACACGCCGGACACACCATACACCGGCATCCCGGCATTGCGCAGGAACAGTCCATCGGTCGCGCCGGTCTCCATGTTCGGAACCACGGGCACCCCAGGCCACATCGCGGCCGTGACGCGCTCGAGCGCCCCCATCACTTCGGGCACGAGCGGCGAAGGCGGCGAAGGGACCGCCGAGTCCTTGACGGTCACCGCGATCGAATCGGTCGCGACGACGCGGCGGATCGCCGCCACGACGTCGGCGGGGCGGTCGTCAGGGAGGAGGCGGCAGTTCACCACGGCGCGTGCCGACTGCGGGAGCGCGTTATCGGCGTGGCCCCCCTCGACTCGCGTGGCCACACAGGTCGTACGGAGCTGGGCATTGAAGAACGGAGACGCGGCGGAGAGGCGCGCCGCCGCGACGCTATCGAGAGGCGTCCGCAGAACGCCACGCACGTCTGCCGCCACCGCCGGGGGCAACGAGCCGGCGACCCGCGTGAAGTACGCGCGCGTGATTTCGTTCAGGCGAACGGGGAACGTGTAGCCGCCGACGCGGGTGAGCGCCGCGGCGAGATCGTAGATCGCGTTCTGACCCGTTGGGGGTGGAGGGGGCAGCGAGCTGTGACCACCCGGATTCTGCGCCGTCAGGACGAGGCTCAAGTACACCTTTTCGCTGGCCTGCACGCCCCGGGCGAACATCTTGCCGGCCCGCATGAGCGGATCGCCGCTATCACCGTTGATGCAGTAGACGGCGTCGATCATGTCACGATGGTTCTGGAGCAACCACTGCACGCCGTTGTAATCGCCGCCGCTCTCCTCCCCCGCCGTCAGCGCGAGGACGATGTCGCGATCGGGGACAAAGCCCTCGCGCTTCAAGCGAATGAGCGTGGCGACCCACAACGCCGCCATGTCCTTGATGTCGAGCGTGCCGCGTCCGTAGAAGAAACCGTCCTGCTCGGTGAGCGTGAACGGGTCGAGAGACCAGTCTTCGCGCCGCGCCTCGACGACGTCGAGGTGGGCCAGCAGCAGGATCGGACGCCGCGCGCCGCTGCCTCGCAGGCGCGCCACCAGATTGTGGTTTCCCGTGGCGGGTCCCAGGACCTGCACATCCACGGCCGGCAAGCCGGCGGCGAGCAGACGCCGCGCCATCGCTTCGGCGGCCGGCGTCGTGTTCCCGTGCTCGTGGGTCGTATTGATGGCGATCAGCTCGGCGAGCACATCACGGGCGAGCTGTTGATCGGGCGACAGGCCCTGGGCGAGACTCATGATGGTGACCACAACGGCAAACATCGGAAGCCTCCGTTAGCGCCGGCCCTTGGCAGTCTGCTCGGCGAACAGGCGCCGGCCCGTCGCATCGTCGAGCACTTCATACATCCCGAGGATGCCGATCGTCTCCTGCGCCGTCTTGATCGGGGCCTTGCCGGCGCGCACCCAGGTAATCGTGCCCGTGGTCCCCCGCTGGCGCTCGATGATGTCGAGCTTCGGCGTCCCCGACTGGAATACGGCTTCATCGTCGTCGCGGTACTTCGCCGCCTGCCGCATCCACGGCAGCTTGGGATCGAAGTCCTCCTTGCCGAGGAGCACACCGACCGGCATCCCCGCGTCGTGCGCGAAGTGTTCATTGCACCCGGCGAACTTGAAGTCTCGGCCGAGCTTCCAGAACACGCGCACGGGGCACTTCGGGTCGGAGGCCTGCTTCACGTAGCTCTGCAGCTCCGCGCCCAAGGTCTCCGCGCTCGCCGATGCCCAGTGCCTCGAGCGCTCGAGCATCTCGGGATGCAGGCTGGGCCAGGACGCGGTCATGACGAGTTGATACGCGGATAACACCGCACGAGTTTGGTCAGCGTTCAGACTCATGTTGGTGCCTTCCAGAGGTCGATGGGTTTCACGATGCCTTGCGGCCGGAACGGCAGCATGGTCTTTCGGCCCAGTCCGGCAGACGCGTACGCCGCATAGAGGACTTCCTGCACTACGCGTCCCGTCTCGCCGTCCGAGACCGGTGTCTCGGTGCCGCGCACGCAGCGCGCGAAGTGCCGCATCTCCTGCGGGAAACCGTAGTTCCAGTGCTCCTCGAAAACGGGATATGTCCACCCCTTGGTCGTGGCCGCCTTTTCGACGGCGTACCCGAAGCCCACGTCGGAGTAAGTGGGAAGCGCGTTGCCCATGAGGAGATCCGCATAGGTCTGACCCTTGTCACCGAAGACTTCGATGCAGTCATCCATCCCGCCGGGCCGGTTCCAGCTGCTCTCGACCATGCCGATCGCGCCGTTCTCGAATTCGACGATCGTGATCGCTTCGTCCTCGCCCTGCGTGCGGCCCTGGTGCACTTGGGTCGCCATGTGCGAGTAGACGCTCTTGATCTTGGGCTTGCCGAGGAACCACCAGCAGAATGCGATCCCATGGCATCCTAAGTCCATGAACGCGCCGCCGCCCGACTGCGCCACGTCCCAAAACCACTCCGAGTGCGGGCCCGAATGCTTCTCGCCCTGCTTCACGAGATGTACGCGACCGAAGGCTCCTTCGTCCGCCATCTGCTTCGCCTTCACGTACTTGGGCGCGAAGAACAATTCCTCGGCGTAGAGCAGCAGCACGCCCGCTTTGCGGCACGCGTCGATCATCGAGTCGGCCTCTTCGAGGGTGAAGCAGAGCGGCTTCTCGCAGACGACGTGCTTCCTGGCCTTGGCGGCATCGATCGCGATTTGCGCGTGCACCCGGTTCGGCGCGGCGATCCAAACCATCTCGACGGCGGGATCGCGCAGCAACTCGTGGTAGTCCGTGTACGCCTGCGGGATGCCGTGTCGCTTGGCGAAGTCCGCGGCGTGCCCCTGGGTGGGCGACTCCACGGCCACCACCTCGGCCTCGTCGGGGACGGCTTTCGCCGCCGCGGCGACGCACTCGGCCTGAAAGCGCGAGCCGACGATCCCGATCTTCACTGTGGACACGGGCTAAGTCCGCGGCGGCAGGACCATGGTGACGGTCATCGTATCTCTAAAATGTCCGCCCCGCCAGCAGGTTCGGAGGCTAGTCCGTATCCTGCACCCAGACGTAGGTACGCCCATTCCAGACGATCCAAGCGCTGCTGTGCCAGGCCACGACGCGCACGCCGGCGCGATACCAAGTCAACTCGTCCACGGCCCAGCTCGCGGTGCTGGGGAGCTCATCTCGCCCGTTCCCGACCGGCTGGCCTGCTCCAACGACGTGCACGGATCGATCGATCCGGTTCACGATCGCGATCCCGCGCCGCCGCCCATGGCGATCGACGATCGAAACGGCCAGATCCCACAGACCGTCGCCGTCAAGATCGCCGATAGCGATTTGAGGACTGGTGCGAGACGAGAGATCGTAACGCGCCCAGAATCCTGACTGCACGAGGGCGCTGTCCGCCCACAACGGCAACTGCGAATTGAACCGCGCGAGCCATTGCGCGTCGAGGGTGCTCGAACTGAACAGGAGGAATGCGCCGACGAGAAGCGTCTTCGGAGTCGACATGGAAGTGTCCGCTCAGCCGTTACTAACTATACGCACATCGTCGTCCAAATGCTCCCATTCGAAGGCTCCTAGGGAGCGGCGAAGTGTGGGTTCTCGATCAGCCCCATCAGATTCCCGAACGGATCGGCGACGGTGGCGACGCGAATTCCCTCTCCAACGTCCCGCACCGGTGACTTGAGATTCGCGCCCGATTTGACGAAGTGCGCGACGGCTGTGTCGGCGTTCGGCACGCCCCAATAGGCCACCGTCCCCCCTGGCCCCGGCTTCGCTCCCTTGGTGTCCGGATCGAGGCCAAGCTCAAACCCGCCGATGTTGAACCCCACGTAAAAGGGTTCATCGAAGTATGGTTTGACGCCGAAGGCCGCGCTGTACCACTCCTTGGCGCGCTTCAAGTCGGGGACGTGATAGATGACGGTGCGGAGACCGAGGACCATGGTGTGCTCCCCTCTCAAACCTTCGGAGGAAGGTGCGCGCGCCCCCGGACGTCCCCCAACGCGCGCTCCGCGAAATCCACGCGTTCCTCGAGCTCGGCGAGGCGGGTTTCGACGTCGGGCAACTTGTCGAGCTCGGCGAGACGCGCCTCCAGCTCGTGCAGGTGGTCCGCTGAGAGCGCTTTAGGCGCGGATCTCCTAAAGAGTGCTTTGAGGGCAAATCCCGCGCCAATGAGCACGAGGAGGGACCCGCCGACCATGACAAAGAATTTGATGATGGATTCGAAGTCGGGCATGATCTAAATGTACGCTCCCACTCCTCAATAGGTGACACGCCCCCGTGTGACGAAGCGGAGCACCGCCTCCTGGCCGAACCGGCGCTTGTACTCGGCGATAATCGCCCCGATCGCGGCCTCCGCCTCCGCGGCGCGCACCGCATGCACGACCTCCAACACGTAGCTGGGTTCCCGCCGCGGCCGGCCATCGGCGCCACGCCACTGCCCTTCCGCTTTCCAGATCGTGAAGCCCCGGGGGAGTCGGGCGCTGACGACGTCGGTCACGAATACCGCCCAGGCGGAGTCGCTGACGCCGAGTGTGTCGCCAATGTTGCGGCCGAAGTAGAGGCGCTCCGTGACGGCCGGCTCGGTTCCTGGGGCTTGGATCGACGGTGCGCAGGCAAGCAGCGTTGCCAGAGAAACGCTGGCAAGTTTCACGGCGTGGCTAGCATGGCGACGACGGCGACTTCCATCCACGTGGAGTCTATTTCCCCAGTCGTGGCTGTTCCCGCGCCGCGCTCAACATCCGCTCCGCGAAATCGAGCCGCTCCTGTGTTTCCGCTAACCCCTGTTGCAGGTCCTGGACCGTGCGCTCGAGCTCCTCGATGCGCTCCGTGACGTCGACGGACTGCCGGCGCGTGGTGATCAAGCGAGCGACCTTGATGATAGTGAACGCCCCGAGCCCCACTGTCGACAGCAAGGCGATGAGGAATACAAGCGGTTGCATCAGGTTTGCCTCTGCAGCGCGAGCGGCTGCCTGTAGGTGAGCCGGCGCCAGATCCATTCCACGGGACCGAACCGGTAGCGCGAGAGCCACCAGGCGCTGAGCGGGATCTGCACCGCGATGATCGCGACGGCGATCGCCATCACGGTCGATGCGCCCACGCGCCACCACAAACCAAATCCCAAGCCGTATGACAGCACAACGCAGATGATTGAATGCATCAAGTAGTTCGTCAATGCCATGCGGCCCATCGGTGCGAAGACCATGATCAAGCGCCGGCCCGCCACCACCAGCAGCGCTACCGTGGCCGCGTACCCGAGCGCCAGCATTGGAATGCCGACCGCCTGCGCCACGACGCCGAGGAGCCCTCCGGCGGAGGGTGGCAGATAGGGCCAGCGATGAAAGGCCCAGGCGGCGATGACGTTCATCGGCAGTCCGACACCCCAGCCCAAGAGGCTCCAGCGCACCAGCGTAGGGCGGTGCGCGGACGGCGACTGCGCGATGCCCGCGCGCACGGCCCAGAGTCCCAGCACGAACATGCCGAGGACTTTGGGGAAGCGCATCGTGGCGAACAGATCGGCCCAGCGACCGGCGAGGAAGATGAGGTTTCCCACGAATGCGTCCTTCACGCCGCCCCGCCCCATCGCTTCGAAGAACGCCAGGATGCTCGCCGGCGCGCCCGTCTGGGCCTGTGTGGGCGGCGCGCCCGACCCTACGAGGGTCCACGCGCCGAGCGCGACGAGATAGAGGGCCGTCGGCACCGCTAGGAGGATCACGGTCCAGCGCAGCAGGTCACGGTCGGTCTTGCGGGCGAACCAGGGCATCGTGAAGCCGAGCAGCGCGTAGAGCATCAGGATGTCGCCCGCCCAGATCAGGACGGCGTGAATCGCGCCGATCGCGAGCAGGATGCGCAGCCGCCGCTTGAATCGTGGCAGCGCCGCCTCGCCGCCACGCGCGAGCTGCAACCCGAAGCCGATACCGAAGAGCAGTGAGAACACCGAGTAGAACTTGCCGTTGACAAAGACTTCCTCCAGCACTCCCGCGACGGCGTCGCGGGCCGCCGTGGGCAGAGCGGCGGCGCGCTCGGGGGATATGACGAAGAGGCCGAAGAAGACGAGGACGTTGGCGAAGAGAATGCCGGCGACCGCGACGCCGCGCAGGACATCCAGCGCTTCAATGCGCTCATGTGCCGGCGCCGCGGTCATGTTCCTCGTACAGGCCGAACTCGTTGCCCACGGGATCGGTGAATATCGCAAACGCCCCGCCGCCCGGGCCGATTTCGGTGCGAGGGGTCAACACTCGCCCACCGGCGGCCACGATCCTCTTCAGGGTGTCGGCGATGACGTCGACCATGATGTAGGTGCGCGTGCGCTCGTCGGGCGTGCGATCGCTTTCCTTGACCCACGTTCCGCTCACGCCGCCCGTGTCGTCGAAGGCCAGCGCGCCGTCGCCGCGCTTCCGCACCTTCCAGCCGAAGATGTTGCTGTAGAACTCCGCGGAGGCTTCGGCGGTCTTCGCCGGTATTTCGAGATAGCAGATCTTGCCGTGGGGCATGGGGTCTCCGAACAGGTCAGGGCTGGTTCCCTAATCTACTTTCGACCCTCGGCTCGTGGATGTTATTAGCATCGGCTCAGAGCGTGCGATGACCTGCCACCTGCTCAAGCGCCACCCGAATCCGAACGTGACATTCCACACACATTCCGACGCCTGGCCCTTCAATGACCCGCACGGCCTTCCTCGTACGACCGCACGACATGCAAGGAACTGTCGGAAGGGCAACGTAATTCGAACGCCGTCCGAACAGCTTCTCGAGGAGGACCGTGAGCGCCAAGAGGGCCACCTAGCGGACGGCGGCCGGTGACCGCCACGCGGTGCCCCGCACCAGCACCCGCGCGAACCACACGCCCCCCGCGAGGCAGAGCACGTTGCCGATCTGGCTCAGGAGCACCTGGGCGGAGATGATCTCGGCCAAGATCAGGGCGGTGCCGAGCGCGAAAACGAGTGCCGGTCCGCGCAGCGGTCCGGCGCTCGACGCAAGCGGCACGACCGCGAGCCCGGAGCAGGTCGCCGACGCTCATCAGCGTGGGACCCACGATGAGGCTCGCGGCGCCGATCACCGTGTGATATCGCCGGGGTGTGGCAGTCATCGTGGTGACCTCACGGAGAAGGTGGTCGCATTTGTTAGGCGGCGCGTCACCGTTCTGCTGTTGGAGCCTTGTTGCAAATCAGACCGCCCCGCGCCGTTTCAAGAACCGGTTAAGGAACAGGAGGAGAAATGCGCCACCCCCCGCGATGGCTACGCTTCGCAGATCGAAACCTGAAATGTTGCCGAACCCAAGTCGGGTTCCGACAAACCCGCCAACCAGCGCGCCGGCGATGCCTAGCAGGGTTGTGAGGATGATCCCGCCAGGGTCTTTGCCGGGCATGACGACCTTGGCCAATACTCCCGCAACCAGTCCGAGAACGATCCACGTGACGATTCCCATGGTGATTTTCTCCGGTTCGCTTGCAGAGCCTTGTCGCGCCGCCACTAATACTCGTTAGCAATGACGAGTCGATAGTTCGTTCCATTTGCTCGCGGCTTCTACGATCCACCGTGAGGTGTCATTCAATATCCTCCGCGCGCCGCCAGCTTCAAGCGCTTGCTAGGCTGCCGCGGTACAGTCTCGGCCGCGAGTGTTAACGGCGTGTCGTCAGGCGGTCGGCGGTGATCCAATACCAGTTGTCGAGTCCCTTTGGGTCGACTCCGATCGACGCGGGATAGCCGAGGCAGCTGTAGCTCACACCAACCAATTCGTCGTTTCGCTCGGCGCGCTCGATCAGGTCGAATAACCCCTCGATCGTGAAGGCATACGGCTCGCGCGGCCGACCGGCCGAACGCCCCATCGAATCGCGTAGGGCCACGGGGGTCCCGCCCCGCACCTCGATCATGGCAGGTGGCGAGAATGGGCAGAAGCAGCGCATAGCGATGCGAAACCGGTAGTCCGAGATGCCCCGCGCCCGCCAGGCTGCCCGGCGGACCTGTACCTCACGCAGGAGCGAGTCGCGAGCGGCCTTGATAGCCCCGAGTCTCTGAGAGGTCGCCGTCGAGGTGTCGCAAGACGCAGGGGTCGTCCACTGCGACTCGGCCGGGACATCTGTGCGTGCGGACGGGCCGGGATGGCAGGCCACCAAGAGAGCGCTGCCTGCCGCGGCCCACAACGAGTACTCGGAAGACGTTCTGGCGCTCATCTCAAGAGTTGAAAGAGATCGTCCGCCTTCATCGACCCTCGTGTGTACGCCTAACGAGAATTAGACAGACTTGTATAAGACATTTCGTCACGTGCACCTTTGATTGTGAACTCATCCGAAACTCCTGCGATGGCGGTTAACGTATCACGGATACGCGGCCTGGCGCCACCATATCAATGAACAACGTGGTAGGAAATCACTCAAATGAAGAAGAATTTGCTATCAACGTTTATTCTCATCGCCTATTGCGCCATCCTGATAAAGGTCATGGTGTTCAAGGACATTCCCACTATCAGGATAGGCTCATTGATGTTGAATTTTGCGGGAACGAACGCCGGTCATGCACCCAACTTTGTGCCGTTCAAGACGATTGTGCCGTATCTGCTCGGTTATAAGGGGTGGATTATCGCAGGCGTGAATCTGGTCGGAAACATCGCTTTGCTCGTGCCGATAGGATTGCTTGCTCCTTGTGTCTATCGGAGCACGACCTGGAAAGCATCCCTTGCGCTCGGCGTTGCCGCCGGTCTTTGCATCGAGGTGATGCAAACGGTGCTGCGTGTCGGCATCTTCGACATTGACGACGTGATACTCAACGCGCTCGGCGTCGTGATCGGCTACGCCGCGTTTGCGCTTCTCGCACAGTGGATCCGTTCGAGACACTATAAGAAGGCAACTGTTGCAGCAGTTACAGCTCTCGGCGCTGCTGCCGCGTTTTATGGTGGTGTTGTGTATCCGATGACTCACCAGCCGGTGAATCCTCTACGGGACGCCGGCGGCGTTCAGTCTGATCGTTCTGATAATGGAGGAGATCTCTGCGGTGGCACCGGCGGTACCGGACAGATCGTCAGTATGGGAAATCACACGATGACCATCACGCGAAAAGACGGCGTCATCCAAGCTCTTGCACTTACCGATCGGACAACGATCAGAACTTCAGCGGGTCCTGCATCCGAAGCGGACTTGAAAACAGGAGACAGAGTCACGGTAGTCGTCTATGACAGGGAAACCGCAACGACCGTTTTGAAGTGCAAAGATTCTCGTTAGGCATAGGGTGAACGTGAGCCCCGTGCGCGCCGGGCTGGACATCGGCTTCGAGGAAATCGACGACGGACTTTGGGAGGTGTACTTCGGCCCGGTCTGGCTCGGCCGTCCGCACGAGACGACATGCCGGATCGTGGATCATCTGGGCCGCGAAGGCGGGAATCACAAAGGGGAAGTGTTACCCATCAGCTGATCACAAACTGTTACCTATCCTCTGAACTGCTCACACAGTTCAAGCCGCGGTGGTTGCGCACCCGGGCACCTCCCGTAAAGCGTGATAGACCGCCAAACCCCGAGCCCGCGCCACCGCGACCAGCCGATCCGCCCCCTCCGATGGACCACCGACGCGCAGCAGGGCGTCACACCGTTCCAGGAGCCGCTCGGCAATGGGGTGGAACACCTCCTCGAACGCCGCGTCGCCAATCCGCACGGAGCCCGCCAACGTCGCGAGCGGCAAGCCGAGCCACTCACCCACGAGCGGAACGTGCCCAGCCCGGAAGAGCGGCATCGCGAACGCCTCCATCGCGGCCACGTTCGCTGCCAACTTGGCCGGCTCATCCCCCGTGCCCGATCGATATGGGCCGGCCACGAGGATCATCAGTTTTGTAGGGTGCGATTGCATGTGATCGTGTGTGATCTGGGTAAGGACGTGCGCTGCCTAACGGATCGCGCTTAAGCTGCGGCGCGCTAAGAAAAGATTCGTTCCATAATCTACGCGCGCCGACAGCGTCAAGCGCTTGTTAGACAGCGCCCTCGACTTAGGGTGCGCGGAGAGTCACGGTCACAGGTCGAACCGCATCGAGTGTCTGCGCGAAGGGGACGACCGTTGTGTCGCGCACCTTCAGACTCATTGCGACAACTGAACAAGGGAGTCGAAACATCCCGTCCGCATCGAGAGCCGGCGGCCCCTCGAAGCTTCCGTAAACGACCGTAATGCGGAACGTCCCGTCTGATTTCGTGCGTTGATCATAGCCTCCGACCTGCGGACAACTCACGTAGACCTGCTCGCCGGAAACCGCGACTCCCGTTGCCGCCAGAACTTGGCCCTGAACAATGGCAAGGCCCGCCGTGGGAGGCGGACAAGGTGCGGAACCACCGCCGCACCGACCATCACTCGGATTACATGCGAATGCTACGAGAGCCGCGCTGATCGGGATGAGCGGGCCAGCAGTGTTCTTAGTCATGGTCGTCTCCCTGGCGCTGTCTAACGGTGATTGGACTGGTCTGTCTAGACTACAAACTAGCCCGTTCTCCTGCTAGCTAACCCGCACCAACAGTCATAACGCCCGCGGATCGACAGTCAGCCTAAACGGATTATTACAGCGCGTCGGCCGGATTGCGGTCGGCTTGATGTACCAACTAGTGCCTCTGGGCCGCCGAAGCGAGCCGCAGGATCATGTTCACCCACTGGATGGCCTCGTCCTCGCTCATCCGATTGGCGACCCGGGAGGGATACGACACGTACTGGTAGACGTCGATGCTGTCGACGGCTTGCTGCGGGGCGACGCCGACGCGAATCAACTGCAAGACGACGATCCATTCACCTTCGTACTCGACGAACACAATCTGCTTCACCTTCAGCGCACCGAACTCGAGCCGCCGATCGGAAATCTGCAGGTCTTCGAATTCGACAAGCTCGGCGTTGATGGCGACGGGTCCGGCGCCGAGGACGAGCGCCCGCATGGGCGGAATGACGCTCGATTCGATGCGCAGCGTCCAGTCGCTCGTGGCGCGCATCGTGACCTCGTGCAGCAGATCGATGTCGACGATCACGCGCCGGTCTGGGTCGTCGAGGTCGCTGAGGTTGCTCACCGTCACCGCCTGCAGTACGCCCGTGTACGTGCCCGACAGGTCCCGGGCAGTCACGACGCCCGAGGGCGCCGCGAATCCCAGGTCGCAGCCCATCATGCAACCGAGGACGACGATCAGCACCGCAGGACGAAGACAGTGTGTCAGTGGCATGCTACGCACAGATGGAAGTTGCGTGCCACACGCTCGTCGCACGACGAGCCAAGCGTCGCTTAGAGCGGGGCTGGGGCGTTGGGCGATGACACGGGTCGGAGGGACACGGGCCTGATCATGCCTGGCGATTGCGTTTGTGGCTCAGCCTGATGAGATGCGTCAAGACTTTGGTGTCGATCTCCTCGAGGCGAGGGAGATAGAGACATCCGCCGCCGACCTTGTGCCGGCCCAGGTCCGCGAGGAGGTTCGCGTTGGCCTTGAGGCCGCCCATGAGGTAGAGGACGAGGGCCGCCTTCCGCGGAGAGAAGCCGGTCGGAAACCAATCGACCGCTCCTGACCTGCCCTGATAGGTCGCCTGCCCATACCCGACAATGCTGGTGCCCCACATCGCGGGTCTCTCACCGGTGGCCTTTCGCATCAAGGCCGCCAAGGCTTTGGCGTCGCGTTTGCGGTGGGGGTCGGGGATCGCCGCGAGGAAGGCAGCGACGCTGGCTTTGGTGCGTCGGGTCTTGTTTTCGGCCATGTGGTTGGTCCTTCAACCTCCGGCGGGGCGACCGCCAAAGCACAGGATGTACCCGTCCGGATCTTCTACACAGAAGTCCTTTGTGCCCCATGCGGTGGCCTTGAGCGGCTTGGTGATGGTTGCACCATTTGCTACGCATTGCGCGTAGAACGCCTCAATGCCGTCCACGCCCACCGCCGCGTCCAGATGTTCGTTCTCCCGCCGAAACCGGCGCTCCGGCTCATACTTCGGCGCTTCCTTCAGGTGAAGCTCCAGACCGTCTAAGTGGCCGATCACGTAAAACCCGTCCCAGGGTTCGCCGAATGCGAAACCTAGCTTCTCGTAGAATGCGATCGAGCGCGCAAGATCGTCCACAAGGAACTGGGGCGCCAATGATGTCACTCGGGGCTTCGTGCTGGCTGTGGTCATCGCGTATCCTACAGCCTTCGCGGCAACCGAGCCACGTGGTGCGCGCCAAAAGTCATAACAGGCTGCGCACCCAGCGCGCCGCCGCCCGCTGCATCAACGCCTGCCCGTGCCACGCACACACAATCGGCGCGTCACCCGGAATCTGCGCCGCGAGCCGTGGATGCCCAAACAACACGACCAACTTCGCACTCGGCGCGAGACGCTCCAGTTGGGCAAGCGATCGTTCGCCCAGATCCCCCCTGCCCTTCCAGGATCTTGGTTCTGAATAGACGAGAACGATCCGACGCCCCGCACGCCCCGCACGCCCCATGCCCCACGTCCCAAGCCCCTTTTGGAACACCTCCCTCGACGCGATCGCATACGGCCCGCCGACGTCGTCGTCTACAATGTCGACCGATAACGGGCCGGCGAGCTGCGGCTTCTCGCCGCGCACCAGGTGCACCGCCCGATCCGCCAAACCGTTAGCGAAGCGTGCATGCTCGGAGAGTGTCGCGGCGCTCACGCTTCCCGCATCCCGCATCCCGTATCTCGAAAGCGCCGTCTCGTACCGCGCCGCCGCCTCCTCCACTCGAGGCTCCGGCACCGCATCGAGCGCGCGAATCACCGCTTGCCAGTCGGCCGGATAGAGCAGCGCATCGCAACCGGCGCTCACCGCCGCGACTGCCGCGGGCCCCTCCGACTGCGCCGCCGTCGCCCCACCCATGATGAACGCGTCGGTCACGACGAGCCCCTTGAAACCGAGCGGGTCGCGGAGAAACCCGAGGATCGGCTTCGAGAACGCCGCCGCCACACCGCTGTCGTCCCACGCCGGATACGAGACGAACGCCGACATCACGCTCCCCACGCCCGCCTGCACCGCCGCCCCAAACGGCGCCACGTCGGTCAGGCGCAGCTCGATCCCGCTCGCCTGTATCCGCGGTAGTCCCTCGTGCGAATCCGTCGTCGCGCGGCCGTGCCCCGGATAATGCTTGGCGCACGCCATCACCCCATGCTCCTGACATCCCGCGATCCACTTCGCCGCGTGCGCGCCCACGCGCTCGGCGTCGGGCCCGAACGACCGCGTCTGAACTATTGGGTTTCGAGGCTCGAGATCGAGATCGCATACCGGCGCGAACGCCCAGCACACCCCCGCCGCGAGCGCCTCGGTCGCGGTGATCATTCCCGCGGCGTACGTGGCATCGAGATCGTCGATGAACCCGAGTGCTGCGGGAGGCGGGAGCTCCGTGAGTCCGCGGAATTGCTGACCGGGCCCGCGCTCGAGGTCCGACCCGAACAGCAGGGCGCGGTTCGCCTCGTAGAGGAGGGCACGAGTCAGTTCCGTGACGGCGCGGCGCGTGCCGCCGAAGAGAATGAACCCGCCAACTCCCGCCGCGAGCGCTGCCTTGATCTTGGCGCGCTCGTGCGTGAACACCCCGCTCCGCGCCCGCAGCGCCGGAAAAACGAGCCGCGCGCGGATCATGCCGCCGGCGCGTCTCTCCAGATCGTTTCGCCCTTGACGAGCCACGAAATCCCGAAGGCCCAGAGCGCCAAGGCCTCGAGCCAGAATACCGGCTTCCACGCGGCGATCGCCGTGCCCTTCCCAAACAGATTGTAGAGCGCGATGAGCCCGATGCAGGCGATCATGATCCACCCGCAAGTCCGATACAGCTGGTTGCGACGCACTTTCTGGGGCGTCGGCGTCGGCGCCGACTTGGTAAAGAGGAACAGAGAGAAGTACGCGAGCACGAGGAAAAGGCCAGTCGCCGCCGTGAGGTGCACCAGGTGCTCATATGGCGTGCCGTTCGTCGGGAAGAGCGCCACAACGAGGGCGAAGACGCAGGCGAAATTACCGGCAATGTCGTCTTTGCGCTCGGGCCCGCGATACGTGAAGAGGAACCACGCGATCGTGAACAGGATTCCCACAAAAGCGTCACGCGTTCGCAAATCGTAGTAGGCACTGATCGAGTTCTGCAGCGACGGAGGGCTCCGCAGTGCAAATCCCCACAACGCGACGACGAGCGGCAGGCCCATGCCGAGCACGCCGATGACGCGCCGCAACGTCACGTACGACACGATCGTATCGTCTGATCCGTTCATGCTGGCGTCACATGCCCCAACACCCGGGGCCCCCTTGCTCCTGTTGCGCCTGGCAGATTCCCAGCCCTGCCGAGAATCGACTGATACCCGAGAAACGCGAAGGCGACTGCCTCTTTCGCTTCTCCGTCGAAGAACAACTGATCGAACAAGACGATGGGGCGCGGTTGCACGCGCGTCGCGAGTCGCTCGACGAGCGCGGGGTTCTTCGCCCCACCCCCCGAGATCACCAGCTCACCGGGTTTGTCCTTGCCGGGCCAGCGATCGATCGCGCGGCCGATCGATTCCGCGGTGAGCGCGGTCGCGGTGGCGACGGCGTCGTTATCAGACCCGCCGCCCGCGCGCACCCGCGCCAGCAGACGATCGGCGTACTCGATCCCGAACCGCTCGCGGCCCGTGCTCTTGGGCGGCGCCTCATTGAAATACGGATCGGCCAGCAGCTCCTCGAGAAGCTTCTGCGCGGGCCGCCCACGTCGCGCCCGCTCGCCACCTTGATCGTAAGATGCGTCGGGATCGACGCGCCGCGTGACGGCATCGATGACGGCGACGCCGGGTCCCGTGTCGAACGCGAACGCGCCATCGGGCACGCCACGGCGCGGCACCCAGGTGTAGTTCGCCATGCCGCCGAGGTTCAGGAGCAAGCGCCCTTGCGTCTCGTGCCCGAACAGCATCACGTCGGCGAGCGGCACGAGGGGCGCCCCCTGCCCTCCCGCCGCGACGTCGCGCGCGCGGAAGTCGCTCACCACGCGCACACCCAACCGCTCGGCGATCACCGCGGCGTCGCCCAACTGCAGCGTGGCCTTGCCCGGCTCGTGCCACACGGTTTGGCCGTGTGATGCGATGAAGGAGAGATCCTTGGGCGAGACCTTCGCATCGGCGAGCAGCGACAGCACCGCCCCGGCGAAGCGCTCGCCCAGCGCCACATGAAGGAAGGCGAGATCCCGGGGCGTCCCCCGCGCGATGGCGTCGATGATCGCACCGCGCTCGGAGGCGCCGTAGGGCTCCTGGCGGAAGACGACGAGCTTAGCGCCCGGCGGATCGGCCGTGAGTCGCACCAACGCCGTGGACACACCGTCGAGCGACGTGCCCGACATCAGGCCCACGGCCAGCACCTCCGTCACGGCGGTGTGACAGGTGGCGGATCACCCACGACGCGGCGGACAAAACCGCCGGCCTCCTTGAGCACCCGCTCCGCCTCTTCCCGCCTTATGCCCGCCTTGGTCATGACAATCGCCAGCTTCACGCTGCCGCCCGCCTTCTCGATTGCCGCGCGCGCCCGTGTTCGGTCGACGCCGGTGCACTCCATCACGATGCGCTCGCCACGGTCCTTGAGCTTGTCGCTCATCGCCATCAGGTCCACCATCAGATTGCCGTAGACCTTGCCGAGGCGGATCATCGCGCCGCTGCTGATCGTGTTGAGGACGAGCTTGGTGGCGGTCCCGGCTTTCATCCGCGTCGAGCCGGTGAGCGCCTCAGGGCCCACCTTGGGCACGATGACCACGTCGCAGGTTTCGGTGAGGAGCTGGGGGGGCGTCGAGCACGTAAGGAGCACGGTCTTGGCGCCGAGCGTCTGCGCGCGCGCCAGCGCCGCACCGACGTAGGGAGTCGTCCCACTCGCCGCGATGCCGACCACGACGTCGTGTGCCGTCACCGCCGAGCTGTCCATCGCGGCGGCGCCCGCGTTCACATCGTCCTCGGCTCCCTCGACGCTCTTCACGAGAGCGCCATAGCCACCCGCGATCACGCCCACGACCATGGCCGGCGGCGTTCCAAATGTGGGCGGGCATTCCGTGGCGTCGAGCACGCCCAGGCGTCCCGACGTTCCCGCCCCGACATAGACCAACCGGCCGCCCTGTTGCAGCGCCGCGACGACCAGGTCGATGGCTTTAGCCATCTGTTCGCGCTCGCCACGCACCGCGCCGGCCACGGTGGCGTCTTCGGCATTCATCAAATCGACGATTTCGAGGCTCGACGCGACGTCGATGCGCTCAGTGCGCGGATTGCGCTGCTCGGTGAGACGGGGGTCGCGAAAGTCGGATGTGGTCATTGAGTGAGTTCTGTGGCGTCAAATTAGACGTTGACCGCGGCCCCGGTCAACTTCATTCTTCTCGGATGCGCCAGCCCCTGATGGTCGCCTTCGCGCTCACGACACTCGCCGCGTGCGGCGGCGCTCCCGGTCCCGAAACTGCTCCTTCGCCCACCCGTGGCGCCGGCGGCGGCGCCCGTGCTGCCGTCATCCGCGGCAGGCCGTCGATCCCGTCCACCTGGACCGTGCACTCCACGCCGGTCACGGCGCCCAAAGCGATGGTCGTCTCGGCGCACCCGCTCGCGAGCGCCGCGGGCATCGAGGTGATGAAAGAGGGCGGCAACGCGATCGACGCGGCGGTCGCCGTCGGCTTCGCGCTCGCGGTCGTCCTCCCCGACGCGGGAAATATCGGGGGCGGCGGCTTCATCGTGCATCGCAGCGCGGCCGGCCAAGTCCAGGCTATCGACTATCGCGAGATGGCGCCCGGCGGCGCGAGCCACGACATGTACTTGGATTCCGCGGGGAACGTCACCGAGCAGAGCCTGACGGGACACCTGGCGTCCGGCGTGCCGGGGAGCGTCGCGGGGATGTACGAAGCGTGGAAGCGCGGCGGCTCACTCCCTTGGGCCACGCTGCTCGCGCCGGCGATCCGGCTCGCGAACGGCCACCGTGTCGACGCCGAGCGTTCGCGCGACATCGGCGGCGATTCGGATCGTCTCGCGCAGTTCCCGGCCTCGCGCGACCAGTTCCTCCCTGGCGGTCATCCCCCGGCACCCGGCACTCTGTGGAAGCAGCTTGACCTCGCCCGCACACTCCAGCTGATCAGCGACTCGGGACCGGACGTGTTCTATCGCGGCCAAATCGCCGACTTGATCGTGGCGGAGATGGAGCGCGGCCACGGCTTGATCACGAAGGACGACCTGCGCCGCTATCGTCCCAAGTGGCGCACGCCGATCGAGCTGCGCTATCGCGGCTACACGATCTACTCGATGCCCCCGGCCAGCTCGGGGGGCGTCACGATGGGCGAGATCCTGAACATCATGGAGGGCTACGACACCCTCCCCGCGTTCGGCACCGCGGCGTACGCGCACCTGCTCACCGAAGCCATGCGCCGCGCGTTCATCGATCGCAACCAGTGGCTCGGCGATCCGGACTTCGTGGACATGCCGCTCGAGCGGCTCCTCTCCAAGTCGTACGCGGCGCAGCTGCGGGCGCAGATCGATCTCCACCATGCCACCCCGACGCCCCCGCAGGCCGCGAGCGGCGCCGAGGGGATGCACACGACGCATTACTCGATCGTCGATACGGCCGGCAACGCTGCGTCGGTGACCACGACCCTGAATAACGGCTTCGGGAGCGCGGTGACCGTGACGGGCGCCGGGTTCCTGCTGAACGACGAGATGGACGACTTTACGTCGGCGCCCGGCAAGCCGAACATGTACGGCCTGGTGCAGGGCGAGGCCAACTCGATCGCCCCCGGCAAGCGGATGCTCTCGGCGATGACGCCGTCGATCGTGCTCGATCGCGACGGCCAACTCTTGCTGGTAGTGGGGACGCCGGGTGGGCCGACGATCATCACGACGGTGGCGCAGGTGATTCTCGATGTGCTCGACCAGGGCATGACGCTGGCGGACGCGGTGGCGGCGCCGCGCATCCATCACCAGGCGCTCCCGGACGTGATTCGCTACGAGCGCGGCGGCCTGAGCGACGGCACCGTTGTGGCGCTGCGCGGCATGGGTCACAAGGTGGAGATGCGGCGCGGCACGAGCGGGATCGTGGCGGCAATCCAACGCACGCCGGCCGGATGGGTCGGCGTGCCTGATCCGCGGTACGCGGGGGGAGCAGTCGGATGGTGAACATCTTGCGGCGCAGCGATCCAGTCGATGTCGTCATCGTCGGCTCCGGCGCCGGCGGCGGGATGGCCGCGTACGTGCTGACGCGCGCCGGCGTGAACGTCACCCTGCTCGAGGCGGGCGCCCCGTGGGATAACACGGGCGAGGACTCCGCGATGCTCAAGTGGCCGTACGAGTCGCCGCGCCGCGGCGCCTCGACGCGTGAGCGTCCGTTCGGCGAATGGGACGCCTGCATCGGTGGTTGGGAGATCGACGGCGAGCCCTACACCACCGCCCCCGGAAACAGGTTTCGGTGGTGGCGCGCCCGGATGTTGGGAGGTCGGACCAACCATTGGGGCAGAATCTCCCTACGCTTCGGCCCGCGCGACTTCAAGTCGAAGACCTATGACGGGCTGGGCGACGACTGGCCCATCTCCTACGACGACGTCAGGCCCTATTACGAGCGCGTGGAGCGGCTCATCGGCGTCTTCGGCAGCAAGGAGAACTTCCCCAACGCGCCCGACAGCATCTTCCTCCCAGCCCCCAAGCCCCGCTGCTACGAGCTGTTGGTCCAACAGGCCTCCAAACGCCTCAACGTCCCGTGCATCCCGGCGCGACTGTCGATCCTCACGCAGTCCCTGAACGGGCGGGCGGCGTGCCACTACTGCGGCCAATGCAACCGCGGCTGCCGCAGCAATTCGAACTTCTCCTCGACCAACGTGCTCGTCGCCCCCGCGCTCCGGACTGGGCGGCTCACGCTCGTCACGTACGCGATGGTGCGCGAGGTGAACGTCGACGCCTCGGGCAAGGCGACGGGCGTGACGTACATCGACACGCGCGACGGTTCCGAGAAGTTCCAGGCGGCGCGCGTCGTCGTACTCGCCGCGAGTGCCTGCGAAACGTCGCGGCTCCTGCTCAACTCGAAGTCGTCGCGCTTCCCGAACGGGCTGGCGAACTCGAGCGGGACCGTGGGCAAGTACCTCACCGACACGACCGGCACCGACGTCTCGGGATTCATTCCGAAGATGGTAGACCACGTCCCCCACAACCACGACGGTGTGGGCGGCATGCATGTCTACATGCCGTGGTGGCTCGACAACAAGAAGCTCGACTTCCCGCGCGGCTACCACATCGAGGTGTGGGGGGGCGCGGGGATGCCGTCGGCCGGGTTCATGGGGGGCATCCACCGGTACCCGGGCGGCGGAGGCTACGGCAAGCAGCTCAAGCAGGACTACCGCCGCTACTACGGCGCCTACGTCGGCTTCTCAGGCCGCGGCGAGATGGTCCCCAACGACGATAGCTACTGCGAGATCGATCCCAACGTGGTCGATCGCTATGGCATCCCCGTGCTGCGCTTCCACTGGAAGTGGAGCGATCACGAGCTGAAGCAGGTGAAACACATGCAGGAGACGTTCCGCGCCATTGTCGCGGAGATGGGCGGCGAGGTCTTTTCGCCCATGCCGGGCGCCGACCAGGGCTACGGCATCGCGCCGGGAGGGGCAATCATCCACGAGCTGGGTGGCACGCGCATGGGCAGCGACGCCAAGACATCGGTCGTCAACGCCAACTGCCAGACGCATGACGTGAAGAACCTGTTCGTGGCCGACGGCGCCCCCTTCACATCGCAGGCCGACAAGAATCCCACCTGGACGATCATGGCGCTCTCATGGCGCACGAGCGACTACGTGGCGGATCAGATGAAGAAGGGGGCCCTATGACGCACGACCTGACGCGGCGCGAGGCCCTGGAGCTGACCGCCGTGGCCGCCCTGACCACGGCGTTCCGGTGGACGCCCGCCGACGCGCGGCGCGCCTCCGACCTGGCGCGCGCCGCTCGCCAGGGAGCGTTCCAGGCGAAGTTCTTCACTCCGCATGAGTGGGAGACGGTGCGCGTACTGGTCGACATCGTGATCCCCGCGGACGAGCGCTCGGGAAGCGCCACCGCTGCGGGGGTGCCGGAGTTCATGGACTTCATGATGAACGAGCGCGAGGACGGGCGCACCCCGATGCGTGGCGGGCTCGCCTGGCTCGACAATGAAAGCAGAGAGCGTTTCAATAAGACGTTCAACGAATGCGTCGAGCAGGAACGTCGAGCGATCTTGGACGATATCGCATTCCCAAAGCGGGCCAAGCCAGAGCACAGTCACGGCGTCGCCTTCTTCAACATGTTCCGTGACCTCACCGCGTCGGGATTCTGGTCCAGCAAGATCGGGATCACCGACCTCGACTACAGGGGAAATGAATTCGTGACCAGCTGGAACGGATGTCCCGACGCCGCCCTCAAGAAGCTCGACGTGAGGTATAGCGACTGATGCCCGCTTCCAAGCGCCTCGGGATCGGGATCGTCGGCAGCGGCTTCAACGCTAAGTTTCACCTTCAGGGCTTCGTGGCGGTGCGCGACGCGGACATCCTCGGCGTGTGGAGTCCCAACGCCAAGAACGCCGCGGAGGCGGCGGCCCTCGCTCGGACGTTGGGCGTCGGCGCCGCCAAGGCCTTCCCCACGATCACCGCGATGGTGCAAGACCCCGCCATCGACGCGATCTGGGTGTGCGGGCCAAACTTCGCGCGTATCGAGAACTTCGAGGAGATCGTCGCCGCCGTGAAGGGCGGCAAGAAGCTGCTCGGCATCGCCTGCGAGAAGCCGCTGGCGCGCAACGTCGCCGAGGCCAAGAGAATCCTCGACATGGTCAAGAAGGCGGGGATCCCGACCGGATACCTCGAGAACCAGCTCTTCGCGCCTCACGTCGCGACGGGCCGGACGCTGCTCTGGGCGCGCGGCGCCAAGCTCACCGGCCGCCCCTATCTCGCCCGGGCCGCCGAAGAGCACAGCGGGCCCCACATGCCGTGGTTCTGGCAAGGGGAGATGCAAGGCGGCGGCGTTTTGAACGACATGATGTGCCACTCGGCGCTCGTCGTGCAGCATCTGCTCACCGAGCCGGGGAAGCCCAACACGTCGGTTCGCCCGGTGAAGGTCACGGGCCACATCGCCAGTCTCAAGTGGTCACGCCCGGCGTACGTGAAGAAGCTCTCCGGGATGATGGGCCCCGCGGTCGACTACTCGAAGAAGCCGAGCGAGGACTTTGCCAGTGTGATGATCGAGTACGCGACCGACGACGGCCACCGCGTCTTCGGCGAGGCGACGACGTCGTGGAGCTTTGTCGGGGCGGGGCTGCGCCTCTCCGCCGAGCTGCTCGGGCCCGAATACTCGATGTCGTGGAATACGCTGGACAGCGGCCTCAAGCTCTTTTTCAGCCGCGAAGTCAGCGGCAAGGCCGGTGAAGACCTCGTCGAGAAACAGAACGCCGAGATGGGCCTGATGCCCGTCGTGCCGAGCGAGCCGGCCGCCTACGGATACGAAGCCGAAGATCGCCACTTCGTGCGCGCCTTCCTCGATGGCACGCCGGGGGCGCTCACGTTCGACGACGGCCTCGAAGTCGTGAAGATTCTGATGACCGCGTACCAAAGCGCCGAACAGGGGAAGACCCTCGACTTTCCGCCGCCGGGAATCGAGGCGTTTGTGCCGGCGGTCGCGAAGGGAACCTGGAAACCATGATCCTTGCCGCCCTGGTGGTTGGACTCATGCAAAACCAATGGCCGCCGAACTCGCTCGATCGTCCCAAGCCGCCGGTCGTGACCCCGGCGCCCGAGCAGCCCCCCGTCCCACCTCCCGCGGACGCCATCGTCCTGTTCGACGGCAAGAGTCTCGCCGAATGGCAGAGCGCGGACTCGGCCGGGAAGCCGGCCCGGTGGGTCGTGCGAGACGGCTACATGGAAGTCGCGAAGGGCACCGGGGCCATCATGACGCGGCGCGGTTTCGGATCGGTGCAGCTGCACATCGAGTGGCGCGCGCCGCTGCCCGCCGAAGGTGAAGGCCAGGACCGCGGCAATAGCGGCGTCTTCCTGATGAGCCACTACGAGATCCAGGTCCTCGACTCGTACCACAACGACACCTACGCCGACGGCCAGGCGGGGGCGATTTACGGACAAACGCCGCCCTACGTCAACGCCAGCCGGCCACCCGGCGCCTGGCAGGCGTACGACATCGTGTTCCACCGTCCGGTCTTTGCCGCCGACGGCTCCGTCGTGCAGCCGGCGCGCGTCACCGTGTTCCACAACGGCATCCTGGTGCACGACAACGACACGATCACGGGTTGGACGGTGCATAACGCGGTGGCCAGGTACCGGCCGCACGACGATCGCCTGCCGTTGCTGCTGCAGGACCACGCCCATCCGGTGCGGTACCGGAACATCTGGGTGCGGGAGCTACCCTAGCGCCGCATCCAAAACGCCGCGCCGAGCGCGCACCACGCGGCGAACGCGATCCACTCGGGCGCGCTGAAGCTCCCGGGGATGCCCGGGATCACCTTCATCGCGATGATCGCGAGGCTGACGACCACGCCGAGCAGGGCAAGCATCCTCCCTGCCCCGCCGCCCCGCCGCAGAAACGCCACACAAGCCGCACACCAGCCGATTCCGGCAGCTAGCGATCCGACCTCCGTCACCGGCACAAGCAGCGCGTCGCCGAGGAACGCGGCCGTCGCGGTCAGCACCGCCATCAACACGATGGCCACGCGCGGAGTCTCGAACCGCGGATGCACCGCGCCCAGCGATGGATGGACGAGGCCACGGCGCCCCAGCGCGAAGAGCATCCGGGTGGCCGCCATGAAGTTCCCGTTCATCACCTTGAAGAGCGACAGGAACGCCGCGAGCAGGATCAACCGGGCGATCGTGGGTGAGCCGAACGCGCGCGCGAACGCCACCTCGGTCCCCAGGTGGCTGGAAACGAGATCGCGCCACGGATACACGAACGACACCGCCGCCACCACCAGGACGTAGAACGCACTGCCGGCGAGCAGGGCCAGCGTGATGGCGCGCCCGAAATCGCGTGGATCAAAGCCTTCGCGCGCCTCCTCCGAGCCCTTGGCCACGGACTCGAACCCGGTCATGAAGTAGGGCACGATTTGCAGGACGAGGAGCACCGAGATGAATGGGCCCACGGCAGCGAACGGTGGGGCCAGCGTCGCCGGCGAGCCACGCGCGAAGCCGAGCAGCGTGAACACCGCGAAACACGCCAAGAGGCCGAGCGTCGTCACATCCTGAAACCGGCCACTCAGTCTGATGCCCCGGTAATTCACGGCGGTCACCACGCCCGTCAGCAGCAGCCCCGCCACGAGCCGCGGCACCGTGATGACTTTCCCCGCGACTTCGTAGAGGGGAAGCGCGTTCATCGCCGGGAAGATCCGCACCAGCAGGTTGCCGATCGCCGCCGCCTCCCAGGGACACACGATCGCGTAGGCGAGCACCATGATCCACCCGGTGGCGAAGCTGAGCCACGGCGGGAACACGCGCTCCGTGTACGCGATCTCGGCGCCGGCGTCGGGGACCTCGCGCACCAGACGGGCATAGGTGCGCGCCACCGGAAGCAGCAGGATGCCGCCCAGCAGAAACCCCAGCATCGCACCGCCCGGACCGCCGCGGCCGAGCCAATCGTCCATCAATACGACCCACCCCACCCCGACCATGCTGCCGAAGCCAAAGGTGAAGTACTCGAGCAAACCGAGGGTCTTGTGGAGACTTCTGGGGACGGTCACCTTGTGAAAATGACCATCGCCCTTGTTGCCGCGCTAGCGCTCGTCGTCCCCGCCCCCGCCCAGGACACCGGGCTCGCCGTCATCCCTCAACCCGTGCGCCTCACACGCGACGCCGGCGCGTTCGTCGTCACGGCCCGCGCGGTGATCGCGACCGATGCGGCGACGCGTGACATCGGGTACGTGCTCGCCGACTACGTGGCTCCGGCCACGGGCTACCGGCTCCCGGTTCGCGCGACCGGCGGATCGATCTCGATTCGCATGGACACCGCTCTCGCGCGTCTCGGCGACGAAGGGTACCGCCTAGTGGTCACGCCCACTGCCGTTTCGATCCGCGCCTTCAAGCCCGCGGGCGCGTTCTACGCCGTGCAGACGCTCCGCCAGCTGCTTCCCCCCGACATCTACCGGCAGGCGCGGGTCGATGGCGTCACTTGGCGCATCCCCGCGGTAACGATCGAGGACTTTCCGCGCTTCCCGTGGCGCGGCGCGCACCTCGACGTTTCCCGTCACTTCATGCCCAAAGAGTTCGTCAAGAAATACATCGACTTGCTGGCGCTTCATAAGCTCAACCGTTTCCACTGGCACCTCACCGACGATCAGGGCTGGCGCATCCAGATCCTCAAGTATCCGCGGCTCACCGAGGTCGGGGCGTGGCGCGCTCAGACCATCATCGGCAAGCCCGATCGCAGCGATTCGACCACGTGGACGTTCGACGCTCGGCCGCACGGTGGCTTCTACACGCAGGATGACATTCGCGAGGTCGTGGCCTACGCCTTGGCGCGGTTCGTCACGGTCGTGCCCGAGATCGAGATGCCGGGCCACTCCCAGGCGGCGATCGCCGCGTACCCGGAGCTCGGTAATACCGGCAACCAGATTGCCGTGTGGACGCGGTGGGGCGTCTCCCCGAACATCTTGAAGCCCGAGGAGCCGACGATCCGCTTCTACCAGGACGTGCTGACCGAGGTGATAGCGCTATTCCCGGGCCGCTGGATCCACGTGGGAGGTGACGAGGCGGACAAGGAGCAGTGGTTGGCGCTCCGTGGCATCAGCCCCACCGATGCGGCCACGTTGCAGAGCTGGTTCATCGGGCAAATGGACGCGTTTCTCACGGCGCACGACCGCACCCTCGTGGGATGGGATGAAATCCTGGAAGGGGGGCTCGCGCCCAATGCGGTGGTGATGTCGTGGCGGGGAACGGACGGGGGCATCGCAGCGGCGCAGGCCGATCACGACGTGGTGATGACGCCCGGTTCACACACCTACTTCGATCACTACGAGACGCTCGACACGGCGCGCGAACCGATCGCCATCGGCGGGTACCTGCCGCTCGACACCGTGTACTCCTACGACCCGGTCCCCGATGCTCTGACGCCGGCCCAGGCGCGTCACGTGCTGGGCGCGCAGGGCCAGATGTGGACCGAGTACATCCCCGACTCGAAGCAGGCCGAGTACATGGTGTTCCCGCGGCTCTGCGCCCTCGCCGAGGTGGTGTGGACCCGCGCCGACCGGAAGAACTTCGCCGACTTCCGGACCCGGCTCGACACGCACCTCAAGCGGCTGGCGATTCTCGACGTCAACTACCGGAGGCCGTAGCCTTCGGCGCCGGGAACAGCAGCGCGAACAGAATCAAGATTGCGGCCGCGAACCCGGCCGGGAGCACCCAGAAGCTCGGCCACCGGTCCAGGGTCATGCTGGTCGCGCCGCCGAGCATGCTCTTGTACACATTGCCCGCCACCTGCGCGCCGATCAACATGCCGACGCCATACGTGACGAGCACGAGGAATCCCTGCGCTTGCCCGCGCACCGCCGGCGTCGACTTCTTGTCGACGTAGATCTGGCCCGTCACGAAGAAGAAGTCGTAGCAAACGCCGTGCAGCAGGATCCCGACCAGGATGAGCGGGAAGATGGCGCCCGGCGCCGCGATGGCGAAGAGGCCATACCGCAGCACCCATGCCCCCATGCCTAAGAGCAGCATCTTCTTCACGCCCAGCCGCGCGAAGAAGAGGGGCATCAGCAGCATGAACCCGGTTTCTGAGATCTGACCCCACGTCTGTGTCGCCGCAATCTTCGTGACGCCCGCGTCGCCCAGGAAGAGCTGCGTGAAGTTGTAGTAGGCGGCGAGCGGGATGCACAGGAGCAGCGAGGCCGCAATGAAGACGTAGAACGAACGGTCGCCGAGTTGCTTCAGCGCGTCGAGCCCGACGATGCTGCGCAGTGAGACGGGTTGCCCGGCGGCCCGCGGCGGTGTGTGCGGCAGCGTGAAGCTGAAGAGCCCCAGGATGATGCTCGCCGCAGCGGTACTGTAGATCGGCAGCGGCGTTTGCTCCGCGACGGCTCCGGTCAGCGGACCGAGCACGTAACTAATGAAGAGCCCCGCTGCGATCCATCCCACGGTCCCGAACACGCGAATCAGGGGGAACTGCTGCTCCTGCGACTGGATGTGGTGGAACGCGAGGCTGTTGGCGAGACCCAGCGTCGGCATGTAGCAGAGGTTGTAGATCAAGAGCAGCACGATGAACGCCGTGGGTGCGCCGGTGGCCTGAGGGACCACCAGCATCACTAACCCGCCGAGAACGTGGAGCACCCCCAGGACCTTCTCGGTCGCGAAGTAGCGGTCGGCAATCAGGCCGAGGAAAAACGGCGCCGCGATCGCCGCGATCGGGTTCACGGTGTAGGGCCAGTGGGTCAGCGTCCCCATCCCGTGATGCGTCATGTATACCGCGATCGTCGTGTACCAAGCCCCCCAGATGAAAAACTGCAAGAACATCATCGCGGACAGCTTGGCGCGCACGCTCATTCGCAGGCCCTCCCTTGGGTTTTAGAGACGAACGGTCAGCGGCTTCGTCACCGTAACAATGATGTGCGCTCCGGCCGGGAGCACGATGTCGGAGTCCTTGCTCGTCGACGCGACCCCGGCGCCCACGGCGCCACCCACGACACCGCCGATGATCGTGCCGCGCTTGTTGCCGCCGATCACGCGGCCGAGGACCGCGCCCGCGACGGCGCCGGCGCCGACTTTCGCGGCGTCACCGGTCGTGACGCCCCGGCCCTTGTGGATGGTCTCGAGCGAATCGATCGACGCCTCGAGCGGGTAATTCGTGCCGCGGATCGTGACGCTCGATACGGCGAGGGTCAGCGTCCCGGGTGTCCTGGGATTCGGCGCCGGCTTCACCGCGGTAATCGTGCCGCTGACCGACGAGCCCGCCGGAATCACGACCTTGCCCGCGGCATTTTTCACGTCTTCGACGACGCGCGCCGTGAACGGATCGCCGACCTTGGCGGTGCGCGACGTGATCGTGTCGCCCGCGGCCATGTCGAAGTGGGTCCCGGCCGGCAGCGTCGCGGTCGTCGGCACGGGCGGCGCCGGGGGTCTGGGGCGCGTGACGGGGCGGGTCGCGGGCGTCGTGGTGGCAGGCGGCGGGGTCGCCGGCATGTCCTTCATCGCCGCCGAGGACTCGGCGGGCGCGAGAGTCAGATTGCGGGCCGTCGAATCGGCGGACGCGGTGTTCGCGTTATCGCCCTTCGCGCAGGCGCCGAGGAGGGCAGCGCTCAGCAGCAGCGCGGTGGTCTGTCGCATGGTCATAATCTGCTCCTTAGGAATTCTGGCGTTAGGCCCTGCAGGTACCCCGCGAGCAGCGTGAAGCTATCGGTCACGAGCAGGATGCCGAGCACGATCAGCAGCACACCGGCGGTGCGGTCCACCCACGCCAGATAGGGGCGGAACCGCTGAAACCAGACGAGAAACCGGTCGAGCGCCAGGGCCGTGACCAGGAACGGGACGGCGAGGCCCAGCGCGTATACCCCGAGCAGCGCCATTCCGGCTCCGAGACCGGTGCGCGTGGCGGCCAGCGTGAAGATGGCGCCGAGGATCGGCCCGATACAGGGCGTCCACGCGGCGCCGAACGTGACTCCCACGACCGCCGATCCGAGGTACCCGAGCGGTTTGCGACTCAGCTCGATGCGCCGCTCCCGCATCAGGAACGCGGGCCGCAGCAGGCCGACGAGGTACAGACCGAAGAGAATGATGAGCGCTCCCCCGATCCGCCCCAGCCATACTTGCTGTTCCCGCAGCAGGGTCCCTACGGCCGACGCGGCGGCGCCGAGCAGCACGAACACCAGGCTGAACCCCGCCACGAACCAGAGCCCGTGCAAGAACGCGGTGCCGCGCCGCGCCTCGATCTGGTCCAACGTCATCCCCGTCAGAAACCCGACGTAGCTCGGGATCAGGGGCAGCACGCAGGGCGACAGAAAGCTCAGCAGGCCCGCGGTGAACGCGACGACGAACGAAACGCTATCCGCAGAACGCAACGGCCGACACCACCGTCGTCCAGCGGCCGTCTTCCCCGCATTCGGCGGTCGAGGTCACGTTCATCGTGCGGACGATTTCTCCCGACAGGAGCCACTGCTCGCGGCGCTCGTCCCAGGCCTTGTCGGGATCGAACGGCACGCCCAGTACCGTGCCCAGCATCGACGCCGCAAGATCTTCGGCGTACTCCCCGGCGGCGATCTCGTTCTGGCCGTAGCTGTGGTGTTCGGAGATGTAGCCGTGGTGCGACGGATCGGCGGGGAGCGCCAGGCCGATCGACGCCGCCACCAGGCGGCTCGGCTCGTTTGTCGCCGACTCGGCGACGACCGTGAAGAGGACCTGGCCGGGCTTCAGCATGCTCAGCCCTTCCTCGCGGTCCACCAGCTCGCAATGCGGCGGGAAAATCGAGCTCACGCGCACCAGGTTGAAATTGGCGAGATGCGCGTCCCGCAGCGCCATCTCGAAGCTCGTGAGTTTTTCCTTGTGCCGACCGACGCCCTTCGTAAGGAAGGCCTTGGTCGGGATGAACATTCGTGAGTCGATCAACCCACTACCTCGCGCGCGCTAAAGGGTTCGACTGCTGACAGCGCCGGCACAGACCGTAAATCTCCAAGCGGTGACGGTGGGGCCGGAATTCCACCTCTTCCGCGAGCAACGCGATCATCCGCTCCAACCGATCGTTCGAAAACTCCGTCACCGCCCCACACGACGAGCAGCTCGAGGGTCCTGTAGACCGTCGCGGTCCCGACCGGACCCCCGCGCTTGGCGACGCGATCCGCGATGTCCTCCGCGGACACGTGGTCGCCCGCGAAGAAGATGGCTTCCGCGACGGCCAGCCGCTGCTGCGTCACCGGGAGGCCGTGGTCGTCGAGGTAGCGGCGGAACGTGTCGAGGAGCCGCGGCCCGTCAACCTTCATACCATGCCCCGGGCGAGACTTCCACCGGCGGCTCCGCCTCTCCGGAGCGGTCGGCCGCCGCCGCCATCACCTGCGCGAGCACGTCGGCGGGGCTGAGCCCCACTTCCTTCAACTCCACCTTGGCCTGCCCCCGGTCCTTGCCGCGGACGATGAGCATGTATTTCGCCGTGTAAACGCGCAACCGGTCTTCCCCGCTTTTCCGAGTCACCACCGCCGTCCCCCACTCCCGCCCCTCCCGCTTGATCGGCCGGAAGAGGTAGATGGTCTCGATCTCGGCGGGCGGCATCGCCGCTTCCACGGCCGCCGCCACCTTGGCCCATCCCGGACCCTGCCCCGGGGCTACCGGGAAAGGGACGCGGGCGTCCGGGCCTGCTCCCATCGCTCCACGTAGAATCGCAGGACGTGCATGAAGTCCTGCGCGTTCGTCACGACACCGTACGCCTGGTGGGTCCCCCGGTCGCGCAGCTTGTTCACCACGAACTCGGTCTGGTCCACACAGATCGTCGTGAGCGGCCGGACGCCGTCGGGGCTCGGAGCATCGACGAAGGCGGGCAGCATGTTGCCCACCGCGATCGCGTGCAACGCCGTCGCGACGAAGATCGCGAACGTGGCCTGCGCGGTGAAAGCGCGCATCGCGTCCTGCGCCGCCAGGGTGTCGGCGATGACCTCGGGCAGTGGCCCGTCGTCACGGATCGAGCCGGCGAGCACGTAGGCCACGCCTTGCGTCGTGAGCGCGTGCATGATGCCGCCCTTCACCAGGCCCTTCTTCACGGCGGCCTTGATCGACCCAGCGCGACGAATCGTGTTGATGGCGCGCATGTGCAGCGCGTGGCCGCCCTCGACGCCCTCGCCCGAGCTCGACATCCCGAGCGTCGTGCCGAAGATGGCCGCCTCGAGATCGTGCACCGCCACCGCGTTCCCGCCGAGCAGGGCGCCGACGTAGCCGTTCTGGATGAACCAGATCATGTCTTCGCGGGCCCGGGCGTGCACCAGCGCGGGGCCGATGACCCAAAGGATCTTGCCGCCGCGCTGCTTCTCCTCGCCCAGCAGCTCGGCGAGGACGGCGTAGTCCACGGGCCGCTCGCGCGACACCTCGGTCTGCATGAAGCGGAATTCGTTGGCGCTGTGGCGCCCGCCCAGGAATCCCTCGGCGTGCACATAGATGCCCTCGCTGCCGTCTTCGTTCTCGCCGATCGCGATGCGCTCGCCCTTCTTGAGGCGGCGCGGCTCCGTCACGACGAGATCGTCCGTGGCGTTATGCACGATCACGCAGTCCATGCGCGGCAAGCGCGGGCGGCGCCAGGCGCCTCCCACTTTCAGGTACGTCGGCAAGTTCGTGGTCGAAAAAAAACCGTCGGGGAGAACCCCGTCGGCCGGTGCGGGCTCGAACCGCGCTTCGGGCGCCCCCGAAAGCGGCGGGGCATCGAAGTTGGGTGGTCGGTATTGAAACCGGGGGAGACTCACAGGCCGGTGAAAATACCCGGAAGGAAAGCGCTTTCACAAGAGCGAGACCGGATCGCGGTCCACTGTCACCGCGCGGTGCGACTTCGCCCGCCAGGCCCGCACCACCCGCCCGAGGGCGCGCGCCTCGGCCGCTTTGACCAGCACGTGCCAGCGCCACAGGCCCCGCAGGCGCGTGATCGGGCACGGCGCGGGTCCCAGGACGATCAGCGCTCCGCCCAGGCGCTCCGTCCCCGCGCGGCGCAGCCAGGCCGCCACCCGCTCCGCGATCGCGGCGGTGCGCGCCTGATCGCGCCCGGACGCCACGAATCGCACGAGGCCGACCGCCGGCGGATAGGGCGGATTCGGCGGCGTGCGGAGCGGCAGCTCCGTCTCGGCAAACGCCTCCACCGAGTGGGCCGCCGCCGCGCGGATGGCATGGTGGTCGGGGGACCTGGTCTGTACGTAGACACGTCCCCCCTTGGGACCCCGCCCGGCCCGTCCCGCCACCTGCGCCACCAGTTGAAACGTCCGCTCCGCGGCCCGGAAATCGGGGAAATGCAGACCCGTATCGGCATCCACGACGCCCACCACCGTCACGTTCGGGAAGTCGAGCCCCTTGGCGATCATCTGTGTGCCGAGCAGGATGTCGACCTCGCCCCGGGCCACGCGCTCGAGGATGCGGTGGTGCGCCCACTTGGTGCTGGTGGTGTCCAGATCCATCCGCGCGATGCGGGCGGCGGGAAAGCGCGCCGCCACGAAGTGCTCGAGCTGCTGCGTGCCGAGGCCGCGCAGCCGCTGCGTGGCGTGGCCACAGATCGCGCAGACCTCCGGCACAGATTCCTCGTGTCCGCAATAGTGGCAGCGGAGCGCCGGCGGCGTCTGATGTACCGTGAGCGCGATAGCGCAATTCGGGCAGGCGCACACGTTCCCGCAGGCTGGACACTGTACGAAGGTCGCGAAGCCCCGCCGATTCAGTAGGAGTATGGCTTGCTCACCGCGAGCCAAGGCGCCACCCACCGCGCCGTCAAGCGCCTCTGTCCAAGGAATGGCCCCAGCTTCCGGCACGCGAGTCGCGGTTTTCAAATCAATGACCTCGACGGTCGGCAGGGGCCGCGCGCCCACGCGTTCGGGTAGCGCGAACGTCACGATGCGCCCGCGTGCGGCGAGGTCGAGGGTCTCCAGCGAAGGTGTGGCGCTCCCCAGAATCACCCGCGCGCCACCTTCGAGCCGCGCCCGTTCGACCGCGACATCGCGGGCCTGGTACCGCGGTGCCGAACCCTGCTTGTAGCTCGGGTCGTGCTCCTCGTCCACCACGATCGCTCCGAGGCGTTGTACGGGCGCGAACACGACGGAGCGCGGTCCCACCGCGACGCGGCGTTCCCCGCGCCGCAGGGCCCGCCAAGCATCGGCGCGCTCACCGTCCGAAAGGCCCGAATGCAACACCGCCACCTGGTCGCCGAAGACGCCGCGTACCCGCGCCACCGTCTGCGGCGTCAGGGCGATCTCGGGCACGAGCACGATGGCACCCTGACCGGACGAGACGACGCCACGAAGCAGATCGAGGTACACGAGCGTCTTACCCGAGCCGGTGACGCCGTGGATGAGGACCGGTGTGTCGGACGACGTGGCTCGGATCGCCGTTACCAGCCGCGTTTGATCGTCGGAGAGCGTTGGTGGCGGGGGCGATGATAGGCTGGCGAAGGGGTCCCGAGTCTCCGTCAGGCGATCGATGCGCGCCAGCCCTTGAGTGACGAGGCCGTCGAGCACGCCCCCCGACAGTTTGAGTTGATCGGTCAGGTGCCGGATCGGCGCCGAGCCTCCGAGTGCCTCGACGACTTCATAGGCGGCGCGCCGTTTGGGAGCGCGCTTGAAGACCCGCTCGCGCTCGAGCAGCGACTCGACGCGGCCGGTGAGCACGAGCACGCGCTCGGCGGCTTCGCCCGGGCCTTCCGGCCGGGCCACGCTCCATAAGGGTCCCGGCAGGATCGCCCGCAAGGCGAGCCCCAACGGCGCGCCATAGTAGTCGGAGATCCAGCGCCCGAGGCTCAGGAGCGCCGGCGAGAGCGCCGGTTGATCATCCGGCGCGGCCGAGATCGCCTTGATGTCGCTGACCGCTGACGGCTGATCGCTGACGCCTACGACCACTCCGACCGCTGCGCCCCGCCGCACCGGCACGACGACGCGTGCCCCGGGGACCACACGCGCCTCCAGGGCTTCCGGTATTTCGTAGGTGTAGGGACGACTTATCGGGACAGGCAGGACGACCGCAGCAAAAGTCATCGCCGCCGGACGCCGAGCCCCGGCTCGGTCGGCAGGCGGATCTCGCCGCCTTCGACCGTGGCTCCCACGAAGGGATCGTCGACGGTCAGGGCCGCGCCGTCCAGGTCGGCGGCGTCCACGAGCGGCGTGAAGTGGGCTGCGGCGGTGATGCCGAGCGAGGTCTCGATCATACACCCGACCATGACGAGCATGTCGTGGGCACGCGCCGTCGCGATCATCCGCAATGCTTCCCGCAGCGAGCCGCACTTGGCGAGCTTGATGTTGATCCCGTCGACCTTGCCGGCGAGCCGTGGGATGTCCGCGGCCACGATGCAGCTCTCGTCCACTACGACCGGGAGGTCGTGTTTGCGCGCGTGCCGGTGGACTTCGGCGAGACCGTCGAGATCACCCGGCGGCAGGGGCTGCTCGAGAAACTCGACACCGCGGTCCTTCAAGACGGGAATCATCTGCTTCGCGCGCGCCACGGTCCACCCGGCGTTCGCGTCCACCCGCACCGGCTTGTCGGTGGCCTCGCGGATCGTCTTGAGGATTGCTTCGTCCTGATCCGTGCCGAGCTTGACCTTCAGGATCGGGTATGCCTTCGCTTCAAGCACTTTTTCACGGATGCGCTCAGGCGTATCGATCCCGATCGTGAACGACGACAGCGGTGCCCGGCGCGGGTCGAGGCCCCACAGGCGCCACAGCGGCTGGCCGACGCGCTTCCCGACCAGATCGTGCAGCGCCGCCGAGAGCGCGGCGCGGGCGGCGGCGTGCTGCGGCGCCAGCTGGGCGAGACGGGCTTCCGCGTTCTCGAGATCGAAGGGATCCTGCGGCAGGTGCGCCGCGAGCTTGGTGAAGGCTGCGAGTACGGTCTCGAGGGTCTCGCCGTAGTACGACGACGGATCGGCCTCGCCCCAGCCCTCCACGCCGTCCGAGTCTACGAGCCGCACCCAGGCGCGCTTGTAGCCGTTCGTCGAGCCGCGGGCGATGACGAAGGGGTGCTTGGTGGTGATGGAGCACTGCTCGACGGTCAGCTTCAGAGCCATTTGTTCTTCTTCAGTACCCACATCATTACGCCCGAGACGGCGACCATCGACAAGAGCGCGCCGTAGAACCCGAACGGGGCATGCGTGAAGGGCATCTGGCTGAAGTTCATCCCGTACACGCCACCCACGACGATCAAGGGCAGCGCGATCGTCGCGACGACCGACAGCTGCTTCATCACCTTGTTCATGCGGTTGGACGTCTGCGACAGGTAGGTCTCGAGCACACCGGCCAGCAGATCCCGCACGGTGTCGAGTGACTCCATGATCCGGATCGTGTGGTCGTAGACGTCGCGGTAGTAGAGTTGCGTCTCGGTGCGGATGAACGAGCAAGGACGGTTGGTGAGGATGTTGAGCACTTCACGTAGCGGGCCCACATGGCGGCGAAATCCGAACGCCGCGCGCTTCGCCTTGAAGATCTCGTGAATCAACTTCTCGTCGAAGTGTTCGAAGAGCCGCTCCTCGAGCGTGTCGACCAGGGTGTTGAGCTGCTCGACGAGCGGGAAATACGCGTCCACGGCCTGGTCGATGATGTGGTGCATCGTCATCTCGGCGCCCCGCCCCAGCAGCTCCGGGTTCCGCACCAATCGCTCTCGCGCCGCCACACAGCTCTTGTGCGGAACGGCATGGACGGTGACGAGGAAGTTCTTCCCGAGGAAAAAATACAGGTTGATGGTTTCGAGATCGAACGGGTCCGGCGTTCCCTCGTCGAGGCGCACGCCCGCCATCACCACGAAGACGTAGCGCGGATACTCCTCGAGCTTGACGCGGGTGTTGGGGGAGAGCGTGTCTTCGATGGAGAGGGGGTGAAACTCGAACACCTTCTCGAGCAGCGCGTGCTGATGCATGCTCGTGCTATCGATGTCGACCCACAGCTCCCCTTCGCCGCTCTGGACGATCTCCCGGATCCGCGCCGGGGCAATGTCCTGCTCCAGCGTACCGTCGGGACGACGGTAGATGCTGGTCGGCCAGTGCTTGGAGGCCTGCGGCGACGGCGCGGTAGCGGTCACCCCTCAAGTATAGGACGGCGCCCAAGTGAGGCAAGCTCAGGCCAGCGCGCGCACGTGCGCACGCGCTCCGGCCGCGAGACCCTCGAGCCGGTACCCGCCTTCCAACACGCCGATCACCGGACGCCCCCGCATCCGCTCGCGCAGCGCCGTCGTCCACACCGCGATGTCTTCGGGCTCCAGTGTGAACTCGCCGAGCGGATCCCCCGCGAGCGAGTCGAATCCGGCCGACACGAGCAACGCGTCAGGCGTCCAATTCCCACGATCCCCACTATCATCGAGTGCCACGTCCACGGCGGCCAGCAAATCGCGCACGTACGTGGCGCGCGGCAGGCCCCCGGGGCGCGGCACGTTGAACACGTTCCCCACGCCGCGCTCGTCCACCGCGCCGGTGCCCGGATACCAGGGGTCCTGATGCATCGAGACGAAACGGATGCTCGGGTCGGCCTCGACCAGGGCCTGGGTGCCGTTCCCGTGATGGACGTCCCAGTCCACGATCAGCACGCGGGCACAGCCGAGCGCCTGCGCGTGGCGCGCCGCGATGACGACGTTGTTGAGGAAGCAGAAGCCCATCGCCTGAGTCGCGAGGGCGTGGTGCCCCGGGGGCCGCGTGGCCCCGAACGCGGTGCCGTGTTTGATGCCCAGCTCCACCGCCCCGAGGGCCACGCCGGCGGACGCGAGCACGCTTTCCCAGCTCGAGGGCCCGAGGAACGTGTCGGCGTCGAGGGTGCCACCGCCCCGAGCGGCCATCGCCTCGAGACGGTCCAGGTACTCGGCGGGATGGACCCGTTCGAGCGGAGCGCGTGCGGCGGGAACCGCCTCCACCCACGTGATGAACGACTCGAGATCGGGCGCGCGCAGGGCGTCGAGAACCGCTTCGACACGCTGGGGGCGTTCGGGGTGTCCCGCGCCGCCGTAGTGCTTCCGGCAGGCGGGGTGCCAAACCACGACGGTCATTTGCGGTTGCGCAGCAGCTCTCGCAGGGACTCCACTTCCCGTTTCATGTCGCGGCGCTCGTCCTGGAGCTCGGCGACAATCTGGCGGTACCGCCGTGCCGCGACGATCACGAGGAACGTCACCGCGACGCAGACACTGGCCGCGACGACGAGCCACGGCCGGTGCATGCCGAGGCCCGCCCAACTCAAGAGGACGGCGTTGAACAGGAGAAACACAACGGCGAACGCCGTGAGGATCTTCACCGCACCGGTTGCCGCCGCGCGGGCAGCACGATGAATGGCGCGTTGGGCACGGCGCCGAGCGCACCGAGGGTCACCGACTCATCGAGCACTTGCGCGCCGCGGAACTTCACGATGTACGCGCTCTCGTCCACGACCGAGCGCTTGAGGGCGGCACGCAGCGCATCACGCTTGAGCTGGAGAGCGGTGGTGCCCGGGTCCACGGGCAGGAAGACCTGGTCCCAAACGGGCGTGACCATCACGCGCACCGCGAATCGCTGGGCCCCGAGGGGGGGGGCCGCGGTCACGCGACCACCACGGCCGACGCGAGCGGCAGTGTCGAGAAGAACCGGTCGACGGCCTGGTCGAAGAACAGGGTCGACGCGCGGACCTGCGTCACCCCGCTGTCATCCCAGGCACTGAAGACCACTTCCTCGCCCCCTTGACCCCGCAGCACCACGAACCGCGGCCCCGCCTTCTCGAGGTAGGCCGCGGCATTCGGGACGCGCTCCGCGAAGAACGCTTGCGCTCTGCTCAGGACTTCCGTGGGCGGCAACGAAACCGTCGTGGTATGGGTCATGGCGTCCGGAGGATCGTGATGCCGGTGGGTTGCAGCGGGACCGCAATGCTCGCGACCCGAGTGAGAGTCCAGAGATCGATAACATCCACCGCGCCGGGGTCGGTCCCAATGCTTTCGACCGAGACGAACGCCCAGCGGCCGTCGGGCGAATACGCGACGCCGTGCGGAAGTTTCTTCGACGTGGGAATGCGGGCCACTTCAGTGAGCTGCTGCGCATCCACCACCGAGATGCTCTGCGCCTTCTTGTTCGTGACGAGCACCCAACGCCCATCCGCTGAAGGCTCGACGTTGTAGGCACCGGCGCCCGTCGGGATCTCTTTCACGAGGTTCAGGGTCGCCGCGTCGAGTACCTGCAGCGTGTTGCCGTGGTTGCACGCCACGTAGAGACGGCGGTCGTCGGGGGAAACCGACACGAACGTCGGTGAGCAATCGTGCCCTGTAACAGCGGGCGCCTGCGGCGCGGTCGCTGGTCCGGTGTGCATCCCAGCCATCCCCTGCGGACTGCCCGCTCCCGTCTTGTGGCGCCGCCGGATCCGGAAGGAGAGCCGGTCGATCTCGAGGATTTCGTCCGAGTTCATGCACGACACGTACACGAACGTGCCGGCGTGATTGACCTTCACGCCGTGCGGCATGTCGCAGGCCGGCAGGTTCGCGAGCGGCGCCATCGTTGCCGTCTGGACGATCGAGACGACGTTGACTCTCGGGTGATCGCCGTGGAAGTCCGAGTTCGCCACGAAGGCGAGGTCGCCCTCGGGTGTCAGGCCGATCGTCGTCGGGAACATCTCGACGCGTGCCTTGGCCACCACCGTATCTCCGTCCACGGCCATCTTCCACAACGTGCCGTAGGGTGTGCCGTGGGCAATCGTCACATACCAATATTTGCCGTCCGGCGAGACAGCGACGTTGTGCGGACCGTCGATGTCCGCCGGCATGATGCCGACAGGCACGACCTTGACCGACGTGAGGGCCTTCCCGTCCCAGGCGAGCTGGGTGACGATGTCGCCCGACTCGCTCGCGACCATGATGCGGTATGCGGGCGTCTGGGTGGTGGCGAGACCGGCGAGGAGGGCCGCGACGAAGAGACGCATAGGAAAGGGAAAGATAGACGCCTATCCGCGGATGCGCTCGGCCAACACCTGTTCCACCTGAGAGTTAGGGACGGCCGTCGCACCCGCGTCGCGGGCGGCGCGGAGCAGCTCCGCGCGCACGTGCGGGCCAAAGGCCAGCACCGCCACACCCTGTGTGACGAGCCCCCGGATGCGGTCCACCGCGTCGGAGGCTTCGACATCGACGACCACGAGGTCGCTCGATGCCTCGTCGCGCGCCGTCTCGGCACCCCCCTCTCGCAGGACCGCGCCGAGCTTCGAGCGAAAGATCAGGTCGCGCGTGGCGAGGAGCACTCTCATTCGGGTGTCGCGGCGGCGACCAGCGCTTCGATCATCGACGTGGGGTGCACCAAGCCATCGTATCGCGCGCCATTGATGAAGAAGGTCGGGGTTCCATTGACGCCGCTCTTCACGCCACTCGCGAAATCCTCGCGCACGCGCTCCGTAAACACGCCTTGCGCCAACGCCCCCGCCGCCCACGCGGGGTCGATCCCGAGCGACGCGGCATAGCCGACGAGGTCCCCGTCCTCCAAGGCGTCCTGATGCTCGAACAGCAGGTCGTGCATCGGCCAGAACTTGCCCTCATGGCCGGCTGCCTCGGCCATCTCGGCCGCGTGTTCAGCGTGCTCGTGCGACTTGGCGAGCGGGAAATTGCGGAACACGAAGCGGAGATCGTTCCCCAGGCTGCGCTGAATCGCCTTGACCATCGGGTAGGCTCGGCCGCAATGCGGACACTCGTAGTCACCGTATTCGACCAGCGTAACCGGCGCGTCGGCGGGGCCCTGCGCGTGGTCGCCCGTGCCGACGGGGGGCGTGAGGCGCGCGGTCATTTGAGCGCCTCCAGTGCCGCGAGGATCCCGTCGGCGCCGGGATTCACGCCGACCGGCGAGAGGTAGCTCCAGCGGATCACACCGGCCGAATCGAGGACGAACAACGCGCGCTCCGAGAATCCGTCCTGCGCGCGATAAGCGCCGTAAGCCCGCGACACTGCTCCCTTCGGCTCGAAATCCGCCAGCAGCGGAAACTCGAAACGCCGCGCTGACACGTAGGCCTTGTGAGACCACACACCGTCCACCGAGATGCCGAGCAGCTCGGCGTGATACCGTTGGAACTCTGGCAGCACCTCGTTGAAGACCGTGAGCTCGTCGCCGCACACGGGGCTCCAGTCCGCGGGATAGAACGCGAGGATCACGGGATGGCCGCGCGAATCGGCGAGTCGCAGGTTCGCGTCGGGGCTCTTCGGCAGTGTAAAGTCCGGCGCCGGCGTGCCGGCAGCGAGCAGCGGTGACATGGTTCTCCTCCGTCGCGGGAAGGTAGGCACTACATTCAGGCGTGGCTATGCCCGCCCCCGGTGAACGGCTCCGCGCCCTCTGGCGCCGTCTTGCCCCACTTCCAGGGGGGAAGACGCTGTTCAGTCTGTTGCTGGGACGCATCACGCCCTACTCCGGCACCATCGGCGCGCGCGTCGAGGAGTTGTCGCCGGGGTTCTGCCGCGCCTCCCTGCGCGATCGCCGCCGCGTGCGGAACCACCTGAACTCTGTCCACGCCATGGCGCTCGCGAACTTCGCGGAGCTCACGAGCGGCCTCGCCGTGCTCTCGGGGCTGGCGCCGGGCGTGCAAGGCATCGTCACCGGGTTTTCGATCTCGTATCAGAAGAAGGCGCGCGGGCGGCTCACCGCGGAATGCCGGGTCAGCGGGCTGGAGGTCGCCCTGGAGCGCGAGCAGGAGGCGGACGTCACAGTGAGCGACGCCACCGGCGACGTCGTCGCGCGCGCCACGGCCCGGTGGCGACTCAGGCCTCCCAAGTCACAATGACGCTGCTCGACACACCCCTCACACGGCAGCTCGGTATCGAGGTGCCGCTGATCTGCGGCGCGATGTACCCCTGCTCCAACCCGGAGCTCGTCGCCGCCGTCTCGGCGGCCGGCGGTATCGGCGTGGTGCAGCCGCTTTCGATGATCTACGTGTACCGCCACGACCTGCGCGAAGGCCTGCGGCTCATTCGCCGCATCACCGACAAGCCGATTGGGATGAACGTGCTGATCGAGCGCAGCTCCAAGTTCTATCTCGAGCGGATGAGGGCCTGGGTGGACGTCGCGCTCGAAGAGGGCGTGCGCTTCTTCGTCACGTCACTCGGAAACCCTCGCTGGGTGGTCGAGCGCGTCGCGCCGGCGGGCGGCGTGGTCTATCACGACGTGACGGAGCGGAAATGGGCCGAAAAGGGGCTGGCGGGTGGTGTGCACGGGTTGATCGCCGTGAACGACCGCGCCGGAGGGCACGCGGGGCCAAAGAGCTCCGTGCAGCTACGCGATGAGCTCGGCGATCTCGGCGTGCCTCTGGTGTGCGCCGGCGGCATTGGCGACGAAGCCGGCTTTGTCGCCGCCCTCAAGATGGGATACGCGGGCGTACAGATGGGCACGCGCTTCATCGCGACCGACGAATGCGGCGCTCATGACGATTACAAGCAGGCCATCGTGCACGCGAGCGAGGTCGACATCGTGCACACCGAACGCGTCACCGGTGTCCCGCTGGCGGTCATCCGCACGCCGTACGTGGAGCGCATCGGGCTCAAGGCGGGGCCGATCGCCCGTTGGATGCTGCGGGGCCGGCGCACCAAGCACTGGATCCGCACGATCTACGCGCTACGCTCGGCGTGGCAGCTGAAGCGCGCCTCACTCGCGGGAGGCGCGCGCGAGGCGTCGTCCAAGGACTACTGGCAGGCTGGGAAGAGTGTTGCGGGAATCGAGAGCGTCGAGCCGGCCGGGGCGATCGTGCGGCGTTTCGCCGCCGCGGCGCTCAGTGGGTCCGGAACAGCGAAGAGCGCGCGCCCTCGTGCGTGAAGTCGCGCTCGTAGACGAGACCCACCTTCTCCAAGACGTGCTGTGACGCCCGGTTCTCGGGGCTCGTGACCGCTACGATCGTCGTGAGACCCAGCTCGCGGCGGCCCAACTCGAGGCATGCCGTCGCGATCTCGGTGGCGAGTCCACGTCCCCAGTGCGACGGATAGAAGGCATAGCCGACCTCGACTTCATCGACGCCGTCCACTAGGAGATGCCGCAGCACCGCCCGGCCCACGGGCTCCCCACCGCCCGAGTCGCGCAGGATCCACAGACCGTGGCCGTACTCGTCCCAGTGCTTGAGGTTCTTGGCGAGGTAGGCGGCGGTCTGCCCGTCGTCCCGCACGCCGCCGAGCTGCGCCATCACAGCGGCGTCGCGGTGCATGCGGGCGATTTCGGGAAGGTGCGCGGGCGTAAGACGCTCGGCCGCGAGCCTCGCGGTCGAGAACGAGTCGAGAATCAGCGCCAGCCCTCGGCGACGTTCTCGCCGTGCGATTCCATTTGACGCAGCACCATCCCGTGATACATGCCACGGGCGTTCATCAACTCCTCATGACTCCCCCGCTCGATGACGCGCCCACTCTCCATCACCAGGATCAGGTCGGCGCGCCGGATCGTCGAGAGGCGATGGGCGATCATGAACGTCGTGCGGCCCGCGAGCAGCGTCGCCATCGACGCCTGGATCAGCTGCTCGCTCTCGGTGTCGAGGTTGCTGGTCGCTTCGTCCAGGATGAGGATCTGCGGCGACGCGAGGATCGCCCGGGCGATCGCGAGGCGCTGCTGCTGACCCCCGGAGAGCTTGACGCCGCGCTCCCCGATGAAGGTTTCGTATTGTTTGCTCAGCTTGATGATGAACTCGTGCGCGTTCGCCCGCTTCGAGGCGTCGAGAATCTCGTCCTCGGTCGCGTTGCGGCGGCCATACGCCAGGTTGTCGCGCACCGATCCGTCGAACAGGAAGACGTCCTGCTGCACGATGGCCAGGAGATTGCGGTAGCTGCCCAGCCGCAGGTCGCGAATGTCGGTCCCGTTGAGCAGGATGCGGCCGCGCGTGGGGTCGTGGAACCGCGCCACGAGATCCGTGACGGTCGTCTTGCCGGCGCCGCTGCGGCCGACGAGCGCGACCACGGAGCCGCCCGGCACCGCCACGCTGAAGTCGTGCACGACGGGTTGGCCCGGGCGGTACTCGAAGTCCACGTTCTCGAACCGCACCTCCTGCACCACCGACGGCGCGTCGCGGGCCCCGGGCCGGTCGGGTTTGTCGCTCGGCATCGCCAGGACCTCGAACACGCGCTCCATCGCCGCCAGCGAGCGCTGCAGCTCGGAGAACGAGTTGACGATGTTCCAGACGGGGCCCATCAGGAGGAACGTGTACCACTGAAACGCCATGATGTCGCCGATCGACGCGCCTCCCATGACGTTCATGTAGCCGCCGAACCACACGATCGCGACGTTTACGGCCGCCTGCAGCAACCCCCACGAGGTCCAGAGGACCAGCTCCCGGCGGTGCGCGAACATCTCCTTCCGCAGCACGGTGTGCCGCCCGACCATGTAGTCGAGCAACTCCAGGATCTCGCTGCGGAAGGCCCGCACCACCCGGATCCCCGTGAACGCTTCGCCGACACGGCCGTCGATCTGTTCGACGTCCTTCCGCACCGACCGATAGATCGGCCGGACGCGCCGCGCGGCGACGAAGCTGATCAGCATCGCACCCGGGATGACGATCACCGCCGTCAGTGCCAGCCGCCAGTTCAAGACCAGCAGCACGCCGATCGAGATGACGAGCCGCAGCACCGAAATCGCAGGCGAAACGATCGCCATCTGCAGCAGCCCGGTCGCCGTTTCGACGTCACCGGTAAGGCGAGACAGGATGCCGCCCGTTTTCATCTCCCACAGCTTTTCCATCGGCAGATGGAGCAGCCGTCCGAACAGCGAGCGCCGCAGGCTGAGGATGACGCGGTTATTGAGGAAGCGTTGGCGGTAGTCCTTGAGGGCGCTGACCAAGTTGGACAGGATCACCACGCTCACGAACGCGGCGCCGGCGAGGTTCAGCTGCATCAGGCGCGACGTCTTGTCCAAGCCGGTGTTCAAGAGCACGCGATCGATGATGTGCCGCATGAACAGCGGCTCGATCATCTCGAGGCCCGCGGCGAGGAGCGCGAAGCCAAAGAGGCCGGCGATCGCGTAACGGTGAGGCCGCAGCCAGCGCAGGTAGTCCCGCACGTACTCGCGGCGCTTGGAGGGCGACTTCGGCGACGGCCCGGACCGCAGCGCGCCCTCGGCCGCCTCGTTCGCGTCGTCGAGTTTCCGGTCTTTGTAGTCCTGGAGAAACTTCCGGTACCGCTCGCGCGATGAGCGTGAGTGGGTCATCCGGCGGCGGCCTCGAGCAGCTCGTCAATAGCTGCGTATCCCGACGGCAGCTGCAGGCCGTCGAGCGACGCGCCTGCCGCGAGCAGCGCCTTCACCGTGTCCGGGTTGCGCCGCTCGGTCCAGTACGAGTCCACGCACGCCTTGACCGCCAACGCCAGCGCGGTGCGCCCCCAGGCGTCGCGCGCGTCGACGGGCGCGCCACGATCGACCAGGAGCTGTACCGTCGGCGCGAGTCCCTTCCACGCCGCCACGTGCAGCGCCGTGCTGCCGGGCGCGATGTCGAAGTACCCATCGCCCGCGTACAGCGCACCCACCGGTACGCCGGTGTCGAGCAGGTGCCGGACCCCCTCGGTGTTCCAGGTGCCCGCGAACTCGGCGAGCAGCTTGCCACCCTCCGCGACGACCTGGCGCACGAGCTGCGGCCTACGCTCGGCGATAGCGCGGACCGCCGCCGCGTCGTCCCGGGCGCACGCCGCGATCAAGCTGTCCATGTCCTTCAGGGCCGTGTCGAAGCCACGCCGTTTGAAGAGCGCGAGGAGATCGCCTCGGCCACGCCGCGCCGCCCGCTCGACGGCCGTCGCGCCATCCTTGCGCAGCAGCGGGTCCGCACCGTGATCGAGCAGCAGCTCGATGAGCCGGAGCGCATTATCGCGCGCGATGGCGTGATGGATCGCGGGCCACCCCCGTTGGCGCTGATGGTTGGCGCCCGCACCGTGCGTCAACAGGTATTTCGCGCCCTCGTAATCATGCCAGTCATGCTTGCGGATCAACATCAGCGACAGGTTCTCGGGTGTGACGCGGCCCGTCTCCACGAGGAGCTGCATGGCGGCAGTGTCGCGGGTCTCGGGCGAGTGATAGACCGCCTCGACGTCGTTTGGATCTGCGCCGCGTGCGAGCAGCAGCCGGGTCAGCTCGGCATGGTGCGCCACACCGGCCGCACCGTACAACGCGGTCTCGCGCTCCGGGTGCTGGCCCGTGGTCCAGAAGCCCGTATTGGGGTCCGCACCCGCGTCCAGCAGCGCGGTGGCCGCTCGCAGGAACGCCGGCGTGCGCGCCGGGTCGAGCCGCAGGTACTTCGAGAGCGCCAGGTAGTTGAGCGCGTCACCGCCATACGGTGGACTCGTCGCGGTGGCCCGCGATGGGTCCTCGGCGAGCAGGCGGCGCACCGCCGCATCGTCACCCAGAATGGCGGCGGTATGGATGTCGTTGCCGGCGAGCCGCGGGTGGGCCGCGAGGAGCTCGTCGGCAGCCTCCAGGTCCCCGTGCCAGATCGCGGCTTCGATGAACGCCGCGCGCGGGTCGGTCGTGTCGCCCGTCACGACCCCGCGATCAGCGCGCGGCGTTGGCCAAACCCGTCACCGCCGCCGCGAGCGTCCGCACCTTCGCCGCATCGACGGCTCCCGCCGCGTCGCCCGTCAGCTGCGCCGCCAACTGCGTCAGCGCGTCCTTCCGGGCCTGGCCCGACATTTTCTCGGCGCGTGCCAGCGCCTGGCGCGCCGCCGCGATCCGCTCCGGCGCGAGGCCGTTGCCCCGGGCGAGCTGGTCCAGATACGCGCGCGCCACGACGGGATTCGCGGGCCAGACGAGTTTCTGCTGGTCCTGCGCGTTCAAGTAGTCGAAATGAATCAACTTCGCCGCGTCGATCTCGTTCTGCGACAAGAACCCGCTGGGTGTCAGTTCGAAGATGTCGAGGCCGCGCGCGATCTCGGAGCTGATGATGCGGCCGTTGTACCAGTAGGCCGACCACGAGCCGGCGCCGACCAGCTTCGTCGAGTCCATCGGCCCGCGGTCAAAGAACGCGATTTCGCGCGGATGGTTGGGATCGGTCCAGTCGAAGATCGAGATGCCGCCTTGATACCACCCTTGCGCCATGATGTCGCGCCCGGGAATCGGAATGAGCGTCCCGTTGTGCGCGACACAGTTCTCGTTCGACGTCTGCGCCACGGGCAGCTTGTAGTAACTCTTGAACGTCATCGTGGCGCCGGAGAGCGTGAAGATCGCGTCCGCGCCCCACTCGGGCTTGTCGGTCACGCGGCAGCGCGGCTGCAGACCGCCCCCCCATTCATCGGTAAACAGGATCTTGGTGCCGTCGTTGTTGAACGTCGCCGAGTGCCAGAACGAGAAGTTCGAGTCGGCCGCGGCGCCGATCCGCGTGGGGTTCTTGGGGTCGCGGATGTCGAGCAGCAGGCCGTAGCCGCCGCACGCGCCCCCCGCGAGTCCGATGGCCGGATACACCGTGATATCGTGGCACTGCGTTGGACCGGTGGGCGGGCGGCGGTTCGCAGCAATACGCCGATCGACCAGGTCCTGCAACGCCCCCCGCAGCGCGCCCGTGTCGGCCGCGGTCGGCGTTCCCGTGCCGCCACGCGCCTTCACGATGCTGTCGAGCTGGGTGGTGATGAACCCGCGTCCGAGGATGGCGTCTCGGCCTTCCATTTTGACGACGAACCCACCCGCCGCGCGCGCCGAGTCGGCCGACCGCTGCCGGGCGGCGACGTCTTCCGGCGCCTCGCCGTGGCGCGCGGGGGCGGCCAGGTTCTGGAAGATCCGTGGCGAGCTGACGATGCGCGCCTGCTCCGGGTGCGCCAGCGGCACCTGGATCACCTCGATGCGGAACAGCGCGCTGTTCGGGTTCGAGTCCGGGACCACGTCGGAGCACCCCGCGAGCTCGCTGGGGGAACGCACCGGTGCGGACCCCGACACGTAGATGTACACGTTGTCGGTGTCGCCGGGCGATGTCACAACCGTGTGGGTGTGCGAGCCGCGGCAGGTTTGGACCTGCGTAATGGGACGCGGGTTCGCGATATCGGTGATGTCGAAGATCCGGATGCCGCGCAGGCGGTCGTGGCTCACCGTGTCGCTCACGCCCTGCGTACCGCAGTCGGTGCGGCCGTTCAAGGCCTCACCCGACACGAACAGCAACTTGCGATACACGGAAACGTCGCTCTGCGACCCCGGACAGACGAAGGCCTTGTGCAGGCGCGGACTCTTCGGATTCGAGATGTCCCAAACCTGCACGCCCGAGAAGTTCCCCTGAATGACGTAGTTGCCGACAAACGAAATGTCCGAGTTGATCAGGGAGAAGTCGCCCGGATTGGCGCGGTTGATGAAATGCTCGGACGGCGGCGTGGTAGACACGAGGCGGATGTTCCAGGCCGCCTCCGCGGCGTTCATCCAGCCGGCGCGAAGGCCCGCCCGTGGGTCGGGGCTGGGCGCCGTCGTGGACATGTTGACCTTCGATCCAACGTGGCCAGCACAAGCCGCGAGGCCCAGCGTCAGCGCAGCGAGCAGCGATGTCGTTCTCACTTGGCCAACTCCGCGACGGTCGCGATCAGCATCCGTACCTTCCCGGCATCACCGGATGCCGCCAGGTCGCCGTTCAACTGCGTCGCCAGCTGTGTCAGGGCGTTCTGACGCTCGAGTCCCGACGCCTTCTCGGCGCGCGCCAGCGCTTCGCGCGTGGCGGATACCTGGGCGGGCGCCAAGCCGTTCGACCGCCCCAGCTGATCGACGTAGGCGCGCGCCACGACGAAGCTCGTGGGCCATTTGATCTGGGGCTGGTCCTGCGTGTTGAAGTAATCGAGGTGCACCAGCTTCGCGGCGTCGATTTCATTCTGCGAGATGAACCCGCTGGGCGTGAGCTCGACGATGTCGAGCCCCCGGCCGATCTCGGAGCTGACGATGACGCCGTTGTACCAGTACGCCGACCACGTGCCGGCGTTGCCCATTTGGGTCGAGTCGGCGGGCCCACGATCGAAGAACGCGATCTCCTTGGGGTGCGCCGCGTCGGTCCAGTCGAACACCGAGATGCCGCCCTGATACCAGGACTGCACCATGACGTCGCGTCCGGGGATCGGGATCAGCGATCCGTTATGCGCCACGCAGTTCTCGTTCACGGTCTGCGGGGCGAGCATTTTGTAGTAGCTCTGGAATCGCATCGTGTTGTTCGCCAGCGTGAAGATCGCGTCGGCGCCCCATTCGGGCTTATCGGTCGCGCGGCACTTAGGTCCGCCGCCGCCGCCCCACTCGTCGGAGAAGAGCAGCTTGGTACCGTCGTTGTTGAACGTCGCCGAGTGCCAGTAGGAGAAGTTCGAGTCCGCCACCGCGCCGATGCGGCGCGGGTTCGCTACGTCGTGGATGTCGAGCAGCAGCCCGTAGCCGCCGCAGGCGCCACCCGCGAGACCAATCGCCGGGTACACCGTGATGTCGTGGCACTGCGAAGGCCCCGGACGGATGCCGTTCTTGGTTCCCGGCGGGGGCGCGTTGAACCTCGCATCGACGATGCCCTGAATGCCGCCGCGGAGCGCCGCGCTATCGGCGCCCGTCGGCTCGCCGGTCCCCTGCCGCGCCCTGACGATACTGTCGAGCATCGGTCGCACGAAATTGGGACCCAAGGTGTACTCCATCGCACCCAGCTTGGCGGTGTAACCGCCCTTGGCGCGCCAGGCGGCGGCCTCCTGGGCAGCGGCGGCGATGTCGGCGGCCGGCTCGCTGTGCACCTTCGCCTCGGTCAGGTCGTTGAAGATGCGGGGCGATGTCACGACGCGCGCCTGGTCGGGATGAGCGAGCGGCACCTTGATGACCTCGATCCGGAACAGCGCGGAGTTCGGGTCCTCGTCCGGCGCCAGCTTCGAGCACCCGGCGAGCTCGCTGGGCGAGCGCACGCCGGCCGATCCGGAGACGTAGACGTAGACATTCTCCTTGTCGTTCGGATCCTCGACCACGGTGTGGGTGTGCGAGCCGCGGCACGTCTGCACGTTCGTGAGGTACTTCGGCGCGGCGATGTCGGTGATGTCGAAGATGCGGATACCACGCAGCCGCGCGGTACTCACCGAGTCGTGCACGCCTTCGGCGCCGCAGTCGAGGCGGCCCGACTGCCCCTCCCCCGACACGAACAGCAGGTTCTTGTAGACCGAGACGTCGCTCTGCGACGCCGGGCACAGATACCCGATCTTCAGGACCGGCCGTACGGGGTTCGAGATGTCCCAGACCTGGAAGCCGTTGTAGTTCCCCTGAATCGCGTAGATCCCGGAGAACGACAGATCGGAGTTGGTGGAGCCGGCGAACTTCTCCGACGGTGGCGTCCGCGAAACCACCCGCAGGTTCCAGGTCGCTTCCGCGGCGTTGAACATGCCCGCGCGCAGCCCGACCCGCGGGTCGGGGCTGGGAACGGTGGTGGACATGTTGACCGAGGGCTGCGCGGTGGCGCAGGCCGCGAGCGAAAGCAGGACGAGGGCGCGGAAGTGCATGGCGGATTCCTATGAGAGAACGGATGGGGTCGTCATTGGGAGCCCCCTTGAAACAGGAGCGCGGCGAGCATTTTCTGCATACGGTCGATTTCGGTCGTTTGATCGGCGAAGACATCGGAGGCGAAGCGGTACGTCACTTCTTCCTCTCCCCCACCACGCGCGAACAAGTCGTTGACCATCGTAATCGCGCCTTGGTGGTGTTGAATCATGAACGTCAGGAAGAGGCGGTCGAACTCCGCGCCCGCCGCCTTGTCCAGCTGTCCCAGCTGCTCCGCCGTCAGCATCCCCGGCATCAGCATCGGGTGATCCATGCCAGGCATCATGTCGTGGGACGCGTCGGTCTCGGGGACGGGCTGGTTGCGGCGCCGCAGCCAGCGCGAGGCGAGCGCGATCTCGTCACGCTGTCCCACGACGATGCGCTCACACAGGGCCCGCAGCGACGGGCTCGCGCCGTGGGTCGGCGCCCACCCGGCGATGAGCACGGCCTGCGCGTGATGGCGGATCATGCCGGACATGAACCTGATGTCCGCCGCCGTGGCCGGGGGAGCGGCAGGCTGGGTGGTCGCCGGCGCAGGAACGCCGGCCTTCGCGCAGGCGGTCGCCGTCATCGCCAGCAGGAGCGCCGCGTGGGTCTTGCTGAATGGTGTCATGGTGCGGTTCAGATCTCCGGAAATTACCTCGGAATCTACGCGCGCCGGGCGGCGCGGCGAGGGGTCAGCGTTCCTTATTGGAGCAACACTAAACGCCATCAAAGAAGTCGACGACTCCCGTCTCCAAGGAATACTCGGCGCCCACGACGGCCAGGCCGTGGCGCGCGATCAGCTGTTCCAGAATATCGGATCCGTGTCGCAACTGGTTGGCGGAGACACGGACATTGGCTCGTACCGCCTCGCGCACGAGCCCCTCCTCGTCGCGCCGATGCTCGGTAAAGAGCAAGGCTTCGACGGAGGGACGCACGCGGTCGACGATCGATTTCAGGTTGCGGGATTGGGTCTCGCTCGGCCGTCGCAGCTGATCGAGAGTCGCGAGCACGACTCCGCAGCGAGAGTGCCCCAGCACCACGACCAGCCGCGTGCCGTACGTCTCCGCGGCAAACTCCACGCTGCCGATCTGGGACGGCGCGACGATGTTCCCCGCCACGCGAATGACGAAGAGATCGCCCAGGCCCTGATCGAAGACGATTTCGGCCGGCACGCGCGAGTCGGCGCATCCGAGAATGATGGCAAACGGCGCCTGGCCGTCGGCCAGCTCGCGCCGGCGCGCCTCGCTGGTGATCGAGTGCTGGCTGCGGTCGTCCGCGACAAAGCGGCGATTGCCGGCCCTCAGGCGCTCGAGGGCCTCTTTGGCGGAGATCATCCGTCGAGCGCTACGGCCTCGCGCGGGCGAGGCTGTCGCCCACTTCCCGTCCGATGGCCGAGCCCCACCGCTGCCCCACCTGTACGCTCTCCTGCAGGATGATCGGCTGCTGTTGCGCGAGCCGCCGGCCGATGGGGCTTTCGTAGAATCCAAGCAGCTGATCCAGCTCCGCCTTGGTGAAATACGCGGCGTAGATAGGCACCAGCGAGTCCACGAGCTGGTTGATGTCGCGACGCGCGTGCGCCATGAACGCATCCCAGAAGGCGGCCGGAATCTGCGGGTTAGCGGCGCGCTGGGCCGGCACCAGCGCCTCCATATTCTGCACGGCGAGCTTCGCCGCGCCGGTCAAATCGAGGAGGCGCCGGATCGTCGTCGCCGTGGCGGGATCGACGGGCCGCCGTTGCGCATGCGTGGGTGCGGCGACCGTCACCGCGACGAGCGCAACGACCATGAGACTGCGAATTGAGGCCTTCATCGACGGGATCCCCCTGAATGACGATCGAGCCGCAGCTCGAGGTAGCGCCGCACGTCCGGCCATTCACTCGCCAGGATGCTGTACATCACGACATCGCGCGGGCTGCCGTCGCGGCGGATGCCGTAGTGGCGAATCACGCCGTCGCGTTTCGCGCCCAGCGCTTCGATGGCCCGTTGCGACCGGAAGTTGAAATTGTCGGTCCGGAGCCCCACGACCTTGCAACCGAGTGTGTCGAAGGCGTGGCCCAGGAGCAGGAGCTTGCAGGTCGTGTTGACGTGCGTCCGCTGCCGGCTGTGTCCGTACCACGTGTGGCCGATCTCCACCCGATCGATCGCCGGCACGATGTCGTGATAGCGCGTCGCCCCGACGATGGCACCGCTCGACACGTCCCGCACCACCCAGGGGAGCATGTGGCCCTCGCGCTGGCCCTTCAGCGCGTCAGCCACGTACGTCCGCATGCCCTCGGGTGGCGGCACCGCAATGAACCAGTACTCCCACAAACGACCGTCGCCGGCCGCGGCGGCCAGCGCCTCATGATGCTCGTCGCCGAGCGGCTCGAGGCGGATGCCACGGGCCTCGAGCACCACCGGCTGCACGTTATGCACGCCGGGCTACACCTGATTCGAGCGTCTCACCACCCTGAACGCCCACACCGCGAGAGCGGCCGCGACCACCGTGATGGCGACGAAGAACGGGTCTTTCGCCAAGTGCGGCCCTTCCTCTATAGCGCGCCAGAGATGCAGGAGGGCCAGGAGCCCGAAGACCGCGCCGGTGGTGATCGTGTAGGCTCTCATGCGGATTGATCCAGCTCCACTTCAATGCCGCCCACCATCCCCGCGACCACATTGTAGATGGCACACCCGATCGCGATAACGATGAATCCGCAGATCCCGTACAGCACCGGCAGGAGAACGGCGAATCCGATTCCGTAGCCGGCTCCCTGCGGAGACACCAAGGAGTACAGCACGACGAACGGGAGAAAGACGAGGCCGGTCAGCGCGTACAGAATCCCCATGACTTTGGCCGTCTGCAAGATCCCGAATCGCTTCACTTGCTGTGCCACGGAAGCCTCCGAGGAACGGGTGAGTGCGACAGCTTAACTCTTCTTGGCCTGCCGGGACAGATCCCACCACATCGCGACGGGCCCCACGATCGCCAGCGCGAGCAGCGGCGGCGAAACGTACAGAGGCCTGAGCAACGGCACCTGGAAGTCGCCCGCCAGGCGGATCAGGCTCTCGACCAGGGCGACGATCGCGACGACCACCATCCTCCCGGGGCGCGTGCTCACCGTGGTGCGGGGATCGGTGACCATGAAGAACACGAACAGCTGATACATCGGCCCCGTAATCGGCGCCAGCTCGGCAAGCACCGGACCCCCGACGATGGCGTTCCGCAGCAGGGCCAGCACCGTGAAGCACACCACATACGTGAGCGTCACGTGCAGGACCCGGGCCCGCGACGCGACCGCCAGCCCGAACGCCCAAATCACCAAGTTGATCCGGAGGTCGTTCCCCCACTGGTGGCTCAAGATCGCGACGCTGTCCGACGCAACCAGCACCAGGAAGGCGATGGCGAAATTGCTCGGGTTCCAGAGGTGGCGACCTCGATACGTGAGCACGTACTTCGAGGCGATCGCCAGAAAGGCGCCCAGCGCGAACGGCCACAACATGTTGGCTTGCGGCTTGATCAAGAGCGCCAGGCTGATCCCGGTGATGTACGCGCTCGCCAGATTTGCCACGCGGCCGCGCAGCCACCACGACAGCAGCACCTCCGTCGCCATGCACACGCCGAGGGTCGTCGCGAGGCGGTCGTAGCCGCCGAGGATGCTGTAGCGCGCCTCGCCCGCCACGAGGACGAGCGTGATCAGGCAGACGATCAAGTACTTGGGGTCCGCCCACACTCGCCTCACTTAGGAGGCTCCGTGATCTCGTGCAGCCGGTCCGCGGCTAGGCCCCCGACGGTTTGCACCGTCCCCGATGGCCACTGGATCGTCACGCGGTCGAGCGTGCTCTTGCCCAAGCCAAAGTGCACGCGGCGATCGTTCTGGCTGCAGAAACCCATTGCCCCATCCACCACCTGGCGCTGGCGCACGCCACCGAACTCCACCGTCACTTCCGCGCCGATCGCGCTGCGATTGCTCCGGGTGCCGATCAGCTTGAACTCCACCCAGTGGAGAGGCGTAGCGGTATTACGATAGAGCAGCGCCCTGCCCTTCTCGTTCGCGATCACCACGTCCAACGCCCCGACGTTGAAGAGGTCGGCCATGGCGACGCCCCGCCCGTCCAGGCGATCGGTGACGCCCGCCTCAAGGGCGACATCCACGAATCCCCCGCTTGGCCCCTCGCGGCTGCGATTCAGGAGCACGCGGGAGCGCTCGTAGCCGGAGAGGCTCGCGGTCCCGATGGGCGGCCAGTTCTTCGCATCCTCGAAGATGTTGCCCTGCGCGCCCGCGACCTTGGACATCGCATACCAGTAGTCGCGCCCGCTATCGGCGGAGATGAAGCCGTTCACCACTACGAGATCGAGCCAGCCGTCGTTGTTCACGTCACCGAACTGCGCACCCCACGCCCATCCCGCATCGGCGACGACCCCGGTGGCGATCTCGTTGAAGCGGCCCAACTCCTTCAAGAGGTTGATGCGGAGGTTGTTTCCCTGGAACAGAAAGCCGCGCTCCGAGATGTTGGTGACGAAGACGTCGTAGCGACCGCGATTAAAGACGTCGCCCACGGCGACCGCCATGCCGCTCTTCGAGTCATCCGCGAGGCCGGCGCGGGCCAGTTCGAAGCGCTTGCCCTCGAGATTCAGAAACAGCTCTTCGGGTCCGTAGTCGTTGGCGAGGTACAGGTCGGGCCAGCCGTCATCGTTGAAATCCGCCGCGGCCGCGGCCAGCGTCCAGCGCGTGCTGCCCACGCCCATCGCATCGGTCACGTCCTCGAACCGGCCGTTCCCCAGGTTCCGGAACAGGAGATTCTTGCCGCCGTTCGAGGCGAACTCCCAGCTGCTTTGCATGATGCGGGTGGTGCGCAGGTGCCAGAAGTCGATGTCGGAGCGGAAATAGCCAGTGATGTAGAGGTCGAGTAGGCCGTCGCGATCGAAGTCGAACCACACGGCGCCGTTCGAGTTCATCCAGCGGCGCAGGCCGGCCTGAGCGGTGACATCCGCGAAGTGGAGGTTGCCGAGGTTGTGGAGGAGCTGGGGATACCCCCATTTGTAGACGAGTACGTCCTCGAGACCGTCGTTGTCGTAGTCCCCCCAAACCGCGCCCATCGACGCGCCCTCGGCCGCGCGGTTGAGCGACGCGACACCCGCCTGGGCCGCCACGTCACGAAAGGTGCCGTCTTTTTGGTTCAGGTACAGCGCATTCGCCGCGCCGAAGCGTGACGTGGTGAAGTAGAGGTCGGGCCAGTGGTCGTTGTTGACGTCCACGACTGAAACGCAGGCGCCGAGGGCGGCGATGTGGGGCGCGATGTTCGCGATTCTCGGGTCGAGCGTGGCCGCCTGGTGCACGAAGTCGATCCCGCTCGCATGCGCCACTTCGCTCAAACGAATGGGGTCCCACGTCGCGGCGCTTCCCGTGCCCCGGCGATTGAGCAGCACGACACCAGCGCCCGCGGCGATGAACGCCGCCATTACGAAGACACGTCGCCACGAGGCGTGATTCATGGGGTGAACAATAACGTTATCCAGCCCAACGCATTAGCTTTTGTGTCCCGATGATTCGTTACCATCCAAGACCACAGGCTCTGCTGCTCTCGCTCTCGCTCTTGATGAGCTGTGGTCGTGAGTCAGCGACCCCGCTCTTCAGGCGCCTCTCGCCCGGCCACACCGGCGTCACGTTCGCCAACACGATCACCAGCAGCGATTCGGTGAACGTGCAGACCGACGTCTACATCTACAACGGCGGCGGCGTGGCGGTGGGAGACATCGACAACGACGGCCTCCCCGACCTGTTCTTCACGGGCAACATGGTCTCGAGCCGCCTCTATTTGAACAAGGGCGATCTGCGCTTCGAAGACATCACCCAGGCGGCCGGTGTGACGACGACTCGCTGGGCCACCGGCGTCGCGATGGTGGATGTCAACGACGACGGATATCTCGACATCTATGTCTGCGTTTCCGGGCCCGCCGGTTCCAAGGGGAAGGACCGGGAGAACCTGCTCTTCCTTAATAACGGCAATCGCACGTTCACGGAGGCGGCGGCACGCTACGGCATTGCCGACACGGGGTACTCGAGCAGTGCCGCGTTCCTCGACTACGATGGCGATGGCGACCTCGACCTCTTCCTCCTGAACAACTCGCCCAAGGACTTCGCGCGCGGTGCCGCCGACGCTCATCCACTCGGCGCCCCCAGCGACAGCCCGGAAGGGTGGAACCTGCTGTACCGCAACAACGGCGACGGGACCTTCAGCGACGTCTCTCGTGCAGCCGGGATCCTGCGGCAGATCGGATACGGTCTCGGCGTGGCGGTGGCCGATGTGAACCGCGATGGACGCCCCGATATTTACGTCTCCAACGACGTCACGCCCAATGACGTCCTCTACGTCAACAATGGGAACGGCACCTTCACCGACAAGGCCGGCGCGTGGATCAAGCACGCGAGCTTTGCCGGCATGGGCGTCGACATCGCGGACTTCAACAACGATGGCTGGCCCGACATCATGCAGGTCGACATGCTGCCCGCGGCCATCGAGCAGCGCAAGCGCATGAGCGGATACTTGAGCGTCGGCGGTCAAGCCGAGCTCCGCTGGCGAGGGTTTCGCGGCGACTACGACGCCAACTCACTGCAGCTGAGCAACGGCATCACTCCGAACGGAGACCTGGTCTTCAGCGAAATCGGCAACCTGGCGGGCGTCGCGGCGACGGACTGGAGCTGGAGCGCGCTCTTTGCCGACTTCGACAATGACGGCGCCAAGGACATCTTCGTCGGCAACGGCTATCCCAAAGCGCCGAACGACCTGGACTACCAGATGGCGGTCCTCGCCGCGCGCCAGGCCGACCACCCTGAGCGCGCGCGGAGCCTGCTCCAGGAGCTGCGCAGCTACGACGTATCGAACTACGTCTTTCGGAACAACGGCGACCTGACGTTCACCGACAAGAGCAGGGCTTGGGGGGTGGACGCACCGAGCTTTTCGTACGGCGCCGCGTACGCCGATCTCAACAACGACGGCCGGCTCGACCTGGTGATCAACAACATCGACGCGCCCGCTTTCATTTACGAGGGCATCCGCGCCAAGGACGACAGCGCGCACTACGTACAAATCAAGCTCGAAGGAGCGTCCCCGAACCGCCGAGGAGTCGGCACCACGCTGACGCTCACGGCCGGCGGCCGGAAGCAGTACCTGTACCACTCGCCCTACCGCGGCTACATGTCCACGATGGAGACGCTCGAGCAATTCGGGCTGGGCAAGACCACCCGCGTGGACAGTCTGGAAGTGACTTGGCCGGACGGACGTTCTCAGGTCCTGACCGGTTTGGACGTTGATCGGACGGTCACCGTACGACAGACCGAGGCCACGAAGAGAGCCTCGACAACCTCCACCAACCTCGCGTTTCGGTCATTGCCTGCACTGCCCAATAAACAGCCCGCGAGTCCGTTCACCGATTACGACGTGCAGCCGCTGCTGCCGTACCAGCCGTCCCGACAGGGCCCGCCCATCGCGGTGGGCGACGTGAACGGCGACGGCCTGGACGATGTCTTCATCGGCGGGGCGGCGCACAGCGGCGGCCGGTTGTTGTTGCAGCGCAAGGATGGCTCGTTCGTCGAATCGCTCCAAGGTCAGCCGTGGGGCGGGGCGGCCGACAAGGACTACGAAGACTGGGGCGCCCTGTTCTTCGACGCCAATGGCGACGGCCGGCCCGACCTGTACGTGGCGAGCTGCGGCTATAAGCTCGCGCCGGTGTCGCGGCTGCTGCAGGACCGGCTGTACATCAACCAGGGGGGTGGCCGCTTCGTGCGGGACAGCCAGGCGTTGCCGCCCATGCCCACCTGCACAGCGAGCGTGGCCGCCGGCGACTTTACGGGAGACGGCCGGCTCGATCTGTTCGTGGGGGGGCGTCTCACGCCGCGGAACTATCCCTATCCGGCCCGCAGCTATCTGCTACGCAACGACGGGGGTCGCTTCACGGACGTCACCGCGGCAGCCCTGCCGGAGCTCAGCCAACCAGCCGGCATGATCACCGCCGCGGTTTGGGTCGATGTCGACGGGGACAAGCAGTTGGACCTGGTCACGGTCGGAGAGTGGATGCCGCTCCAGATATTCCGGAACGAAGGCGCCCGCTTCCGTAACATCTCGACCGCCGCAGGGCTCGGCGCGACGCGTGGGTGGTGGTTCAGCCTCAGTGCGGCCGACCTGAACCACGATGGCCACCCCGATTTGGTCGCGGGCAATCTGGGACTGAACTTCGCGTACACGACGTCGCCGGCGAGCCGGTTCGGTATCTACGCGGGCGATTTCACCAGCGACAACCGCACCGACATCGTCCTGACTCAGGAGATTGGCGGGAAGGAATATCCGGTGTTCGGGCGCGCGAAGTTGGGGCCCACCATCTATCCCGTCGCGCTCAAGTTCCCGAGCTACGCGGGGTTCGCCAGTCAGTCGGTCACCGAGCTGTTCGGGCCGTCGCAGCTCGGACAGGCGCTGCACTACCAGATGGACACATTTGCCAGTCTCTATCTCCAGAACAATGGAGACGGCACGTTCACGTCTGTGCCGCTGCCCAACCTGGCCCAGATTTCGCCGATTCGTGGGATCGTGGTCCGGGACGTGGACGGGGATGGGAATCTCGACTTGATCGTGGCTGGGAATCTCTACGACATGGAGCCGAACACGCCGCCGATCGACGCCGGGAACGGCCTCTGGCTCAAGGGGGATGGCCAGGGCCACTTCGCGCCCGTGCCGGCGCGCGAGAGTGGCTTCCTGGCTCCGCGCGGTGTCGCGGGGTTGGCGCTACTGAAAACGCCTGCAGGGAGCGCCGTGCTCGTTGCGAATACCGGCGATTCCGTTCAAACATTCGTCATAAGAAACCGTGTTGGCGCGTCCAGGGGCGGGGCGAGACCGTAACCCCGCCCTGGACGCCCGGTCTCGAGCCTAGCTCACGGTCACAGCGCCCGTGTTGCAGTAAGAGGATGGGTTGTAGCCCGACTTCACATGCCGCACGCGCGCGTAGAATAGCCCGGTCTGCGTGCCCAGCACGTAGTAGTAGCTCGAGATGCCCGGACTGACCGTCGCCACGGTCGTCCAGATCCCTCCGTCCTTCAGGATGTCGACCTCTGTCGAAACACCAGCTTCGCCGGAGTTAGCCCACGTGACATGCAGATAGTGGGGCGGAGGAATCCATTCGAGCTGGCAATTCGTCGGTGGGGCGAGGCAAGTAGCGACATTGGCGGTCGACTGACCGCTCACACCATCGAGCGTTGCGGTGATCGTCGCCTGTCCGGCAGCGACACCGGATGCACTGCCTGTGCGGCTTCCGGTCGACGTGATCGTCGCGATGCTTGGATCCGAACTGCTCCAGCCTACCGTCCCCGCGCTCCACGTGTTCCCTATCTGATCCTTGGCCGTGCCCCAAAGCGTGGACGCTGCGCCGTTCAGGCAGATCGCCACTGGGTTCGGCGACACAGTAAGGGTCGCCACACCGAACAGCGTCGCGCACCCTTGAATGGTGGCGACCTCCCAGTTCTGCTGGATGAGGAAGTCCCTCCCGCCAAGGTTCATATTGGCGTGGGACAAATTCGCGGTCGTGTATTTCGGATCGTACAGGTAGGCACACTTGTCAGCATTCTCGTTGCCTTCAGCGTCGTACCACGCGTTCCCCTGAGGGTCTGTGTTCGTCTCTTCGATCTCGTGCGCAAGTATGCTCACCTCGACGTCCGCCTCTGCGTCGTCATTCGGCGACCCGTATAGATCTATCTCCGGCCCACAGGTGAAGCCGGTGTTGCTCTGATCGATATCGATGTCGTGGGGCATCTCCGCATACTTTACAACGTTCCCATTCCAGGTGAACCAGCCGTGCCTGCCGCAATACCCACCAGGGCCTGGGAAGAAGCCCCCACCTAGGTTCACTCCCGCATCGCTGAAGACGACGTACACCGTGTTCGCATCGTAAGTCAGAACCCCGCCCGTGAATCCGGCGACGATCTGCGCCTGCACAGCGGCGTGGGAGACGGTCGACCCCGATGCCGGGACGTTGGTGTTGGACGCCCAATACTGAGTGTATGCAACACTGTTCTGGATGTGCGTGCCGCTACCGTTGTAGTAGGTCGTGTTAATGCCGTAGTACGGCGAGCCGCCAAGGTGGTTCAGGAAGAAGCCTATCAGCGACCCGTCGCCGCTACCGGCACCGGATGTCCCAGGGGCAGGTCCCCCCAAGTAAATGGTGGCGCTGGCCCAGTAGATCGCGGCGACCTTCTGTGTCGTGATGATCGGCCCGCTGTGATACGAAATGGTCGGCGGTCCTACGAAGGCAGGGCTCAGCTGCGGTGTAGGCGCTTGTCCCCCAATCTGGTACTGCGGGAACGCGTGGCCATTCTCCTGCCGCATCGGCCCGGATACAGGCGACGTGGGCGAATGCGGCTGAGTTGGAGCACGGGACTCGGTTTCGCAGGAGATCAGCAGCAAACTGGCTCCCACGACGAGTGATAACCAGCGTTTCATGGTGGGCCTCCCTTGTGTTCGGGCACGTGAGTCGTGGGAGGGACGCTACCGGCTTGGTGTGGGAGGCAACAATACCAAGACGCGACACACGCGCCCAAGAAGCGACAAGGACGACAAGAAGCGCAATCTCAGGTCAGAACGCGCAACGTCGCGCGTGGAGCCAGCGCCGGTACCACCCGTGTCTTGAACAGGGGGAATGTGCCGCGGTGACCGAGCGCGGCGATCTCCCGAAGCGAGAGATCCGCGAGCGTCCGCCCGAGCCTTGCCAGTGTCTGACAACAGACGCCCAGCTCGGCGGCCACCGCCGTCCAACTGGCCGCGGTAAGTCGCCCCGTCGTCGCGTGAAGCAGGAGGATCCAGTTCAGGAGGTCGTGCAGGCGGAAGCCACCCGTACCCGGAACCGCCGTTCGCCAGTGGTGCTCGAGCGTGCGAGGCTGGCAGCCGACCTGCGCTGCCAGCTCCTTCACGGCGCGAAGCGGTGGCCGCGCACGGTAGGCGAGGGCGAGCGCCGCCCGCAGCATCGGGGGCACGCGTTTGTCGGCCTCGACGGCGCTCGCCATCTGCCCGAGGAGGCCGCTCAGGCACGCCCGGCTCACGGCGCGACTCAGCTCCTGGTCTAGATCGCGCAGCAGTACGATCTCGTCGTACGGCGACCTGCCGAACCCGTACGCGTCGGATCGCTCGTCGGCCTTGACGATCACCAGTGGATGGTGCGCCTGACTCCTGCGCACGGCTGCGGCGTAGTCCGGGGATTCGCGCCCCACGACCAGAACGGTGCAGCTCGCCTCGCTCGCAACGCGGACCAGGGCTGGCGGCGTCCGTACCTCGACGACATCGACGTGGCGGCGCAACAAGCGGTGAACCCGTAGTCTGACGCCCTCGTCCACACAGAAGAGCGCCACCACGGCGCTCCAGCTCGTCGCGCTGATCGCGCCGAGCCCGCGCACATCGGCTTCCATTGTCTGCTCCGTTTCGTCACGGGTGTCGGGTGAAGCTTGCGAACGTCCGGGGGGGCGCTGCGGGGGCGTATCGCAAATCGCGTTCCTACGCTGTGTTCGTACCTCGGTACGTCTCGCAAACCCGACAACGTCGACGTCCGGACCATGTGACCCGTACCCTTGTGGTCGCGGTTGGCCCACATGTCAGTAGCACACGCGCTACAGTGTAGAAAAACGCCTCGTAGAAAAAACGCCTGCAGGAAGAATCCTGCAGGCGTTTCTCCTGCGGCGCCCCTAGGGCGCCTCCCTACCAGCTCAAGCTACGGGCAGGTCGTCGCCCCGCCCCACCCAAAGTTCTGGCACAGGGCTGGTGTTCCGCCCGTTGCACTGAGATCGATCTGGGTGGACGGGATTGGATAGTACAGATACTTCGGGAGCGAGAATGTGGCCGCCGCCGCGATGTAGGGAATCCGCGTGGTTTCCTTGCTCCGGTAGTTGTTGATGACGGAATCGGCACCACCCCAGCGCCGCAGATCGAAGAAGCGCTGGCCTTCCATGGCCAACTCGAGGCGGCGCTCGATGTGCACGGCCTCTCGCGCATAGGCCTGACTCGGGAACGACGCATACAGCCCGATGCGGTACGCCGCCCAGGGCGTTCTCAACGTGTCCAGCGTCGGGCTCACGACAGTCAGCGGGATCGCCATCCCAGCGATGGTCGAATCCGTCAGGCAGGTTGGATACTTGTTGGTCTCGACCGTATCCGCCCCCGGCAACCCGCACCCTTGCGCCGTGGCCCCCGCGCGCGCCCGGATCTGGTTGACGATCGCCAGCGCGTTCGCGAGGCTTCCGACTTCGACCTCCGCTTCGGCCAGGAGAAGGAGCGCGTCGGCGTACCGGTAAACGTGCATGGGTACGTCGTTCGTCTGCGTCGGCTGCCAACCGATACCGGCGGCGTTTTCCCCGTCGGACGCCCGTTCGTGGACGTTCTTCTTCGGGCTGTACGGGCCGCTGTACGACGCATCGCGGATCCAGGAGCGGTTGTGCACCGTCCAGTCTTTGTACGGTACGTTGTCCCGGCCGACGGTCCAGTCGACCCGCGGATCGACGGGTCGGAAGTTGCCGGCCGCAAAATTCGTGTCGGGGGTGGGGTTGTTCCAGGCGCCGCTCGCAATCGCGATCGGCAAGCCGGCCGCGTCCACCTGGAAGAAATTGACCAGATTGAACGAGGGCTGGTGGAACCCGCAGCAGCCAAAGTGGCTCCCCTCGTGCGGGAAGTTCAGGCGTTCGCCGAAATTCGAGTTGGCGCCGTTCGGGTCCCCGTCGTTCACGGACGCCTGATAGGCCAGGATCGTTTCCGTGCCATTCCGATATAACTTCCGCGCCGTCCAAACTCGATCGAAGCTCGCCTCCAGCGCGTACGGTCCATTTAGCCTGACGCTGTCCAGGGTCTGTCTTGCGGCGCCCCAGAGCGTGGGGGTGATCGCGGCACCGTACACCTGCACCCGCCCCTTGTATGCCATGGCCGTCCAGAACGTCGCGCGGCCCTTGTCGCCACCCCGCGGCGTGAGCGGGAGCAACGCTTTGGCAGCATCGAGGTCCGCGATGATCTGGTTGACGACCCCCGCCAGCGTCAGGTCATTCGGCTTGCGGAACCCGCCCTGCACCACGGGGGTGGTGTCGGTTTCGAAGTAATACGGGATGTGTCCCCACATCCGATACGCCTCGAAGTGATAATGGGCGCGCAGGAACAGTGCCTCTCCCCGGATGCTGGCCGCGGTGGCACTGTCGATCTCATTGGGCAACTTCGCCTGGACGGTCGCCAGGAGCCGCAGCGTCGCATTGGCGCGCGCCACACCCTCGTAGACCTGACTCCACTTCTGGTTCAGGTATCCGTCGGCCGATCCCACCGACCAGTAAAAGCTCTCGACGTCATTGATCGGTTGCTGGTCGCCCAGGTTGGACCCCTTGTAGGCGTCCCCGCTGGTCACGCTGCCCCAGACCCAGTTGCTCGCCGCACACCCCCACGCGCCGGAGCTGCTGCTGCAGTCCAGCGAGCGGTACGCGGCGACCAGCATGCCTTCCACGCCGGCCTTCGTCTCCAGCGAGGCGATCTCCACGGTTCCCTGCGGAGCCTGGTTCAGAAAGTCTTTGCACGCAATCGTGATCGCTCCAACCGTCGCCAGCACTGCGGCCGCGATCACCAGTCTCGATCTTAGAAATGTTTTCATCGATCCGCCTAGAAGGAGGTCGAAATGCCGATGGTGATCGTGCGATTGCTCGGATACGAGCCCTGATCGACACCGCGGAACTGATCGCGGATGTCGCCGGCCGCCCCGAACGTGCTCGCCGCTGGCAGCGCGGGATCGAGCCCCGAGTACCCAGTGATCGTGAACAGGTTCTCGGCCTGCAGGTACACGCGCGCGAGCGGGATCCAGCGGATCATGGCCGGTGGCAGGTTATACCCAACCTGCAGCGTCCGCAGCCGCAGGTACGAGCCGTTCTCCACCCAATAGCTCGAGAACTGCCGGCTGAACGCGTCACTGCCGTCCAGGCGCGGATACAGGGCGCCCGGGTTCGTCACCGCTCCGGGACAGGTATACCCGGTGGCGGGGGCAGGAAGTGGCTTGCACGGGCCGTCCAGCACGACCGAATTCGCCAACAGGTCGCTGCGCACGTTGGTATCGAAGTACCGGAACACGTACCAGTACCTCTGCGAGTTGAAGATCTGGTTCCCGATCGTGGCGAACAGGGTGGCGCTGACGTCCCACGCCCCGTGACGGAGGGAGAGATCCAATCCACCCGTGAAATCGGGATGGGGACTGCCGATGATCGCGCGGTCCGCTGAGCTGATCGTCCCGTCGCCGTTCAGGTCCTTGAACTTGATGCGTCCGGGGCGCGCGCCGTCATTCCAGAACGGAGCAGCGTCGAGCGAATCCTGGTAGTACCCGTCGGCCACGAGGCCGTAGAACGCCCCAATCGGCTCGCCCACCTGATTGATGACCGGATTCTGCTCCCGCAGCGAGATCGGTCCCACGAACGATTGCGTTCCCAGATTGTCGATCTGGACGATCTTGTTCTTGTAGTGGCTGCCGTTGAAGCTGATGCTCCAGATGGTCGACGCACCCATGGTGCCGCGGTAGCCGACCGCGAAGTCGATGCCGTTGTTCAGCATCTTCCCGATGTTGATGATCGGCGGAGCCGCCGAGCCCGCCGCCGCAGGCGCCCGCGGGTCGAACAAGAGATTGTTCGTGTTGCGGCGATACACGTCGACGGTGAACGTCCCCCGGCCTTCTAAGAACTCGAGATCCAATCCCACGTTCACGGACCGGTTTTCTTCCCATTTCAGCTCGGGGTTTCCGATCGTCGTCATCTTGAAGCCCGGTCGGATCGAATTCCCGGTGCCGCCGATGTCGTAGAACGTATCGCCGCGGTCCCCACCGTACGTGCTGACGATGCGCCCGGGGGGGATGAGCTGGTTGCCGGTGACGCCCCAGCCGAACCGCAGCATCATGTTCGAGAACATCTTGTTCTGGGCCAGGAACGACTCCCGCGACAGCCTCCACCCGAGGCCGATCGCGGGGAAGGTGCCCCAGCGATGCGTGGGACTGAGCCGCGACGAGCCGTCGCGCCGCACCGTGAAGCTCAGGTAGTACCGGTCTCCGTAGTTGTAGTCCGCCTTCCCGAAGAACGACAACAGCGCGGACTTGCCGCCCGAGCTGGTGACGTTCTTGGTGGTCGGATTGCACAAGGCATCCTGGATGTAGCGCGTGTCCACGCTCGTGTTGAGCAGACCCGCGCAGCTCCCTGCCTCGAACCGATTGGTGTTGGCGGACGCTTCCTGTCCGAGCAACACCGTCAGATTGTGCTGCTTCATGATGCGCGACCAGTTCACCGTGTTACTCCAGGTCCATTCGGTGAACAGGTTGTAGTTCTCGTTGATGCTGTTGCCGGCGTTCGCCTCGGAGTTCTCGGGCGTGCTGGCGGTGAAGCCATGGAATGACCCTTGCGCCACGTTGAACCCGAGTCGCGAGCGCAGCGTCACGGCGTGACCCGCGTCCAGCGCGCCGAATACGTTTCCGAAGATGCGGTCGTTCGTGTTGATGTCGTACTGGCCGGCCGAGGCGATCTTGAGCGGATTCGTGAGATTGCTCAGGTGATTGGCCTTGCCCGACGCAAAGTTGCCCCCGATGTCATAGATCGGCACCACCGGCTGCTGGAAGATGTTCTTGCCGACGATGTTGTCTTCGCCGAGCGCGCCGTCATCGAGCCCGCCGTAGTTCCGCTGGCGCGACACGGTGATGTTCTCCCCGACGGTCACCTTGTTCACATTGAAGGTCGTGTTGACGCGCACGCCGCCGCGCTGCAGGCGCGTGAAGGCCGCGGTCCCTTCCTGATCGAGATAATTGAAGGACACGTGATACGCGTTATCATCGCCGCCCCCCGAGACGGAGAGGTTCGCGTCCTTGAACTGACCGGCCCCGAAGACCGCCTTCCACCAGTTCGTCCCCGGGCTGCCCGGCATGATGAGGCGGTTCGGCCAGGAATACGTCGTGACATCGACACCTGTGCACGGGGCGGTTCCGGCCGGAGTGCCACAGTTGTTCGGGTAGATGTACGCCGGCACCGAGGGATTATTCCCCGCCGAGTCGTTGCCGTAGATGTTCCCTGGGACGTTGAGCCCGCCGTTCAGCTGGGCCGTCTTCACGACCTGGAAGTAATTGAGGGAATTCAGCTCGAGGATCTTGTCGTAGCCGTTGGTCGGCGTGGCCACGCCCGTTCTCACGTCGAGCGACACCTGGCGCTGTCCCGATCTGCCTTTCTTCGTTTCGATGATCACGACGCCGTTGCTGGCGCGCGAGCCGTAGATCGACGCGGCCGACGCATCCTTCAGGACCTGAATGGAGGCGATCTCGTTCGGATTCAGCCAGTTGAGGTAGGTATCCTGAACGGGGGTCCCGTCGACGATGTACAGCGGATCGTTGTTCTGGAATCCGCTGACGCCGCGGATGCGCACCGTGGTGCGGGCCCCGGGCGATCCGCCGGCCTCGACGGTCACGCCGGGCACGCGGCCATCGAGCCGCTGCAGCACGCTGGTCGAGGTCTGCTGCTGCGCCGCTTCGGTGTTCACGCTGGAGACGGCGCCCGTGACGTCGGCACGGCGCTGCGTGGTGTAGCCGGTCACGATCACGGGATCGAGCACGGCGACGGCGGGCTCGAGCCCGACGTCGATGGTGCTGCGTGCCCCGATCGTGCGCGCCGCGCCCTTGTACCCGATCAGCGCGAACAACAACACGCCGTCAGGTGCCGCGTTCAGGGAGTAGCGACCCTGCGCGTCGGTCTGGGTGCGGTTCTCGGTGCCTCGCACCTGCACGGTCACGCCGGCCAGCGGCTCACCTGCTGAGCCCGTGACCTTGCCGGTGACCTGTCCCTCCTGCGCGAATGCTGTGCCGCACAGAGCCAGTGCGAACAGCACACTCATGGTCACTGCGCGTCCGCTACGCTGTAGCACGTTTTGCATGAGAACCCTCCGGCGCCCTTGACGGGTCGTCGCGTGAACCTGCTGGACGAAGGCGTCGCCTCCACGAACCAAGTCAAACAGTAGCCTCACCCTACGGCCCGACAAGACCCCCGCTCAGGGTCACCTGTTCAGGCTACATCGAACGGCTGACGCGGCAGCCGCGCTACGGCTTGCGGCCGCGAGTGGTCCGCTGTGGGAACGACCGAAACTCGGCGAAGACACGGACCAACAATTCTTCCCGACTCTGGACCTGCAACTTGCGATAGATGCGCCAGAGGTAGGTGTGGACGGTATGCGGGGAAAGCCCCAGATGCACCGCCGCGTCTTTCTCCGACGCGCCGTCGAACACCGACCGCACGATGCCGCACTCGCGCGGCGACAAGTTCAACGCCGTGGCCAGGGAGCGCCACTCCGACGGTCCGAACACGCTCTGCCCCACTCCGTGCCAAGCCGTGCGCGCCCCGACGACCCGCAGATCCGTGATCGGTTCCCGTTGCAGACTAGAGTCTCTCATTGCGTTCCCTCCCGGTGGACGGCGGAATATGCTACTCGGGATCGAACCCCGCGAATTCATCCGTTTGCAAAACGTTCCCCTTGTATCGCTGATCATCGTGGATCCCGATCTTCGACGTGTAATACGCGTGGACCGTGGCGCCCTTGATCTCACCAAAGAACTGCTGGGCGGGCGTCTTGGGCTCGGACGCCGCCGCCATCCGCGTGAGCACCGCCAGGCGTTGCTCCGGCGTCGACTCCATGAACCCCTTGCCGCCGATCTCGCGCGACAGCGCCTCGACCGCCGCCAGGCCCTTGCGCCAGCGCTGCGGCGGCTCGGGCTCGAACGATTCGGCCAGCCGAGCGTCGATGTAAGCAGCCACGCCCGCGGCCCGCGCCCCACCGGACCGGTCGTCGGTCGGGATGATCATGTCGCTCATCTCGTCGACGACCGCGAATTCGGCAGGCGTGAAGAACTTCTTCGCTTGGCCCGCCACCTCCTGACCCAGCGGCAACGCCATCGCCGCCGCGCCCGCCGCGGCCGTCCGCTTGAGCATCTCGCGCCGCGAGATCGTCATAGGTTCCCCCGCTTGAACTCGTCGGCCAGGTGCTCGCACGAGCGCCAGGCCAACGCCATGATCGTCCATGTGGGATTCTGGCACGACGCGCTGACGTGACTCGACCCGTCCACGACAAACAGATTCCGCACGTCGTGTGACTGCTGGAACTGATTGAGCACCGACGTCTTGGGATCGGTCCCCATGCGCGCCGTGCCCAGCTCGTGGATCGACCACCCTTCGGTGAGAATGTCGCGGTCCACGCCGATCACCTCGACTCCCGCCTGCTCCAACATCTCGCGGGCGCTCGCCGCCATGTCCTCGCACATCTTCTTTTCGTTGTCGCTGAACTGATAGTGGAAGCGCAGCGCCGGGATCCCCCATCTGTCCTTCACCACGGGATCCAGGTCCATGTAGTTCTCGTAGCGCGCCAGCACCTCGCCGAACCCGCCCATACTGATGAAGGCGCCGGCATGCTCGCGCACCGTTTTCTTGAACTGGCCCCCGAACCCCGGCGCATCCCACGCGCCGTCCGGGAAGATCGAGAAGCCGCCGCTGCCTTCGAACCCGTAGCCGCGAATGAATCCGGGCTGCTTCTCTTGCAGGTTCCGGAACCGCGGCACGTAGAAGCCCCCCGGCCGGCCGTCATCGAGCGTCGGCTCCCGGCCGACCATCTCCTTGACCAAACCCGTGGCCCCCGGCCCCATCACGTGCTCGCAGAAGTTGTGACCGACATGGCCGCTGGAATTGCCGATCCCGTTCGGGTACTGCCTGGACTTGGAGAGAAGGAGGAGTCGAGCGGATTCGAGAGTGGATGCGGCGACGATGACGACCTTGGCCTTTGCCTCGTACGTACGATGGTTCTGAGAATCGACAAACGAGACGCCGCGCGCTTTGCCGGTATTCCGATCCACCAGCACCTCGTGCGCGATCGAATTGGTCCGCAGCGTCAGGTTGCCGGTGTCCATCGCGGGATAAATGAGACCCGTCGGCGAATCGAACGCGGCGTGGATGTCGCAGCCGCCCGCGCGCCGGCTGCAGGCGCCGCGCCCGTAGCACTTGCTGCGATACTTGTTCTTCACGCCGTCGGTCGTGACGCCCGCGCGATAGGGTGTCAACGTGCGTCCCATCCGCGCCAGACTCTTGCGCATCATCAGCTCGGACGCCGTCAGCTTGTTGTGCCGCTGAAACAGGCTGTCCGGCAGGTGCGGCAGGTTCTCCTTGTAGCCCGAGATGCCGAGGTAGAGGTCGACCTTGTCGTAGTAGGGCGCGATGTCCGAGTAGGAGATGGGCCAGTCTTCGCCGTAGCCGTCGTGGGTCTTGCCCTTGAAATCGTAGTCGGAGAGACGCAGGGCCAGACGGCCCCAGATGTTCGTCTTGCCGCCCAGGAGCCGCGCGCGCACCCACGCGTACCGCGTCCCCGTAAACGGATGGTCCTTCTCGTCCACCAGGATGTTCTTGACGTAATCCGATCCGCCCCACCCCCCGACGTAGGAATAGACGTGCTTGAAGGCGGTTTTCTTTGCGTAGGGAGGCTGCCGGATGGTGTACTCGTTGTGGCGAATCGCGTGGCTGCCCGGAGGCATGTCGCCGCGCCGCGGATGGTCGTAGGGCCACTCCATCGAGCGCAGCTCTTGGTTGATGTCGATCTTTTTTCCCGCCTCGAGGAGCAGCACCTGCATTCCCTGCGACGTCAGGACGTGGGCCGCCATCCCGCCCGCGGCCCCGGAGCCCACGACGACCGCGTCGTAGGTGCGGGACAGGTCGACGGCGGGCTCCTGCGACGGAGCAACTTTCAGCACGGTCATTGCGCCTCCGGACGCTTCATGCCGGCTCGACCCAACCGCGCGATGATCGCGTCATAGTTCACGAGCGTGACGCGCTTCGCCTGCGGGCCGCGCGCGAACTGCAGCAGCATGTCGAGCTCCGCCTGGCGATGCAGCGCCATCTGCGGCTCACCAGTCGCCGTGTTCTGGGATGCGTTGTTCATGTCCACGAGCACGCGGATCTCGGGGGTCGCCTGCGCGACGTGGATCACGGCGAGGTGGACCGCTCCGGGCTTGAGACTGTCGACGAGGGCGCGAAACCCGGACTGCTTCTGGGCGATCGGCGTGTCGAACATCGAGTGCTCGACCTCGCCGAAGTAGTTCGAGATGCCGACGGTGTACTTGGCGGCGATGCGCTCGACCACCGCCCGCAGCTCCGGGGTCGACACGGCTGTGTCCATGTGGTAATCGACGTAGCTGATCTTGAGCCCCGATCGCAGGGCGCGGTCCATTTGTGCCGTCAGCTCCCGCTCCACTTCACGCAAATCATAGGCGTGCGCCAGGAACTCGTCGGTCGACGGCAAGAAGTACCCGACGCTGTCCACCAGCGTCGGCACGGCCTCTTTCCCGAGCACCGGCCCCCAGCGATACCACTTCCATTCCGAGTTGAGCGCGAGATGCACCCCCACCGTGATCTGAGGATTCTTCCGGAGGATATCCGCGGCCTCCTGATACCAGGGACACACGAACAGCACCGACGCCGAGAGGGGCATTTTCGTGTCGGCGAGCTGTTGCAGCGCCATGTTCACGGAGTGGTTCATGCCGATGTCGTCGATGCGGATGAGCAGCTCGGGCCGGGCCTGCGCCGCCAACGGCATGGCGACGGCGATTGTGGCCAGCGCGAGGAGACGCACTAGAAGTCGAGCCCTTGGAGGTATTGGAAATTGCTCCGTGCGGCGGCCAGCTCGTCAGCGGCGTTCTCGTCTTCGACGTAAGCCGGCTTGCTGTTCAACGACGGCACCGCGGCGAGGAAGCGCTTGAAGTCGAAAATGCCAGTGCCCAGACGCGTATCGCTCGAGCGGTCCGTCACCGTGTCCTTGAGATGGAAGCTCCAGAAGCGATCTGGATACTTTTGGAGGTACGCCATGGGGTCGCCGCCCCCCATCAGCATGTTGCCGACGTCGAGCTGCAACCGCGTGACCGATGGATCGAGGCGGCTGATGAAGGCGTCGAACGGCACCTTGCCGTCGATCGGCTTCTGGTGATACGACTCGTTGTGAAAGCCGAGCCAGATGCCGGAGCGGCGCGCGACCGCGCCGGCGGCGTTGAACTTGTCGGCCCACTCGAGCCAATCGTCGATCGTGCGCTTGGTCCAGTCCTCGAAGTCGGGAACGAAGAGGTATTCGTGGCCGATCTGCTTCGCGATATCGAGGCTGCGCTGCCACCCAACGAAAATCGTGTCGCCGGACATGTGCGCCGACGGCGCGCGCAGCCCCTCGTTCTTGAGGGTCGCGGCGACCTGGGCCGGCGTGCGGTTGAAATTATTGAAGGACCAGAGCAGCTCGACGTCCGTGTAGCCGATGGCGCGGATCGCCGCGAGCGTGCGCTCGGGGTCCTGCGCCATGGTGCGGCGCACCGCGTACAGCTGAAGGCCGATGCGGTCCATCTTTTTGACAGGGTTCCACGGCGTGCGGGAGAGGAGTCCGCCGGCAGCGGCGGCGCCCAGGGTCTGTACGAAGGCGCGTCGTTCCATGGGGCTCTAATGTACGCCCGGCGGGGCGTGTCGATAGACCCGCACGTAGTCCACCAGCATCGTGGCCGGGAAGATCGCATCCGATTGCGGGTCGCCGTCGAAATGGCCCCCGACCGCCAGGTTCAGAATCACGAAGAACGGCTGGTCGAAGACCCAATTCCCGTGGGTGGCCACCTGGCTGCGGCCCACGACGTAGTGGACCGTATCGTCGACCAGGTACCGAATCGTGAGCGAGTCCCATTCGACGGTGTAGGTGTGGAAGGCGTCGGCGATCGTGCCTTGCGACAGCACATGCTCGTGCGCGAAGGGCGTGTTGCCGGAGTAGCCCGGGCCGTGCACCGCCGAGCTGGTGGTGGCGGGCGCACTGCCGCGATTCTCCATGATGTCGAGCTCGCCGGACGTCGGCCACCCCACCACCGCGATGTTTCGGCCCAGCATCCAGAACGCGGGCCAGAGCCCCTGCCCCAACGCCAGCTTGATACGCGCTTCCACTTTGCCGTGCTCGACTTCCATCTTGCCGCGGGTGGTGACCTTCGCGGAGGTGTAGCGGCACGGACCGTAGTAGCAGGTGAGGCCCGCCGGAGCGGTGCGGGCCACCATCATCAATTGCCCCTGGCCGTTGAGCGCGATGTTCTCGGGCACGGTCGAGTAGTATTCCTTCTCATTGTTGCCCCAGCCGCAGTTGTTCGAGGCACACCCGTCCGCGGTGTCGTAGCGCCACCGCGTCGTGTCGATGCGGGAGCCGGCTGGGCCGTCGAATTCGTCGCTCCACACCTGGGTCCAGAGCAGCGGCGACGTCGGCTCCGGGGAGCTCGCGGTGCAGCCGAACGATGCGCTCAGGGTCAGGGCATAGAGCAGGTGTTTCATTGGGGTACCGGGCCTCGTTCCCAGCGCCATACCGGGCCATCCTCCGGGTCGACGACGTCACCGACGCGACGAAAGCCGTTGTTCAAGAGTACGTGCGTCGAGGCATTCGCCTCCGGCAACGTGTGCGCGCGTACCTGCCCCGCTCCGTGGTCGAAGGCGTAGCGCACGAGCGCGGCCGCGGCCTCGGTGGCGTAGCCCTGGCCTTCGTGGCTCGGGACGATGCCATACGCGATCTCGACGCAGCCGTCCGCATCGGGGGCGCCCTTGAAGCCCGCCGCCCCGATGACCGAGCGACCCTCGCGATGTACCAAGAAAAAGCCATAGCGCCACGGGTCCGGCCCCCCGTCGGCGTCCTTGCGGAGGGCCGCGACCCACTGCGGCGACACGGCGTCCGAATTGTAGAACCCATGCAGCTCGTCGCCGCCAGGAAAGCCCACGAGACGCTCGAGGCTCTCGGGTGCTTCGATCAGGGCGAGGAGTTGCTGCGGGGCGCAGGGCACGAGGGTGAGGCGCTCGGTCTCGAGGGACACGGTCAGTCGCCTCCGCCGGCGGCGTTGTCGGGCTCCCAATGCAGGCGATGGGCCAGCCGGTGCACGAGGGGCGCCAGGAGTATTCCGGCGACCGCGAGGAAAACGAGACCCGCGTACAGCGCGTAGCCTCCGGCGAAGATCTTCCCGCCATCGGTGCGGGGCATGTTCACCGGCCCCTCGCCGCCGAGCAACATCGCCGCGTTCTCAAACGCATCGCGCCAGCCGAGGGCCTCGTAGTGCATGTAGCCCCACATGCCCACCAGCAACGAGAACACGACCACACCCACCGCGATGCTGAAATGCGCCGTCATCCGCCGCGCGAACTTGCGACGCGATATCGGCGGGACACGCCGATGCTCATACATCGCTGCCTCCGGACGCCCGCCGGCGCGACACGAGCGCCGCGATCCCCGCAGCGGCGGCCATCAGCAGCCACGACGCCGGCGGAACCGCCACGAACGCCGGACCGCGAGGCGACCCGGTGGACGTGACCACGACAGCCGCGTAGGTGGCCACGGAGCCCAACGCGATGAGAAGCGAGACCACGTCGAGCGTCGTGCGAGCGAGCGCCGACCAACCGTCCGACGCTTTGGCAGCCCAGCCGAGAATCACGAACGGCGACAGAATCCAGCCGACAAATCCGACCAGCAACAGTCGGGGGGTGCTACGACCCGCAATGAGCATCAGGGCGAGCGAGGCGACTGCCCCAGTCACGACCGCGAATCGGGCTGCTGTGCGCAGACTCATCGTTAGGAGCGGGGCGTCATGTGGTCCGTGAGCACCGGCAGGAACGGCACCCATGGCCCGGTGCCGAAAGCGATCGTAGGGCTCGAAGCCACGACTGGGACCCTGGGCGAGGAATGATACGCAGAGCGACAAGTGTAGCGGGCGACCGTTCCAGGACCTCTATCGACCTCTCGAGATCGAAGTTCACCGCCGCGCCGGGGAGAAGCGGATCGTCTGCAATACGATCAGCAGTCGTTCGGCTTCTCGGATGTCGTGCGCGACGCCTTGAACGTAGACCGCCGGCGCCGGCCGCCACGCAGTCATCGTCCACGTGCCCCTGCACAACACCTGCGTGATCATGAAGACCGAGTCCTCCATCGTGACGGGGGTGTTTTTCCGCGAGCACCCCCGCGCATCGCGCGTACTGGCTGGCCCAGGCAATGGCGCGACCGCGCTCATCGTGGCGGTACCTTGAACGACGACGCCGACCACACTGTACCCAGTGGTGATTTCGAAAGGCGGCGGGCCGAGGCCCCAGGTCAACGGTCCATCCTCGGCGTCCCAACGGCGCGGGTCGATGCTGTCGCGGGTCTGGCCGCGGGCCGGCCACGAGGCGGGAACGCAGAACGTGAAGCCGGACGCTCGGACCTGGCGCCACGCCGCGTCCGCCGACCCGACGCCGGGGAGCGCGCAAGGTACAAACGCCGTTGGGGTGACGTCGGACGGCCGACCGCCACAGGCTGCGCCCAGGACGACGATGAGTCCGAGAAGGGGGTTCTTCATGGCTCCTTCAATAATCTAGGGCGTCAGATAGGAACTGGCTGAGAGATTCAGGATCCCAACCGCCAGCCCGGCGGGATTGTAGTAGTCGTCGTGGCCAACGTCCAAGGTCGACGGCGCCCACGGCGACGACCCCGCATACATCAAGTCGGTTGGGCTGTCGCTCACGTGCCCGGCGGCGGTGAAATGCGGCGCGCTACTCGAGATGAAGCCGAGCGTGTGCATCAGCTCGTGAATCATGCTGAACTCGAGATACGCCGGCGCCGCGGTTGGGGATGTGGCAAACGCGTTCGTGTTGCAAGCGGCGCCCGGGGGCGTGCCTTGGAGATAGAGCGCCCCGACCAGCCCCGGCAGCGCCGGCGGCCACGCGCCTCCGCCGCAGGCGAACGTGCTGCCACCATCGTAATAGACGGCGTAGATCTTCGGCGCGACCACAAGGCCGAGCGTGGTGAGATCCTTTTCGATCGTGTCGCGCACATAGGCGCCGTAACTCGTCATCGTCGCGTTCGAGCGAGCGAGGCGCACAAAGGTGATGTCGAGGGCCCCCTGGTGAGTGTCGAGGCGGAAGACCCGCCCCCCGGCCTGTCCGTTGAGCCAGTTTTGCCAACTGCCGACGGTGTTCACGAGCGTGCCATTGGTGTCCAGGCCTCGATCGCTGCCATCGCTCGGCGCTACGTACACCACGTGCACCTGCTGGCCGGTGATGTCGTCGGGGCGATCGGTGGTCGCGCGGCTCGATGCGCCGGTGGGTGGCGGGCTCTCACAACCGCCCGTTACGGGCACCAGTAGCACCACGGTGAGTACCACGAGACCGAACCGGCGGTCGGCGTTCACCCGCCACGATACTTCACGTAGACCGTTCGGCTCGGCCCCATCGCGCACAACTCCTGCATGCCGATCTTCGTCGCAATGGACCGCGCCCCTTCGTTGTCGTCATCGATGCAGGCGAGGACCCGTTCGAGTTTGGCGGTATCGAACGCCCACGCGAGAATGAGTTGGCACGCGCCCTTGGCGAGCCCCCGGCGCTGCGCCTCCGATCGCATCGCGCAGAGCACCTCGAGATCATTCCCCTCGAGCGCTTGCGAGCGGACCAACCCGCCGATGCCCACGGCGACGTCACCGTCGACGACCGCAAAAAGACGCTGTGTCTCCTCCGGGTCCGGCAACGGTCCGACGAACTCCCAGACGTCGTCCTGCTCCTGGAGCGATCGGAGCAGGGCGTCGTGAGAGGCGTCTAGGGGGCGTAGCTCCATAGGGCAGTAGCGTACTGATCACCCGTCAAACCCGCCAGTTCGTCGATCGTGATCCGGAGCACATTCCACGCTGCCCACGCGCCGCTGCGTAACCGCTTGCCGACCGGTATATTAGGCCCTCTGTGACGACCCAAACCACCAACTGCCCCCGTTGCGGCCAAGCCCTGCAAGCCGGCGCTCGCTACTGCCCGAGCTGCGGCTCGGACATCTCTGGCCAGCAGACCACCTTCGCCACCGCCAAGCTTGAAAAGATCGATGCGCGGCCGCGACAGTCTCCCCCGGCGCGCGACGCCGGTGTCATCGAGGCTCTGCGCCGCGCCACGATCGGCGAGTACGAGATCATGGGTCTCCTCGGCCGGGGCGGCATGGCGACGGTGTACCTCGCGCACGACATCGCGCTCGACCGCAAGGTCGCGATCAAAGTGATGAGCCCGCACTTGCTCCAGGGCGAGGGGATGGCGGAACGCTTCAAGCGCGAAGCCCGCACCGCGGGATCGCTCAGTCACCCGCACATCATCCCGATCTATGCGGTGAAGGAAGCGGGGGATCTGCTCTTCTTCGTGATGAAGTTCGTCGAGGGCCGCCCCCTCGACAGCATCATCCACGAGGTCGGTCCCCTGCCCTTCCCGATGGTGCAGTCGATCATGCAGCAGGTCGGGTCGGCGCTCGGCTCGGCGCACCGCCGCGGCATCATCCACCGCGACATCAAGCCCGCCAACATCATGGTCGACGTCGACGGCTGGGCCGTGGTGACGGACTTCGGGATCGCGAAGGTGGCCGACAAGCAGGGGCTCACGATGACGGGCGCCACCGTCGGCACGCCGTCCTACATGAGTCCCGAGCAGTGCGCCGCCACCAAAGAGCTGACCCAGGCGTCGGACCAATACTCGCTCGGCGTCGTCGGGTACGAGATGCTCTCGGGCCGCCTGCCGTTCGCGCAGGAGTCGGTGATGGCCATCATGTACGCGCACTTCAACGAGCCGCCGCCGCCGATCCTGACCGCGCGCGCCGACTGCCCGCCGGCAATCGCCGCGGCCGTGATGCGGATGATGGAGAAAGATCCCGAGAAGCGCTGGCCGACCGTTGAGGCCGCCGTCGCGGCGTTCGGCGCCGCTCCGCTCGCGCCCGACGATCCGGTGCGCACGCAGCTGATGACGCTCGCGATGAAGGGCGGCGCGTCGCAATTGCTCGCCGGGCTGAGTACACCGCAAAGCCCGACTCCCGTGGGGCGCAGCCGCTCCGGTCAGACGACCGGCGTGGTCGGGTTGGTGCTCACGCCGGCCCACGTCACGGTCGCCGTCGGCGGCGCGCTGCAGCTCACAGCGCGACCCAAGCGGGCCAGCGGCGCGACGCTCATCGGCCGCGCGATCACGTGGGCCTCGACCGACACCGACGTCGCCACCGTGACGCAGGATGGCCTCGTCACCGCGATCCAGGCTGGCTCGGCGACGCTGACGGCCACCTGCGAAGGAGCGAGCGCGACGGCAACGGTGACGGTCACCGGTCACAGGAAGTCGCGCGCGCTCGCGTACGTGAGCGGTGCCGTGGTCGTCGGAGGCCTCGTCGCCGGAGCCTGGTTCCTCGGGCCCTGGCGCGCCAAGTCCGCGGCTCCCTCGCCGTCGAGCCCGCCGCCGCAGGCGGTCGTTAGCCCACCGCCCCGGCCCGTCGACTCAACGACGACCGCCCCGCAGGTATCGGCGCCGAACGTCCCGGCGGGCCGCTCGCCACGCGAAGATCGTCGCGCGGCACTGGCCGCCCTGCGTGGCGACAGCGCCGTGCGCGAGCTCCGAACCACCATGCGCGCGACGCGCGATCGCGCCGTGCAAGCGGGCGCCACCGCGGCGGACTTGGCGCCCGGCGACGCCGAGCGGCGTGCCGCGGAACAGCTCGTCGGGCGCGACCGTCAGCCCGATGTGATCGCACACTCGAGCGCCGCGATCGGCTTGTGGGCCGCCGCCGAGCAGACGGCGCGGACGCGGGCGCAACAGGCCGCCGCCGCGGCCGCCCCACCGCCCGGCACTCAGCCGGCTCCCGTCACGGCGACGCCGGTGACGCCTCCGCTGGTCGAGAACCCGAGGCCGCTGATCGAGGCCGCCATCCAGGGATACGCACGGGCGCTCGAGTCCCGCGACGTGCAGCAGGTGCGCCGCGCCTACCCGGGCCTCACGCCGCAACAGGCCCAGGTGTGGCGTGACTTCTTCGGCATGGTCACCGACTTGAAGGTCGATCTCGCGATCAAGCAACTGCAGATCACGGGGGACGTGGCCGAAGCGCAGGTGGAGGGACTGAGCCAGTACACGCAGAGCCGCCGGCCGCAACGCCAGCCCGTCAGTTTTCATGCGACCCTCGATCGCGCGAGCGGCGTCTGGCGCATCGCTTCTATTAGATGAAGCAGTACTGGGTCGTCGCTTTGCTCGTTCTGGGCGGCGTAATCGCGTACGCCTGTACGACCGACACCGCCATCGGACCCGACGTCGCGCTCGACTCGTTGTACATCGAGCCCGATAGCGGCGTGATCGTGGTGGACGACACCCTTCGCCTCACGGCGGTGGGCGTGGACAGCGCCGGTCGCCGTTTCGCGCACACGCGCGTGACCTGGAGCGCGAGTAGCGGCGCGATTACGCTTTCCTCGAGCGGCGTCGCCATCGGCGTCTCAACCGGCACCGCCTCCGTGAGCGCCAGTGCCGGCGGCAAGACAGCGACGGGCGTCGTTACCGTCACACCGAAACCCATTTTCGGGACCTCGCGCGACAGCGTGCCCTTCACCGGCGTCGCCAGCGGTCCCGACCCCGCACCGCAAACCGTGACGATCACGAACGCGGGCGGCGGCACGCTCGCGCCGGCCGTCGATTCGATCACGTACGGCGCGGGTGCGACGGGATGGCTGCAGGCGTCCATCGCCACCGGCGGTCCCGATACACTCACTCTTTCCGCTACGACCGCCGGGCTCGCGATTAACACCTACAGGGCCACCGTATTCCTTGGGGCGCCGAAGGCCACGCAGAAGCCGATCACCGTCACCCTTGCGGTGACGGTCGGCGCACCGGCCACGATGGCGATCGACTCAGGCAACGGGCAGAGCGCGACCGTCAACACGGCGGTTCCGGTGAAACCGACCGTCATCATCCGGGACCTGTACGGCAATCCGGTGCCCGCCATCGGTGTGACGTTCGCGGTCGGGTTGGGCGGCGGCACCGCCCTGCCGGCCACCGCGGTCTCGACCGATGCCGCCGGGCGTGCTCGCGCCACGAGCTGGGCGCTCGGCACGGGGGCGGGACCGAACCGGCTCGACGCATCGGCGTCGGGCCTGACGACCGTGTCGTTCAACGCGACGGGGATCGCCGGCGCACCCGCCGGAGTCGCTAAGACAGCCGGCGACACTCAGGCCGTCACCGTGAATACCGCCGTGCCCGTGTTGCCCACCGTCCGCGTCACGGACCAATTCGGAAACCCGGTGGAGAGCGTCACGGTAACCTTCAACGTCGCGCTCGGCGGCGGCGGGTTGACGGGCGGCACGCGGAAAACCGGCGCGACGGGCCAAGCCAGTGTCGGTAGCTGGACCCTGGGCACGCAGGCCGGGCCAAACACGCTCACGGCCACGCCGACGGGGCTCGCGGCGGCGTCATTCTCCGCAACGGGCAATGCCGCGCCCGCCGACAGCATCAAGCTGAACGCCGGCAACAACCAGACTGACACAGTCGCGGCCACGCTCCCGACGGCGTACTCGGTGCGCGTCGCGGATCAATACGGGAACGGCGTCCCGGGCACGACCGTCACGTGGGGCGCGAGTGGGGGCGGGTCGATTACGCCCAGCTCGATCACGAACGGTTCCGGCATCGCGACGGCGACGCGCGTGCTCGGCAACACCGCGGGACCGCAGGGGGCCACGGCGAGCGCCGGTGGTCTCACGGGGTCTCCCGTGGCGTTCAGCGCGACCGCGACGCACGGGGCCGCGACGACGATCCTCAAGTTCGCGGGTGACGGGCAGAGTGCGACCGCGGGGACGGCGGTTGTTATTCCTCCCACCGCGCGTGTCGTCGATTCCTATGGCAACTCCGTGGGTGGAGTCAATGTCACGTTCGCCGTCACAGGCGGGGGAGGCAGCGTCGCGCCGACCAGCGCAATCGCCACCGACACTGCTGGGAAAGCGACCGTCACGAGCTGGACGCTTGGTCTCGGCGCCGGTACGAACAACGACTCCCTGACTGCGACCTCGGGCATTCTCCCACCGGTGACGTTCCTGGCCTCGGGTCTGTCAGGTACCGCGCAGAACCTCGTGTACGTGAGCGGGACCGCGCAGTCCGATACGATCGGCGCGACTCTGCCTGCGGCCTACACCGTTCGCGTGACCGACATCAACGACAACGGCGTGCAGGGAGTGTCGGTCAGCTGGCTGGTGACGGCGGGCGGTGGGTCCATCACTCCGACATCGGTCACCGACGCGAATGGTTTCGCGACTGCGACGCGCGCATTGGGTACCGTGGCCGGCGTCGATTCCGCAACCGCATCAGTCGGCGTGCCCAACGGCTCGCCCCAGCGCTTCGGTGCCACGGCTCTGCACGGCAATCCATCCCTGATCTCGAAGACCGCCGGCGACGGCCAGAGCGCGACGGTGAATACCGCCGTGGCGACGGCGCTCCAGGCGCGCATCACCGATCGCGCGGGCAACCCGATTCAAAGCGCCAACGTCACGTTCACGGCGCCCGCTGGGAACGGGACACTCCTGCCCGCGTCGCCGGCGACGCTCGCGACCGACGCCGGTGGCTTTGCGCAGATCACGTCGTGGACCCTCCCCACGACGGCGCGCGCCGACACGGTGACCGTCACATCGGCCGGGACGCCCGGTGCGACGTTTACGGCCACCGGGACCCCCGACGCGCCGAGTGCGACTCAGTCCACGATCACGGACAACGCTTTGTCGATCATCGCCTGCTCCGCGAGCTGCACCGTGGCAGGAGGCACTGCTGATAGCGTCACGGTGACGGTGCGCGATCAGTTCAACAACCTGATCAGCGGCGTCTCGGTGACGCTCAGCGCCAGCGGCTCGTCCAACGCCTTCAGCCCCTCGGCGACCGGCCCCACTAACGCGAGTGGCGTCCTTGCGGCGAAACTCAATTCGACGGTCGCCCAAGCCAAGACCATCTCGGCGACGGGCGTCACGGCAACGGCGGCCGTGACGGTGAACCCCACCGCCGTGTCGACGACGTTCTCGTCCGTCGCGGCATCCGTCACGCCGATTACCGCGTGTCAAACCTCGTGCGTGGTGGGGAGCACCGCCCTGACGCTCACCGCCACGGTGCGTGACACGTTCAACAACATCATCAACGGCGCGTCGGTCACGTTGGGCGCGAGCGGCACGGGCAACTATTTCAGCACGGTGCTCCAGAACTCGATCAGCGGCACTTCGGCCGGGGCGGGCACCTACAGCGCGACCTTCAACTCGAGCACGGCGCAGCTCAAGACCCTCTCGGCAACGATCACGAGCGGTGTAGTGGTGGGTGAGAACACGTCGGCGACGGTCGACGCCGCGAGTCCCAGCTCAATCGTGATCAACGGCGGGAACGGTCAGAGCGCGCGCGTCGGCCTCTCGGTGCTCACCGACCCGTCAGTGCTGGTGCGGGACGCGTTCCTCAATCCGGTGCCAAACGTCACCGTGACCTTCAGCGTGACCGGGGGTGGCGGGTCGGCGACTGCTCCCACAACGCCGCTCACGAACGCGTTGGGGATCGCGACCGTAGGCGGGTTCACCATGGGCAGCGCGAACGCGGACGACGCTGCGGGCCGGATGCCCAACACGATGAGCGCATCGGCCGTCGGCGCGGGCTCGACCACTTTCACGGAATACGGGATCTACACGTGGCTGTCGGACGTGAGGCCCGTCATTGGCCCCTCAGGCAGCTTCTGCAGCAGTTGTCATGCGTTGGACCGTAACCCGAACAACATCGTGGGGTTCGCATCGTCGTGCGGCGGGATCATCTACGTGGTGGCCGGCAGCGCTGCGACGAGCTTTGTCTACCAGAAGATCATCGGCACGCAGGCCTGCGGCAATCCGATGCCGCCGCCAGGGGGCGGGTTGAGCGCGGCCAACATCAAGATCGTGCGCGCCTGGATCAACAACGGGGCGCTGAATAACTGAACGGCGGTCGGTTAGTCGGTTCGACCTTACCAACCGCCCAACCGCCTAACCGCCTAACCGCCTAACCGCCTAGAAGTTGTACTCCAGCCCCCCCGTCCACACCGCGCTCGGTTGCATCCCGGAATTCCGCAACGGGAATAGCGCGTTGGTCGTGATCAGAATGCCCCGCGGCGTCTGGAACTTGAATCCCACCGACGCGCTCAGGAAATCGTCCTTCTGACCGGGGATGTTCGTCGGAATGACCGTGTGCGGGAACGGCGCCTGGTACTGCACCGGGCCGGGAATCGTGAGCTTACTATCACCGAGTTGCCATTCCGAGAGCAGATCGAACGCCATCGTCGCCCAGCCGGCGACCGCGTTGTCGAATCCCAGCGTGGCGACGACGGAGCTGTTGGATTGTTTGGCGTCGCGGAACACGTAGCCGATGTTGAGATGCGGCGCGAGCGTGCCGAACTTCGCCGACACGATCCCCAACCCCCGGCCCGAGAACTTGCCCGAGCCGAGCAGGTTCTGGTCGTCGCCCGTGGGGAAGCGGCCGTCGAGCAGGATCGCCGCGCCGAAGGCGTTGCTCTGCACGACGTTGACCTTGAGGCGCGCCGCCACGTCGCCGATTCCCGTCGCCGAGCCGTCCATGCCCGCGACCGCGGTCATCACGGGCGCCGAGTCGGTGCCGGCGAAGCGGTGCGGCGAGGGGTACCCGGCCGGGTGGATGGTCGCCACGCTCGTCCCCTGCACCGATGTGTGAACCAGGGGGACCGCGACCGACAGGTCCACGCCGTCTACCAGGCCGTAGCTCGCGACGAACGTCGTCACCATCAGGCTGACGTTCATCGCGACCCGCACGCCGATGACGTCGTTTTCGAAGAAGGGACTCCCCAGGCTATCGACCGGCGGCGTGTCCTGGTGCGTGAAGTTGAATTCGACGTCGTCCATGCGGACGCCGCGCAGGCGCTCGAAGTGCATCGCGCTGACGTTGACGCCGATGAAGAACCGGCCTTTGCCCAGCGTCTGGGCGCGCTCACCGAAGATCGGCCCGCCCGAGGTCGCCGTCTTGACCGGTAGCCCGCCGACGAACTGGTACGTCACGCCGCTCGAGGTCGAGCCCACCGGCGTGTTGGAGACGCTCGCTGCCAGCGAGTTGCCCAGCAGATCGAGGATGTCCCCAGCGGCCGATTGCGTCGCCGGGATGAAGTGCGAGCCGTGGCCGGTGAGCGCGCCCGCGAGGCAGAGCGGTTGGCCGCAGTTACCGAACGTGAAGAGATCGGTGCGGATCTGCTCCCGCAGCGTCTGCGCCGCAAGCGGAGACGAAGCAGCGACCAACAGAAGGGCGGCGAAAAGGCAACGACGCACGAGGACGGCTCCGGGGGAAGTGGGCGCGGAAATGATAGCCGCCGCCTCTACCACACACCATCCCCTGTCTAGCGAATCGGGACTGCCGGGCTCAAGGTCGATACTGCGTTTTCGTCGAAGCTCTCGATCGCCACCCAGTACGCTTGCCCCACCGTGAGGGCCCGCAGCTCGAGCGCCGCTTCCTGGTCGGCGAACCGCTGGTAGGTCTGGTACAGCTTCGTGGGAGCGATACCCCAGCGAATGTTGTAGCCGACCGCTCCGCGCACCGGTTGCCACTTCATCACTGCATTGCGCTCGTCGCGGCCGCGTTGCGCGCTCAAGCCCTTGGGCGTCGCCGGCCGAGGGCCTGAGCCGTTGCCAAAGACGCGGATGTCACTGATCGCAAGGGTGGCGGCGCCGACGTGAATGTGCTCGTAGCGCACGAAGCGGGCGCGCGTGGGCTTCGTAAGCTCGATGTAGGCGTTGGGGCGATCGCGGGTCTCGCGTGACAAATCTCCAACGGTTTCCCATTGACGACTGTCTACTGACGACTGAAGACGGAACTGCGTGACCACGCCCGAGTCCGTGCCGTAGAGCCCCGACGTGTAGTCCGCGTAGTTCACTTGGATCGCCTTCACGTCGTACAATCGGCCCAGGTCGATCGTGAGCCATTCGCCTGGACGATTCTGCGCGGCCACCCAGAAGGTGCGCGGGTTCTCGTCGGTGACGCGGCTCGCGGGGAAGCTGTCCAATGACGCAGAGGCGGTCACCGTCTTCCGGTATGACAGGAGCATCCAGCCGGTGAACAGCTCGGCACTCGGCTGCCCCGCCTTGGTCGGCAGCCAGTGCGGGAAGTCGCCGAAGCGCGTGTCGACGAACATCTGGCCGTCGGAGTCGAAACCTGCGGGGTGCAGGCCGATGCGCCGCTCGAAGTTCCAATTCACGCCGATCCAGGGCGTGCCCGTGTTCCACCAATTGCCGTAGACGTCCTGAAACGTGTTGCCGTGTCCGGCGCCCTGGACGAAGCCGCCCGGCTTGTACGCCACCGGATTGTAGGGAGCGTACGTGAACGGACCGAGCGGATCGTCGGCGAGGTAGACGCCGGTGGCGTAAACGTTGTACTCGGTCCCCGGCGCGCCGTACTGCAGGTAGTAGCGCCCGCCGTACTTCGTCATCCATGCGCCTTCGATAAACGGGCGGATCGTCGTGTCGCGATGGTCCTGGCCGAAGCGTTCCCAGCCGTGCTGCTCGGGCACGAGACCGAACAGCCACTTGGGTGTGCCCTGGTAGGCGAGCTGTTTGGTCTTGTCGAGCTCGATGGCGTGCAGCGGATAGGCGTTGGACGAGTTCCAGTACATGAACCAGCGTTCGGTGTCCGGATCGTGGAAGAACTGCGCGTCCCACGGGCCCGGCTGCACCGAGTCGGGCTTCGCCAGTAGATCCGTCTCGCGATAACGCGCCATCGGTAGCCAGGGCATGAGCCGATTGTAGAACTCCACCCGTCCCGTTCCGGGCTCGGTGAGCATCAGAATCGGCAGCGGGCTGGTGGTGCTCGGCATCAAGTAGATCGTGTCTCGCACCGAAAGCGCCGCGGGCGCCACGACGTCGGTCAGGGGCCAGCGCGACGGCGTGATGTGTCGCCAGGTGCCGAGGTCGGCCGACTCCCAGTACCCGTCGCCGATCGTCTCGAACAGGTAGTACTTGCCGCCCTGCACGACGATGACGGGGTCAGCGCCCGAGCGATACGAGATCCCTTGATTCTTCTGCTCGAAATTGTAGCGGTAGTCGATGTCGATGGGGTTGGCGTACGTGCCTTGAGCGGCAACGAGCGCGACCAGGAGACCGCTAATCACGTCAGCGCTGCGGATCCACGCCGCGCTTCTCCGGTCCGCGCGCCAGCATCCGCTCGGTAAAGTCCAGGCGCTCCTGCGTCTCGACCAGCTCCTGCCGCAATCTGCTCACCTCGGCGTCCAAGGCATCGAGCCCGGCCTGCACGCCGCTCTCCAACTCACCGGTGGTCGCGTGCTCCCCCGTACTTTCGTCACGGCGCGCCCGCAGGTGCTGCGCCCATAGCCCGAAGGCCAGCGCCAGCGCGGCGTGGGTGCCGGCGTGGACGGGCTCGGTGGACGCGGCCGCGAATCCGGCGGCGACCACGTTGGCGACCGCAGCCAGGGCGGCGATCGGGTACCAAATCCTGGGTTTGAAGGTCATGAGCTAACGGACGACTCACCTGACGGCTTGGTTTCGCGCTCGGCGTCCCAGCGCTTGGTGCACTCGGCGATGAACCAGTCCGCGGTGCACGACAACTCCCCATCGGGCATGTGATGACCCCACCCACGATCACGCCCCACGCGTACCTCACGGGAAAACGGATTTCGATCGTGGGCAACGCGTGGGGCATGGCCTACCTTCGTCTCACTGCAACTGGCCACGCATCGCACCGCCCGGGAACACGGTGCTGTGCACGTTCACGTAGTACTGGTCCGGATGCGCGAGAAGGTCGGCCAGCACCGCGGCGGCCCGGGCCCGCGCGACGCCGCGCAACTGAGAAGGCTGATCGCTGATCGACGCGACCGGGTTGCCCGCTTCCAGGAAGTCCCAGTGAATCGGGCCGTTCACGCCCGCCGGGGCCTTATGAATGTGCGCCCGCGTGTAGGTCTCGCCGCTCCTATTGTTGACCGTAAACGAGAATTCCATCGTCCCGTCGGCCAGCACCATCACTTGCGCGTGCCCTTTCGAGTCCGAGAGGCTCGCTCCGTTCGGCTCGTTCTCGGCGCGCAGCGTGACGTTGAACACCGTTGGCGGCGCGGCGTCGCTGCCAAGCTCAAACGACGGGGCCAGAACCTGCGTGGAGTTGACGTTCGTCGGAGTAGCATCGGCACATGCGGCGACCGCGAGGACGGCACAAACATGGACGCAGCGCATACGACCTCCGGGCTGCTGGTGGGCCTGCGTGATGCGGAACAGCGACGTTACCGCCGACCTCGGCGTTTGGCTAGACGGCGTCGCGGCCGCGTCGCTCGCGTGGCGGCGACCTGCCGGTGCGCTTCCGTCACGACGTCCACGAGCAGCGTCGCCGGCACCTCCGCGAGCCGAATCAGCACCGCCGGATAGGCGCGGTAGTGCTCGGTGAAGAAGAAGGCCTCAGGGTCGAGGTCCATCAGCACATCACGCTCCGCGATCGTGCCGAGTTGCAGCACCAACACGGTGTCGTCGTCGCGGAATCGCGCGAAGAAACGGCCATCAAGAAGGAAGGAGGGCATGCCATACGACCGGCCTGCCGCGATGCCCGGCAGGCCACGTAGCAAGCGGCGGGCCTCGGCGATGGTGACCCCACGGGACGGCTTCATCCGCCGGCTCGCATTGCTCGGAGCCAGTACGAGACCGCCGTTCCCGCACAGACCACGAACAGCAGCAACACCGTGAGCCGGCCAAGGTTCGCGAGCAACCAGAAGAAGCCCGTGATGTCCATGTCGGTGCCCCGCGACCAAGGCATTCGGAGGAAGAAGAACCCCGCCACCGCCGCGAGGAATCCACAAAAGACCGCCAACGTCTTGTGCGCTTGGGCGGGCGTCATGGCGCGGGGCTCGTCGATCGAGCCAAGTCCGACGCGCACCCAGCCGTGGTGCGCACGACCGGATGAAATGCTCCCGCGTCGCTAGAAGGTGATGCCATAGCCCAGTCGAATCGGGAACCCACTGCTGGCGGGTGACAGCAACGCACGATCGTACGCGGCCTCGAGCGAGAGGAGCGAGCGTCCCCGCCAACGCCACCGGGCGCCGGCACCCAATGCAAACGCAGCGCCGCTTCCCGCAATTCTCGTCTCTCGCTCCGCGGCGGCACACCCGATAGGTGGCGGCGAGCCGGGGGGCACTCCCGGGGCTTCGCAGTAGAGCGCCACGAGAGGCGCCGTCGATGTCGAACGCGAAACCCGGCCGATCGTTCCGAATGAGTAGACGTGCACCGACCCAAATCTCCACACCGTAAGTTCCGGCCCGATCGACCAGGTGCGGAGCCGCGCCTCACCACCCAGCTGCCCGTCGAGGTCGACTGAGTCCATGCCGAGTTGCCGAAAGAAGCGGGCGCGGTCGTAGGCGAGCCAATCTTGCTGGAGAGCAACACGGACCGATAGTCCGCGAATGAGATGCACGGATGCAAAGACACCCATGCTCGGGCCCTCCTGGAACGCCTGCGCGAATGCGCCGGACGCCGGCACATAGGCTCCACCCCTGACGCCGATGCTCCGCTGGGCCACAGCAGGCTGACTGAGGACGGTATATGAAAGGAATACCGCGAGACGCCACGAGGGTTTGGTCATCGACCCCTCCCCACTAGTTGTGGACCCGCCCTGGGGCCTGAGCGCGCAGCTTGGTCACAAACCCGTCCGGCGACATGAACTTGGCGTCGGCGAAGAACGGTGCTCGGCCGCCGATAGTACCCGGCGGCCCGCGTCAAACCCCACGACGCGTGTCATGCGCCATCTCGTCTCATACACAGTGCGCCCCGATGACGTGATCGAAAACGTGACCTCGAGGCTGTCGGTGCTCTTGCCGCGCCCCACGAGGCTCAGCGTTTCCGGGACGCCATCCGCGGTGAGATCGCGCTGGACGACGCCCAGGTTCAGTGTGGTGTCGGGAACGGCGGTCGAGAACACGAGGAGAGCGAGGAATGATGTGAGCATGGATTCGAAGGTAGGCGCGCTCGCCGGCCCTTCGCAACATCTACCGCTGTAGCGGCACCGCCACAGCCACCACGACCGCCTGCGTCACCACCGGTCGCCGCCAGAACGTGAACAGCGTCGCTCGGCGCGGCAGCACCAGCACCGCATCCCCCGGCGGCGGTTCGTCGAGCCCCTCGAGCGTCAGAAAGGCGGGTGGCGGCACCTGCGCACGGACCCGATACCGCGTGCCGTGCCACACGAACTCGGCGCCGCCCTCGAGAAACACGTCGTCATCCACCTTCCACACTTCCTCGGCGATCCGCTCCCCCGACCGGTAGAATACCGGATCGAACGGCTCGCTTTCCTGCCGCTTGAAGTTCTCCTCGGCGGCCCAATCGTACGCCTCGAGCGCCGCGACGTTGGCCCGCCACTCGAGGTGATGCCGCAGCTCGTGCGTCAGCGTCTCCCACGCCTCGGCGCGCCAGTCGAACTCGCCGAGCCGAGCCAAGGCCCGGAACGATCCATGATACAGCACGACGCGCGACTGGAGGTCGGCGCCGCTGCCGCTCCACTCGAGCGGAATGCATTCGCCGAGCGTGTAGACGTCGCCGCGGATGGGATGGGGAACGGTCTTGGGGCTCACTTCGATCGCGACGACGCCGCCCTGAAACTCCTGCGGAATGTCGCCCTGCAGACGCGCTACGAGAGAACGGAAATCGTTGAACTGCATGGTATCGGGTATCGGGTATCGGCTGGTGCGGATGCCGGTACCCGAGACCCGGTACCCGGTACCCAACGCACCGAGTTTACCCCCTAAGCCGATCCTCTAGATGGCTCACCAGCTGCCCCGTTGCCACCCGAACCTGCAGTAGCGTATCGCGATCGCGCACGGTCACGGTCTGGTCCTGCGATGTCTGGCCGTCGATCGTGATCCCGAACGGCGTCCCCGCCTCGTCTTGCCGGCGATACCGCCGCCCGATCGACCCGCCGTCGTCATAGAACACGTTGAACCGCTTGCGCAGGTCGTCGTAGACCCGCCGCGCCACGTCGGGCATCCCGTCCTTGTTCACGAGGGGAAACACGGCCGCTTTCAGTGGCGCCAGCTCGGGCTTGAGTTTGAGCACGACGCGCTGCTCCTCCTTGCCCTCCCCTTCCTCTCCCCTGACCGCCTCTTCGCGGTACGCATCGCACAACACGACGAGCGTGGTGCGATCGGCCCCCGCCGAGGTTTCGACGACGTTGGGGACGAAGCGCTCGTTCGTCGTCGTGTCGAGATAGTCGAGCTTCTTCCCCGAGTACTCCTGGTGGCGCGACAGGTCGAAGTCGCCGCGGTTGTGAATTCCCTCGAACTCATTCCAGCCGAACGGGAACTCATACTCGATGTCGTAGGCGTCCTTGGCGTAGTGCGCCAGCTCCGTCTTGCCGTGCTGGTGCCAGCGCAGCTTCTCCTGCCGAATCCCGAGGCCCTGGATCCATTTCATCCGTTCGGCGCGCCAGAACTCGAACCACTCGCCATCCGAGCCCGGTTTCACGAAGAACTGCATCTCCATCTGCTCGAACTCGCGCGTCCGGAAGATGAAGTTCCCAGGCGTGATCTCGTTGCGGAACGCCTTGCCGATCTGCGCGATGCCGAAGGGGACCTTCTGGCGGGACGACTGCAATACGTTCAGATAGTTGACGTAGATCCCCTGCGCCGTCTCGGGGCGCATGAAGATCACGGCCGCGTCTTCCTCGACGGGACCCATGAACGTCTTGAACATCAGATTGAATTGCCGCGGTGCCGTCAGCGTGCCCTTGGTGCCGCAGGCGGGACACTGGCCGTCCGGCTGACCCGGGGTCCCCTTGATGCGGGGATCGTCGGCGCGGAAGCGGTTCTTGCAGTGTTTGCAGTCGACGAGCGGGTCCGTGAACCCGGCGACGTGCCCCGACGCTTCCCACACCTTGGGATGCATCAGGATCGCCGCGTCGAGGCCTTCGATGTCCTCGCGCTCGTGCACCATCGAGCGCCACCAACGCTCCTTGATGTTCTTCTTGAGCTCGACGCCGAGCGGCCCGTAATCCCACACGGACCCGAGGCCGCCGTAGATCTCGGAGGACTGAAATACGAAGCCGCGTCGCTTGGCGAGCGACACGAGCTTCTCCATCGTTTTATCGACAGGTGGCATAGGGACGCGGAAGTTACAATCCCAGGGCCTCGCGCGCGACCTGCGCCGCCAATCCGGTGAGTGCATTCGTATCGAGCATGCGTCCCTCGGCGCCCACGGCGTGCACACCGATCATTTCCTCGACTCGCCCCGCGACGACCGCCACCTTCTTGCGAGCCACCTGCGCCCGACGCACGACCTCCCCCGTCACCTTGCCCACGAACGACGTCCGATCGAACACGCCCTCGGCGGTGATGACGAGGTCGGCTTTCGCGAGCGCCGCGTCGAAGCCGACCCGCGCGAGCACCCAGCTGGACCCGGCGCTGAGCCCGGCGCGCGCGAAGAACGCGAGGCCCGCGCCCAGCCCGCCCGCCGCCCCGCCCATCGGCATCGTGCCGAGCTCGGCACGGCCCGCCTGTGACCACAACACCGCCAGTCGCGCGAGCCCCTGCTCGAGTCGTACGATTTCTTCGGGGCGCGCGCCCTTCTGCGGCCCGAAGATCGGCGCCGCACCGTCGTCGCCGAGCAACGGTGTCGTCACGTCGGCGAGTCCCACGACGCGCGCGTGCAACGCCCAACCGGGCCCGAACGAGTCGAGGTCCGCCAACGCGCCCCCACCCTCCGGCAGCGCCTTCCCGCCCGCGTCCTGGAACGTCCAGCCGAGGCCGCGCGCTGCGCCGGTGCCACCATCAATCGTGGCGCTGCCGCCCAGACCGACGACGACCGTTTTGGCGCCGCGGTCCGCCGCCTCCCAGATCAATTCACCGACGCCTCGAGTGGTGGTCCGCAGCGGGTCCCGCTCTTCGGGCTCGAGCAGGGCCAGCCCGCATGCCGTCGAGCTTTCGAAGATCGCGGTCTCGTCGTCGATCCAACCCAACTCGGCGCTGACCGTCTCACCGAGCGGACCGGTCACGTCCAGACGCTCCCGCAACGATCCGGGCGCGAGCACTGCGTCGAGCAATCCGTTGCCACCATCGGCGACGGGGCACTCGAGCACCGTGGCCTCGGGCAGGGCTCTGCGGACTCCTCTGGCGATGGCCTCCGACACGGCGCGGGGGCCGAGGGTGCCCTTGAAGGCGGTTGCAGCGACGAGAACGAGGGGAGGCACAAGGCCAACTTGTGCTGGCGGGCTCTCGAGCACCAGTCGCGGCAGCAATTATTGCAAAATGCCAGAAATATTGCAAAACACTATTCTCGCAGCACAGTCGACAGGGAGATGCGATTGACGTGACACACGTTACAGCAAGGCACTGTTCTTGCTGAATATGCGCCCGGATTCTCTGCTCAGGGCAAACCGACCGGTGACGGCGGGACGCAAAGCCAAGGGTCTCGGAAATGATCGAGACAGCCAGGCTGCCAGAGGTGACTCAGTGCCATGGCCCCGTGAGCGAGAGAAGGAGTTCGCTTCGCTCACATCGGGTTCTAGGGCGCACGATGTGTGGCAGGCGATCACCCCCTGGGGAAACCCAGGGGGTTTCTCTTTTAACCCACTTCAATAATCTGATCTCTCCTCGTGCCGACGCTCACATACCTCACCGGAGCGCCGGCAAGATCCTGAAGCCGATCCACGTATGCTCTCGCGGCCGACGGTAGATCTGCCAGCCTGGTGACCGCCGTCAGCTCTTTCTTCCAGCCTGGCAACATCTCATAGATGGGCTCCACGCGCCCTATGGTCTCGACGTCCGCCGGCATACTGTCGATTGTTTCCCCATCGAGTTTGTATCCGACTCCAACCGGGATCTCGGCAAACGTGTCGAGCACATCGAGCTTCGTGACGGCCAGCCCCGTGAGCCCATTCACGCGAACCGCGTAACGCACCACCACCGCATCGAACCATCCGCAGCGCCGCGGCCGCCCCGTCGTCGCCCCAAACTCGCCTCCCAGCTCGCGGATCCGCTCTGCCACCTTGGTCTCCGCCTCGGTCGGCAGCGGGCCATTACCCACCCGCGTCGTGTATGCCTTCACGACTCCCAGCACCGCATCGATCGCCGTGGGCCCGATCCCGACGCCGGTTGCGGCGCCGCCCGCGGTCGTGTTGGACGACGTGACGTATGGATAGGTGCCGTGATCGACGTCGAGCAAGGCCCCCTGTGCACCCTCGAGCAAGACCGACTCCCCGCGCTCCAGGGCCTCCCACACGACGCGTCCCGAGTCCACCGCCAGCGGTAAGAGCCGTGGCGCCAGGCGGTCGAGGAGCCGCACGTGCTCTTCGGCGCTGGCCCGTTCACCGCTGCCGCGTGTCCGCTCGAGCAACTCGAGGATCTGATTGGCCGATTCTACACGCGCCCGCACCAGCTCCTGCGCCCGCGTCAGATTGCGCAGGTCGCCGACGCGAATGCCGCGGCGCCCGTACTTGTCTTCATACGTCGGCCCGATCCCCCGCCCCGTCGTGCCGATCTTTTCTTTTTTCTCGCGGGCGCGGTCCAAGAGCTTGTGATACGGCAGGGTCAGATGGGCTCGGTCCGACACGTGCAGCTTGTGCTCGGTCCGCACACCCCGCGCGGTGAGGGCGTCCAGTTCGGCAAAGAGCTGCTCGGGATCGAGCACGACACCGTTCCCGACGACGCACACGGCGCCCTGGAGGATCCCGGACGGGATCTGATGCAGCACGAACTCGCCGCCCCCCTCACCGGTGTCCACGGTGTGGCCGGCATTCGCGCCCCCCTGGTAGCGCACCACCAGGTCGGCGCGCTCGGCGAGGACGTCGACGATCTTTCCTTTCCCCTCGTCGCCCCACTGGGCGCCGACCACGACTACGCAATGCGTCTTGGGTCCGAACACAGGTTCCTTTCAACAAAAACGCCCCGGGGGTCGGGGCGTATGCATCCTCTGAAAGAAACTAGGCCGATCCCAGCGCCCGCGCCACCCCCGCGGCCACGTGCCGCACGCCTGCGAGCGTCAGGCGCTCCGCCGTGTCCCGCGGGGTGTGCACGACGCGCGCCGTCCCCCAATCCCCCTTCATGATCGTCACGCACTCGCGCACCGGTGCTCGCGCCAACGCGATCCCGTCTACGATCACCGGGAGCCAGCGCCCCCTGAGCGCTCCCAGCTCGGCCGCGACCGCCCGGCCGATCGGGCCCGGCCGGTGCAGGAAAGCGATCGATCCACCGCGATCGTCCAGGCTGTCGAAGTTGATGACCGCGGCGCCCTGGAGCAGCGACCCCCGGTCGGCCACGAGCGCGCGCGCGCCCACAAGGCCGTACTCCTCGGCATCGAGAAAGAGCACGCCGACGCCGGCGCGCTTCGGGAGCGCATCGAGAATCGCGAGAATCGCGACGAGTCCGGTGGCGTTGTCGAGCGCGCCCGAGGAGCGGTCTGTGACACGGTTCGCGGCGAGGATTAGGGCGCCCAGGGCCAAAACCGCGAGCGGCGGGATGAGCGTCCAGCCAGCCAAGAGCGCTACGGGTGTGGCCGCGGCACCGATCACGAGCGCAGCGGCGCCGATGATGCGCGTCGCCATTGAGATCGGCTGGCCTTTCGAGTCGTAGTGCGCAGCGAGCCAGACTGTCGGGCGGTTAGGCGGTTGGGCGGTTGGGCGGCGTCCGATCACATTGACGCCGCGAACGACAGCGGGGGTTCCCAGCAGCATCCACGACGGGCGACCCGCGAAGACATGCTCCTCCACGGCAAACCCGCGCGCGGTGAGCTCGTGCTTCAATCTTTCCCGGACTTGCGCGTGGTTCGGTGTCCCTACGAGGCGCGGGATAGCGAGCGCGCGGAGGAGCGCCGCCGAATCAGTCACCGCGCACGAGCTGCGCCACGCGCTCGCGCTCGGCGGGACCGAGGGGCGCGAGCGGCGGCCGGGGTGGGCCGCCGTACAGCCCGACGGCGTCCATCGCCGCCTTCACGCCGGCCGGCCCGAGCTTCGACACGATCTCCTTGTCGAGTGGCCCGATGCGGTTCTGCAGCGCGCTGGCGGTGTCGCGGTCCCCGGCGTGAAACGCCGTGAGCAGCTCGGCGCAGAGCCGAGCGGCGTAGCAGGCGACGGCCATGATGCCGCCGTCGCACGCCAGCTCGAGCGCCGGCAACAGCAGGGACCCCGAGCCGACAAACACCGCCCACTGCGGCGCTGCCTCGCGGTAGGCCGCGAGGTTCTTGAGATCGCCCGATGAGTCCTTCACGCCCACAATGCGCGGGTGCGTGGCCAGCTCGGTGAGGAGCTCCGCCGGGACCGTGACGTGCGTGAATTTGGGGATGTTGTAGACCAGCACGGGCACGGGGCTCGCGTCGGCGATGGCGCGAAAGTAGTTGGCGAGCGCTCGCGCCGCGACCGCCGGGAAATAACTCGGCGGCCGCACGAGCACCGCGTCGGCCCCCGCCTCCGCGGCCCCCTTGGTCAGCGCGATCGCCTGCCGAGTCGACTCGGCGCCCGTCCCCGCGATGAGCCACTTGCCCTGGGGCGTTGCCTCGCGCGTCCAGGCGACGGCGCGGCGATGTTCGTCGTCCTGCAACAGCGGCGCCTCACCCGTGGACCCCGCCACGACGATCCCATCCAGGCCATCAGCGAAGAGCCGGGCGACGTTGTCCTTGAGGTGCTGAGGGGCGACGTCGCCGGAGGCCGCGTCGAACGGCGTGGTGATCGGGGCGAAAACGCCTGCGAGATCGGGCCGGCTCACGACGGGGGCAGCATGCTGGACAGGTCATCGGTGAAGCCCGCCGGCTTGTCTTCCTTCGGCGCTTCCGCAGGCGTCATCACGCGGGAGCGGCGCCGCAGCGTGCGCATCTGCAGCTCGAAGTCGGCCGGGTTGGACGAGGCCGTCACGGCGGTCTCGTACGTCACGACGCCATCGGCCACCAGATCCATGAGGTGCTGGTCGAAGGTCTGCATCCCGTACTGCTCACGCGACTCCCGGATGTAGTCATGCAGCTCGGCGGTGCGATCGCGATCCTTGATCATGTCGCGCGCGGTCCCGGTGCACAGCATCACCTCGAGCGCCGCCGCGCGACCATGGCCGTCGGCCCGCGGCAGGAGCCGCTGCGACACGACCGCGTGCAGCGCCTCGGCGAGGCGCAGCCGCGCGATCTCCTGCTCCTCCGGCGGGAACATCGAGACGATGCGGCTGATCGTCGTCACCGCGTCCGGCGTGTGCAGCGTCGACACGAGGAGGTGTCCCGTCTCGGCGGCCTTCATCGCCGTGTCGATCGTTTCGGCATCGCGCATCTCACCGATCAGCACGACGTCGGGATCCTGGCGCAGCGCCGCGCGCAGGCCCATCCGGAAGTCGTCGGTGTCAGTGCCGATCTCGCGCTGCGTCACAGAGCAGTTGATGTCGCGGTGCAGGAATTCAATCGGGTTTTCGAGCGTGAGGATGTGGCGCTGCTGGTTCTGATTGATATGGTTGATGATCGCCGCCATCGTCGAGCTCTTGCCCGAGCCCGTCACGCCCGTGACGAGAATCATGCCGCGCTCCGCCGATGCCACCTGCGTGAGCACCGCCGGCAGCTTCAGCGACTCGAACGTCGGCACGTCGAACGGGATGACGCGCATCACGATCATGAACGAGGAGCGCTGCCGCAGGATGTTGACCCGGAACCGCCCGATCCCCGGCATGCCCCACGAGCAGTCGTAGTCGCGGATCTTCTCGATCCGTGCCCGGTCCTCGTCGCTCGAGATGAGCCGGAGCGCGATGGCCTTGGTCTGGTCGGGGGTGAGGCGCTGCTTGGTGAGGGGTACGAGTTTGCCGTTGATCCGCGCCCGGAAGACGTCCCCCGCTTTGATGTGCAGGTCCGACGCCCCACGATCCACCGCGGCCTTGATGATCTTTTCCATCGGTCAGTACCCGGCTTCCAGGTCCACGACGTTCGTGAGGGGCGCCCCTGCAAGATAGCGCCGGATGTTGTCCACGATGAGGCCCGTTTCGCGCTCCCAGAACCGAGTTGTGACGGCGCTCACGTGGGGACTGACCAACACCCGTGGATGGCCCCAGAAGGGGTGGCTCTCGGGGAGGGGCTCGACCGAAAAAACGTCGAGCGCTGCGCCCGCCAGCCGTCCCTGGTCGATCAGGTCGAGGAGCGCGACTTCATCGAGCACCGAGCCCCGCGAGACGTTGACGACGACGGCGTGACGCGGCAACCGCGCGAGCACCGCGCGGTCCACGGCGCCGGCGGTCGCGCCCGTGTGCGGCGCCGCGATCACGAGGCAGTCGCTCTCGCTCGCGAGCCGCGGCAGGTCGTCCGGGCCGCCCACCCACCGGGTGCCCGGCGGCCCGCCCCGCGCCGGACGCCGCCGCACACCGGCGACCGACATGTCGAGCGCCAGGGCGCGACGCGCCACCGCGGTGCCGATACCGCCCAGCCCCAGGACCCCGACGCGCAGGTCGCGGAACTCACGCATGGGCACCGTCAGCCCTTCGAATTCGTGCTTGGTCCAGCGATGGAGCGCCTGGGCTTGAGCGGCGCGGTCCAGACCGCGAGCGAAGTACCCGATCGCCGCGATGACCCAGTCGGCCATCGGCTCGGCGTGCACGCCCGCGGAGTTCGTGAGCACTACGCCGGTCCCATGCAGGGCCGCCAGGCCCGACCCCACGCCGGCGGTGGCACTGTGTATCCAGCGCAGCGTGCCACGCCCCGCCGCGACCACGCCGGGCGGTACGCCGAAGCCGAGATAGACCTCGGCGCCGGTCGCCGCGGTAATCGCTTCGGGACTGGCGCCCCCGCCGTCCCCCGCCGAAACGGCGGGGGCGCGCACGTCGACTACGTCCCAGGCGCCCGGGAGCGCCGCCCGAATCGTCGCCACGCTCAGCGTCGAGATGCGCCAGGCGGCGTGGGTCCCCGCCAGGTCGATGACGAGACGCCGGCTCACTCTCCGGTCGAGACGGTGCGGACGGACGGATGATGCAGCAGGGCGATCATCACCTGGTCGTGGAGGCGCTTGGGGCCGCTCAAGTCGAAGTCGATGACGAGATCCACGTTCTCGCGCCGGCTCTCGTGGCGGACGATCGTGAGACCGGTACGGCGGATGACCGTCTCCAGCTCTTCGAGGGGCTCCTTGTCGGGGCGCGCGTGCACCGTGAGGTGGCTCTTGGTGGAGTGGCGTTCGACCACGATTTCGATCCGGCCGAGACCCTGGAGTACCACCAGCACGACCAGCGTGGAAAGCAGTGCCTCGGCGTAGTGGCCCGCGCCCAGCGCCACGCCGATCGCCGCCACGACCCAGATCGTCGCGGCGCTGGTGAGCCCCACCACGGCGCCGCGAGCGTGCAGGATCGTCCCGGCGCCGATGAAGCCGACCCCGGTGACGATCTGACCCGCGACTCGCGTCGCGTCGCTGGCGCCGTGCACCATCGCGAGCGACAGCTGCGTGTACAGGGCCGATCCGATGCAGATGAGAATGTTGGTGCGGAGTCCGGCAGGCTTGCCGCCCAACTCGCGCTCGAGGCCGATCGCGCCGCCGAGCAACGTCGCGAGACCGAGCTGCAGCAACAATTCGAGCTTGAAGACGTCGATGATGCTCTCGATCATCAGGTCTCCGCCGGTTTCAAGAACCCCATCCGCTCGCGCACCTCGCCGATGGTGACCCGCGCGAGCGCGCGCGCCTTGGCCGCGCCGGTCCGCAACCACGCCGCGACCTTCGTCGGCTCGCGCTTCAACGCCTCGCCCCGCTCGCGGATGGGAGTGAGCGCCGCTATCATATTGTCCGCCAACACGCGCTTGCAGTCGAGGCAGCCCCACCCTGCCGTGCGGCACTTCTGTGCCACATCGGCCTGCGTCGCCGGGGGCGAGAAGCCCTGGTGCATCGTGAAGATGTTGCAGATGTCGGGGTTGCCCGGGTCCTTGCGCGTCTTGCGGGCCGGATCGGTGGCTGCCGGCCGCAGTTTCTCCCAGATGGTCTCGGGAGCATCGAACAAGCCGATGGTGTTGCCCAGGCTCTTCGACATTTTGGCCTGGCCGTCGAGCCCCAGCACACGCTTGGCCTTGGTCAGCAGGGGCTGCGGCTCCGGAAAGTAGCCCGCGGCAAAACGCGCGTTCCAGCGGCGGGCGATCTCACGCATCAGCTCGAGGTGCTGGACCTGGTCCTCGCCCACCGGGACGAGACGGCCCTTGTACAAGAGCACGTCCGCGGACTGCAGGATCGGGTAGTTGAGGAGGCCCGCCGCGATGCTTTCCTGGCGCTGCGACTTGTCCTTGAACTGCGTCTGGCGCTCGAGCTCGCCGAGCGGCGTAACCGTCGTCAGCAGCCAATCGAGCTCGCTGTGTTCGGCCACGTGCGACTGCACGAACACGATACACTTCTCGGGATCGAGGCCTGACGCGTAGAGCCCCACGGCCATTTCGAGAGTCCGGGGGGCAAGGGTCGCGACGACGTAGGCTTGCGTGATTGCGTGCAGGTCCACGATGCAGAACAGGCAGTCGTGCTGGGTCTGGAGCTGTACCCAGTTCTGGACGGCGCCCAGGTAGTTTCCGACATGGAGCTCACCGGAAGGCTGGATGCCGCTGAACACTCGCGTCATAGGGGTCACAAGGTGCGAGATTACAACGACTTAGTCAAGGTCGCGGCACGCGCCGCGGCGCGCGCCGCCGCGTACATTCGCGCCGCCCGTCGGCCCGGAGCCCAGGACTGGACGGAAAAGGGCCGGCACGACTTCGTGACGGAAGTGGACCGCGCGTGCGAGGCGCTCATCGCCGAGGCGCTGACCCGCGACGTCTCCGGTTCGCGCGTCGTGGGAGAGGAGCTGACGCCCGATCTTGGCGCGGGCGGTGACGTCGTCTGGATCGTAGACCCGCTCGATGGGACGACAAACTTTCTCCACGGGTACCCGCAGTACGCGGTGTCGATCGGGTGCGTGGTGAGTGGTGCGTTGTGCGTGGGCGTGGTGCACGACGTGGTGCGGGACCTGGTGTACCGGGCGAGCACCGGGGGCGGCGCATGGGTCGGCGACGAGCGGCTGGCGGTATCGTCCCTCACGGAGCCCGGACGCGCCCTGGTCGGTACGGGGTTTCCGTTCAAGGACCACGCGCCCCTCGAGGTGTACCTGCGCCAGTTTGCCGCGGTGATGGAGCGCACGAGCGGCATTCGCCGCGCGGGCGCGGCGGCCCTCGACCTCGCCGACGTCGCGGCGGGGCGGTTCGACGTATTCTGGGAACTGTCCCTGGCGCCGTGGGACGTCGCAGCCGGCGTCGTCCTGGTCCGAGAAGCAGGAGGCCGCGTGACGCGTCCCGACGGCTCGGAGGACGTGTTAGGCCACGGCCCGATCGTGGCGGGGAATCCGGCGCTCCATGCTTGGCTCATCGACCTCTTGAGGAAGGCCTGATGCCGTCACCGCTCGTCGAATGCGTGCCCAACTTCTCCGATGGACGCGACCCCGCCGTCATCGCCGCGCTGCGCGCCGCGATCGTCGCGGTGCCGGGGGTCAAGCTCCTCGACGTCCAGTCCGACACGGCGCATCACCGCTCCGTCTTCACGTTCGTCGCGCCGCCCGAGGCCGCGACCGCGGCGGCCTTCGCCGCGATGCGCGTCGCCACCGAGCGGATCGACCTCACCACGCACCAAGGGGAGCACCCGCGCATGGGCGCCACCGACGTGGTGCCCTTCGTGCCCGTCGCGGGCGTCACGATGGACGAGTGCGTTGCGCTCGCCCGCGGACTCGGCGAGCGCGCGAGCAAGGAGCTGGGCATCCCCGTGTTCCTGTATGCCCGAGCCGCACAGCGCGCCGACCACGTACTGCTCCCCGACGTGCGCAAGGGAGAATTCGAGGGCATGCGGGGGCGCGTCTTGGAACCCGACTTCGGTCCCAACCGCGTGCATCCGACCGCCGGGGCCACGGCGATCGGCGCGCGCCCCTTCCTCGTCGCGTACAACGTCTATCTGGACACCGCCGACGTCTCCATCGCGAAGGAGATCGCCAAGCAGATTCGCACCTCCAGCGGTGGGCTGCCTGCCGTGCAAGCGAGCGGCTTCGAGGTGGCGGGGCGCGCGCAGGTATCCATGAACCTGCTCGACATCGACATCACGCCCCCCGTCGCGGTGTTCGGAGCGATCAAGGCGCTCGCGCAGAAGCGCGGTGTGGACGTCACGAAGAGCGAGATCGTGGGTCTGATCCCCGAGCGGGCCGTGATCGGCGCCGCCGCCGCTGGGTTGAAGCTGCCTGACGCGGCCGCTCACCTGCTCGAGGCCAAGATCCGCGCGTCGGAAGGCCCGACCCTCGACGCCTGGATCGACGAGCTTGCCGGTGGCTCACCCGTCCCCGGTGGCGGCAGCGCAGCCGCCCTGGCCGCGACCCTCGCGGCCGCGCTCGTCGCGATGGTCGCGCGGCTCACGATTGGCCGCAAGGCATACGGGAGCGTTGAAGGACGCGCCAAGGAGATCCTGGCGCATGCCGACCAGCTCCGACCCGAGTTACGCCGCCTCGTGGACGAAGACGCCGCGGCATATACGCACGTCAGCGAGGCCTACAAGATCCCGAAGGACGACCCGGCGCGCGCGAAGGCGATCGACCAGGCGCTGCTCGGTGCCGCGCGTGTGCCGCTCACGGTTGCGACCCTCACCGCCACGGTCCGGACGCTGGCGCGCGAGCTGACACAGATCGGCAACAAGAACGCCCGCTCGGACGCGAAGGTCGCAGAGTCTCTCGCGCAGGCCGCCATCTCCGGTGCGCTGGAAAACGTGCGGATAAACGTCGAAGGGATGTCGGAGCCAGCGTTAGGGCAAGATTTGCTGCGACAGGGGGAGCGGATTACGCGGATTACAGTGTCGTAAGCACCCTCGGCGGTGTGCCGTTTTCCCCGATGGCCACCGTGTGCTCGAAGTGCGCCGACAGCGACCCGTCCTGGGTCACGACGGTCCACTTGTCGTCGAGCGTCCGAATCTCCGCCTCCCCGATGTTGATCATGGGCTCGATGGCGATGGTCATGCCGGGCACCAGGCGGGCGCCGCGTTTCGGCTTCCCGTAGTTCGGGACCTGGGGCTCCTCGTGGAACGCCGCGCCGATGCCGTGCCCCACGAGCTCCCGCACCACCGAGTACCCCGCCTTTTCGGCGACCTGCTGCACCGCGTGTCCGATGTCCCCGACGTGGTTTCCTGCCCGCGCCTGGCCGATGCCGGCGCCCAGCGCCTCGCGTGTGACCTGCAGCAGGAGCGCGACCTCGGGTGCGACGTCGCCTACCGGGAATGTCGCGGCCGAGTCGGCGTGGAGACCCTCGAGCCACGCCCCCACGTCCACGCTCAAGAGGTCCCCATCCTTCAAGACGCGCGTGGGCGAGGGAATGCCGTGCACGATCTCTTGATTGATGGAGGTACAGAGCGTGGCCGGAAAGTCGTACAGCCCTTTGAACGAGGGCCGGGCTCCCGGGTGGCTGCGGATGAAGTCTTCGGCAAGGCGGTCGAGCGCGGCGGTGGAGATGCCGGGGCGAACATGCTGCTGGACCAGGGCGAGGGTCCCCGCGACGATCCGGCCGGCAGCCGCCATCGTCTCGATCTCCCGGGGAGACTTGATGGTGATCATCGTCCGATGATCCGCTTGATCTCCTCCGTGATCTGCTCGACCGTGCCGCCACCTGGCACGCGATGCACGATCCCGCGTTGACTGTAATGCGCGATGAGGGGAGCGGTGTCCCGGCGGTAGACGTTGAGACGGGTCTTGATGGCCTCCGGCGTGTCGTCGGAGCGGCCTTCCTGCGACGCCCGGGCGGACATGCGCCGGACCAGCTCGTCTTCGTCCACGTCGAGGAGCAGGATGTGATTCAGCCGGTGGCTCCGTTCGGCGAGCGTCTTATCGACCAACTCCGCCTGAGCCGCGGTACGCGGGAACCCGTCGAAGATCGCGCCGTCTTTGGCTTCGGGCTTCGACAGCTCGCCCTTGATCAGATCGAGGATGACCGAGTCGGGAACGAGCTGGCCCTTGTCGTAGTATTCCTTCGCCTGCTTGCCGAGGGGAGTCCCGTTTTTCATCGCGGCGCGCAGGATGTCGCCGGTCGTGATTTTGGGGAGCGCCAACCGCTCCGCCAGAATCTTCCCCTGGGTCCCCTTGCCGGAGCCCGGCGCCCCCAGGATGAGAATGAACATCGCTAACGCCGGAAGCGAACCCGCGACGTGCCGCTGCCCCCACCGGGACCCTTCATGAAGCCGTCGTACTGGCGCAGCAGGAGGTGTTGCTGCACCTGTTGGACCGTGTCGAGCGCGACGCCTACGACGATGAGCAAAGCGGTGCCGCCGAAGCCGAAGGGCATGTTCAACGCGTTGGACACGATGATCGGCAGCATCGCGACGAACGTGAGGAAGATCGCGCCCGGAAGCGTGATGCGCGACAACACTTCGTCGATGTAGTCGGCGGTCGCCGCGCCGGGCTTCACGCCCGGAATGAACCCGCCCTGCTTCTTCAGGTTTTCCGCCAGGTCGACGGGATTGAAGATGATGGACGTGTAGAAGTAGGCGAAGAACACGATCAGCACGGCGCTCGTGACCACGTACCAGATCGACGTCGTGTTGAAGTACTGGGCGAAATCCTTGAGCCACTGGATCCCGCTGAACTGCGCGACCGTGCCCGGAACGATGATCAACGACTGCGCGAAGATGATCGGCATCACGCCCGCGCTATTGATGCGGAGCGGGATGAACGTCTTCTGCCCTTCGCGGATCCGGCCGCGTCCCATCACTTTGCGAGGGATCTGAATCGGAATGCGCCGCGCCGCCACGGTCACCGCCACCGTCCCCGCCACCACCCCCACCATGATGATCAGTACGGCGAGCAGTTTTGGAAAGCTGAGCGTGCCGGTCCGCAGCGCTTCGATCGTGTTGACTGACTCCGGCAGGATGCGCTCGATGATCGAGAAGAAGATCATCAGGCTCATCCCGTTGCCGATGCCGCGCTCGGTGACCTGCTCGCCCAGCCACATGACGAAGATGCCGCCCGTGGTGAGCGTCAGCACCGTCATCACGTGGAACCCCAACCCGGGGTTCGGGACGGCGTTGGGGAGCGATTCCGTGAACACCGCGAACCCGTACGCCTGGAGCAGGCACAGCCCGACCGTGAGGTAGCGCGTCCACTGCGTGAGGCGCTTCTTGCCCTCTTCGTCGCGCTGCATCTTCTCGATGACCGGGAACACCGGACCGGCGAGCTGGAACACGATGCTCGCGGAGATGTAGGGCATGATGCCGAGCGCGAAGACCGTGGCGCGCGAGAACGCGCCCCCCGCGAACAGATCGTAGAGCTGCAGCAGCGTGCCTTGCCCGCGGTTCGCGACGGCGTCGGCGAGGGCATCGACGTTCACGCCCGGCGTCGCGATGTGCGCGCCGATGCGGTACACGACGAGACAGAGGAGCGTGAAGAGCAGCTTCTCCTTCAGCTCCGGGACCTTGAACAGATTGGGGATCGGCGCGGTCACGACGCTATGCCTCGATGGTCCCGCCGGCTTGTTCGATCTTGGTCTTGGCGCTGGCCGACAGCGCCACGCCTTTCACCAGGAACTTGCGCGCCACGTCGCCCGTGCCGAGGAGCTTGATCGGGTGATCGGGCCGGCGCACTAACCCGGCGCCAAACAACGTTTCCGGCGTGACCTCGACGCCCTCGGCGAGGAGGCTCAGGTGACGCACGTTCACGACCTGCGCGTCCTGCTTGAAGGGGTTCGTGAAACCGCGCTTCGGGATGCGGCGGATGAGCGGCATCTGCCCGCCCTCGAAGCCCGGGCGGATCTTCTTCCCGGTGCGCGCGGTCTGTCCTTTGCCGCCGCGCCCCGCCGTCTTGCCGATACCCGAACCGGGTCCGCGTCCCTTGCGGATGCGCGCGCGATGCGAGCCCTTGGGAGGCTTCAGATCGTGCAGCGCGAGCCGGGTGACCGGCGCTTCGGCTTTGGCCTTGGGAGCCCGCTTCGCCCTGGTTTTCGTGGTGCCCGCCATCGCCTACTTCTCCTTCGCGGGCGTCACCTCGACGAGGTGGCGCACCTGTTGAAGCATCCCGCGCAACGCGGGGTGGTCCTGCTTGACCACAACGTCCTGGTGGTGCTTGAAGCCGATGGCTTCGAGCGTGCGCTTGAGACGCGCCGAATGTCCGCTCCCCGAGCGCACCTGTTTGATGCGCAGTTTGCCTTTGCCAGCGGGCGGCAGCACCGGGTCGCGGCCCGATTTTCGTTTACGGTATTTCCGTGTGGGGGGCAGCCTACCCATGCGTCACCCCCGCCTGCTGGCGACCCCGCCAGTGAATCGCCTCGAGCTCCACGCCCCGCTCCTTGGCGACGCGACGCGCCGTCGTCAGTCGCGCCAGCCCATCCATCGTCGCACGCACCATGTTGTGCGGGTTCGTCGACCCCAGGCTCTTCGTGAGGATGTCGCGCACGCCGGCGCACTCGAGCACCGCACGCACCGGACCGCCGGCGATCACGCCGGTTCCCGTTGCGGCGGGCTTCAAGAGCACGCGTCCTGCGCCGTGCTTGCCGATGATCTCGTGCGGGATCGTGCTGCCCGTGAGCGGCACCTCTTTCAGCTTGCGGCGCGCCGACTCGACGGCCTTGCGCACCGCTTCGCTGACTTCGTTGGCCTTGCCGGTCGCGATACCCACCTGACCCTTGCCGTCGCCGACCGCCACCAGGGCGTTGAAGGAGAACCGGCGACCACCCTTCACGACCTTCGCGACGCGGTTGATGGCGATGACGTTCTCCACGAAGCCGTCGCCCTCACGCTGCCGGTCGCCGCCCTGGCGATCGCCGCCGCGACCACGGCCGCGTCCACCGCGACCACCGCCGCCGCCGCCACCACCGCCGCCGCCGCCGCCGCCGCCCCCACGACCACCGCGGGATGGGCGGTGTTCCTGGGCGGGCGCTGCCGGAGCCGCCGGAGCCGCCGGGGCTGCCGGGGCCGCTGCGGCTTCGGGCGCGACCGCGGGAGCCGGAGTGCCTTGTTCCTGTTCGTTGTCCATCAGAACTCCAATCCGCCTTTGCGGGCGCCGTCGGCCACGGCCTTCACGCGCCCGTGATACTGGTAACCGCCGCGGTCGAACACGACCTTCACGATGCCCTTCTCTTTGGCCTTCACCGCGATGAGACGGCCGAGCGCGAAGCTCCGGGCCACCTTGCCCTTGCCCTCCACCGCGATGCCCTCGGATGTATCGGCGACGCCCGCCAGGGTGACGCCCTTCTGGTCGTCCACCAGCTGGGCGTAGATGTGCTTCGAGGACCGGAACACGACGAGGCGCGGCCGCTCCAGGGTGCCTTGCACTTTCTTCCGGACCCGGAGATGGCGGCGATAGCGCTCGTGCGCCGACGTCTTGATCTTATGAATGGATCGCATGAGTTATTTCGCCGCCTGAGCCGTCTTGCCCGCCTTGCGCCGTACCTGCTCACCCTGATAGCGGATGCCCTTGCCCTTGTACGGCTCGGGGGGACGCACGTTGCGGATTTCCGCGGCCACCTGGCCGACCAATTCCTTGTCGATGCCCTCGATCTTCACGAGGACGTTGTTGTCCACCGAGATCTTGATCCCCTTGGGCGCGTGGTAGGGGACGACGTGCGAGAACCCCACCACGAGCTGTACGCCGAACGGCTTGGGCTCGGCCTTGTACCCGACGCCCTGGATCTCGAGCGTCTTGGCGTAGCCCTTGGTGACGCCTTCGACCATGTTGGCGACGAGGGTCCGCGTCAGGCCGTGGAGCGCCTTGTGCCGCGTTTCGTCCGAGGGGCGCCGCACGACGACGGCGTCTTCCTCGAGGGCGAGCGCCATGTCGACGTGCAGCGACCGGCTGATCTCGCCCTTGGGACCTTTCACCGTGATCTTGTGCCCGTCGATCTGCGCGGTGACGCCCTTGGGCAGCGGGACCGGCTTTCGTCCGATACGCGACATAGGTCCCTCCCCTACCAGACCACGGCGAGCAGCTCACCGCCGATTCGGGCGGTGCGCGCTTCGCGGTCGGTCATCAGGCCCTGCGGCGTGCTGAGGATCGCCATGCCCAGGCCGTTCTTGACCCGCGGGATTTCGCGGGCCTTGACGTAGCGCCGGAGGCCGGGCGTCGAGACACGTTGCAGCGCGCGAATGACGGGCGCGTCGTTGTGGTACTTGAGGTAGAGCCGCAGCAGCCCGTGGCGCCCATCGTCCAGGACCTTGTAGTCCTGGATGTAGTGGTTGTCGCGGAGGATCCGCCCGATCTCGACCTTCAGTTTTGACACCGGCATATCGACCCGGCGGTGGCCCGCCGCACAAGCGTTCCGCACGCGGGTCAACATATCGGCTACAGGATCAGTTACGCTCATCAGGCCTACCGTCCTTTACCAACTGGCTTTGCGCACGCCGGGAATCTCCCCGCGCAGCGCGAGTTCACGGAAACAGATGCGGCACAGCTTGAACTTCCGCAGCGTACCTCGACTCCGCCCACAGCGCTGGCAGCGGTAGTAGCCGCGCACCTTGAACTTGGGCGCCCGTTTGATCCTCTCGATCCACGCCTTCTTCGCCATGTCGCCTCCTAGGCCGCCGCCACGGGGGTTTCGCCCCGGAACGGCATCCCCAGCTCTCGGAGGAGTGCCAGGGCGGAGTCGTCCCGTCCGGCACTCGTCACGAACGTGATATCCATCCCGTGGATGCGCTCGACCTTGTCGTAGTCGATCTCCGGGAAGATCATCTGCTCCTTGATGCCGAGCGTGTAGTTGCCACGCCCGTCGAAGCTCTTCGTGGGCAAGCCGCGGAAGTCGCGCATCCGCGGCACCGCGACCGTGATGAACCGGTCGAGGAACTCGTACATCCGGCCGCCGCGCAGCGTCACGGCGCAGCCGATCGCCTGCCCTTCGCGCAGATTGAAGTTCGCGATCGACTTCTTGGCCCGCGTCACTACCGGGTGCTGGCCCGTGACGGCGCCCAGCTCGGCCACCGCCGCGTCGAGCCCCTTCGGGTTCTTCACCGCGTCGCCCATGCCGACGTTGAGCACGATCTTCAAGAGCCGCGGAATCTGGTGCACGTTCTTGAAGCCGAACTGCTGCTGCAGCTTCGCGCGCACGCGCTGCTCGTAGAAGTCGAGCAGCCGCGCCCGCGGCGCCGGCTCGGCGGGCGGTCCTTCGGGCTCAGGCTCGGGGGCGGGGCCCTTCCCGCCCTTGCCGCCCTTCCCCCCCTTGCCGCCCTTCTCACCCTTCTCGCCCTTCTCACCCTTGGGCTGCTTGGGCTTTTTCTCGCCTCGCGGCATGGCCGCGGGGTTCGCCGCGTCGGCCTCAGGCGTCGCACCCTCGGCCGCGTCCCCCCGCGGCGTGGCCGCTGCGCCCGTCGGCACCGGCGTGGGCGACTCTGGCGTCTCTGGCGTCTTGACGTCGTCCATACCTACCTCACTCGCGGAATCGGTTGGCCGGATTTGACTGCGATCCGCTCCACCGTTCCGTCCTTGTCTTTGCGGCGCCGCACCCGCGTGGGGTGGCCCGACTTGGGGTCGAGCAGCATCACGTTCGACGCCGCGATCGGCGCCGGAAACTCGATGATCCCGCTCTCGCCCTGAGGCGTCGTGGCGCGCTTGTGTTTCTTCACGAGATTCACGCCCTCCACCACGACCCGAAACTGTTTCGGGTAGACGTGGAGGATCTTGCCTTCCTTGCCGCGGGCTTCGCCACGGATCACGCGCACGGTGTCGCCCTTGGCGACGTGCAGCTTGTGACGGATGGGCTCCTTCCCACGGACCTTGCGCGACTTCTTGTAGACGAGCGGTTCCATCTCAGATGACCTCCGGCGCGAGCGACACGATCTTCATGAACTTCTTGTCGCGCAGCTCGCGGGCCACCGGACCGAAAATGCGGGTGGCGCGCGGCTCACCCTCGTCGTTGATCAGCACGGCGGCGTTCTCGTCGAACCGGATGTAGGAGCCGTCCTTGCGCCGCGTCTCCTTGGCCGTCCGCACGATCACCGCCTTGACCACCTCGCCCTTCTTCACCTGGCCGGTGGGGATGGCGTCCTTGATCGTGACGACCACGACGTCGCCCAGCCCCCCATAGCGACGCTTGGACCCGCCGAGCACGCGGATCACGAGCGCGCGCCGCGCCCCCGAGTTGTCCGCGATCTTGAGCTGCGTTTCTTGCTGCACCATGGCTTACTTCGCCCTTTCGACGATCTCGACCACGCGCCACCGTTTCCGCTTGGACAGGGGCCGCGTCTCCACGATGCGCACCGTGTCACCCGTCTTGGCGCCGTGCTCGTCGTGCGCGGCGACCGTCTTGGTGCGGTTGATTTGCTTGCCGTAGAACCCGTGCGCGAAGCGACGCACCATCGAGACCGTCACGGTCTTCTGCATCTTGTCGCTCACGACGACGCCCGTCCGGACTTTGCGGCGCGTCCTCTCCGTTCCGGCCGTCATGCCGACGCCCTTTCCTTCAGAATGGTCTGAATCCGCGCGATGTCGCGGCGGATGGTCCGCAGCTGCAGCGGATTGGTGAGCGCCTCCGTGGCCCGGCGGAACTCGAGCCGGAACCGCTCCTCGCTCAAGATCGAGAGCTTCTGCGTCAGGTCCTCGGTCTTCAGCTCGCGCAGCTCCTCGGGCCGATTCTTCGCCGCCATGTTAGCGCTCCTCCCGCTTCACGAACTTCGAGCGGACCGGCAGCTTGGCGGCCGCGAGCGCCAACGCCTCGCGCGCCAGGTGCTCTTCGATCCCCTCCAGCTCGAACATGATCCGTCCCGGCTTCACCACGGCCACCCAGCCCTCCGGGTTGCCCTTGCCCTTCCCCATCCGGGTCTCGGCGGGCTTCTTGGTGATCGGCTTGTCGGGGAAGAGGCGAATCCACACCTTCCCGCCCCGCTTCATCTCCCGCGTGACCGCCACGCGCGCGGCTTCGATCTGCCGGTTCGTGACCCACCCCGGATCGAGCGACATGAGACCGTAATGGCCGAACGCGACGGTGTTGCCGCGCGTGGCCATCCCGTTGGTGCGGCCCTTGAACCGCTTGCGAAACTTGACCCGCTTCGGTGCTAGCATGGTTCAGACGCCCGTGGAATAAGTGCGGCCGTGCAGATCCTCGGTCCGCTCGCCCTTGAAGATCCACACCTTCACGCCGATCGTGCCGAACGTCGTCTTGGCGGTCGACGTCGCGTAGTCGATGTCGGCGCGGAGCGTGTGCAGCGGCACGCGACCCTCGTGGTAACCCTCGGTCCGCGCGATTTCGGCCCCGCCCAGACGCCCGGCCGTCTTGATCTTGATTCCCTGCGCACCCATCCGCATGGCGCTCTGCACCGCCCGCTTCATCGCGCGGCGGAACGAGATGCGCTGCGTCAGCTGATGCGCCACGCTGTCACCCACCAGCTGCGCGTCCAGCTCGGGCCGCTTGATCTCTTCGACATTGATCCCGACTTCCTTGCCGGTCAGCTGGGCCAGCTCGTCGCGCAGTTTATCGACTTCCGCGCCGCGCTTGCCGATCACCACGCCGGGCCGGCCGGTGTGCACGGTCACCGTCACCTTGCCGGGTTTTCGCTCGATGTGCACGTCGGCGATCGCCGCGTGGCTGAGCCGCGTCTTCAGGTACTTCCGGATCAACTCGTCTTCTTTGAGCAGCTCCGGGAAGTTGCGGCGCGCGTAGTAGCGGGAGCGCCACTGCTTGACGATCCCGAGGCGGAACCCGTAGGGATGTGTTTTCTGGCCCACTTACTTGCTCGCTTTCTTAGTCTTCTTCGTCGCCTTCGCCTTCTTCGTCTTCTTCTGGGTCTTCTTCTTGCCCGCGGCCGCCTTCTTCTTCGGCGCGGCCTTGGGCTCGGCGTTCGTCGCCGGCGCGGCCTGGGCCGCCGGCGCGGGCGCCGCGTCACTGGCCACATGGATCTCCACGTGGCTCGTGCGCTTCTTGATCGGCGTGGCGCGGCCCATCGCGGCGGCGGTGAAGCGCTTCAACGTCTGGCCTTCGTTCACCACCGCGTATTTGACCCGCAACTGGTCCGCGTCAAACGCCTCGTTCTGGCGCAGCGCGGCCTGCTGGGCGTTCGCCACCGCCGACTTCAGCACCTTATGGATCTGCCTGGCGGCGCGCTTCTTCGAGAACCGCAGGATGGCGTCGGCCTCCGGCACCGGGCGGCCCCGGATCAAGTCGATCACGAGGCGCATCTTGCGCGCCGACTGCCGCACCGTGTACTGAATCGCCCGGGCTTCCATTTACTTTTTCTCCCCGCCGCCGGTCCCGCTCGCGGGCGCAGCGCCACCTGCCGGCGCCGCCTCGGCTTCGCGCTCGGCGGCCGAGCCCTTGGCGCTGTGGCCGCGGAACAGACGCGTCGCGGCGAACTCGCCCAGCTTGTGACCCACCATGTTCTCGGTGATGTACACCGGGATGAACTTGTTCCCGTTGTGCACCGCGAGCGTGTGGCCGATGAACTCGGGTGTGATCGTGCTGCGTCGCGACCACGTCTTGAAGACTTTCTTCTCGTTCCGATCGTTCAGGGCCCGCACTTTGACGAGGAGCGACTCCTCGACGTAGGGGCCCTTCTTGACGCTGCGTCCCATTACGTCGTTGCCTTCCCGCGCTTGCGGCCGCGCACGATGAGTTTCGTGGAATGCTTCTTCTTGTGCCGCGTCTTCTTACCTTCGACCTTGCCCCAAGGATTGGTGGGCGGCCGGCCACCGGAGCTCTTGCCCTCGCCGCCGCCGAGGGGGTGATCCACAGGGTTCATGGCGACGCCACGCACCCGCGGACTCCGACCCAGCCAGCGACTCTTGCCCGCCTTGCCGATCGAGAGCAGCTCGTGCTCGGCGTTGCCGACCTCGCCGATCGTGGCGAGGCACTCGCCGCGCACCATCCGCATCTCCGTCGAGCGGAGCCGCAGGGTGACGTAGTTGCCCTCTTTCGCCACGACCTGCGCGCTCGTGCCCGCGCCGCGGCACAGCTGCCCGCCCTTCCCGATTTTCAGCTCCACATTGTGCACCGCGGTGCCCAGCGGGATCTCGAACAGCGGCATCGCGTTGCCCACGCGGATGTCGGAGCCCGGTCCCGAGACGACGGAGTCGCCGACGTTCAGCCCCTTGGGGGCCAGGATGTAGCGCTTCTCGCCGTCGCCGTAGTGCAGCAGCGCGATGCGGGCCGTCCGGTTCGGGTCGTACTCGACGGACGCGACCTTCGCCGGGATCGTGAACTTCTCGCGGCGGAAGTCGATGCGCCGGTACTGACGCTTGTGGCCGCCGCCCATATACCGGCTCGTGATGTGGCCCTTGTTGTTGCGCCCGCCCGTCCGCTTCAGCGGCTCGAGCAGCGACTTCTCGGGCTCCGTCTTCGTGATGTCGGCGAAGTCGGAGACCGAACGAAAGCGCGTGGCCGGTGTCATCGGCCGAAACTGTCGGATGCCCATGTCAGCCCTCGAACACCTCGATGGCGTCGCCCTCTTTGAGGGTGACGATCGCCTTCTTCCAGGACGGCCGCCGGCCGGCGTAGCGCCCGTACGTTTTGCGCTTGGCCCGCACCACCAGGGTGCGGACCCGCGTCACGGAAACCTTGAACAGCGTCTCGATCGCGGCCTTGATCTCCGGCTTGCTCGCGTCGAGATGCACCTTGAACGCGTACTCCTTGCGGGCGCCGTAGGCCGCCGAAGACTTCTCGGTGACGACGGGTGCCACGATCGTGGTGTGCAAATCAGGCATCGGCGCCCTCCTCTTCCTGCTCTTCCTTGTTTTGGGCGCCCAACGCCGGCAGCTCCACCACCACGGCCTCCGACCAGAGGATCTCGTAGGCCGTCGCGTCGACAAAGCGCATGATCTGGACGTCGGGGATGTTGCGACCCGACAGATACACGTTGTAGCTCTTGTCGTCGCCCGCGGTCAGGACCAGCACCTTCTTGCCGGTGAGCCCCAGCTTGGCGAGCAGCGCCGCGAACGGCTTGGTCTTCGGCTTCTCGTAGCCGAACGTGTCCACCACGAGGACGGCGCCCTCGCGCGCGCGCGCGTTGAACGCCGACTTCTTGGCCAGCTGGCGCATCTTCTTGGGGATCCCCAGCCGATAGCTGCGCGGCGTCGGGCCGAACGCGATCCCGCCGTGCCGCCAGTGCGGCGCGCGGGTCGAGCCCTGCCGGGCGCGGCCGGTCCCCTTCTGCTTCCACGGCTTCGAGTTCCCCCCCGAAACCTCGGCGCGGGTCTTGGTGCTGTGCGTCCCCTGCCGCTGGTTCGACAGGAACGTGATCACCGCGCGGTGCAGCAGCGCCTCGTTCACCGTGCCGTCGAACAGCGCGGCCGGGAGCGAGACCGCCTTCTTTTTGGCGCCGGCGGCGGAAAAGTGCGGAGCCTCAATCATGGCGGCTCGGGCCTCCCTGCTTACGGACGGTGAGCAGACCGTTCATCGGGCCCGGGACCGAGCCACGCACGAACAGCAGATTGCGCTCGGCATCGACCTTCACGACGCGGAGCCCCAGCTCGGTGAAGTTGCGGGCGCCCATGTGCCCCGGCATCCGCTTGCCCTTGATGATGCGCGAGGGATCGGTGCCCGGCGCGATCGAACCCGGCTTGCGATGGCGCGTGTTGCCGTGCGTCTCCGGCCCGCCGTGGAAGTGATGGCGGTGCACGACGCCCTGGAAGCCGCGTCCCTTCGTGATCCCGGTGATCTTCACCCGGTCACCCTCGGCGAAAATGGCGACCGTCACCGATTCGCCGGCCTTGGGGGCCGCGTCCGCGGCGGGAAAGAAGCTCCGGATCACGCGCGGCGCCGTCTCGAAACCGGCCTTCTTCACGTGGCCGGCGAGCGCCTTCGGCGTGCGCTTCGGTTTCTTGGCGCCGAAACCCAGCTCCACCCGCCCCCCTTCGGCGACCGCGACGACGGCGCAGGGCCCCGCCTCGATCACCGTGACGGGGACGTGCGTGCCCTCGGCGTTGAAGACCCGCGTCATGCCCAGTTTACGTCCGATCAGTCCGTTCATGGCTACTCGACCTTGATCTCCACGTCCACCCCAGCGGGCAGATCCAGTTTTGTCAGCGCGTCGACCGTCTGCGACCGCGAGTCGAGGATATCGATGAGCCGCTTATGCGTCTTCAGCTCGAACTGCTCGCGGCTCTTCTTGTCGATGTGCGGGCTGCGGAGCACCGTCCACATCTGCCGTTTGGTCGGCAGCGGGATGGGACCCGAGACTTGCGCACCGGTCTTTTCCGCCGTGCGCACGATGTCGGCCGCCGCCTGATCGATCAGGGCGTGGTCGAAGGCTTTGAGTCGGATGCGAATCTTGCCCGCCATAGGGTCCTCGCTACTTCAGGATCTTCGTGACGACACCGGCCCCCACCGTGCGGCCGCCTTCCCGGATCGCGAAGCGCAGCTGCTCTTCCATCGCGATCGGCGTGATCAGCTCGATCGTCATCTTCGTGTTGTCGCCCGGCATCACCATCTCCACCCCGCCCGGCAACTCCACGCTCCCCGTCACGTCCGTCGTCCGGAAGT